>Ga0335077_10007305_pt1 | contig 13656 bp, 11 predicted proteins | sample Lox_Sample_31_FD_207151 | JGI IMG/M metagenome (GOLD analysis project Ga0335077, IMG submission 207151) | Soil microbial communities from Loxahatchee National Wildlife Refuge, Florida, United States - Lox_Sample_3.1 | ecosystem: Environmental > Terrestrial > Soil > Wetlands | place: USA...
GAGGTCGGCGGCGATGGCCTCCATGCACTCGCGGGCTCGCAGTTTGATGGCCTGGAACTTCACCTTCTGGGCAATGGAGCTGATCTGAATGAGCGCGGTGTTGGTGCCGATGGCGCGCAGGCACTCAAGGCCCATCACGGCGGTCTGGTGTTTTCCCTGCCCGGGCCAGACGCGGATGAGGCCGGCCAAGGAAATGGCCGACTGGTCGCTGCCGTACAGGCCGACGGCGCCGAGCGCCCACTTCTCCTTGGCCGGGGCGCCTTCGGCAAGCCAGCGCTCGAACAGCGTCCACACGAAGCGGTCCAGGGAGTCGGGCGTGGCGTAGCAGCGCAAGGCGAGCAGGAGGGGATGCTGCACCGCGAGATCGCTGTGAGCGAGGGCGCGCAGAACGGTAGTGGTTTGCTCTTCGTTCAAGCGGCCGGCGGCGGTGATGACGGGGGGCAAGAGCGCGAATGCGGACCAGGACGGGAGCTTGGACTTGATGCGGGCGGCCTCTTCGAAGGCGGCGGCGAGACCGGGCGGAGTGGAACGGGCATCCAGCACGGCGCAATCGGCTGCCGCTGCCGCGGTTTTGCGATATGAGAGTACGGTTTCGAGGAGCGCTGCGGAGAGATGAGATTCGAGGGCGGGGCCGTGGCCGGCGCGATCGAGGTCGCGGAGGATCTCGATGGCGGCATCGGCCGCTCTTCCCTTCCCTTCCGCTACGGGCGCGAGGCCGGCGATGGTCTCGGCGGGATGGTCCATGAGCCAGGCGCGGGCAACGGGCTGGGCTTTCGAATCGAGCGCCAGGTTCAGCATGATGGGGGCGGCCTCGGGCGCGATGACGGCGTTGCCGAATGTCTGTGCCAATTCGGAGGCGTCCTGGCGGTTGGTCTCCTGGGCGATGCTGCGGCCAATCATTTCCAACTGGCCGAGTTCGGTGTGAGCGAGCCACGCGCGAATGTGGAAGGGAGTGTAAGGACGGAAGCGCAAACGCCGCATGTGCTGCACCATCAGATCCGCGCTGGGGAGGCCGTAAATGATGTCCTGCGGCTTGTGCGAGCGGACGAAGGAGGAATAGCTATTGGCGGGCCAGCCTTCCACGACTCGGGTGAGCTCGGTGCCGGACCCGACGTATGCCGCCAAGCGGAATATGTAGCAACTGGCAGGATATTGCAGCAACGAGGTTTTGACGGGAGCCGAGGTCACGCCCGGGAGGCGGCGGTTGATGGCGGAGCGAAGCACTTCGAGATCGCTGTCTGAGAGGTATTGGAAGAGGCGCTCACGGAGGCAGTCCTCGCCCAGGTCATGCCAGTCGGAACGGCAACTGGATTCGACCAGGATTTCGGCGATGTCGCTTGCAGGGAAGAGCGTGAGCAGAGGGAGGAGGAGGAGCGCACAGGGATGCCCGGTGCGCAGAAGGTCGTCGACCTCGGCGGGGAGCAGTGGCGACGAGAGTTCGAGATTCGAGAGTTCCTGGAGGCCGAGAGTGGTCCTTTCGCGAAGGTCTTTGGCCCAGTCGGCCGGAGTGCCGGGGTTGTTGATGTGCATGACGCGGGTCACGAGGAAGAGCCCGTGCAACCAGAAGCGGGCCTCTTCGCGCGTCATGGGGGCGGGAAGTTCCAGACGGTTCCATCCGTTGCCCCACCAATGCTCTTTGGCCGCGAGGTCGAGCCAACGGTGAAGGAGCGCCATGGCGGCGTCGCGGTCGAAGGGCTTGGGCGCGGGTTTCTGCGGGACGTGGCGGGGGCGCCAGGTGGCGATCATCCAGTCCCAGGGGGCGAGGCGCACTGGCTCACTGCTCGCTTCGCTCGCGGGGCCAGGGGCCGGGGGCTGGGGGCCGGGGTTTTGTTCGCTTCGCTGTCGGGGGTGGGGGTCGGGGGTTGGGGGTTGGGGATAACTGCTCGCTTCGCTCGCGGGGCCGGGGGTGGGTTCGCTTTGCTCACTGCTCATTTCGCTCTTGGGAATGGGGGCTGGGGGCTTTGGGCTGGATTTCCCATTTTGGGGAGGAGTGGTTTCTTTGTAGCCCTTCTTCAGCTTCTCGGCGATGAGTTTGTCGAATGCCTTTTGGGCGGCTTCGAGGCTGCCGATCTCTTTGATCTGGGTTTGCCCGGCGGTTCCGCGGCGGCCGAAGTTCACGGTGTACTGGGCGCGGTCCAGTGTGATCGTCCAGAATTTGTCCGATTGGCCATCGGTCAATTCGAAGGAACGGGTGGTCATCGAGGGACATTCTAACCCCGGCTGACCGGGCTCTTATTTAGGAACTATGGTTAGCAGGAGGGATTCGAGACACTTCGGCCTCGGGAATGGGAGTGGGTCGTTGCGAGCGGCTGGTACCGGAAGGGAGAGTGTCTCCGCCCGGAAGACACCGCTCCTCGCGACCAGCCGCCCCAGATAGAAATGCGCCGTTACCGGCCCTCTGACTTCCCCCGGCGGCTCACGACACCGGAGATGGGAATGGGTTCGAACCCAAGCCCCGCCGGATAGTGTCCGAGGGGGATCAGATTCCACCTGAACGGCAACGAATCCTGGCCAGGATTAAGCTTGTTGCGGCTGGCGCGGTGGGGCGCCAGGCCTTGTTCCTATTTTTACGATAACAGGCAAGGGGGCAGGACGAGGTTCAGGGACAACCTCACGCCAGCGCGGTTAGTGACTCAAGGGCAAGGAGTTAATGGCGCGAAAAAAATATTGTGAAAAGCTGTTACTCGTGGAATTGTGTGGTGGGCGAGCAGGCGGAGACGAGGGCGGGAACAGTGTGGTTTTCTGACGCGGCATCAACGAGTTAGATGTGAAAAACCGATGTTCTTCACGGGGTCTCGCGATTGGGGGTCAAAGTGGTGCTTTAAGTGTCAGCTGCGTGACGGCGCCTGGGGCGTGACACATTCGGGCGGCGTCAAACGTATTAAGGGGGCAGGAGTGCCTTCGCCAGCGAGGAGGGAAGCATGTTGCTACGGGTTGTCATATTGGTGGCCGCATTTGCGGGCGGGCTTTTCGGGCAGGCGGCCTCCGGGTCACTGACGTTTGATGTGGCGTCCATCAAGCCAAGCTCACCGGACGCGCGCGGGATGGGTTTGCAACTGGAGCCTCCGAATGGCATGCGGGTTTCGAATGCGCCGTTGCGATTTCTGATCACGTTTGCCTACGACATTCGCGATTTTCAACTGGCGGGAGGTCCGGCCTGGATCGGCACGGAGCGGTACGACATTGTGGCGAAGGCCGAACGGACGGCGGAATCGGAGAAGGTTCCGGCGGATCCGCGGAAGATGACCGATGGGCAGCGGCAGAAGGTGACGGCGGAGATGCGGGAGCGAGTGCGCAACCTGCTGGCGGAGCGGTTTCGACTGACCGTGCGGCGGGAGGTTCGGGATGGTCCGGTGTATGCGCTGGTGGTGGCGAAGGGCGGATCGAAGATGAAAGAGGTGCAGGAGTCGGACGGACAAGTGGGCCTGCGGCTGGAGCGAGGACAGCTTAACGGAATGGCGGCGCCGATGCAGCAGCTCACCACCGTGCTCTCCAGCCAGCTGGGGCGGCCGGTGATCGACAAGACCGAACTGAAAGGGAAATACGACTTCAAGCTGGAATGGGTACCGGACACGACTTTAGCGGGTCCGCCGGGCGATCCTTCGAAGGGAGTCGAGCCTGCGCCCCCGCCGGACGTCGAAGGGCCAAGCATCTTCTCGGCGATTCAGGAACAGCTCGGGCTGCGGCTGGAATCGCAGAAGGGGCCCGTGCCTACGATCGTGATCGAGCGAGTGGAACGGCCCACGGAGAACTGAGCCGATGAACGGCGGCACTCCGATGTCGTGCACCTCCCGCACCTCCCTGCTCAAGCGCCTGGGGTTTCGGTTCGGTGGTATGATGCCTTGGCGATGCATGTGGCAGCAGTGATTCCGCGGTTTCATGCACTCACTCAAGCGCATGGCAGGGGGAAAGAATGAAAGCAACGCTGATGACTGCCATCAAGCAACCCCTTGTGGCACGCGACATGCCGGACCCGCAGCCCGGGCCTGGACAAGTTCGGATTCGGCTGCACGCCACGGGTGTATGCGGTACCGACGTGCATATTTGGCACGGCGAACTGCCGGTGCCGCTGCCGATCGTTCCTGGACACGAACCGGTTGGGGAGGTGGATATGCTCGGTGCCGGTGTGCGATCGGTGAGGATCGGCGATCGCGTCGGCGTTGGCTGGTTTCAGGCGGGCTGCGGCCGGTGCGTCTATTGTCAGAAGAAGCAAGTCAAATTCTGCGCGGAATCCAAGACCTGGATCACAAACGGCGGCGGGTATGCCGAGTACATGATCGCGGAGGCCGAAGGTTGCACGCTGCTGCCGGATGGCCTGGAGTGGGTAGCGGCTGCCCCGCTTTTCTGCGGCGGCTTTTCGGCCATGAGCGCCTATCGCGCGGCCAGGCCGCTGGCCGGCGAGCGGGTGGCCATACTCGGGATCGGCGGCCTTGGCCATCTTGCCTTGCAGATTGCCAAAGCGATGGGCCATCCCGTAATCGCCATCACGAACTCGGCGGACAAACAACGGGATGCGCGCGAGATGGGCGCAGACGAGGTTCTGATCGTGAAGGATCATGCAGGCCGGGAGCTTCAGGAAATGGGTGGAACCGATGTGATTCTGTCTTTTTCACCATCCATGAAACAGAACAGCCAGGCTATGGAAGGATTGCGCGCAGGCGGACGTCTGGTGACGACCGCGGTGAGCGCCGACCCGATTCAAGCCGATCCGGTTCAAATGCTGTTCAAACAGACCTCGATTATCGGCTCGGCACAAAATGATCCGGCGGACTTGATCGATATTGTGAGGCTGGTGGCGGACGGAAAAGTAAGGCCCCGTTTGGAAACGTACCGGATCGACGAGATCAACCGTGTCTTGGTCCGGCTGTCAGAGGGTAAGGTACGGCATCGGGCCGTTGTCACCCAGTCTTGAACGGATGGCGATCCGACATCGCTGATGTTGTCCAAACACCGAGGTGCCCGGCCCGGTTGCACCCGCGCGATGGAACGACCCACCACCTGCTGGTGCGGTTGACTACAGTTTCTCCAGGATGTTACGCTAGGTTCCTTAAAGACCGGCCCCCTCTTTCCATTTGAAAACTCATGCAGGAAACGTTCCACCAACTAGGCGAAATACTGCTGAAAGCAGTGCCTACCTTTTTCTTCGTCGTGTTTCTGCACTTTTATTTGAAGTACATGTTTTTCAAACCGCTGGAAAAAGTGCTGCATGAGCGATACCTGGCGACGGAAGGGGCGCGCCAGATCGCACGTGAGAGCCTGGAGCGGGCCAGCGCCAAGACGGCCGAATATGAGGCTGCGCTGCGCGCGGCGCGCACCGAGATTTATCAGGCGGCGGAACAACTGCACAAGCAATTACAGGAGAAGGAGACAGCGGAACTGACGGCCGCCCGGCACCGCGGAGAAGCGCTGATCGAGGAAGCCAAGGCGCAACTGGGAAAGGATGTGGAGGCGGCCAAGGCAGGGCTTGCGCAACAGGCCGAGTCGCTCGCCAACCGGATCGCCGACGCGTTGCTCCGGCGGAGCGCGGCATGAAGCGCGCGGCACGTTCCGCTTCGCGACTGGCGCTGCTGGCCATCTGCCTGGCAACCTTCGCGTTCGCCCAGGAGAAGGGGGCCGAGGGCGAAGGCGGGGCCTTGCAGCTCTGGAAATGGGTGAACTTCCTGCTGCTGGCCGGCGCGATCGGATACGTAATCGCCAAGCAGGCGCCGGCATTTTTCACGGCGCGCACCGAGCAGATCGGGAAAGACATGGCCGAGGCTCAGGCGGAGCGAAAGGCCGCGGAGCAGAAGGCGGCCGAGGTGGACCGCCGGCTGGCGAACCTGGAGAAGGAAGTCGCATCCTTGCGGGCCGAGGCGCAGCAGCAGGCCGCGGTTGAAACCGAACGGATGATCCAACACACGGCGGCGGAGCTCGCCAAGATCCAGTCACATGCCGAACAGGAAATCGTCTCGGCGGGCAAAGCCGCCCGGCTCGAGCTGAAGCGCCACGCCGCGGAGCTGGCGATCGGACTTGCGGAGCAGAAAATCCGCGCCCGTATGACCCCGGACACGCAAGATGCCCTGGTCCAGGGATTCGTTCGCGACCTGAAATGAGACTCTCTGCCGTAGCCTCGAGATATGCCACAGCGCTGGCGGAAGTGGTTACCTCCGGCAGCTCCCCTTTGCGCCCGGAAGATGCGGTGGGGCAACTGCTGGCGTTTGAAGATCTGATGCGCTCGTCCGCCGAGCTGCATAATGCCTTGACCACGCCCGCGGTGCCGGCCAGCCGCAAGAAGGCGGTGGTCGGGAAGCTGGCGGACCTGTTGAAGCTGGGGCAGATCACGCGCAATTTTCTGTTTGTGCTGATTGACCACCGGCGCATCGAGTCTTTGCCGGAGATCATCCAGAGTTTCGAGCAGGCTGTAGACGAGCGTCTGGGGTTTGCCCGCGTGGAGATCGCTTCGCCGCGGGAGTTGACCGAGGCGCAGCGCGCCGCACTCAACGGACAACTCGAACGGCTCACGGGCAAGCGCATCCGCATGCGGTGTACGGTGGACGAATCGCTGATCGGCGGGATCGTGGCGCGGATCGGATCAACGGTCTACGACGGCTCATTGCGCGGGCAACTGGCATCGCTCGAAAGCCGCCTGAGAGCGGAAAGTTAATCGTAACGGGAAGGAATTATGGCTCAGATCCGAGCGGACGAAATCACCAACATTCTCCGCCAGCAAATTGAAAACTACGAACGGGCGATCGACGTGACCGAGGTCGGCTCGGTAATCTCCCTGGGCGATGGTATCGCGCGCATTCACGGACTCGAGAAAGTGATGGCGGGAGAGTTGATCGAATTCCCGCACGACGTGGCGGGCATCGCGATGAACCTGGAAGAAGACCAGGTGGGCGCAGTGCTGCTGGGCGATTTCACGGAGATCAAGGAAGGCGACGAGGTGCGGCGGACGGGACGCATCATGTCGGTTCCGGTGGGGGAGGCGCTGATCGGGAGGGTGGTGAACGCTCTCGGCCAGCCATTGGACGGGAAAGGCCCGATCCTCACCTCCGAGTTCAATCCGGTGGAGCGGCTGGCTCCCGGCGTGGTATCGCGGCAGCCCGTCAAGGAGCCGATGCAGACGGGGATCAAGGCGATCGACGCCATGATTCCGATCGGCCGGGGGCAGCGCGAGCTGATCATCGGCGACCGGCAGACGGGCAAGACGGCCATCGCTCTGGACACGATCATCAATCAGAAGGGCGGCGACATGATTTGCCTTTATGTCGCCATCGGGCAAAAGAAATCCACGGTCGCGCAGGTGGTGAAAACGCTCTCGGACTACGGCGCGATGGATTACACCATTGTGGTGTCGGCATCGGCATCGGACCCCGCGCCGATGCAGTACCTGGCGCCGTTTGCGGGGTGCGCCATGGGCGAATACTTCCGCGACTCCAAGCGGCACGCGCTGTGCATCTACGACGACCTCTCGAAGCATGCGGCCGCGTATCGGGAGATCTCCCTGCTGCTGCGGCGTCCGCCCGGGCGGGAGGCATTCCCCGGCGACGTGTTTTACCTGCACAGCCGTCTGCTGGAGCGGGCCGCCAAGCTGAACAACGCCCACGGGGCGGGCTCGCTCACGGCGTTGCCGTTCATCGAAACGCAGGCGGGCGACGTCTCGGCGTACATTCCGACCAACGTCATTTCGATTACCGACGGGCAGATCTTCCTGGAGTCGGACCTGTTCAATTCCAACGTGCGGCCGGCCATCAACGTGGGGATTTCGGTGAGCCGCGTGGGGGGCAACGCGCAGACCAAGGCGATGAAGTCGATCGCGGGCAGCCTGCGGCTGGGCATGGCCCAGTACCGCGCGCTGGCGGCGTTCGCGCAGTTCGGATCGGACCTCGATAAAGCGTCGCTCGACCAGCTCAATCGCGGCAAACACCTGGTGGAAGTTTTGAAGCAGGGGCAGTACTCTCCGCTGCCGCTGGAGAAGCAGGTGGTGATCATCTTCGCGGGAACGAAAGGTTACCTGGACGATCTGCCGGTGGAGCAGTGCCGGAAGTTCGAAGAGGGGCTCTACAAGTTCGTGGATTCCGGCTACCGGCAGCTTTGGGAGGAGATCCGGACGAAGAAGGCGCTGGACGACGCGCTCCGCGACAAGATCGTCAAGGTGATCGAGGAGTTCAAGGCCCGCTTCGTGGACGAGATGAAGGTGACGGCGGGTCCGCAGAGCGCCCATGCCTAGTCTGATCGATATCCGGCGGCGGATCCGCTCGGTGAAGAATACCGAGCAGATCACCAAGGCCGTGAAGATGATCTCGGCCGTGAAACTGCGCCGCGCGCAGGACCGGGTGATTGCGTCGCGGCCCTACGGGTCGCTGTTGCGGAAGGTGCTGGCGAACGTCGCCTCGGCCGCGGCGAACGATGAGCGGGCGATGGAGAATCCGCTGCTGGCGCGGCGTCCGGAACAGCGGATTCTGCTGATTCTGATCACCAGCGACATGGGCAAGGCAGGGGCCTTCAACGCCAACCTGACCAAGGCCGCGCAGAAGTTTATCGAGGAGCATCAGGGGAAGGCCATCAAGCTGGAGTTGATCGGGCGCAAGGGCCGCGACTACTTTCGCAAGCGGGGCGCGGAGATCCTGGGCGAGCACATCGGCATGGCGGCCAAGGTGGTGTACAACGATGTGGCGGCGATTGCGCGGAAGGCCACGGAGTTGTACGGCAAGGAAGAGATCGACGCGGTTTACCTGATCTACAACGAGTTCAAGAGCGTGGCGTCGCAAAAGCTGACCGTGACGCGGGTGCTGCCGGTGGAAGTGCCGGAGCAGAGCGAGCCGATCGATTACCTTTATGAACAGCCGCCGGCGGAGATGCTGGCGGCGTTGCTGCCGCGGTACGTGGAAGTGGAGTTGTACCGCGCGCTGCTGGAGTCGACCGCGGCGGAGCACGCCGCGCGCATGACGGCCATGGACGCGGCGACGTCGAACGCGGGCGAGATGATCGACAAGCTGACGCTGTACATGAATCGCGTGCGGCAGGCGAGCATCACGAAGGAAATCATCGAGGTGGTGAGCGGCGCGGTGGCCGCGGAGTGAGAAGACAGGGTCAGGGGTTGGGGTTTTGCCGCGCTTCGCGCGATTAAGGATTGATCCAATGGCAGCAAGCAACGGAATGGTAGTGGGGAAAGTGGTGCAGGTGGCCGGACCGGCCGTGGATTGCGAGTTTCCGGAGGGGCATATCCCGCTGGTGTATACCGCGATCCGGATCACAAGCGAGGGCTTCAGTGTCCCGGCGCCCATCGATATCATCTGCGAGACGCAGCAGCACATCGGAGAGGGCCGGGTGCGCACCATCGCGCTGCAGCCCACCGAAGGGCTGGTGCGCGGCATGCAGGCGATCAGCCTGGGGCGGCCGGTGGAGGTTCCGGTGGGGCAGGAGACGCTGGGGCGTGTGCTCAACGTGATCGGCCAACCAGTGGACGAGATGGGCCCGGTGAACGCCAAGCTGCACTACCCGATTCATCGGGCTTCACCCTCTTTCGAAGACCAGTCCACGCGCCTGGAGATGTTCGAGACGGGCATCAAGGTGATCGACCTGCTCGAGCCGTATCTGCGCGGCGGCAAAATCGGGTTGTTCGGCGGCGCGGGGGTGGGCAAGACCGTCATCATTCAGGAACTGATCAACAACCTGGCAATGAAGCACGGCGGCGTTTCGGTATTCGCGGGGGTGGGCGAGCGCACCCGAGAAGGCAACGACCTGTGGCTGGAGTTCCAGGAGTCGGGCGTGATCGATCCGCACGATTACAAGAAGTCCAAGTGCGCGCTGATCTACGGGCAGATGACGGAGCCGCCCGGGGCGAGACTGCGCGTGGGGCTGACGGGCTTGACGGTGGCGGAGTACTTCCGCGACGAGGAAGGCCAGGACGTGCTGCTGTTCATCGACAACATTTTCCGATTCACACAGGCGGGCTCGGAGGTGTCGGCGCTGCTGGGGCGCATGCCGTCGGCGGTGGGATACCAGCCCAACCTGGCCACGGAGATGGGCGAATTGCAGGAGCGCATCACTTCGACGACCAAGGGGTCGATCACATCGGTGCAGGCGATTTATGTGCCGGCGGACGACTATACGGACCCGGCGCCGGCCACGGCGTTCGCGCACCTGGACGCCACGACGAACCTTTCGCGCGACATCGCGGCGCTGGGCATCTACCCGGCGGTGGATCCGCTGGCTTCGACTTCGCGCATTCTGGATCCGCTGATCATCGGTCAGGAGCACTACGACACGGCGCAGATGGTCAAGGGGACGCTGCAGCGGTATAAGGACCTGCAGGACATCATCGCGATCCTGGGGCTCGACGAACTTTCGGATGAGGACAAGCTGACGGTGTCGCGTGCGCGCAAGATTCAGCAGTTCCTGTCGCAGCCGTTCCACGTGGCCGAGCAGTTCACGGGGACGCCGGGCAAGTACGTCAAGGTGGCGGACACGGTGCGCGGGTTCCGCGAGATTGCGGAGGGCAAGCACGACTCGGTGCCGGAGCAGGCATTCTACATGAAAGGCTCGATCGAGGAAGCGCTGGAGCACGGCGCGCAACTGGCGAAGGCTTAGCCCATGCCCGAGTTGATTGAGTTGGAGGTGGCGACGCCCGAGCGCCTGATGGTGCGCGAGAACGTGGCGGAGGTGCAGATACCGGGGAAAGACGGATATCTCGGGATACTGCCCGGGCACGCGCCACTGTTGGGGCAGTTGGGCACGGGGGTGCTGAGCTACGGCCTCGAGGGGCGGCGGCGGTCGCTCTCGGTGCAGGGAGGATTTCTCGAGGTGCTGCCCGAGCACGTGCGGGTGCTGGCGAATCTGGCCGAGCGCGCGGAGGATATCGATGTGGAGCGCGCGAAGGCGGATTTGAGGCGGGCGCAGGATCAGGTAGGGAATCCGGACCCGAGCGTGGATCCTTCGATTGCGCTGGATGCGTTGGCGTTGGCGCAAGCCAGGATCGAGGCGGCGGGGAAGTAGGACGGGCGGCGGAGATCTTCAGCGGCGCGGGACTGGGGGTCAAAAAGCGCCAAGATGAGGGGCATATGACGCCTCGTGAATTCGTACCGCGCTTCGCGGCTCGATCGGTGTCGGATGCGCCTGAAGCAGAATCGTTGCTGACCGATCCCTCTTTCCGCGCCGCCCTGTATCGAGAGATTCACAACAGTCTCCCAGTCGATGCCCGCGTTCTACTTCGCCAACTGCTCAACAAGGAGATTGACTACAGGAGAGGCGCCTGGGAGCCTTCGAAACCTCTTGATGCCGGCGAGCGGTCCTGTATACGGAGAACGTGGTTTGGTGTGCGTTTCTCCTCTGCAGTGGACGTGCAGTTCCTGGTGGGAGGCGGCCTGGAGGAGACGCTTCAGTACTTGCGTGAGCAGCCGGAGGCCGGAGCGAAAGAGGCTATTGATTATTTGCTGAAATACAAAAGCGCCGGGGACTTCGACGACCTCGAAGGCTGGGCGCAATGGCGGGATTCGTATTTCAGAAGCTAAACCGCGCCGGACGGGCCTCGCAGACCTTGCCACGCCCCGGTCCGGGTCTCTCCAAACTGGCCATCACCAGCGCGTTCCGAGCGTCGGCCATCCGGAAGCAACCCACATGAGCGGATCATCGCCGACGGATTCATCCAAGCCTCTCGATCCTGCTCTGAGCGGATGACGCTACTCGGAGAAAGCTCCGGCTTTGTTTCAGTTTAGAAGTACTGCCTCTCTCAAATTGTCATCGTCATGCCTTACGTGAGTGCACTGCTGTCCAACATAAGGCAAAACAATAAAAACAATAACGACCCGCGTTGAAAGCAGGAGATTTGCACTGGCCAAAGCTGGAATTCTAGAGTGAGGTCTGTCTTTTTAAGCTATAAAGCTCCTTGTGACAATTAAAATAGCGATGCCTATAAGAGGTACCGAACTGCCTGGAGACGTATTGACGATCAGGCCCCCCGCGTCGTTCGCGTTGTGTGAGGCCATACATTTCACGGAACAGTCTGATGCCGCCCGCGAGTCCAGAGCGCGCCACCGCGTCCCAACTGCCTGATTAGGTTGTACGCTATAGCAGAGGTATGTGGTTGAGGGCTGTTCCTCAACCCAACTCCAACCCCTCCCAAAATATGATGGATTTGAACTGCGACATGGGCGAACTCGACGACGCCCAACACGAAGCCGCGCTGATGCAGTACATCACCTCGGCCAACATCGCCTGCGGCGGGCACGCCGGAGACGAAGCCACCATGGAACGGACCACCCGCCTCGCGCTCGAACGGGGCGTGCACATCGGCGCCCATCCCGGCTACCCTGACCGCGCAAATTTCGGACGACTCGAGATCTCCCTGTCCGCCGCGGAGATCGAGCAGACCGTCTGCGAACAGATCGAGCGCCTGGATGCCGTAGTGCGGCGACTGGGGGGCGAAATCGTTCACGTGAAGCCTCACGGCGCTTTGTATAACGTTGCGGTCCATAACGCCGAAGTCGCCCGGGCGATCGGCAACGGGGTGGCCCGGTGGAACCGGAACGTGCCGATCTTCGGCCTGGCAGCGTCCCCGATGCTCGAAGTGTGGAGAGAGATGGGGCTTCAACCCGTGGGCGAGGCTTTCGCCGACCGCCGCTACGAGCCCGATGGCACGTTGCGCTCGCGCAAATTCGCCGACGCCCTGATTACCGACCCGGCCGAAGCGGCCGCCCAAGCGGTCAGGCTGGCACATGGGGGAACGGCCAAGACGATCTGCGTCCACGGCGATACTCCCGGGTCGGTTAATATCTTAAAAGCCTGCCGGGAGGCGCTACTATACGAAGAATGAGGTTTCTCCTGGCCTTGGTGGCCGCCGCGCCGCTTTTTGCCCAACAGCAGTGCACGTTAACTCTCTCGCAGTCCGTATTTAACCTTGCCGCATCTACCGTCTCACCCAATACCGGAGTGGTCACGGTGATGGGTCCGGATGGTTGCTCGTGGAACGCCTCGGTCAGTTCGGGAGCGGCCAGTTGGCTCTCGATCTACATGGGCCAGACCGGCATGCTTCCGGCCACAAACAAGGTGGGCTTTCAGGCCGCCCAGAATCTCACCACCCAGGCACGCAGCGGCACCATCACCATCGGGAACGCCACCCTTACGGTCAACCAGGCTGCCGCGGTTTGCACCTATGCCGTCACGCCAACGACCATGAGTTTTCCGGTGAGCGGAGGGAGCGGCACGGTCCAGGTGATCACCAATTGCGTCTGGTCCACGGGCGTGACCGTCAACTGGATCACCCTGCAGGACAACGCATTCGGCACCCTGAACGGCAGTTTCACCTATACTGTCGGCGCCAGTCCCTGCATCTCGACGCGCACCGGCGGAATCGGCGTGGGCTACCCGGGCACGCAAACCAATACGGGAGTGGTGATCAGCCAGGACGGCGCGCCCAACAATCTGACCCTTACTCCAACCACCGCGACCATTGGCGCGGACGGCGCGAGCGGCACCGTTGCCATCAACATCGCCACATCGTGCCCGTGGACCGCGTTCAGCGATGCCAGTTGGCTGCAGATCACCTCCGTCCCGTCGGGATTCGGCTCCGCCAGCCTGATGTACCGGGCGGCGGCGAACCCCGCCACGGCGCCCCGCACCGGCCACATCACGGTCGGCACCCAGACGTTCACCCTGACACAACAGGGCATTGCC
>Ga0335077_10007306_pt1 | contig 13656 bp, 13 predicted proteins | sample Lox_Sample_31_FD_207151 | JGI IMG/M metagenome (GOLD analysis project Ga0335077, IMG submission 207151) | Soil microbial communities from Loxahatchee National Wildlife Refuge, Florida, United States - Lox_Sample_3.1 | ecosystem: Environmental > Terrestrial > Soil > Wetlands | place: USA...
AAGAGCAATAGCTCTCACCCAGCCCGGCGCTTCGGATCGCGACACGATAGCGCCCGCCTGTGAAGGGGTTGGTGATGCGGAACTCGGAGAAGACGGCCTCTTTCCCCAGGTTTTCTAGCTTGAACTCTTGCTCGCGTCCGTACTGCCGCCGCAGCGCGACCTGCCAAACTTCCGGCGCCACGTCGGAAGGGGCATACAGCCGGGAGAAGCGTTTGGGCTTGGAGCGCCGCTCCTGGGTTGCCGGGCGGTGTCGTTGCGGTTCATGGAGTTGGCCTCTTAACTCATGTCGGCTGTACTTAGCCGGGTCGCGGCCATGACGCCCCGCGAGACAGCGCAGTGGCGACAGAGAGAATTGTGTCCTGCATGCTTGTCGCGGTACTGCTAGGCCGCAGCGGACTTGATTCCCGTCTTGCAACGCGCAACGTTGCTGCATGATCCAGCAGCTTCTGATGCGTGGCCAGCAGAAAGCGTGCGCGTGACTGCGCGGCGGTGCGCTTCTTTCGCGCTCGGATCGAGCTTCGGCTGCATCGTGGGTTGTTCGCACTACGAGCCGGCTCTAAACGTCCCAGGGAGTCAGATTTCTGTGTCACCAGTGCTTCTGAAGCCAGCAACCGCTCCGCGTCGGACGGGCCTGGACACGAGTATGGCGGCAAAATAGTGGGCTCCGACCTACAAGCGAACTACACGAATGCAAGCGCCTCTAGCGGTCCTCCCTTTGTTGCTTGAGCAGCGGCGTGGCTGCTGTGATTGCAGCATCCTGGTTGCCCTCAGATCATCTGTCCATTGCGTCAATGGATAGAACGAGCCGTCAATGGGTAGAACACGCGAAAGCCGTCAGACAACCCGCCCTCTTTCCAGCCAGAATGAAAAACCTTGGTCAGGGTGACACCTGAAAAGACACCTGAGACAGAAATTGCGATTTTGGCGGCTACCTCAAATCGTCCTTATGCTGCTGATTATTAAGATGGTCCCCCCGCCCGGAATCGAACCGGGATCTAGCGCTTAGGAGGCACTCGTTCTATCCATTGAACTACGGGGAGATATCTTCCTGCTAATGGGAGGATTTCAGAGGGGCCGTTTATTTCCGTATCATCTAATATTCAATTTCACCGCCTCGGTGATACGTAATTGATACGGTATCAATGGCGTCCATCCTCAAACTCGGCCCCCGTTGGCGTGCTCTCATTCGCCGGAAGGGGCACAAGTCTATCTGCAAAACGCACCTCACGAAAGCCGCTGCCGAAGCCTGGGCGCGCATGGTCGAGGCGGACCTTGACGGCGGCAGGTCAGTCGCCGCGCTCTGGGGCGTCAAAGTCGGCGAACTGAACAGTGCCACAACCAACACGTCAAAGGCAACGACCTCGGCCCGGAACGGCGCCGCGATCGCGAGCGACGTCGTATAGCGAATGTCGGAGTCAATCCAGCCGGCGTCGGACGGCTATCCGATCGAAGCGCTAACAGATGCGCGGCAGGGGATCGTCTTCCAGCTGCTCAAGTAAGCGCTCGCCGCCGAGCTCGGTTCTCAGCACCACCCTTGCCGGCCCTCCAACGACCTCACCGATGAGCGCCGCTTGATCGCCACCCGGCAAGGCGCGCCACGCGGCGAGCGCCGACGCGGCGTCTCCAGGCGCAACCACCGCCACCACGCGTCCCTCGCAAGCGAGGTACATGGGGTCGTAGCCCAGCATGTCGCATGCAGCTCGTACCATGTCTCGCACCGGAATCGCGGGCCCGTCGAGTGAGATCTCGAGACCGGTGGCGTGCGCCATCTCGTGTGCTACGGTAGCTAGGCCACCGCGCGTGGGGTCACGCATGAAGCGCAGCCCTGGCAACGGCAGCAACGCCTGCGCAAACGGCAGCACGCAGGCTGCGTCGGAGCGCAGGTCACCTGCCAGGCCGAAGTCTCCCCGTGCCAGCAGCACCGCAATCCCGTGATCCCCCACCGGACCGCTCAACAAGATGCGGTCATGCAACGCGATGCGGTCCACGCCGAGCCGCACGCGACGCACGCGGCGACCGACGCCTGTGGTCGCCAGATAGATGCCGCCGCCTTCGCCCCGCGGCACGACCTTGGTGTCGCCGGCCACGACCGCCACTCCAGCCTCGCGCGCCGCGTGCGCCAGACTCGCCACGATTCGCTCCAGGCGATCGATCTCGAACCCTTCCTCGATGAACGCGTTGAGCGCCAGGTAGAGTGGCGTCGCACCCGCGACCGCCAGGTCGTTGACCGTTCCGTGCACCGCGAGCGAGCCGATATCGCCGCCCGGAAACTCGAGCGGCTGCACCGTGAAGCCGTCGGTGGTGAACACCATCTCCAGCTCCGGCAAACTCAGCGTGACTGCGTCGGCGCGGGTGTCGAGCAGGGGGTTGCCGAGGTGGCGTGCGAATACCTCCTCGATCAGCTCGCGCATCAAGCGCCCGCCGTTGCCGTGGGCGAGCAGAATGCGGCGCTCGTCGCTCATGTGCGCAGCCCGGCCTCCACGATCTGCCCGTAGGAGATCGCGGCATCGTTGGACGGCAGGCGCTCCGGCAGCAGTACCTGGAAGCGCTCCTCCTGCAGCAGCTCCGTGACGCGCTCCGTGAGCAGCCGGTTCTGGAACACGCCGCCTGCAAGCCCGACAACCTCGAAGCGCAGCCGTGAACGAACAGCGCAGGCCTGCGCAAGCAGCGCCTGGGCAACGCTCTCGTGCCAGAGGGCAGCGCGTTCGGGGACCGTGCGCTGCGTGTCCAGCATGGCGGGTATCAGCGGCGCCCAATCGCATTCGACCAAGCCGTCGCGCTCGCTGAGCGGCAGTGTCACGCGCAGCGGACGAGTTACGCCGCTGGCCGCGGCCTCGAGATACATGGGGGCCTGGCCCTCGAAGGTGGAATAAGAGTTGACGCCGATGAGCGCTGCCGCCGCGTCGAACAATCGTCCAACGGCGTCGGTCTGCGGACTGTTGATGTGCTTGCGCCACGCTTCCCGGGCCAGCGCCGCATTCACCGGCAGGCCATTCCACTCCACGTGCGCTTCCCAGCACAGCGCGGCAGCACTTCGCCACGGCTCTCGCGCGGCTCGATCGCCGCCCGCTAGACGGAACGGGCGCATGCGCGCGACTCTGCGCCACCTCCCCGGTGCGCCGAGCAGCGCATCGCCACCCCACAGCGTCCCGTCTTCGCCCAGACCCACGCCATCCCAGGTGAATACCAGCCACTCGGCGTAGCCCGGATACTCGCCGGCGAGCGCCGAGGCGTGCGCGTGATGATGCCAGACTTTGCGCAGCGCGAGCCCAGAGCGCTGCGCCCAGCGCACGCTCAAGAAGCCAGGGTGTGCGTCGCAGACCACGGCGGCGGCGCGCACGCCATACAGTGCCTGCAGATCGCGCACGCACTGCTCGAACACCGCAGCGCTGCGCGGCGACTCGAGGTCGCCGATATGAGGCGACACGACGGCGCGGCGTCCCCAGGCCAGTGCAATGGTGTTCTTCATGTGGGCACCGACGGCGAGCACCGGAAACGGAAGCTCGAAGGGCAGCTCCAGCTCGAGCGGAGCGCAGCCGCGTCCCAGCCGGATCCAACGTGGCTTGCCGGCGACGACGCGCAGCACGGGGTCGTCCGCGGGCCGCACGATCAGACGATCGTGGTGAAGAAACCCCTGCGCCACGTGGCCCAACCTGCGCTCTACCTCGGCCGCGTCGGTGAGCACAGGCTCGCCGCTGAGGTTGGCCGAGGTGGCCACGAGCGGCCGGCCGAGTGACCTGAGTAGCAGATGGTGCACAGGACTGTACGCGAGCATGACGCCCACCTCGTGCAGCGCCGGGGCGATCGCCGGGGTGAGATCCGAGTCCGGAGCACGCGGCACCAGCACGATGGCGCGCATGGGGTCGTGGAGCAGCTGGCGATGCAGCGCATCCAGCATGAGATGCCGCTCGAGCAGCACGTCATCGCGCGGAAACATCACGGCGAGCGGCTTGTGCGGGCGCGGCTTGCGCTCTCGGAGCCGTCCCACCGCCACCGTGTCGGCAGCATCGCACATCAGGTGATAGCCGCCGACGCCCTTGACCGCCACGATGTAGCCGGTGCGCAAGGCCGTGACAGCGGCGTCGAGAGCGGGTGCGTTTCCGGCGACCGTGTGCACGCCGTCCCGGAAGGTGAGACGCGGGCCGCAGGCGGGGCAGGCGATGGGCTCGGCGTGAAAGCGCCGGTCCAGTGGATCCTCGTATTCGTGTCGACAGGCGGGGCACAGCGCAAACCCGGCCATCGTGGTGTTGGCGCGGTCGTAAGGCAGCCGTTGAATCAGCGTGTAGCGCGGCCCGCACTGAGTGCAGTTGATGAAAGGATAGCGGTAACGCCGATGCGCAGGATCGCCGAGCTCGGCCAGGCATTGGTCGCACGCGAAGTAGTCCGGCGGCACATGTACGTCGCGCTCGGCGCTGGCTTCGCTGGGAAAGATGGAAAAATCGGCGGATGCCGCGACCGCAACGGGCTGCGCGCGCGATATGCGGGGCTTGGCGAGCGGCGGCGCTTGCTCGAGCAGACCGTGCGCGAACGATTCGAGCGCCGCGGGAGCACCTTGCACCAGGATCTCGACTCGGCCCGAGCGATTTTGCACCCAACCGCTGAGGCCGTGCCGCGCGGCGAGCCGGTAGACGAAGGGGCGAAAGCCGACGCCCTGTACCCGCCCCTCTACCGTGAGGCGCCGCGCAGCGACGAACGCATCCACCGACGGCCTCAGGAAGCGGCGGCGCCGGCGGCGCGCTCACGCACGCCGCTCGACCACCAGATGCGGCAGGCGCCTTCGTCCGACACCATGCACGGACCGATGGGAGTGCGCGGCGTGCAAGCCCGGCCATAGAGGACGCACTCGTTGGGGTAGATCTGGCCGAGCACGACACGCGCGCAATCGCAGCCGGGAGGCATCTGCCCGGCGCGCTTGCGCGACGAGCTTTGATACGAGGGAAAACGCCGGCGCGCATCGTGCGCTGCGTACTGCGAGCGCAGCGCGAAGCCCGAGCGTGGGATCACGCCGATCCCGCGCCAGGATGCATCCACTACTTCCGTCACCTGGTCGAGACTGCGTCGGGCGGTCGGATTGCCCCCCGGCTTCACTGCCTCCGGATAACAGTTGTCGAGCATGCGGCGGTCTTCCACGCGCTGGCGCAGCGTCGAGTACATCGCCGCGAGCAGGCTCTCGGACGTGAAGCCGGCGATCGCCGCAGGCAGTCCGTGTTGTTCGACGACGAAGGACCATTCCTCTGGTCCCATCACAGTCGACACGTGTCCAGGCGCAATCAGCGCGTCGAAGCCGGGGTTGCCGGACTCGAGCAGCATCGCAACCGCAGGCCAGGTGAGTCGCCCCGAGAGCAGCACCGACAGGTTCTGCGGCGCGCCCTCCGCGAGCATGGCCGCGACCGGTGCCGTGGTCGTTTCGAAACCCGCGGCGAAGAACACTATAGGACGCTGAGGTCGCGTCTTCGCCAGGCGCACCGCGTCCAGAGGCGAAGCGATCGGACGCACGTCGGCACCCGCCGCGCGCGCCTGCTCCAGTGAGCGCGCTTCGCTCTTGGGCACGTTGACGGGCACACGCAGCATGTCCCCGAAGGCGGCGAGCGTGATCGGCTCATGCAGAGCGAGCTGGATCGCTTGATATACGTCCTCCTCGGGACAGACGCACACCGGACAGCCCGGGCCGGGGATCAGCTCCACTTCGCGCGGAAGCGCAGCGCGCAGGCCCGCCATGCTGATGGAACGCTCGTGGCCCCCGCACACGTTCATGATTCTGACCTTGCCGGGCAGCGGCAAAGCGCGGATCCGGTCGAGCCATTGGCGAGCAGAGAGGGGCATAGGATCCTCCTCGAGCCGGGGGAACTAGACTGGCGGTTGCGCGGCAGATAGAGGTTGGATGGTGAGCCGGGTACTCGCCGCGCGCATGCGTCGGGCGCTTAGCTCAGAACGCAGCCAGTCGAGCCAGGCCCGCATTCCTGCGCCGCTGCGCGCGGACAGCGTTACCAGCGGTGCTGCATTCGCCAGTTCGCGCAAGCAGCGCTCGGCGCGCGCGGGCTCGAAGTCGCCGACATACGGCAGCAGGTCGGCCTTGCTGAGCACCACCACATCGGCGGCCCGGAACAGGATCGGATACTTGGCTGGTTTGTCGTCACCTTCGGTCACCGAGAGCAACGCGACGTCGCGATGCTGGCCGAGGTCGAAGCTCGCCGGACACACGAGGTTGCCGACGTTCTCGATGAACAGGATGTCAACACCCTCCAAGCTGAGCCCGTGCAATGCCTCGTGCACCATGTGCGCATCGAGATGGCAGGCGCCGCCGGTTGTGATCTGCACAGCGGGGACGCCCTTGGCACGGATGCGGCGCGCGTCGTTCTCCGTCTCCAGGTCGCCCTCGATCACCGCCATCCGCAGCTCGCCACGCAACGCGTCGATCGTGGCCTCGAGCAGCGCAGTCTTGCCTGCGCCGGGCGCGGACATGAGATCGAGTGCGAGCACGGCATGCGCATCAAAATGCGCCCGGTTGTGTGCGGCCACGCTGTCGTTGCGCTCGAGCAGCTTCTTCAGAACCGGCACGGACCGCGGTTCTCCGCGAAGCGGCCGGTACGCCGCGTCGCGTTCATCTCGAACCGCATTGCAGCCGCACGTGCTACACATGGCTTGCCGCCGAGTCTTCCATACTGCCCTGCGTCGCGGGGCTTTGCTCCAGGATCAGCTCCACACCGGTTATCGTCAACTCATCGCCGCTCAGGATGCGCGTGTGCCAGTCGCCGCACGCGGTGCACACCAGGCGGTTGGGTGTTGCCTCACTTTCGGCGCCACAGCTGTCACATGCGACGCGCAGCGGAGCAGGGTCGATGGACAGGATCGCCCCCTCGAGCCCGGTCCCCGCTACCGCAAGGGGGAAGGCGCTCTGCAGCAACGCCGGCTCCGCACCGGACAACGGACCGAGCACCAGTCGTACAGCCGAAACGCCGTGCGCCCGGTGGCGGCGTGCCACAACTTCCACCTCCGCGATCAAGGCCTGACACAGAGCGAGCTCATGCATCGGGCGCCGCTTCCTCGGCAGCAACGACCTGATCGTACAGTTCCCAGGCCGAACGCGCCTCCTCGGCGGTCATCTTTTGCAGTGCGTACCCGACGTGCACCAGGACGCACTCGCCCACCGAGACCGGTTGGCCCTGTAGCAGGAACAGGCTCACGTCGCGCTCTACGCCCTTGGCGCTGCACCGGGCGATGAAGCCGTTGATCGAGATCACCTGCATGGGGATGCCGAGGCACATGTCGATGCAGAACCGAGAAAAACGTCCTACAGTCTACCGACCGGCAAACCCGAGCATTTGACCAATATCAAGGTCACCGCGCAACAGGGGACTATTCTCGCACGCGGAGGAGACCGTGACTGAGCCCGACACGAAACGACAGCGCCCGTGGCAATGCCCAAGACAAACGTAGCGCTGTTCTTACCGCGCGCTCGACTGCAGGATCTCGTGGACGCGCTCCACGCATCCGGCCGGCGCTGTGTCGCTCCGCGCGTGCGCGATGGCGCGATCGTCTATGACACGCTGACGAACGTAAGCGAGCTGCCGGTTGGTGTGCACGACGCGCAGGCGCCCGGGCGCTACGCGCTGGAGCACTCCGGCAGCGACCGCCTCTTCGCGTGGGCCAACGGTCCGCAGGCGCTCAAGCCGCTGCTGTTCGCGCCGCGCGAGTCGCTGTGGCGCGTCGTGCGCAGCGATGACGGTTCACTGCAGTTCCGCGAAGTCCTGCCGAAAGTCGAGCCGCTCGCGGTAATCGGAGTGCGTGCGTGTGACCTTGCAGCACTGGCTCTTCAGGATCAGCATTTCTTGCACGGCCCTTACCGCGATCCGTACTACGCACGCCGGCGCGAGCAGCTGTTCTTGGTCGCCGTGGGCTGCTCGCATCCGGCTGCGACGTGTTTTTGCGCCTCTACCGGCGATGGGCCGCGGCCGCAGCACAGCTACGACGTCCTTCTCGAAGAGCTGGACCAGGGCTATGTGGGGCGCGGGGGCAGCACCCACGGTCACGAGTTGCTCGCGACGCTCGGCCTTGGCTCCGCCGGCGACGAGCAACTGCGCCTCGTACAGGAGGAAAGCGAGCGGGCAACCGCCATGCAGATTCGCAAACTGCCCTCGCGCGACCTGCGCGCCGCCTTATTTGCCAACCTCGACCACGAGCGTTGGGACGACGTCGCCCAGCGCTGCCTGTCCTGCGGCAATTGCACCTCGGTGTGCCCGACCTGTTTCTGCCACTCGGAGCAGGATGCGCCGGCGCTCGACGGGCATCAGTCGGAGCATCTGCGCGAATGGGACTCCTGCTTCACGCGCGGGCATAGTTACCTGCACGGATTTACCGTGCGGCCGGACACTCGATCGCGCTACCGGCAGTGGCTCACCCACAAGCTCGGTTCGTGGCACGATCAGTACGGGCGCAGCGGCTGCGTCGGCTGCGGGCGCTGCATCGCCTGGTGCCCCGTCGGCATCGATCTCACCGAGGAGGCGGCCGCGATCTGCGGGCCGGGCGCATGAACCCGTACTTGCCGCGCGAAACCGAAGTGGTGGAGCGGCTGCAGGAGTCGCCCACCATCTTCACGCTGCGCCTGCGCCTGACCGATCCCGCCGCACGCGGCTCCTTCCGGTTCGCTCCAGGTCAATTCAACATGGTCTATCTGTATGGCGTCGGCGAGGTGGCCATCTCCATCGTCTCCGATCCGCATGGACCGGATCTGCTCGATCACACCATCCGGGCACTCGGTCGCGTGACCAACGGTCTCTCGAAGCTCAAGGCCAGGGACCGGCTGGGCCTGCGCGGACCCTTTGGCCGCGGCTGGCCACTTGAGCGCGCCGAAGGCCGTGACGTGGTGGTGGTAACCGGTGGACTGGGTTGCGCGCCGGTAGTGGCGGTGATCAACTATATCTTGATGCGGCGCCAGCGCTTCGGCCGGCTTACTATCGTTCAAGGCGTCAAGCACGCTGAGGAGCTGATCTGGCGCGAGCGCTACGCCTATTGGCGCGGCCTCCCCGGCGTGCGGGTGCTGATCGCCGCGGACGAGGGTGGGCCGCTGTGGCCTTACCATGTTGGGTTGGTGACAGGGGTGTTCGATCGCATCGATTTCACGCCAGAAACCGCGGTGATGCTTTGCGGGCCCGAGCCGATGATGGTCGCGGCCGCGCACCTGTTGACCGCACGCGGTGTCTCAGAGGAGGACATCTGGCTCAGCATGGAGCGCAACATGCAGTGTGCGGTGCGCCATTGCGGGCACTGCCAATTCGGTCCGGATTTCGTGTGCCACAAGGGGCCGGTGTTCAGCTATGCCGAAGTCAAGCCGCTGCTCGGCAGAAGAGGCCTCTGACGTGACGTCCAAGCCACGGGTCTCGGTGCACAAGTTCAGCTCCTGCGACGGCTGCCAGCTCGCCTTCCTCAATCTCGGCGAGGCGCTGCTCGAGGTCGCCGAGCTGGTGGACTTCGCCCACTTCGCGGAAGCCGGACCAGTGGATCCCGAAGCGAGCGTAGACATCGCCTTCGTCGAAGGTAGCGTCTCGACCATCGAAGAGACCGAGCGTATCCAACGCGTGCGCGCCAACGCGCGTTATCTCGTCACCGTCGGCGCCTGTGCGACGGCCGGTGGGATTCAAGCACTACGCAATCTGCATGACGCGAAGCAGTGGGTGGCCGGCGTGTACGCCAGCCCGCAGTACGTGAGCACGCTGGAGCGCGTCACGCCGATCGCCGCACAGGTCAAAGTCGATCTCGAGCTGTGGGGTTGTCCGGTGAGCGGGCGCCAGGTGCTTGCGGCGTTGCGCTCACTGCTTTCAGGCGTGGCTCCTCTCGAAGAGCAGGACAAGGTCTGCATGGAGTGCAAGCGACGACAGACGGTGTGCGTCATGGTGGCGCGCGGCATTCCCTGCATGGGCCCGGTTACGCGCACCGGGTGCGGAGCGATCTGCCCCGCATTCGGTCGCGACTGTTACGCCTGTTACGGCCCGGCCGAGAACGTGAACGCGTCTTCGTTGTCCCGGCGGCTGGAGGGGTTGGGCCTCACGCGCGAGGCGGTGGCGGCGCGCTTTCATTTCATCAACAACGCGGCGCCCGCATTCCTGGACGCGGGTCTCGCGGCTAAGGCGGTGAAGCGTGACTGACGCCAGGCAAATCGCAATGCGGGTGCCCATGCTCGCGCGTGTCGAAGGCGAGGGCGCGCTGGAGGTGGCCATCCGCGACGGCGCCATCAGCGAGCTCAAGCTGCGCATCTACGAGCCGCCCCGTCTGTTCGAGAAGCTGCTCGAAGGCCGCAGCTATACCGAGGTGCCCGATATCGTCGCCCGCATCTGCGGCATCTGCCCGGTAGCCTATCAGATGAGCGCGGTGCAGGCGCTGGAGCGCGCCTTCGGCGTAGAGGTCAGCGACTGGGTGCTCGATCTGCGCCGGGCCATGTATTGCGGCGAGTGGATCCAGAGCCACGCGCTGCACATCCATCTGCTCGCAGCGCCGGATTTCCTGGGAGCGGACAGCGTCATCGCGCTCTCCGCCACGCACGGCGATGCCGTCCGCCGTGGGCTGCGGCTGCAGGGTTTGGGCAACGAGTTGATCCGTCTGTTCGGCGGCCGTTCCGTCCACCCGGTCGGCGTGTGCGTGGGTGGATTCCATCGAGCCCCGGACCCGCGCGATGTGGCAGCACTGGTCGACAAGCTGCGTGCTGCCGTGCCGGAAGCGCAGGCACTAGTCGAATGGACCGCGGGTTTCCCTCTGCCCGAAGACGAGCAGGAGTTCACCTGCGTAGCGCTGCGCCACCCCAGCGAGTATCCGATGTACTCGGGACGCATCGGCCGGAGCGATGGTCAGGACATCGGAGCATCGGAGTACGAGGCGCACTTCGCGGAGCATCAGGTGCCTCACTCTACGGCGCTCCACTCAACCTTGGACGGCGCCCCCTATCTGGTAGGTCCGTTGGCGCGCTTGAACCTCAATCACCGTTGCTTGCCGCAGAGCGTACGGGACGCGCTGGAGCGCACCGAAGTCGCTGCCGCGAGCCGCAATATGTTTCACAGCATCGTGGCGCGCGCGGCCGAGATCTATTTCGCGCTCAGCGAAGCGATCCGCATCCTCGAGCGTTACGAGCCGAGCCAAACACCAAGCGTACCGGCGACGCCGCGCGCCGGGACGGGGGCCGGGGCCACCGAAGCTCCGCGCGGTTTGCTCTGGCATCGGTACGAGAGCGACGGCGAGGGCCGCATCCTGCGCGCGCGCATCGTGCCGCCCACCAGCCAGAACCAGGCGCGGATCGAGCAGGATCTCAAGGCCGCGCTCGAAGCCTTCGGGCTCGATCGGTCCGACGACGAGCTGCGGCGTCACGGCGAGACGGTGATCCGCAACTACGATCCGTGCATCTCCTGTGCGACGCATTTCTTGCGGCTCCAGGTCGACCGCCGATGAAGGGGTGGACGCGAATCCTGGGTATCGGCTCACCGTTCGGTGACGATCGGGTCGGGTGGCTCGCTGCTGAGATGGTTCGCGTAAGCGCCTGGTACCGTTCGCTAGCCGCAGCGGTACAAGTGGAGAGCCTGGACCGTCCCGGCCCGGGCCTGCTCGCCGCCATGCAGGGCGCTTCGCACGTGGTGCTGGTGGACGCCATGCGCAGCGGTGAGCCGCCCGGGACGATTCGGCGCGTGGATCTGGACCGGGTCGGAGTATCGTCCGACAAGCTTGTTTCGGTTCACGGATTCGACCTCGCTGACACGCTGGCGCTCGGCAATGCCCTCGGGCTTCTTCCGTCCCGGCTCACGTTGTTCGCGGTGGAGGCGAAGCATACGCTCGCCGACGAGGACCTGAGCGTTGAGGTGCGCGCCGCGCTGCCGATGCTCGTGAGACGCGTGCAGGCCAGCGTAGCGGGATCCCTCGCGGCCGAGACGATGCCGACTTGAGTATCCGTCCTCGGCCAGCGGACTGCGACGTGGAATTTCTCGATCGGGACGAGACGCGCGGCGTCCGGCTGCAGCTGGATTACAGCAAGCCCGAACCGCTGCTGCGGCAGCATAGCGTGCCGCAGGGTTGGAGAGGAGTGAATTGAGGAGACTGATCATGGATATGCAAGAGTTAGAGGCGACCATCGTCGATTTGGTGCAGAAAGGCAAAGGCATCCTCGCAGCGGACGAGAGCCTGCCCACAATTGCAAAGCGGTTCAAGCCGCTCGGCGTCGAATCGACGGAAGAGAATCGACGCGCCTATCGCTCGCTGCTGCTGACGACGCCGGGTGCAGGCGAATACTTGAGCGGCGTCATTCTGTTCGAGGAAACGCTCGGCCAGAAGGCTGATGACGGCACACCACTTCCCAAGGCTGCACAGCGCCAGGGCATCGTGCCCGGCGTGAAGGTAGACAAGGGAACGGTTGCGCTCGCGGGCGCGTCAGGCGACAAAGTCACCCAGGGCCTCGACGGGCTCGCGGAGCGATTGAGGACATACAAGGCGCAAGGCGCGCGCTTCGCCAAGTGGCGCGAAGTCTATCCGATCACCGAACGAAATCCGACCGCGCTCGGGATCGAGGTCAATGCGGAGACGCTAGCGCGCTACGCCGCCGTGTGCCAGGAGGAGGGAATGGTGCCGATCGTGGAACCGGAAGTCCTGCTGGACGGCGACCACAGCCTGGAGCGCTGCGCCGAGGTGACCGACGCGGTGCTGCACGCCGTGTTCCATGCGCTACACCGGCACCGAGTGCTGCTCGAGTGCATGCTGCTCAAGCCGAGCATGGTGCTGCCGGGCAAAGAGTCCTCGAAAAAGGCCCAACCCGAGCAGGTGGCGCGTGAGACCGTGAAGGTATTGCGGCGCACGGTGCCCGCGGCGGCGGCGAGCATCAACTTTCTGTCCGGGGGGCAGAGTGCAGAGGAAGCAACGGCCAATCTCAATGCCATGAACGTGCTGTTTCCGCAGGCGCCGTGGGAGCTTTCATTTTCCTATGCGCGCGCGCTGCAGCAGCCTGTGCTCGAGGCCTGGCGCGGCAAGCCGGAGAACGTCGAAGCGGCGCAGAACGCATTTCGTCTGCGCGCGCGGCTCAACGCGGCGGCGCGCAGAGGCCAGTACAAGCCGGAGATGGAACGCGCTCGGTAGTGGGTTTGTCGCGGCAGGTCTTTTGCGGAAACCGAAGTGGCGTACCCTTAGTCAATCACGAGGCGTCTTTGCACGCCAACATGTACGCGCGCGGTACCTTCGGAACTGTTCAGTCGGGTCGCATGACCGGCCAGTCGGACCGGGAGATGCGGAAATGACCGGCCCGCTATCGTTCTCGCGCCCGGTTCAAGGGTGAGGAACCGAGGACGGGAGCGACGATCAAGCACGAGGGTTGCGATCAGAACACCGGGCTGATTGAAACCTCGGCGCCGATCTATGGATGCGCGCGTAGCTGCTGCGGACGCTCGGCGTCAACTGCGCGTAAGCGGAGAACACACATTGTTACCAGAAGCTGGCTGCGTGAAATCTCCCGGTTACACGGCGTGAGTCTAATGGCGATAGAGCGCCGTCACGGGGCTCTCGTGGCAGCGACGCGCCAGACCATTTTCGCAAGGAGGCTTCCCCATGGATGGAATGACGAGACTGAGGTTGTTCAGGCTCCGTGCGCAACAGCGCCGTGTCCGATCCAGCGCGCCAGGATCTCAAGCGCGAGTT
>Ga0335077_10007307_pt1 | contig 13656 bp, 13 predicted proteins | sample Lox_Sample_31_FD_207151 | JGI IMG/M metagenome (GOLD analysis project Ga0335077, IMG submission 207151) | Soil microbial communities from Loxahatchee National Wildlife Refuge, Florida, United States - Lox_Sample_3.1 | ecosystem: Environmental > Terrestrial > Soil > Wetlands | place: USA...
CGTCATTGGTGCCGTCGCCACACATCGCGACCAGCTTGCCCTTGGCCTGCTCGTCGCGGATCAGCTTCAGCTTGTCCTCGGGCGTTGCCTGCGCAAGGAAGTCGTCGACGCCGGCCTCCGCCGCGATCGCCGCAGCCGTCATCGGATTGTCGCCCGTGATCATCACCGTGCGGATGCCCATACGACGTAATTCGGCAAAGCGTTCGCGGATGCCTCCCTTGACGATATCCTTGAGCTGGATGACGCCGAGCAGGCGACCATCCTTGGCGACGGCAAGCGGGGTGCCGCCCGATTTGGCAATCTCATCCGAGATGGCCTGAACCTCGCGAGCCGCTTCAGATTGCGTCGTGGGCATCGCCAGCACCACATTACCGGAAGCGACGGGCTGGGCGCCGCCACTGATATAATTGAGGATCGCATCGACCGCGCCCTTGCGCACCGATGATCCGGCGGTATCAACGCCGCTCATGCGCGTCTGTGCCGTGAACGGAACGAAAGTTGCGCCAAGCTCCTGCATGTCCCGACCGCGGATGCCATACTTCTCCTTCGCCAGCACGACAATGGAGCGGCCTTCCGGCGTCTCGTCGGCAAGGGAAGCGAGCTGCGCAGCATTAGCGAGCTCTTGCTCTGTTACGCCGCGCACCGGCCGAAACGACGTCGCCTGGCGGTTGCCGAGCGTAATCGTACCGGTCTTGTCGAGCAGGAGGGTGTCGACGTCTCCGGCTGCTTCCACCGCGCGGCCGGACATCGCGAGCACGTTGAAGCGCACGAGGCGGTCCATGCCGGCGATACCGATCGCTGACAGGAGCGCGCCGATTGTCGTGGGAATGAGGGTGACGAACAGCGCGACCAGGATGATGACCGATATCGAACCGCCGGCGTAGGTCGCGTAGCTCGGGATCGTCACCGTGGCGAACACGAAGATAATGGTCAGGCCGGCAAGGAGGATGTTGAGTGCGATCTCGTTCGGCGTCTTCTGCCGCTCGGCGCCCTCGACCAGCTTGATCATACGGTCGATGAAGGTCGAACCCTGCTCCGCCGTGATGCGGACGCGGATCCAGTCCGACAGCACTTGCGTGCCGCCGGTGACAGCCGAACGATCACCACCGGATTCGCGGATGACAGGGGCGGATTCGCCTGTGATCGCCGCCTCGTTCACGGAAGCGACGCCTTCGATCACCTCGCCGTCGGAAGGAATGTTGTCACCCGCTTCGACCAGCACGACATCGCCGATCTTCAGGCTGGTACCGGGGACCAAACGATAAGTACCGTCGGAGCCGGACAAGAGCTTGGCCTGGCTTTCGGTGCGTGTCTTGCGCAGCGTCTCCGCTTGCGCCTTGCCGCGCCCCTCCGCGACGGCTTCGGCGAAATTGGCAAACAACACCGTGAACCAGAGCCAAAGGATGATCTGGAAGGTGAAAGAGAGATGCTCCCCACCTGTGGCGAGATCACGCAGGAAGATCACGGTGGTGAGCGCGGCCACGATCTCGACCACGAACATCACAGGGTTCTTGATCATCGCCCGCGGATCGAGCTTGGCGACGGCGGCGCCAACCGCCGGTCCTACGATCTTCGGATCCAGCATCGTTGCAACCGGCATCCGCTTGTTGGGTTTGTGGACAGGTTCCATGGATGTAACTCCGAAAAAGGCCGTTCAGTACAGTGTGCCAGCGGTCATCGCGAGATGCTCGACGATCGGCCCAAGCGCCAGCGCCGGGAAGAAAGTCAGACCACCGATGATCAGGATCACGCCGACGACGAGGCCGACGAACAGACCGCCCGTGGTCGGAAACGTGCCGGCCGACGGCGGAATGGATTTCTTCTCCACGAGCGAGCCCGCAATTGCCATCGCGGGGATGATCATGAAGAAGCGGCCGACGAACATCGCAACACCGCCGGTGAGATTGTAGAACGGGATGTTGCCGGTGAGGCCCGCGAAGGCCGAGCCATTGTTACCGGTCTGCGACGTATAGGCGTAGAGTACTTCGGAGAAGCCATGCGGTCCTGCGTTGGCCATCGAAGCGACTGGCCCTGGCAGCACGACGGCGACCGCGGTCCAACCGAGATACATCAAGGGCAGCACCAGGATCGCGAGCATCGCCATCTTGACCTCGCGCGCCTCGATCTTCTTGCCAACATATTCCGGCGTGCGGCCGACCATCAGGCCGGCGACAAAAATCGAAAGCACGACGAACAGCAGCATGCCGTAGAGGCCGGCACCCACGCCGCCGACGATGATCTCGCCGAGCTGGATGTTGATCAGCGGGATCATGCCGCCGAGCGCCGTGAAACTGTCATGCATGGCGTTGACAGCACCACAGGATGCGGCCGTGGTGATCACCGCGAACAGCGAGGACGCCACGATGCCGAAGCGGACCTCCTTGCCTTCCATGTTGCCGCCGGTCAGGCCCAACTCATTGAGCGCCGTGGTACCGTTCGCTTCCGCCCAGTAGGTGACGGTGACGCCCGCGATGAACAGCACGCCCATCACGGCAAGGATAGCCCAGCCCTGACGCTGGTTGCCGACCATGCGACCAAACACGTTGGTCAGCGCCGCACCGAGCGAGAAGATCGAGATCATCTGCACGAAATTGGACAGTGCCGTCGGGTTCTCGAAGGGATGCGCCGCATTGGCGTTGAAGAAGCCGCCACCATTGGTACCGAGCATCTTGATAGCGATCTGGGAGGCAACCGGGCCCACCGCAATGGTCTGCTTGGCTCCTTCCAGCGTGGTCGCCTCCACATAGTCGCCTAGCGTCTGCGGCATGCCCTGCCAGACCAGAAACAGCGCGTAGACGATGCAGATCGGCAGCAGGATGTAGAGCGTGCAGCGGGTGACATCGACCCAGAAATTGCCGATGGTGCGCAAAGAAGCACGTGCGAAGCCGCGGATCAGCGCGACAGCGAGCACAATGCCGGTCGCGGCCGACAGGAAGTTCTGGTGCGTCAGGCCGACCATCTGCGTGAGATAGGATAGCGTGCTCTCGCCGCCGTAGTTCTGCCAGTTGGTGTTGGTGATGAAGGAGATCGCCGTGTTAAACGACAGGTCCTCCGCGACCGCCGACTGCTCGGCCGGATTGAACGGCAGAAGAGCCTGCGCCCGCATCAGGCCATAGATGATCAGGAAACCACCAACATGAAACAGCAGCATCGAGACCGTATAGGTCAGCCAATGCTGCTCACGCCTCTCGTCGACGCCGCTGATCCAGTAAAGCCCTGCCTCGACCGGGCGCAATAGGGGCGACAAGAAGGTACGCTCGCCGTTGAACACGCGCGTCATATACCAGCCGAGCGGTTTCGTCAGCGCGACGATGATGATGCAATAGAGAAAGATCTGGATCCAGCCGATGACGGTCATGGGAGTCTCACGTCGTTGCGAGGTTGCGCGAGCGAAGCGAAAGCGGTCAGAACCGCTCGGGCCGCAGCAGCGCGTAGGTCAGGTAAAACAGGAGGCCGAGCGAAACGAGGCCGGCGAGGGAATAATCGAAGATCATGGCCGCCTCCACTCAAAGCCGCTCACAGGCATAGGTGTAGCCGATCGCGAGCGCGAAGAAGCCGATGGCCATTCCGATCATGAGAACGTCAAACATGAAGAAAATTCCTTCTCGTGAGCCTGTCTCGACCATATCCATCCATTGCAACACCTGCTTACCGCAGATTTTCGGTGCTGGATTGCGGCAGATCAAACGGAACGAAGCTTTGAGTCGAGACCGCGCCCTGATCCGGCTTGAAATGCCATTCGGGACATAGGTTTTCGAGATGTCGGCAACTGGAAAGGTATAGGAATGTTATAAAGAGGCTGATCTTTGTGGCGAGACACAACGGGCCACTGCAGCAATCGCAAGCCCCCGCCTCTACACATATGAAATCCCTATATTTCTGCCTGAAGCCTCATCTCGATTTCAAATGAGAATGCGCCCATGTTTGACGTCTGGCGGCTGCGCCCAGGGGGCGGTTTTTCCAGAGATGCAGTCATGCTGTTCTATTTGAACCTTCCAGACTCCCGCGTGCTCGGCGATCGCTTGGGCGAGTCAGCGATTGTGACGCCGCCGTTATTCCAGGAGGTCGTCGACAAGGCCTGCAGGCGCTTTCCATCACTCGGACATAGCGAAAAATCGGCGCGGATCGAAAGGCTGATCGCGGCTCACGCCTGGATCGAAGCGGCGCTTGCCTTGATCGAGCTGGAGCTGCCGCTATGGCGGCTGCGCCGGATCGCCTATGACGGCGGCGAGTGGCACTGTGCACTGTCGCGCGAGCGCGAGCTTCCCGACTGGCTCGACCGCTCGATCGAGGCGCACCATCCCGACCTCGCGCTTGCGCTGCTGACTGCGTTTGTCGAAGCCCAGCAACTTGCGGCAGCGTCAAGCCGGCCGAGCGTGCCTGCGTTTCGCGGCAAAGCGCCCCGGACTGCGCTCGCCAACGAGCGGTGAGGACTATGCGTAGCAAGGAATGCCACCTGCTTACGCCCAGGCTTGCCCCAACCAGACGCTGACGACTTATACGAACCTTATACGATTGCCAGCACGTCACTCTCGAAATCATATGCGGCGCTGACAATATTGCGCGCATGAGTCGAAGACGCTCCAGCCCGGGATAGCCGTCCGAACCTTCCGCACGCGATTGCGAAGCCGCGGAAGTTTCGTTGGCTTCGCTTGGTCGAAGCGCAACTGACCTGAGACAACAGATAAATGGATAACGAATACAGGTGACGACATGGCTACCGTTGGGGTCGCTGGTGGCGACAGAATTGTTGATCCGATGATTGCGCTGGCGCGCTGTTCGACTGCGCATCGCATTGTCGTGGCGGGTTCAAGGAGTGTCGAGTTGATGCTGGATTTGCATCACCGCGGCTACACGCATGCGGCGTCGACGGCGAATTGCGGCCGTCCGGCCGGACAGTACGATTGCGCGTTGATCGATTGGCGACGACGCACACTCCATGAGCTCGAGGGTACACTCGACTGGCTTGGAAAATTCCTCAAGCCGGCCGGCCTCCTGGTCGTCTGGGTCGACGCCCAGAAGCCGGCTTCGAATCAGAGCCTGCGCGCGGCACTCGAGAAGCGTGGCTATACCATCGAGCGGGGAACCACTCACGAGTGCGGCTGCGCATTCGCAGCGCGGCGACAGCAAGCTCATCCGCTCCAGCTTGCCGCGTGACAGTCTGACACGCTGGAACGGCGGCAAGGTCATCCGGCATTCCGGCGACGGACCGGTCCTGCCGCCGGTTTGCTGAAAGGAACATGTGCATGGCCAAATCGAATCCACGGCGCGCCATCATCCGCGAATGGATGTCGCTTGCGCGCGAAAAACGACAATCGGGCGAACAGGCGAGCGCTTTTGCGGGAGCCGCCGTGCAGCGCCACGCGTTGCCGCGCAGCCGAAAGCAACCCCATGATGTGATCATGGCATGGCTCAAGCCGCGCGTTGGGCGCAGCTAATGGAATGCAACCACGTGTCCTGGTGAACGAGATGCGTTCCGAGACCGATGGCGATCCAAAGTCAAGCGACGTCGTGATCCTCCGCTTTTGCCTGCGGATGATCGTGCTGATCGCGTTCGCCATCCTCGCAGGCGCAGGCTTCGGAAGGAGCCTCGTTGCACTGCTCTGGATGTCCACAATCCTCAGCGCGTTTCTGGCAATTGCCAGACGCGAGATCCCTCTCGCACCCTCGCTCAATTATTGGGACGAGGCAATCGTTTACATCACCGTGTGTTGCGCCCTCAGCATCCACCAAACCGGAGCGATTTGACAACGACGAGATCCTATGTGGCGCCTATGAGATTGCCGTCGCCTCGCACTCGAAATCCTATCTCGTCCGACAGATATTTGCGATCAAGAGTCGAGCTGTCTCCGCCAAACGGATTTCGACCCGTCGGTGGCCTGGAGCACGCCCGCTCGATCTTTGGAAGGACAACCAACGTGAAGCTCGTCGAACCTCCCTCGTGCGGCACAGCTGCATCCATCATCGTTTTTATTGGCCGCAACAACAGAGGCAATTGGGTCGCCCAGGAGCAGAATGGCCTCTTTGGCGGACTATTCGTCAGCCGTGCGCAGGCCATCAAATACGCGCTGTTCGAGAACGGCAACCATCCCGAAACAATTGTCGAGCTGCCGCGCGAGATCGAGCTCGATATCAATCGCGAAATTTCCCAGGCCCCCGGCGCCAGGCGCGTCGCGTGAGCGCAGCGCCAATGGTCATGACAGTCGCCAACGCCTGGCTGGCAGGCTTTATTCCTGATCTTCCCACACCATTCGACGAAGACGGCGCTGTCGATCTGGTCGCGTTCGCAAGACTCTGCGAGCGGCAGATTGAAGCGGGGGTGCCGGCCGTCGTGATCTGCGAAACGGAAGGCGAAGCTGCCACGCTCGTCGCAGCGGAGCGTGAAAGCCTCATCCGCACGGCTGTCGAGACGGCCCGGGGGCGCATCCGCGTGATCGCCGGCGCAGGATCAAATGACACGCGGCGGGCCATTGCGTTCACCAGGCTTGCCGAGGCTGCGGGCGCGGACGCGGTCATGTCCGTGGTGCCCTATTATAACAAGCCGATGCAGGCGGGCATTGAAGCGCATTTTCGCGCGATCGCCGGTTCGACCGCCCTTCCCGTGATCCTGCACGACATACCCTCGCGCACCAACCGCGAGCTTGCTGACGACACGCTGGTACGGCTTGCGGAATCGACGCGGTTCGCCGGCCTGCGGGACGCCAGCTGCGACGTTGCGCGGATCGCGAGGCTGCGACCGAGGCTCCCGCCGAGATTCCGCCTGCTGTCGGGCGACGACACAACCGCGCTCGCGTTTCTTGCCAGCGGCGGCGACGGCTGCGTTTCGCTGGTCTCGAACGTTGCGCCGGATTTGTGCCGAAACATCTTTTCAAGCTGCAGGCAGGGACGATTTCAGAGCGCCAGATATCTGCAAAACCGGATAGCGCGATTGACGGCGGAACTCTCCAAGGAGAGCCCGGCGTCGCTAAAATATGCTCTCAGCCTGCTTGGCCTCATGCAACCACACGCGCGCCTGCCGATCACGGAGCTGGATGGTCCGTCAAGAGATCAGATGGCAAAGGTCCTGGCCGCCATCGCTGACGAGGATCTGGTCGCGGCGGAGGCTTGAGGCAAGGCGACGGGAGTCAAAAATCCCACTTTTCGTCGAGGATCAGCGGCCGCTGCGGATAGCGTGCGGCATCCTGTGTGACCGGCATCTCGTCGCGGTCATCGCGGTGGAACGTCAATTCGCTCTCCAGCCGGCGCGTCCTTGCGGCAATGATCGCGCGGTGCATCAGGTGCAACGCCGCCCCTAGCCGCCCGACCGCGCGCGCGAGGATCGGGCGGCGTTCGCGCTTTTCGTCGAGATGCAGATGAAGCAAGGTCATGTCGTCGCCCAGGGACCGGCGCAAACCTTGCCGGGGTACCAGGACCATGACCCGCTCGAGCATAGGAAATCGAGAGGGGCGCTGAGCGCAACGTATAAGCGCGTCATAAGCGCCGCGCTGATGGACGCACCGCGCGGGGATAGCCCTCCTCTATTCGGCCGCCGCGGTGCGGACTCCGACCGGCTCCGCCCTCACCGCGCAGAACTTGAACTCCGGAATCTTGCCGAACGGATCGAGCGCGGGATTGGTCAGCAAATTGGCGGCCGCTTCCGCGTAGCAGAACGGCATGAACACCATGTTGACAGGCACGTCGCTATCGGCGCGTACCTTGGTCTCGACCGCGCCGCGGCGGGTCTCGAGCCTGATGAAATCGCCAGGCGCAAGCTTCATGCGCCGCATGTCCTTTGGCGACATGAAGGCGACCGCCTCCGGCTCGATGGCGTCGAGCACGCTGGCGCGTCGCGTCATCGCGCCGGTGTGCCAGTGCTCGAGCACACGCCCCGTCGACAGCACCATCGGATATTCGTCGTCGGGCAGTTCGTCCGGCGGCAGCACCTTCGCCGGCACGATCTTGCCGCGGCCGCTCTCGGTCGGGAAACCCGTGGTGAAGATGATCTCGTTGCCGGGTTTGTTCGGATCATCCGCCGGATAGGTCACCGCGCCCTCACGCACCACGCGTTCCCAGCTGATGTTGTTGAGCGACGGCATCAGCTGCGCCATTTCGGTGTAGACGTCGCCCGGTCCGGAATAGTTCCAGGACAGCCCCATCCGCTTACCGATCTCCTGGATGATCCAGAGATCCTGGCGCGCATCGCCGGGCGGCTTGATGACCTCGCGCGCCAACTGCACACGGCGGTCGGTATTGGTGAAGGTGCCGGATTTTTCCGCAAACGCCGAAGCCGGCAGGATCACGTCGGCATGGAATGCCGTCTCGGTCACGAACAGATCCTGCACCACGAGATGATCGAGCTTGGCCAGCGCCTCGCGCGCGTGCTGCAGATCGGGATCGGACATCGCGGGATTCTCGCCCTCGATGTACATGCCATGGATCTCGCCGGCATGGATCGCGTTCATGATCTCGACCACCGTGAGGCCGCGGACCGGATCGAGATCCTGCTGCCACAGCTTCTCGAAGGCGCCGCGCAAGTCGTCGCGACCGACCGGCTGGTAGTCGGGCAGGAACATCGGGATCAGCCCGGCGTCGGACGCGCCCTGCACGTTGTTCTGGCCACGCAGCGGATGCAAGCCCGTGCCGGGACGGCCGACCTGGCCGGTGATCAGCGCAAGCGCGATCAGGCAGCGCGCATTGTCGGTGCCGTGGACATGCTGACTGATGCCCATGCCCCAGAAGATGATCGAGGCTTTGGCGCGCGCATACATGCGCGCCACCTCGCGCAGGGTTTCCGCCGGGATGCCGCAGATCGGCGCCATCTTTTCCGGCGTGAACTCCTTGATCTTGGCCTTCAGCTCGTCATAGCCCTCGGTATAGCCGGCGATATATTGCTCGTCGGTGAGGCCTTCGGTGATGATGGTGTTGATCATCGCGTTGAGCAGCGCGACGTCGCTGCCCGGCTTGAAGGCGAGGTGCCTGTAGGCATGGCGCGACAGCGACTGCCTTCGCGGATCGATCACGATCAGCTTGGCGCCGCGCATGGCCGCATTCTTGATGAAGGTTGCCGCGACCGGGTGATTCACGGTCGGATTGGCCCCGATCACGATGATGACATCGGCATCGGCCGCGGCCGCAAACGGTGCCGACACAGCTCCCGAGCTCAAGCCTTCGAACAGCGCCGCCACCGAGGAGGCGTGACAAAGCCGCGTGCAGTGATCGACATTGTTGGAGCCGAAGCCGGTGCGCACCAGCTTCTGGAACAGATAGGCCTCTTCGTTCGAGCCCTTGGCCGAGCCGAATCCGGCGAGCGCTTTCACGCCCTTCTCGTCGCGGATCTTCTTCAGGCCGCCCGCCGCGATATCCAGCGCCTCCTCCCAGGACGCCTCGCGGAAATGCGTGTAGGGATTTGCCGGATCGACCTGGTCGTTGGCGTCCTTGGGAACGTTCGGCAGCCGCACCAGCGGTTTTGTGAGGCGGTTGGGGTGATGGATATAGTCGAAACCGAAGCGCCCCTTGACGCAGAGCCGGTTGTGGTTGGCCGGACCGTCGCGGCCTTCGGCATAGATCACCTTCTCGTCCTTGACCTGGTAGGTGACCTGGCAGCCGACGCCGCAATAAGGACAGAGCGAATCCACCTTGCGGTCGGCATAGGTGACGCGCGTCTGCTTGTCGTCGAGCATGACGGCGGGCATCAGCGCTCCGGTCGGGCAGGCCTGCACGCATTCGCCGCAGGCCACGCAGGTCGATTCCCCCATCGGGTCGTCGAAGTCGAACACGATCTTGGCGCCATGACTGCGATACGCCATGCCGATGACGTCATTGACCTGCACCTCGCGGCAGGCGCGCACGCAGAGGCCGCACTGGATGCAGGCATCGAGATTGACCCGCATCGCCGGATGGCTCGCGTCGGTCTGCCAGCGCTCCGCCGCCGGAAAGCGGCTCTCGGTGACCCCTGATTTTTCCGCCCAGTGCCAGAATTTCGAATCCGGATCGTGCGAGGTCTCGCGCCTGGGCTGGTCGGCGACCAGAAGCTCCATCACCATTTTTTGCGCGGCCGTTGCGCGCGCGCTCGCCGACTTCACCTTCATGCCGACGGTGGGTGTGCGCTTGCAGGAGGCGGCCAGGACCCGCTCGCCCTCGATCTCGACCATGCAGGCGCGGCAATTGCCGTCGGGCCGATAGTCCGGCGCGGGCGAGTAGCAGAGATGCGGGATCTCGGTGCCTTGCCGGTGCGCCACTTGCCAGATGGTCTCGCCCGGCTTGGCTTCGACCATCTTGCCATCGAGTTCGAACTGGATCTTGGTCATTCGGCAGCGTCCTTGAACTCGTCGGGAAAGTATTTGATGACGCAGGTTAGCGGATTTGCGGCGGCCTGGCCCAGCCCGCAGATCGATGCATCGCGCATCGTCTGGCTCAACTCTTCGAGCAATCGGGTGTTCCAGAGCGGGCGTTCCATCAACAGCACGGCCTTCTCGGTGCCGGACCGGCACGGAGTGCACTGGCCGCAACTCTCGTCCTCGAAGAAGCGCATCAGGTTCAGCGCCGCACCTCTCACGCTGTCCTGCTGCGACAGGATCACGATCGCCGCCGAGCCGATGAAGCAGCCGTATTTTTCCAGTGTGCCGAAATCGAGCGGGATGTCGTCCATCGACGCCGGCAAGATGCCGCCGGACGCGCCGCCCGGAAGGTAGGCACGGAAGGTGTGGCCGTCGGCCATGCCGCCGCAATACTCGTCGACCAGTTCGCGCACGGTGATGCCGGCCGGCGCCAGCTTGACGCCGGGATCCTTGACGCGCCCTGACACCGAATAGCTGCGCAAGCCAAGCCGGCCGTTACGGCCATGGCTCTTCCACCAATCGGCGCCCTTTTCGACGATGTCGCGCACCCAGAACAGCGTTTCGAGATTGTTGATCAGGGTCGGCAGGCCGAACAAACCGACCTGAAATGGATAAGGCGGCTTGTGCCGCGGCAAACCCCGTTTGCCTTCGATCGATTCCAGCAGCGAGGATTCCTCGCCGCAGATGTAGGCGCCCGCACCGCGCCTCAAGTGAATCTGCGGACCGCCGGGCGGCAATTTGGCGAACTCGAGCGGCAACAGCTTGTGAGCGGCGGGATATTCGTCGCGCAGATAGATGTAGACGTCGGAGGCGTCGATGATGTGGGCCGCGATCAGCGTGCCCTCGAGGAAGCGATGCACGTCGCGAAGCAGATAGAAGCGATCCTTGAAGGTCCCGGGCTCGCCCTCGTCGGCATTGACGGCCATCACGCGCGGACCGGGCTCCCCCAGCACCGCGCGCCACTTGCGCCCGGTCGGAAAGCCCGCGCCGCCAAGGCCGCGCAGGCTTGAATCGTCGAGCGCCTTGAGGATGTCCTCCTTGCCGACTTTCCCGGCACGCAAGTCGCCAAGCAGCCGGTAGCCGCCATCCTTCACATAGGCGTCGTAATCGACATAGTCCGGAATGATCGGGCTGGTTTCGCCGCGCGCTGCGGTCGCAAGCACCTCGGACGTCGTCGCGTCGAGAACGTAGCGGTGGCCGACTTCGGCGACCGGCGCGCTGTCGCAGAAGCCCACGCAGGGCGCGCGCACCACGCGGATGCCGGGGCCGGCCTTGCTCTGCAACTCCTGCAGCAACCTCTCGCCGCCGAGCATCGCGCAGGTGAGCGAGTCGCAGACGCGGATGGTGAGCGGCGCCACGTCCGGCTCGCCTTCCTTGACGATGTCGAAATGCGCATAGAAGGTCGCGGTCTCGAACACTTCAGCGAAAGACAGCTTCATCTCGTCGGCAAGCGCTGCCAGATGCGCGGCGGAGATCTGCTTGTACTTGTCCTGGATCAGATGCAGGTGCTCGATCAGGAGATCGCGCCGGCGCGGGCGGTCGCCCAGCAACTGCTCGATCTCGTGCGCGGCGACAGGGTCAACCTGACGACCCTTTGGCGTCGCTTTCGCCCGCTTTCGGCCCTGCCCCGGATGCTCGAACGAGCGAACCTCATGCACGTTATGACTCATGGAAACGTCTCGTTCTCCTCCGACCCGACGACCTTAGTCCGTGGCATGCCAGATGCCAAGCAAGAAATCCCAACTGCTCTCTCAAAGCATTAAGGGGCTGGAAGCAGTTGCTACCAAGCCCCTTATAGCAGATTGCCCGGAAACGGCCGGCCCTAGGTCTTGTTCATGCAGTCCTCGATGTAGAACCAGCGGTCGTCGCCTACCAGCCCCTTGGCCTTCACCTCGGCGCGGCAAGCCTTCAGCTTGGGCTTGTTGGCGGACCACTTGGCCTTCATCTCCTTCAGCTTATCCATTGTCAGCTTCATCCTTGACGGCTTGGTGTCAGTCGAAGCCGCCGGAGGCGAAGCCGGAGCCGTAGCGGTCTGCGCCGCGGCGGCTTGAAGGCTCGCCATGAGCAACAGCGCTGCAAGAAAGACACCGGTGCGAAACATGATCTCCCCCCAATTTTTCTAAAATAAAACCGCCGCCGCGGGACAGCGACACGTCCCGCGGCGATAACGCGCGATCAGAAGATCTTGGCTGCGCTCAGCAGCGTTTGCCAAACGCCCCAGCCGAGCGGAACGCCGACAAAGAGCCAGAACAGGGCCGCCTTGACGTCGAGCCCGCCCCTGCCGATGCCGAATGAGCCATGCTGGATGGCTGCCTCGCTCTTGGCACTCGCGGCCTGAAGCCTCTTCACCTCGGCCTCGCTCATGTACCATTTGGAATTGACCGGCTTGACCAGGAAATTGCAGATCAGGCCGCCGACCAGCATCGCGCAAAGAATATACATGGTGCTGTCGTAAAGCTTGTCGCGGGGAACGCCGGCTGCGAGCTGGAACTCGCGGATGTAGTTCACCACGACCGGGCCGATGATGCCCGCGGTCGCCCAGGCCGTCAGCAGCCGCCCATGGATGGCGCCGACGAACTGGGTGCCGAACATGTCGGCGAGATAGGCGGGCACCGTGGCGAAGCCGCCGCCATACATCGACAGGATGATGCAGAAGGCTGCGACAAAAAGTCCCTTCGAGCCCACATTGGCAAACGTCGGCGCCGCCGCGTACAGCGCGATACCGAGCAGGAAGAAACAGTAATAGGTATTCTTGCGGCCGATATAGTCGGAGAGCGAGGCCCAGAACACCCGGCCGCCAATGTTGAACAGCGACAGCAGGCCGGCAAAGCCTGCCGCAATGGCAGCAATCGTCGCCTTCTGCTCAACGCTTAGGGCGTTGAAGCCGAGGCCCGGCAGCCCGATCAGCTTGCCCGCAAAAATCTCCTGCAACATCGGCGATGCCATGCCGATCACGCCGATGCCGGCGGAGACGTTCAAGCACAGCACGCCCCAGATCAGCCAGAACTGCGGCGTCTTGTGCGCGTCTCTGAGATGAACGTGATGCTCGGTGATCATCGACTTCTTTTCGCTCGGCGGGGTCCAGCCGTCCGGCTGCCAGCCGACCGGCGACACCCGATAGGCAAAGGCGCCGATCATCATGAACACGAAATAGATCACGCCCATGGTCGCGAAGGTTTCCCAGACGCCGACCGAGGTGGGGGTCTTGAAATAGTTGATCAGCAAATTCGCCAGCGGCGCGCCGATCATGGCGCCTCCGCCGAAACCGGCGATGGCAAAACCGGTCGCCATGCCGCGGTGATCGGGAAACCATTTGATCAGTGTCGACACCGGCGAAATG
>Ga0335077_10007308_pt1 | contig 13654 bp, 14 predicted proteins | sample Lox_Sample_31_FD_207151 | JGI IMG/M metagenome (GOLD analysis project Ga0335077, IMG submission 207151) | Soil microbial communities from Loxahatchee National Wildlife Refuge, Florida, United States - Lox_Sample_3.1 | ecosystem: Environmental > Terrestrial > Soil > Wetlands | place: USA...
AAGCGTCCCGAAGAGTCAGGACGCGGCAGGCCGGAGGGCCTGCGCCACGTCGATGGCGCAAGGGTTTTCATGGAGTTCTGTGGGCCGGCGGGGGCCCCATGGATACAGGCACGAGTGCCATGGCACGAGTGCCCGCGCCACGGCTACAACAGCGAGTTGATGTAATTGAGGGTATCCGGCGAAAGCCAGTCAACCTCTTCCGCCCACTTCCTCAGCACCTTCCCGTTGGCATCGATAATGTATGTCTCCGGGTACATGAACGTGCCGTAGTCCTCGTGAGTCTTCAACTCCCGCGCCGTCAGGAAAGCCGGCTTGAATTTCTGAAGAAACGCCCGGTAGGCCTTCTCGTCCTTATCAACGCTCACCCCCAGCACGACGACACCCTTGTTGGCATACTCCTCGGCAAAGCGGCTCATGCCCGGAGTTTCGTCAATACACGGTGGGCACCAGGAAGCCCAGAAGTTCAGAACCAGAATCTTTCCGCCGAAATCAGGCAGCGATACCTTCCGGCCGCTGTCGGTTGTAATGGTGAACTCGGGCGCCGAATCTCCCGCGACGACAACGCGTTCGTGGATACCGGCGTAGATGACATAAACCAAAATTGCGGCGAGCACTACTATCGAAACTCGCAGCAGACGATCGATTTTTACGCTCTGCATGGTGCCAATACTATAATTAGATTGTATCGCGAAGCGTAAAATAAGCGTTGAAAAACTAGACAGATGTTGATCACTCGCAAGGTGGAGTTCTCAGCCTCCCATGTTTGCCGCAACCCCGGCCTCTCCGATCAGGAAAATCGCGAGTTGTACGGGCCGGAGGCCAATCCCCACGGTCACGGGCATAACTACGTGGTGGAGGTGAGCCTTCGCGGCGAGCCCGACCAGATCACCGGTATGGTCCTGGACCTGAAGGAATTAAAGGAGATCCTCAACCGCCAGGTGGTCGCACCTTACGACCATCGGTTTCTGAATTTCGAGGTGCCCCCATTCGACCGGATAGCCCCGACCGCCGAGAACATCGCCCTCGATATCTGGCGGAGGCTCGAGCCGCACCTGTCCAACGCAGAGAGGAAGTTGCACGCCGTCCGGGTGTACGAAACTCCCGACCTCTACGTGGACTACTTCGGAGACGAGACGTGTTCCGCGTAACGCGTCAGTATCGCTTCGCCGCGTCACATCGGCTGCATGCCGCCGGACTGAGCGAAATCGAGAACCAGGCGCTGTACGGCAAGTGCAATAATCCCTACGGCCATGGTCACAACTATGTGGTCGACGTCAGTGCGCAGGGTCCCCTGGATCCGCGGTCGGGTCGTGCTTTGGACGTCCGCCTGCTCGACCAGTTGATGGCACGCGAGGTCATTGCGCCGTTTGACCGCCGGAATCTGAACGTGGAGATCGAATCGCTGAAGGACGTGGTGCCCACCTCGGAAAACCTCGCCAGGGAGATCTGCCGCCGTCTGAAGCGAAATTGGAAGACGGTGTTCCCCGGCGAGTGGCCCAGATTGGAGAAGGTGCGCATCTTCGAGACGCCTCGGAACATCATTGATGTCAGAACCGATGAAATCGAATAAAGCGCTTGTGAAAATGATGCAGCGGAAGCCCGAGGACGAGGAGATCGCCCCGTTGATCCGGGAGGTCCTCGGCAAATTGGGCGAAGATCCGGACCGCGACGGGCTGGTGAGCACGCCCGAGCGCGTGGACAAGGCGCTCAAGTTCCTGACCAGCGGCTACCGGATGGACGTGCAGAAGATTCTCAATGGCGCGCTGTACGAGGTAAAGTACGACGAGATGGTCGTGGTGAAGGACATCGAGTTCTTCAGCTTGTGCGAACACCACATCCTCCCGTTCTTCGGAAAGATGCACGTGGCCTACCTGCCCAAGACCAAGGTGATCGGTCTGAGCAAGATCCCGCGCATCGTAGACGTGTTCGCGCGGCGCCTGCAGATTCAGGAGCGGCTCACCCAGCAGGTGGCGCAGACGATCCAGGAAGTCATCGATCCCGTAGGTGTGGGCGTGATCTGCGAAGCGCGCCACTTCTGCATGATGATGCGGGGCGTGGAGAAGCAGCACTCCGGCGCCATGACCAGCACGATGCTCGGCGCGTTTCGCACTCGCAAGGATACCCGGGACGAGTTCCTCGCGCTGGTGAATCACCGGTCCAACGGATACTAAGCAGCGTAGAGAGCGTTGCATCTCACTGCGTCACTTGTTTCTTGAATCGGGAAGTGGTGGCGCCCTGCTTCAGTGTGAAACTCGACTCAGAATCGAACTGCACGGCGATTCCGGCCGGTGCGAATTCGAACCGGGTGGCGCTGGTTGCCTTCAGCGGGAATTCCGGCTGCCCGGTGGCCTGCAGGAACAGGTTACCATCCCTCACGAAAGCCTTGATGTCGAGCGGAATCTGTTCCGACTTGTAGGTTCCCGAGTACGATTCGAGTGTCTTGACATCCACCGTCACGGCCGGTGCCGTTTCGACCGGCTTCTCGAACACAACCCGGAGCGGGATCGCCTCGCCGCGGAACACGTTCGCTTTTACCATAGGGTCGCCGTCGAGCAGCGCGCGAGCGGTTTCGCGATCCGGAGCATTGACGATGATAATGCCCCAGAGCCCTTTGGGGTCGAACACCTGAGCCGCCAGGCTCAGCTTGCCGGAGTCGAGAAGAGACTTGAGGTACTGGACGTGCTCGCTGGCGAGACGAGCCTCTTCCACAGTCATGTTCTGAAGCGTGAATCCCGTGCGGGTGGGCTCGATTCGCAGCAGAAACTGCCCGGTCGCGGCGGGTTGCGCGATGGCCGCGCCGGAAAAGAGAGCCATGAGGAGTATCAGTCTTCGCATACATCCGAGAGACGGGTGCCGGGCGCATTCTTTAGCGGGCCGGCTCCCTTTCCGGAAACGCCATCACTGCCGGCTGGAGTAAAATGGTATATTAAGATATGTAGACCCTTTTATCGTGATATCCGGGGTTCAGCCGGGCGTTGCTTCACGCCAAAGCTGTGCGCACTGCCCGCAATTGAGCCACGGTCTCCTTTGCTTTCTCCAATAACAGCCCATGCTCGCCGCCGGCGCCTACGAACCGCATGCCGCGTTCCGCCCAGAATTTGGCCATCGCGATGGTGCGCACCTGAATGCCCGGGATTACGCCATGCCGGCTGCACTTTTCGATCAGCCGGTCCACCGTCTCGATCAGCAGGGGGTGATCAAACTGCCCCGGCACGCCAAGCGAGATGGAAAGGTCGGCGGGTCCGACCATCGCGATGTCCATCCCCTTGATGGACAGCATTTCGTCGGCGCGCTCCATTGCGGTAGTGGTCTCGAACTGCACGACCGCGAGCGTGTTGCGATTCTGGTGGGCGATGATTTCGGGGAAGCTGCGGCTCTCGTAGCCGATCATCGTGGGATTCACGCCGTAGCCGCGTTTGCCTTCCGGCGGAAAACGCATCCAGCTCAGAGCCTCCTGGAGAATGCGCGGATCTTCCACGCGGGGCAGAATGATGCCCTGCGCACCTGCGTCCAAAAGCCGCGCCACCAGGGAATAGAGAAGTTCGCCGACTCGAACGATGGGGGTGATGCCCGATCCGTTCGATGCGGCGATCATGTCCTGCGCGGTTTCCAGGTCGAAAGCGCCATGCTCCAGGTCGATGAAGACGTAGTCAAAACCCGCTGCCGCGAAGGTGCGGGCAATCTCCGGCGAGCGGTAGACTTGCAGTCCGCACCCGAAGACCGTTTCTCCTTTGAGCAGGCGCTCCCGTGTCTGATTGATGCGCATGTAGATACTGTTCCTTTCGGCCGGTAAACCACTATGCTAGCGTATGGTGCGGCCGTAGGACTTCACAGCCGGTGGGGCGGAATGCGATCTGTCACGAAGGCCCAGGCGGCCGCGGCGGCCTTGCAGGTTCCATACCAATGTCGAATGAGCGCTTCGGCTGAGACGTGCTGCCACCCGATCTGCTACACTAGGAGTGTCTCCAGGCTGGCGCGCGAAACTTGGTACTCTGCTGCCACGGTCTAGCCCGCACCGTCAGAAATTCGAGTCATATTCGCGTTCAGAAGTCACGCTGCGGACCGGCCGGTGGGGCATCGGCGGACCGTTCCAAGCAGTGGCTGGGCCCGCTGATAACAAGATCTTCACAAACCGCAGCCGGCCCCGAAAGCCGGCCGCAGATCAGGAGTTGATCCTCATGGGTATGCGTTCGGGAACCACTTTCAAAAAACGCCAGAAAGAAATCGCACGCATGGAGAAGCAACGCGACAAGGCGGCGCGGAGACTGCAGCGCAAAGCGGAGAAGGCAGCCGGGATAACCCATACCGAAGATGATTCGGCGGAGTCCGGTGAGCAGGATGACGAGTCCGGAGAATTCTCCTTGGGAGCCGGGTCGAATCCGGGCAACGAGACCATCTGATGGTCAACTGCGGATAGCAACTTGAAAATCGGTTTTGTCAGTCTGGGTTGTCCCAAAAACCTGGTGGATAGCGAAGTGATGATGGGTCAGCTTGTAGCTAACGGCCACGAGATGACTCCTCACCCCGACCAGGCGGACGTGCTCGTCGTCAACACCTGCAGTTTCATCGATCCGGCCAAGAAAGAGTCCGTCGATACCATCCTCGAGATGGCGGAGTACAAGAAGATCGGCCGCGCCAGGCGGTTGATTGTGGCAGGCTGCCTGGTGGAGCGCTATCGGGGAGACATTCGCCGCGAACTGCCCGAGGTGGACGCCCTCGTCGGAACCAACGAGCTGGACAGCATCCTGTCGCTGTGCGAAGGGATCGAGCCCTCCGGCAATCCCGCGGAGCCCTATCTTTATCACGATCTCACACCGCGCGTTCTGGCGACACCCCGGCACTTCGCCTACATCAAGATCGCGGAGGGCTGCGACCACCCCTGCACCTTCTGTGTGATTCCCCAGTACCGCGGCAGGTTCCGCAGCCGCCGGTTCGAATCGGTGGTCACGGAGGCCGCCCGGCTGTTTCAGCAAGGCGTGAGGGAAATCAACCTGATCGGGCAGGACACCACCTGTTTCGGCGAAGATCTGGGCCTCGCGGACGGTTTGGCGCACCTGCTCGCGCGGCTGGCCGAAATCGAGACGCCGCACGCCAAGTGGGTCCGGTTCCTGTACGCCTACCCCAACAAGGTCACGCAGAAACTGCTGGATACCATGGCGGCGCACCCGTCGCTGGTGAAGTACATCGACATGCCGCTGCAGCATGCCAGCGCCGGAGTCTTGAAGCGCATGAAGCGAGGGGCTTCAGGAGACATCTTTCTCCGCCTGCTGGAGCGCATCCGCCGCACCATCCCGGGGGTGGCCATCCGCACCAGTTTCATCACGGGCTTTCCGGGCGAGACCGAGGGAGACTTCGAGGAGTTGTGCCAATTCGTGGAGGCGGCGCGCTTCGACAACCTGGGCGTGTTCACCTACTCGGACGAAGATACCAGCGTCAGCTTCGGGCTCGACGGCAAGGTGAACGGGCGGACGATTCACAATCGCAAGCGGCGCCTGATGGCTATCCAGCGCAAAATCTCGCGCGCTCGCAACCGGGCCCTGGTGGGCCGCGAGGTGCCGGTCCTGGTGGAGGGCCGTTCGGCCGAGACCGACCTGTTGTGGGAAGCCCGCATGCCCACGCAGGCGCCCGAGATCGACGGCGTCACCCTGGTGAACGACTACGAAGGCGCTGAGCCGCGGCAGGGGGAAATCCGTCAGCTCCGCATCACCGAGGCGCACGACTACGACGTGGTGGGCACACTGCTGCCGGGCACCGAGCCGGCACCGCGCTTCACCCCCGCTCCGCTCATTCAGATCGCGGTATGAAGTGCCCGATTTGCAAGAACGATGTCGCCATCGGCGACCCCGAATTTCCCTTCTGCAGCGAGCGTTGCCGGACTGTCGACCTGGGCAATTGGGCCAGCGGAAAGTACGTGATCCCCTCGGCCACTCCTCCCAATCGGCCCGAAGAAGACGAAGAGTAACTCTCCGTTTTTGATATAACGGACTATGCTTCGACTGCGCTCCGCCTCGCTGGCCAGCGTGTTCCTGGCGCCCGCACTGCTGGGCGCCGCCGTTCCAACTCCCGAACAATTCGCCGGATTTCCCGTCGGCGCCGACCGCCGCCTCGTCCGCTGGGAGAAGATCGTCGAATACATGCACCTGCTCGCCAGGTCGTCGGACCGCGTCCGTGTCGAGACGCTCGGTAAGACCACTCAGGGCAACCCGTTCATTGCGGTGATCGTCTCCTCTCCGGGTAATCTGGCCCGGATCGATCAGTTCCGTGATACGGCCCGGCGCCTCGCATCCGGCCGCGTTACCGAAGCCGAAGCCCGCCGGCTCGCGGGCGAGGGCCGGGTGTTCGCTTTCATCAATCACAACATCCACTCCACCGAGATCGCCTCGTCGCAGACCACCCTGGAGATGATCTACGGTCTGGCGACCGGCGACTCGCCCGACACGAAAGAGATCCTCGACAACGTCATCCTGGTACACGTGCCTTCCGCCAATCCGGACGGCCAGATCCTGACGGTGGACTGGTACAACCGCAACCTCGGATCGAAGTTCGAACGGTCGCCCATGCCTTGGCTGTATCACCCTTACGTTGGCCACGACAACAACCGCGATTTCTTCATGGGCAACATGATTGAGACGCGCTACATGCAGAAGCTGGTGTACCAGGAGTACACACCGCAGGTGTATCTCGATCAGCACCAGGCCGGCGTCAACTCCGCGCGGATGTTCGTACCGCCGTTCCCGGACCCTCCCAACGAGCGCGTGCATCCGCTGATCTGGCAGCAGACTCTGTTCTTCGGCGGCGCGATGGCCTCGGCTCTCGAATCCGCAGGCAAAAAGGGCGTTCAGGCCGAGGGCACCAACTACCGTATTTATCACGAGGGCGGAACGCTTTCGGCGTGGTGGCATAACATCACCGCGGTCCTCACCGAAGCGGCCGGCGCCTCGGTGGCAACGCCCGTGACCTTGCGGCCCGAGGACCTGCAAATGCCGCTCACCGACGGCCTGGTGTCGAACATGAAGATCACCAAAGCCTACCCCGATCCCTGGCCGGGCGGCACCTGGCGTTTGCGCGATGCCATCGATTACCAGATGATTGCCGCGCGCGCCTTCCTGAAACATTCCGCCCGCTATCGCACAGAGCTACTGTACAACCACTACGTGATGGCGCGCGACCAGATTGCCAAGGCGGAGTCCGAAGGGCCATACGCCTACGTGATCTCGCCTGCTTCGCAGCGCGACCCGCTGACCGCCGCCGACCTGGTCCAGCGCCTGATCAACCAGGGCGTCGAGGCGCATCGCGCCTCCGCGCCGTTCCAGGCCGGCGGCAAGAGCTATCCGCCGGGGTCGTTCGTCTTGTTCACGGCGCAGGCAACGCGGCCGGCACTGGTCGATCTGCTCGAGCCGCAGAGCTATCCCGAAATGCGAGCGTATGAGGGCGGACCGCCCATCCGGCCATACGACGTGACCGGATACACTCTGTCGATGCAGATGGGGGTTGTAGTCGATCGGATCCCGCAGCGGTTTGACGCGCCGGTCGAAGCCATCTCGCGCGCCGTTCTGCCTGCGCCCGCGGTGGACCGCGCGCAGGTGGCCTACGTGCTGAATCACGAGATCAACAAGACCGTGGTGGCCGTCAACCGGCTCCTGAAAGCCGGCGTGCCCGTGTACCGCGCTCGCGAAGCCCTCGACCTGCGAAACGGCAGGCTCTCGCCCGGAGCGTTCCTGGTCCCGGCCTCCGCGCCTGGAATTCAGGAGCGGCTGCAAACCATCTCAAAAGAGATCGGAATTCCAGTTGCCGCCGATCCACCTGGACTTTCGCCCGCCGTTGCGAATTGGGGGATGGCACTGACCGAACCTCGCATCGCGCTCTACAAGTCGTGGGTGGCTTCCATGGACGAGGGGTGGACCCGCTGGATCCTGGAGCAGAACGAGTTTCCGTATACCAGTCTGACGAACGCGATGGTGAAAGCCGGTCACCTTCACGACCGGTTCGACGTGATCATTCTGCCGGCCGAGACCACGCTGCCGAACCTCCTCAACGGCTATTCCGCCGACCGCATGCCCGCGGAATACGCGGGCGGCATCGGAGACGAAGGCGTCGCAAACCTGAAGCAGTTCGCGATGGACGGCGGGACCCTGGTGACGCTCGATTCGGCGGGCGAGGCCGCCATCGAAAAGTTGGGAGCACCGGTGAAGGACACCTTGAAGGGAGTGCCGGAGAAGGAATTCTACGCTCCCGGCTCCATCCTGGCGCTGCACATCGACACTCGCCACCCCATCGGCTACGGCCTTCCGGAACTCGTGGCGGCGAAATTTGTGCGGAGTCCCGCTTATGAGCTGGGCTCGCTCGAAGGTCGAGCGGCAACGAGTCCGCATGTGGTGGCGAGTTATCCGGCGGACCGGCCGCTGCTGATGAGCGGGCTGTTGATCGGTGAATCGCGCCTCCAGGGGCGCGCCGCGGTGGTGGAAATGAAGTATGGCCGCGGCAGGCTGGTGATGCTCGGCTTCCGCGTGCAGCATCGCGGGCAGACCCACGGCACTTTCAAGCTCCTGTTCAATTCGATTTACTACGGGGCGTCGAAGTGAGGCCCTGCGGGGTCGGGCACTCGTGCCTGTAACCATGGGCCCCTGCGCGGCCCACAAAATCCACGAAAACCTTGCGCCGCCGACGTGGCGCAGGCACTCCTGCCTGCCGCGTCCCCACTCTTGGGGACGCTTGTCGGGCGTGTACAGTGCCAGTGGCGACTCAGGTGGCGGCCAACAAGCGCCCAGATGATTCTCGGCGCGGCAGACACGACTGTCCGCGCCACATCGCGTCAACTCCGTCCCGCCAGCGCCGCGTGAAGCTTCTTCACCTGCGTTCTGTGATCGAGCAGATGCAGCCGTTGCAGCAGAGCATATTCCTTCCAGCCGAGTTCGGCAAAGAAGATCTGCGGCTCGTTGCGGCCGTCGTCGAGTCTCCGCAGCGCTACCATTACCGTCTTCACCGTTGGCGCGCCGGCGGACGCCTTGATGTCGCCAACCCCATCCAGGACGTCGATCATCGCGCGGTTCGCGTCGCGCAACTCTTCCACCAACAGGTCCCACGGCGCCCATTGACCCGCGCCCGACCGCAGCGCTTCGTATACCGGCGGCAGCGGCGGACGTCTCCCGGCCAACAAATGGCGCAGCTCTTCCGTTCCGCGGACCTGCGTTTGCGAGATGTGATCGACCACTTCGGCGATCGTCCACTTACCGGCGATGGGACGAAGCCGCGCGTCGCTGGCGCTCACCGCACCGACAGCATCTTCCAACTCGCAAGCAGCCGCGCGAATCCGGTCGCGAATTGCGGCCGGACTGAGTTCCGCGGCACGAGCCTCGAGATACTCCATCATCCGAACAGACTCTGGCGCGAGCGGCAACCCCTCGACGTCCAATATCGGATTCATCGGCCGTCCCCTCGCGCGACCACCTCGAGCACCTGGCGGTAACTCCGCGGCGCCTCGCCGCCGAAGCGCTCCTTCAAGCCGAGCTGAGCGCTCCACTCCATCCGGCGCGCCGTGGCCTCCGCCATGATCGGCTCGATCCCCAGCGAGCGCAGTGTTTCAGCGACCTCTTCCATCTCCCTGGCGCGGCGCTCGCCGTGCATCACCACGCGCCCCACCATGTAATCGGCCAACTGCGCCCAATTGATGCCCGGGAAGCTCTCCGCGAGCGACGCGAACACCCGCGATTCGGCGCCGTATCGGCCGGCCCCGAGGACGCATTCCATCATCAGCGCCTCCAGCCCTTTGACCACGATGCTGCGGAACATCTTGGTGGCCGCGGCCGCACCAATCTCACGCGCGCCCACCTCGATGTGCATTCCGAACGGCGCCATCCGTGCGGCGAACTCGCCGGCCGCCTCGCCGCCCGCCAGCATCGGTACCCGGTGTCCATATGGTGGAACCGGCGCCATCACCGCTACCTCCACGAATCGTCCACCAGCGGCAGTGATCGTTTCGGCGATCGACTGCTTCACCGCCGGAGACACCGAATTCAAATCGGCATAAAGCCGGCTGGCGCCAAGGTACGGGGCATTCTGCTCAGCGGCCAACGCGGCCTGGTCGGAGGTCACCACCGACAGGACAATCTGGCTGGAGCCGACCAGCTCTTGGTTCGATTCCAACAGCCGTGTGGACGTTTCCGCGGCCCGCCGGCGAATCCTCTCGCCTGGCCCGGGCGTGTCGCTGTGGATATCGTACGCGCTCAGGCGCTCGACGCCGGCCCCGCGCAGTCCCTTCGCCAGATGAAAACCGGCCTCGCCGAATCCCACGAAGCCGATCGATAAGCCATTCTCCGTCATGCGCGTGCACCAGCAACCAGTCTAACGGATCAGCCCTCCCGGATCAGCGCGGAGCCGTGGGCGCCGAGGGGCAGATCGGTCGGTGTCCGCGCCACGACAATGGTCATTTCACTTCGAACACAATCTGATCGCTGTTCACGGCCTTGGTCACGGTGTCTTTGAGCACTACGTTCAGGCGATATGAGCCCGGCGCCAGTTGAATGAAATGCGTGAACAGCGGGGCGCCCGCCGGCACGGTCCGCTCGAAGTTTTGCACCGGCCGTCGCGTGGAGGTAGTAATCGTACTCATGACGGCAACCGAATGGCCGCCGTAGGAACCGAGCGGGATCGAGATCATTACCGCCTTGCCGTTGGGGGCCGCGGTGCTCATCACCTGCACCGTTGTGCCGGTTTTGCCCTGGCCGTTCAACAAGGCTGCCTGAGCGGAGGCGTCCTTCTCGTTGGGGTCGGTCGTCATGCGGTATTCGCCGTTCCGCGTGGGATCCACAAACTCGATGATGACGTTCTCGCCTACGTTTTGAATCCAGCGATAGCGCCACTGCTCGAATGGGACGGCATCGATCGTTCCGCCGCCTTCTTCCGCGGGCCGCCGGTAGGTTCCTCCCGTCGGATGCGACTCGATTTCATCGGGCGGACCGTAGACGATGTAGATGCGGCCCCGGTCGGTCTTCCAGCCCGGAAGACCGCTCCCTGGACTGAAGTGCTGGTTCACGTAGGCGATGCGGCGGTAGTGTTCCTCGCGCATTTCGTTTTCGGGCGTGCCCGGCGTGGGGTCGCGGCGCAGCCAGAACTGCTCGATGAAGTGCTCCCGCTCCTCGTCTGTGGTGAGCGCCTGGAACGCGGTCCGCTCCTGGTCACTGATGATGTAGGCCACGTCCTCATGCAGCCAGTGCTGGTAGGGAGTGTTCAGTTCCCCGCGGACCGCCTTCTCCTGACGCGTCCTCTCGAACTCGGATACTTGCGCCGCGAACCTGGCCGCGGCGGGATCTTGCGGAGGCGCCGTTTGCGCCACAACCTGTACGGGCCTCCTCGCGGGTGTCTGCTCCGTCACATGAGAGACCGGCGCCATGTCCTGCGTGGTGACGACCGCGGAAGGCGCCACCATGGGAAGCGCGGGCCTGGGCGGCTCGGCTGGTTGGACCTGCCAGTTCGCCACCGCCACTCCCACTGAGGTCAGCACAAGCGCGGCCACAAATACCGGCGCGGACGACGCGCGATGACTTTCCGGTTCCTGGAGCAGACGGCGAATCCGTTTCATCAGACTTCCTCCTGTGGCAGCCAGCGCCGCCTCATGTGCCGGCCAGCGGTTCTGTTCGAGAGTTGCCAGCGCCGCCGCGTATCCCCGCGCGTCGCCCTTCAGGTTCACGACCACATCGTCACAGCAGTTCTCGCGTTCGGCGCGAACCTGCCCCGAGACCCACCAGACCGCCGGGTGATAGAACAGCAGCCCTTCCACCAGGTTCTGCAGCAGGTTGACCACGTAATCCCACCGGCGGATGTGCGCCAGTTCGTGGATCAGAATCGATTCCAGTTGGTCCGCCGGCAAGCCGGCGAGCAATCCCATCGGCACCAGGACCACAGGCCGCAGGAATCCCATGATGACCGGCACATCCACCAGGCATGACTCCAGCAGCACGACAGGTTTGGAGATCCGCAACCGCCGGCACAAGCCGTCCAGCCGTGCCTGCCAGTCTCCGGATGCCGCGGAGACGCCGGCGCAGCGAAGGCGGCGCGTCAATATCCAGCCGCCCGCGCTACGCACATAAAAGATCAGCACACCCGCCATCCAGAGAAGCGGAAGCGACGGCAGGATGGTTTTGAGGCCAAGTTGCGCGGCCGGTGCCGCACCGTTCACGGCCGCCAAAGACCCGGCATCCGTCACATCCACTGGCGACAGCCGTGGTGCCGGCTGACGGCCCGGCGCGGAAACCACCACGGTGATGGCCAACGCGAGCGGCATGGCGAGCAACGCCAGACATGCCACGGCATACCGCAGGCGCGCCGAAGCACGGCGGCAGAGAAACAGCACCGCGGCCAGCATCAGCGCAATCAGCACGCCCTCCCACAAAAAGTGAATCAGCGACCATCCGCATGCCTTGGCGAACGGAGAGCGGATCCAGGCTTTCAGACCAGCATCCAGGTAGTTCATTTGGCCCCCTTCTCGTACTCATCAAGGAATTTCCGCAATTCGGCCAACTCCTCTTTCGATACCTTCTTCGCGGAGAGCGCACCCAGCATGAGGCTCTTCGCCGAGCCGCTGAAGGCCCGCTGCAGGAGGTCGCCGGCCAGTTGCCGCTGGGTCCATTCACAGGGCTGGCTGGCTTCGTAGACATGTGCGCGCTGTTTCTCATCGCGCCGCACCAGCCCTTTCTCAGCCATGATCTGCAGGAGCTTCAGGATGGTGGTGTACTGGGTTGGCTTGCGGACCGCGATGGTCTCGTGAACTTCGCGGACGGTGCTGGGTCCGCGACTCCAGAGCACAGTCAGAATCTCGAGTTCGGCGTCGGTGGGACGCGGCGGATCGGGTGCTTTCGATGACATCTACGAAGACATTACTACGAATGCTTTCGTCTGTCAAGCGGAGCTTGTAACTGCGGGCGGGGAACCTTTCGGCGAGATCGTCGTCTGATGCTCTATGCGACATACCGTGGCCTTGCTGTGCCTGTGTCTTCCGGCACTTTCTCAAACCTCCCCTTCCGGCAAGTGGATCTCGGACCTGAAGTTTTTCGATCAGGACAACTACGAGCGCATGGAACTCAGCCTGGAAGGAAACAAGCTGACCGGCAAACTAGGCAGGGACGACTTCAACGGGACGTTCCAGAGCGGACGGATCGAAGCCACAGTCAAGCCGAACTCGGAGACCACCATCCATCTGGAAGGCCGGCTGGCGGGAGATCGCATCGACGGCACGGGAACCGTGAACCAGGGGAATCAACACGCGGACGTCAAGTGGGAAGCCCGCCGCGAGCCGCCCAAAGGCGGCGCCCCCCGCACCCACAACTTCGAACCGACGCAATTCCACCACTTCTTCTCGGCGGCGATCGAGCCGGCGCTCCATATCAACCCGGGCGACACGGTGAAGACGTGGTCCGTGGACGCGGGCGGAACTGATCCGAACGGCGTGCGTCGCACCTCGGGAGGCAATCCGCTTACCGGTCCCTTCTATGTCGAGGGCGCGGTCCCCGGCGACACGTTGGTGGTTCACTTCAACCGGATCCGTCTCAATCGCGATACCGCCATCAGCAGCCCGCTGATCGCCAGCAGCGCGCTCAATCCCGGATACATCGAGCAGCGGAAGCGGGTGGAGGGGTATAACTCCGATTGGAAGATTGAC
>Ga0335077_10007309_pt1 | contig 13654 bp, 12 predicted proteins | sample Lox_Sample_31_FD_207151 | JGI IMG/M metagenome (GOLD analysis project Ga0335077, IMG submission 207151) | Soil microbial communities from Loxahatchee National Wildlife Refuge, Florida, United States - Lox_Sample_3.1 | ecosystem: Environmental > Terrestrial > Soil > Wetlands | place: USA...
GACAACCACCGGAGCTGCACCGCAGCCCCCGGCCGGGGTCGCGCCCTAAGTTAAAGTTTGCGAGGAATCAAAGGCCGCCCACCTGGGCGGCCTTCTGTTTTGCTTACATCATTTCGACTGAGGGTGCCCCATCCTTTCGCGTCTTTTGCGAAAGGGTGCGTAGCACGAACCTCGATTTCACAGAACTGCAAGCTGTACAGATCTGAGATTCCCGCCCTACGAAAACCGCGTAGGGTGGGGCATCCTCAGTTGTGTTGAGTGCTCGAAGTCACTCCGTCCGCAGCGCCCCCGCTGGCTCGATTCGAGCGGGCACCCTCAGCAAGGTAGCACCCGCAATTGGGAAACCGGCCACCCGCCAAACAAGCCCGGCGCTACTCGCCCGTTGTGTTGCCGGCGTGCCGCGGGCCAAAAGTAGTTCCAAAAAAATCTCCCTTATTCCACGTGGGAGCGGCATCATGCTGCGCGATTTCATATCCCACCAGGAAGTTCACCAGCGTCATCTTCGCCGCCGAATTGAAATCGAGCGGCTGATCCATGTTGTCCGCAGGCGTGTGATAGCGGGTGACATTCCATTTCTTTTCCAGCTCCAGAGCATTCACTTTCGGATCAACCGCCTTGACGCCGTCGTTAATGTCCACTGCAGGAACGCCTTGCAAGACAAAGGAATATTGGTCGCTGCGGATAAAGAAGACTTCTTCCGGCATCGGATCGGGGCTGATGTCGAGGCCCAAAACCTTCGCCGCGTATTTGACGTCCTCATTGATGCTGGAGTGCTCTGCTCCGAGCGGCACAATGTCCTTCACAGGAACGAGAATGCCCGGAGCGCCGTCAATATTGACGTTCGCCACGATTGATTTCAGCGGAACAGTCGGGAAATGAGCAAAGTAATCGGAGCCGAGCAGCCCCATCTCTTCGCCAGTTACAAACACAAACAGTACAGAGCGTCGCGGTGGCTTTGGCAAACTGGCGTAGGCGCGGGCGATCTCCAGCAGCGTCGCGGTGCCGGAGGCATTGTCGAGCGCCCCATGACAGACGTTGTCGCCTTCAACCGGCGGACAGATTCCCAGATGATCCACGTGCGCGGTGTAGACGACGTACTGATCTTTTAGGACGGGATCGGACCCTTTCAACTCGGCAACGACGTTGGAGCTCTGAATCATTTTCTGCGCCGCCACGGTGTGAATGCGCACGCTTACGGGAAGCGAAAACGCCTGCGGCTTGCTGGCGCGAGCATCGGCGAAGACCTCGTCAAGGGCCTTGGGCGATCCGGCAAAGAGGAGTTTCGCTCCTTGCTCGCTGAGCAGCGCACTGCCGCGACGATCAGGGAAAAAATCATGGGGCACGCCGTCTTTTCCGACCCAATGCATGTCGCCCATCTGAATCTGCGGGACCAGCCAGTCCCAGGGATACCGCTTCCAGTCTTCCGGCAGCGACATCGCCAGCGTTCCGACCGCACCGTGAGCGACCGCATTCCGCACCTTCACGACGTCATCGGAATAGTAGGCACGCTCGGTCGAGGGAAATTTGGAGGGCGCGCCGTAAATCACGGCGACGACTTTGCCATGAACGTCGATACTGGCATAGTCATCGTATTTCTGATCGGGCGCGGTTACGCCGAATCCGACAAAAACCACCGGCGCAGTCACGTCGCTCTCAGCCGTGCCCTCGCTTTTCGTGGCGGGGCTGGCGAACCAACTGGCGAGCATGTGATCCTTCGCGTCGGTAAGCTTCCGTTCCTTTCCGTCTGCGATGAGAGTCAGGGAACTGGCAGCCTCGTCGGTCACTGCCTTCTCAAACGGAACCGGCTGAAACCAACTGCCCGATACGCCGGGATGCAGGCCCATTCCCTCGAGTTCCGTAGCCACATAGCGCGCAGCCAGGTCGTAGCCCGGAGTTCCGGGTGCGCGGCCCTGCAATAAACTGTCCGAAAGGAATCGCATGTGCGCCCGGATCTGCTCTGGACGAATGGTTCGCGATGCCAAATCGAGTGCGGCACGATCGGATGGGCTTTGTGCGAAAAGCGCCGCGCAGATCAGAACGGGACACATGAACAGGCTTGGCAACGTTTTCATTGGTTCCCCTTGAACAAACGCCAAGAAGGTTAAATCGCCAGCGGCCGATTTGTCACCCGATAGTTGGGCTGCGTATCGCAATCGCGAGCACGATCTGTCCTGACCAACGTCGAACGCCTCCGCTAACCATGGTGCTTACTTGCCATCGAGTCACAAGTCTCGCGGTACAATTCTGCGGGTCCTCAATTCTGCGAATCGTCGCATCAAGGTTTGGATCTATTCGCCATATGGAATTCCGACAGCTTGGCAAATCTGGTCTCAAAATTCCGGCGCTAAGTTTTGGCACCGGCACGTTTGGCGGCGGGAATGAATTCTTCAGAGCGTGGGGTGAGAGCGACGTCGCTGAGGCCACGCGCCTGGTGGATATCTGCCTTGAAGCAGGCGTGAACCTCTTCGACACGGCCGATATTTACTCTGATGGGCTCTCCGAAACCATTCTTGGAAAAGCGATTGGTAAGCGTCGCGCCGATGTGTTGATCTCGACCAAGGGGACATTCCGCATGGGATCAGGACCGAACGATCTTGGCTCGTCGCGGCATCACCTGATTCGCGCCTGCGAGGCCAGCCTGCGGCGTTTGGGCACGGATTATATCGACATCTATCATCTGCACGGTTTCGATGCGCTCACGCCGGTCGAAGAAGTTCTGAGCACCCTCAACAATTTGGTCGCGAGCGGAAAAGTGCGCTACATCGCGTGCTCCAACTTCTCCGGTTGGCACCTGATGAAGTCGCTGGCGACATCAGACCGATATGGATGGCCGCGATATGTTGGCCATCAGGTCTACTACTCCTTGATTGGCCGCGAGTACGAGTGGGAACTGATGCCGCTCGGCATCGACCAGGGAGTCGGCGCGCTGGTGTGGAGCCCGCTCGGTTGGGGACGTCTGACTGGCAAGATCCGCCGCGGAGAGCCTCTGCCGAAAGTGAGCCGCCTACATAAGACCGGTGATCTCGGGCCACAGGTTTCAGATGAGCACCTGTATAAGGTCGTCGACGCACTGGATGTAGTCGCGAAGCAGACGGGCAAGACGGTGCCGCAGGTCGCGCTGAACTGGCTGCTGCAGCGGCCCACCGTCAGCACCGTGATCATGGGCGCGCGCAACGAGGAGCAATTGCGAGAGAATCTGGACGCGGCCGGCTGGAATCTGACCAGCGAGCAGGTTGCAAAGCTGGATCAGGCGAGTGATGTGGCGCCGATCTATCCGTATTGGCACCAGCGCGGGTTTACCGAAAGAAACCCGTGGGCTGGTACTCCGACGGAGTGGTGAAGCTTTGTGGGTGGGGGGAGTCCCACCCGACGAAAACTGCGCTGGGTGGTGCAACCGTTCTGGAGAAGCCCGCGCGCGGCGAGGCGCCCGCATTACATCACGCGATCTTCTCGCCGACCGACTTCGCCTGGGTGAAGAGATCCAGATAATCCGGGCCCCCGGATTTCGAATCTGTACCCGACATGTTGAAGCCGCCAAAGGGATGCGCCCCGACCATCGCTCCCGTGCACTTGCGGTTGATGTACAAATTACCTACGTGGAATTCGCGGATCGCGCGCTCGATCTTGTCGCGGGAACTCGTGTAGACGGCGCCGGTGAGCCCGAACTCCGTATCGTTGGCGATTTCCAGCGCGTGATCGAAACCCCGCGCTTTGATGACCGCCAACACAGGACCAAAGATCTCTTCCTGTTCCAGCTTCGACTTCGCAGGAATGTCGGCAATCACGGTCGGCTGGATGAAGTATCCTTCGCCCGCTTCGGTCGCGCGATCGCCGCCGGTGATGACGCGTCCATCTTTCTTGCCCTGCTCGATGTAGCCGAGGATGGTCTTCATCGATCCTTCATTGATGACCGCTCCCATGTTGGCGTTCTCGGCGGGATCTCCGACTCTGATCTGCTCCACGCGTGCCTTAAGCTGCTGCAGGAACTTGTCATACACGCGCTCATCCACAATCGCCCGCGAACAGGCTGAACACTTCTGGCCCTGGAATCCGAAAGCTGCCTGGGCTACGCCCTCGACAGCGGCGTCGATGTCGGCATCGGCGTCGACAATGATGGCGTCTTTGCCGCCCATCTCGAGAATCGTGCGCTTGATCCAAAGCTGGCCGGGCGCTTGCGTTGCCGCAACCTTGTTGATATTCAGTCCAACTTCGCGTGATCCCGTGAACGCGATATAGCGTGTCTTCGGATGGGCAACGATGGCATCGCCGAACGTCGCTCCGGAGCCGGGACAAAAGTTGACCACGCCCTCCGGCATGCCGGCTTCCTCGAGCAACTCCATGAATTTCGCAGCAATGGTTGGCGAATCGCTCGACGGCTTCAGGATGACGGTGTTGCCGCTGACGATCGAGGCCAGCGTCATTCCGGCCATGATGGCGCAAGGGAAATTCCAGGGCGGAATCACCGCCCCCACACCGAGCGGAATGTAGTGGAGGGAATCGTGCTCGCCAGGCAGCTGGATCGGCGTCTGCACCTTGGAGAACCGCAGCGCCTCGCGCGCATAGAACTCGCAGAAATCAATCGTCTCGGAAATGTCGGCGTCGGCCTCGGCCCAGTTCTTCGATACTTCGAAGACCAGCCAAGCCATATATTCCATCTTGCGCTGGCGCAGCAGATCGCCCACGCGAAACACCAGGCTGGCACGCTCTTCCACCGAAGTGCGGCTCCACAATTCGAAGGCTGCGAGCGCAGCCTTCATGGCGGGCTCGACCTGCTCGCGACCGGCTTTCTGATGTACGCCGACGATCTCCGACGGCTTCGCCGGATTCAGCGACTTGATCTTGTCGTTGGTCTTGACGCGCTTGCCGCCGATGATGAGGTCGTACTCGCGGCCAAGCTGACCGCGAACCTTCGCCACTGCAGCGCGCATGCGGCGCGCGTTTTCTTCCTTGCGAAAATCGAAAAACGGCTCAGTGACGAACGGCCCGGAGTGCAGGGCGGTGCCCGGCCGGACGGGCGCTTCTAAAGTTGCCATGGGAGAAATCCTCTCAAAAGAAATAAAAGCGGGTATAGGACTTTGATTAGTTTACACCTCGAAAAGACGCATGGCAGCAAGGCCTGTAATCAATAATCTTGCTGGAAAAAACGTTCCGAGTGCCAAAATGGGTGCGGACGCGGAATGCCCGTAAATGCGGGGTTAGCCGCCGGAGCATGCTAGAGTTTCCCAATGCAACCGAAAGTGAATATCGCAGTTGTGTCTGCCATTCTATTTTTCGCCGCGACACCGATTATGAACGCCATGCCCCGGAAGGACTCCGCGGATGATCCCGAAGCTCGGCCGCCCGTCGCCAAAGCCGATTTGAAAATTGTGCGTCGAGCGCGGGAGATACTCAATGATCCGGCGCACTGGAATCGAGCCGATACGCGGACTTGTCCCGATGACGCAACGACGTTCAGCCTTTATTGCGCGCTTGAAAAGGCGACCAAGGAAGTGACCGGCAGTTTTCAACATCGCGGGGCGGCGATGCAGGAGGCACGCTTCGCAATTGATGAGATTGCTCCCCATCATCAGCAGTACCATCACCGTTTGATGGATTACAACAACGATCCCTCCACGACGTTTGCCGATATTCAGAAAGTTCTTGAGCTCATCGAGAACCACATCACAAAGCGGCTTCGAGAAGAGTCCGCGATCACAAAGCACTGAGAATTGCGCCAATCACAGACGCGACGCGCTGGCCTGTGATACCGTCCTGCGTCCTTTCGTTCGGGTGCGTCTGACCGAACTGTGCGGAGACGATTGATGGACATTTTTGCGCACGCGCTTTGGACCGCAGGTGTGCCAGTTCCCCTTCGCCGACGCCTTCGTCGCCCACTTTCTCTGGGCTGGGCAATCTTCTGGGGCGTCTTTCCCGACGTTTTCAGCTTTGCCGTTCCGGCGCTGGTCAGAATCTGGTGGTATCTCAGCGGCACGACTTCACATCTGCTGCCCGATGTGAATGGCCCACAACATTTCCAGTATGTATGGACGCTTTACGATGCAAGCCACAGTCTGGTCGTGTTTGGGTTGGTATTCGGCATCGCCTGGCCTCTCGCAAAGCGCCCGGTACTCGAAATGCTGGCGTGGGGCCTGCATACTCTGATCGACAATCCCAGCCATCAAGGAATTTTCGCCCTGCATTTTCTTTGGCCGCTGTCGTCCTACGGGATCTCGGGGCTTTGTTGGGAAAACCGCTGGTTCTTCGCCGCCAATTACGCTGCGCTATTGCTGTTGTATTCGTGGATCTGGATTGCGGCGAGGAGACGGCGCTTACTGACGACTACTACCAAGATCGCCCAATCTGAGATTACAATTCCGCGAGTTCATACCCATTAGACGCGCGGTCGCACCGCGCTCAAGTCAGAGGTTCCTTTGGCAAAACTGAAGCAGAAGAACGCAGCACCGCGAACGGAACGGCCACAGATTCCTGATTACGGAATCAGCAACAGCAAGACCGGGTTGCTGCCGTGGAAGTGGGCCGAGAAGAACTTGAGCGAGTCGCGCGAGTATTGGTTGGTGACGGTTCGGCCCGACGGCCGTCCGCATGCCATGATCATCTGGGGTCTGTGGTTCGACGGAGCATTCTGGTTCGGCACGGGAGGCAAGACTCAAAAGGCGCGGAATCTGGCAAACAATCCCAACTGCATTGTGGGTACTCAGAATGCCGCCGAGGCGGTGATTCTGGAAGGCGTGGCCGAACTGGTCACAGATCCAGCGATTCGGAAGAGCTTGGGTCCACCTTCACTCGAAAAATATGGGATGAGCGGCGGGGACGGCTCTGAACCGTTCTATCGTGTGCGCCCCACGCGTGTGTTCGGTCTCATCGAAAAGACCTTCCCGAAAACCGCCACGCGGTGGATGTTCAGCTAACAGAAACGCCGCCGTATCAGGAATTGTTTTAGACATTTCTCCCCTGCCCTAGAACTTCATAGGCCTGTTTCATGTTCTTAACGACGGTGAAGTTGGGCCTTGTTTTCTCGGCATACACTTGCGCCATTCGCGCCAGGCCGAAGATGTGGGGCTGCGGCGCAATGACGATGTGCAGGGATGTCGGACTGAAAATACTTTCGCGTTTCATGTGCTCCTGCAATGCAGCGCTGGGGAGATCTCCGGCGGTGACTCCACTGAAGTCGACGACTTCGGAAAAGCTCGGGTCAAAATCCCGGTGAGACCGAATCAGCTCAGAGATGCCAAGGAACTCCGCCGGCTGACAATCTTCAACGAAGCGGACGATGACGAGCTTGCGTTTTGCGTCTATTTCGAGATGTACGCCCATGCACTGCCACCGAAACTTGGTGCGAAAGTCACGTGGCGTGCATTCTACCCTTTGGGAGTGAATCCGTCGTGTGGCAAACACAATAAGGCCGCAGTTGAAGAACCCCGCCGTGTCTACCCCAGTAAAAGCCCCACTCTAAACGTCGCGAACCGACGAGACATTTAGAGTGGGGGCGAACTCGCGTGGTTTTCCGCGCGAGGGTTTCCCTTGGTCGGGGATCTAATTTCCTGATGGTTGTTCGGCGTGGTCGATGACGAAAACCTGGACCGGTTCGGTAACTGGAACCAACTTCAGGCCGAGTTGCTGCTGAAGGGCCTCCAGCAGTGGCGGGCCGCTCGGCACAGTCCCGGAAGAGCCGGAGCCCTGCCAGTCGCTCGCTCTCATTCGTTCGTCCTCGCTCGGATCGGGCGTCCAGTGCAGGTCAAACGCGTAATGGCCCATAAGACCGGTCCGGTCAACGACCGGCCGTCCTAACCGCAACGAAAGCTGCTGCGCCAGCAGATCGATCGGAATACCCTGCGAACTCAATCCGCCACGATCTACCTTCATCGTGTGGACGCCCGTCGATTCCTGGAGTTTCGACCCGTTGCTATCAACAACCAGTTCATAAGCCGGCAGATTTCTGGTCTCCGGATGCAAGGCCAGTTTGAACTGATCCGCCAGGAGCGACTTGAACATGGCGCCGTGGACATCCCCGCCGGCCTGGTGAATATGGTTGTGCATGTCGGCCAAGAAGGAATTGTCTACCTTCGCGTCAACATCGAACTTCGCCGTGTTGAGCCACTCCGGGCCGCCCACCAGTTGAGCGCTTTGACCGTGATAGGCCAATTCGATCAGCGTCTGCAGCGTCACGCTGCGGGCAGTGAAAGTTCCTTCCTGCATATTGAAAGCAATCTTGGAGCGGTTCGCTTCCATGGTTGCGGAATGCGGCCTCACCGAGGCTGACGCGAAGGAAGGCGCTCCATCCTTGCTGGCAAGTTGTGATTGTGCCTGGCTTGGAGTGGCATGGAGAACTCCAAACGTGACCGGAACGGCGATGGCGAGAAAAGCAGCCGCGGTAAGCAGCAGCTTTCGGGTGAAATTGAGTTTGTGCAACCTGCGGTCGGACATAATGTGAACCATCCTTTGTTTGAGATCGGCGCCAGTGACGCCAGAGACGCAGACCAAGGGAGATCCGAGACAGAATTCACAGACTTTTAAAATGCTCTCGGCGTAGATGTGGCGGTCGCTGCCGAGTTCCACGACCTCTTCGTCGCAGGCGCGCTCGCGCTCACTGACCAGGCGTGCGCCCAGCCACCACACCAGCGGATAAAACCAGAAGACGGCTTCGACCAGCATGTGCAACGCGGCATAGAGATTGTCGCGGCGCCGCACGTGCCAGACCTCATGGGCGAGAACGGCTTCCAGGTGCGCATCTCCGAGGTGCGGCGAGATGCCTTCGGGCCAGAGCAGAACCGGCCGGGCGATGCCGAAGATTCCTGGCTCGAGCGATCCGCGAGACAGCAGGAAGCCGATCGGCTTGCGGATTCCGCCCATGCGCTCGATGCGGCGCAGCGCGCCCACTTCGCGGCCTTCGGACAGCGGCTGGGCGGACTTCATTGCCGCGGAAATGCGACGCCAGCGCATCAACCACATCAATACAACCGCAACGAATCCACACAGCCAAACGACGAGAAGCCCAGGCTGCAAATACGTCCACACGGCAATGATTGGCGTGGCGGCAGCGTGGGCCGGAAGTGCTGTCGCAGCGGCGAACGGCTGTGCGATTTCCTCAACGGCGGAGTAAAGAAAAATCTGCGTCTGAGTGGGCGCTGGGCGCGACCAGGACAAATAGCGTCCAATGCCCACCAGCAACGAAAACGGGACCAGAAATTTCAAAGACGCGGCCAACCACAGCCAGTAGCGCGCCCGCGCGTGATGCCTGCGCAAGAATAATGTCAGCAGGCCAGCGGCAAGCACCACGACCGTCGACTGCCACAAATGATTGGCGAGGCCGGGCGCAATCGAGTCCCATAACGCGGTTAGACTCTTTGCCATAACTATTCCTTCCTCTCCAGCTTGCGCAGCGTTCTCTCCGCTTCTTTGACGTCGGCGAGCGTGAGGCGTCCGGATTCAATCAGATGCGCCATGACCGGCTGAGTACGGCCTCCAAAGAGAGCCAAAAGATCGTCGATCAATTTGCGCTGGGCATGATCGCGCGAGACGGCCGGCTCAAAGATGTGGAAGTTGCCGACTTTCTTGATGCGACGGACAGCCTTCTTGGTCTCCAGCCGATAAACCGTCGTTTGAATCGTCGTGTAGGCCGGGCGGTCCTTTTCAGGGAAGCTCTCCTGGATCTCGCGGATGGAGGCGTTGCCGCGGCTCCAGAGGGTCTCCATGATTTTGAGCTCGAGTTTGGAAAGTTTGGGATCGGGCATGGCGGTCATCATCTCCTATTGCCGTATGAAATATTACTACGTATGTAGTAGCTGTCAAGAGGAATTTTAGCCGCGTGTTTTGGTCCATCCGTGAGATATGTCAGTGACCCCGGGAATGAACTTCGACCACTTTCGTTTCTACGTCGCGGTCACGTAATTTTGCTGTTATCTCTCCTGAAGCAGAGAGGGCAACGCTCGCCCCGCCATAGGTGTATCCCTTCCAGGGACCGGCGCTCATGATGCCCACGAGATCGGTGCCTACAACATCGCGGCCGAGCTCCTTCGCTCGCTTGCTGACGATTTTCTCCAGTTCCTTGGCGTGTTCGGGCCATTCTTCCGGCTTGGCTGCCCACCCATAAGGGACAATCATGAAATCGGGTTTGAGCTGCCTGATGCGTTCAAAGTAAGAATCGCTAAAGGTGTCGGCGCAGATCAGAAAAGCGATACGTCCAAATTCAGTTTCGACGACTGTGATGTCTTCTGGTCTGCCCTGCGAATACGGAGGCGTCATGAGAAATGGGAGTACGTTGATCTTGCGATGCTTCCAAAGGATTTTGCCGGTACGGTCAACGAGAATAGCGGAATCGTAGAGCCCATCGCCGTCTTTCTCATCAAGGCCGATGGCGATCATGAGATTGTATTTCTGTGCAAGATCCTGTATCCGGCGGCTGTCGGCTCCGGGGATCGGCTCGGCGAGCCGGTGCGCTTCGGGATTCTCCCAGCCCAGAATCGACGACTCGGGGAAAGCGGCGATCTGCGCGCCCTGAACCTTCGCGTCAGCAAGGGCATATTCGATGCGGCGGAAGTTTCCTTCGCGGTCGCTGTCTATGACAAGGATCTGACAAATTGCGACCTTGACGGAGGCTGGACTGGCGGCGCTCGCTCCCGACGACACAAGGAGCATTATTACGACGATTAGCGCGGTTCTGTTTCGGAATAGCATTTCAGTTCCTCGGCTGCAATCACAGAGCATTATTCACCATGGGCGTGCTGCCGAGCGAGAGTCGACGGAACCTGGCGAGCGGCGACCAGAATGGAGCAAGTGGAAATTCAAAAGCCCCACTCTGAAATCGCAAATGCGCGATCTCAGAATGAGGCGTCCTCGGGTTCATCTCACCTCACGCTCGAATCGCAATCACCTCCAGATACTCCGCAGGAACCACAGTGATCTCGCCGTCTCCAAGATTGTTCGAAGACCACAAGTATTCCAGTTCGTGGCGAAGTGCCTTCCCGGCGTGGTCGTCGAGCGCGGCGAAGGCGCGGTTTGTCGGGCCGTAATATTGACGGAAGAACTCCACCACATCGGCCGGCGGAAACGGATACGTGAAGGTGTACTGGCGATATTGCATCGTCAGATCCGAGACACCGTGTCCGAGTCTCTGGCGCACGACCTCCTTGTTCCCCCACAAGACGGGCGACGGCATGCCGGTCGGTGCAATGAACTTGGCAAAAGTCTTGAACATCTGTCCGACAAAGCCTTCGGCGGTCCAGTTCCCCATCGCGATCGTTCCCCCCGGAGCGCAGACGCGCAACAGTTCATGCGCAACTAGATCCGGCCGGGGCGCAAACATGGCACCGATCAGGCTGACCACGACGTCAAATGTCGCGTCGTCGAAGGGAAGGGCTTCGGCATCGGCTTCCCAAAAGCGCGCCCGTAGTCCTTCGGCCTTGGCGCGCGTCCTGGCACGCAGAATGGCGTTGGGACTGATGTCCACTCCGAACACATCGAGCCCGTCGCGGGCCGCCCATAACGCAAGCTGGCCGGAGCCGCAAGCCACGTCCAGCAATTGGCTTCCCGGGCAGATGTTCAGTCGTTCGTAGAAGGCGCGGGCGTCCTGCTCCATGTAGCGGGAAAAGCGATCGTAGTCGCCGGCCATCCACGTCGATTTCAGTTGTTCCTTCAGGCTGTCGGTTTCCAGTGCGGTCATAGGTGCGCTCATGTTTTCCTCCCAAGTTTGTCGGCACATTCATTTGTTAGCTGCGGCGGTTGCCGTGACGCCGTGTCTCGGTTGTGTCCGAGTGAGCCACTATGCGGCATGATTTCTGCCGGCACTTGTCCGCCCGTCCGCAGTTCTTGCTCGCAAAGCCGGCGCCATTCGCTGGTTTGCCCACGCGTCCTGTAAGATTTGCAGAACGTCTGGGGCGTGCGTGTATGGATGTGCTTTCGGAAGTCCTGAAGGTTGTCAAGCTGCAGGGAGCGCTGTTCCACAACGGCGAGTTTTCTGCGCCGTGGAGCGTGCGTACTGCGTCATCACGGGCTCTGGCGCGCCGTTTCGTGGCGGGTGCGGACCATCTGATCATCTATCATCTGCTCACCGAAGGGCGCGCGTTTCTGCGATTAGAGAGCGGCGAGAGTCTCGCTCTGAACGCCGGCGACCTTGTGATGATTCCCCACGGGGACGCTCACATTCTCGAAAACGGGCCGCAGACGAAGACGGTGGACGGTTCCGCCAATCTGGAAGAACTGCTGGCGCAAGGACTGAAACCGTGGCGCTTCGGCGGCGGCGGAGAAGTTACGAAGTTTATCTGTGGCTATATGGCGTGCGAGCCGCAGCTGAGCAAAGTGTTTCTGAGTGGCCTGCCGCCCCTTTTCAAGGTCAGCATTCGCAACGACGCGTCCGGCCGCTGGCTGGAAAATTCGATTCGGTTCTCGGTAGACCAGGCCGGCGCGCCTCGCGCCGGTGGAGACGCGGTACTCGCCAAGCTGTCAGAAGTCCTTTTCGTGGAAACACTGCGGACTTACATCGCCAATTTGCCGCCTGAGCAGACTGGTTGGCTCGCCGGAGCGCGGGATGCGGAGGTGGGCAAAACGCTGGCGCTGATGCACCGCAACCCGGCGCATCCTTGGACGATCGCATCGCTGGCGAAACAGGCCGGCGTGTCGCGATCGGTGCTGGCCGAACGCTTTCGTCATTATTTGAACGAGCCGCCAATGTCGTATCTAACGCGGTGGAGATTGCAATTGGGCGCGCAGATGCTGAACTCCACGAATCACTCGGTGGCGCAGGTTGCGGCGGAAGTGGGATACGAATCGGAGGCAGCCTTTAACCGGGCTTTCAAGCGGGAATTTGAAGTGCCGCCGGCGCGGTTTCGCGCACAGTTACGGGCGCGGCCCACGAAAAACAGCCGTCTAGGGATGCCGGCTTAAACCGTCACTCTTACCTTCACCGGTTCTAAGTGCGCGGTGAAGTGACGGAGGAATGGCGCTTCGTACGTGAGGCGCAAGCCAGGGATGCGCTCGCGATTCTTCCAGACTTCTAGAATCACTTCGACGACGTAATCGATGTGGCTCTGCGTGTAGACGCGGCGCGGGATGGCCAGGCGGACCAGATCCATCTTGGCGGCGCCAGCAAACATCAGCGTGCCGATCTCGACCGATCGGATTCCGCCTTCGAGATATAACTCGCAGGCCAGAGCCACACCGGGAAATTGATCCGGCGGAATGTGCGGCAGGAACGCACGCGCATCGAGATAAATGGCGTGCCCGCCCGGGGGTTGCACGATGGGCACTCCCTGGCTCGCGATGTGATTCCCCAGATACGCCGTCGAGGCGATGCGGTAGCGCAGATAGTCTTCTTCGAGAGCCTCCCGCACGCCGACGGCGATGGCCTCAAGATCACGCCCAGCGAGGCCGCCGTAAGTGGGATATCCCTCGGTGAGAATCAGCAGATCTTTTTCCTGTTGTGCGAGCAGATCGTTGTTGGTGCACAAAAAGCCGCCGATGTTGGCCATGCCATCTTTTTTCGCGGACATGGTGCAGCCGTCGCCGTATCGGAACATTTCCTGCGCAATTTCTTTGGGAGTCTTGGATTCGTATCCTTTTTCGCGCAGCTTGATGAACCAGGCATTTTCGGCGAAGCGACAGGCGTCGAAATAGAGCGGGATTTCGTGGCGCTTGCACACAGCGCTGACCTGGCGAACGT
>Ga0335077_10007310_pt1 | contig 13653 bp, 14 predicted proteins | sample Lox_Sample_31_FD_207151 | JGI IMG/M metagenome (GOLD analysis project Ga0335077, IMG submission 207151) | Soil microbial communities from Loxahatchee National Wildlife Refuge, Florida, United States - Lox_Sample_3.1 | ecosystem: Environmental > Terrestrial > Soil > Wetlands | place: USA...
CGCCGGCGCCGGCGTCACCATCCATCATGTGGACGCGTACCGGCTGCGCCGCGCCGCCGACGCGGCCGACCTCGGCCTCGACGACATGCTCGCCGAGCCCGACAGCATCGTGCTGATCGAGTGGCCGGAGCGCCTGGGGACGGCGATGCCTCCGGCGACCCACCGCGTCGCCCTCGCCTACACGGACGATCCGCTCCTGCGCCTGGTGGAGGCGAAGTGAGCGCGCTCGACGGGGCAGGCGCGGCGGCAGTCTTCCTCGCCCTCGACACGGCGACCGACGTGCCGTCTCTCGCACTGGGGACCGCCACCGACCCGGGAGAGGACCTGCGGGTGCCGAGCCGCCGCGACCTCTCGCGGGAGATCGAGCGCGCCACCGCGGCGTTGCTGTCCCGCGAGCGCGTGGCTGTGGGCCGCCTGGCGGGCGTGATCGTCGCGGATGGGCCAGGCTCCTTCACCGGTCTCAGGATCGGCATCGCGTTCGCCAAGGGGCTCTGCCGCGCCGGCGGACTGCCGCTCCTGGCCGCGCCCTCGATGCTCGGCGCCGCCTTCGCGGCGAGCGGCGGCGCCGGGAGCGTCCTCGTCGCGTACGACGCGCTGCGCGGCGACGTGTACCGCGCGCTCTATCGGTTCGCAGCCGGCGGGAAGGCGGCACCGGCGGTCGAAGTCGTGAGCCCGCCGGCCCTCGTGCCCGGCGACGCGCCGGCGCCCGACGTGCCGGGCCTGCGGCATGCCGGGGCCGCGCACGCCTCCGCCGGCGCGCTCCTCCGGCTGCGCGCAGTCGCGGGCGGCCTCGCCGTGGTGGAGGCGCCGGACCGCTGGGAGCCGGCGTACGGCCGACTGGCGGAGGCGGAGGTGCGGCGTCGCGCCGGCCAGCACTAGGCCGCTCGAGGCCGCCGACCTCGATCGCGTGGTGGCGATCGAGCGCGCCGCCTTCACGGACCCGTGGTCGAGGCGGGCCTTCCAGGACCTGCTCTCGCAGCCGCACGTGCGCGCGCGCGTCGTGGACGGGCCGGACGGGGTGGCCGGCTACGCCCTGGCCTCGGTGGTCGCGGACGAGGGTGAGATCCTGAACTTCGCGGTCGAGCCCGCGGCCCGGGGGCGTGGCCTGGGTCACATCATGCTCGACGCGCTGCTGGACATGTTTCGCCGAGAGGGCGCGAGCAGGGTCTTCCTCGAGGTCCGGGAGTCCAACGAGGCGGCGCTGCACCTCTACCAGTCGGCCGGGTTCCGGTCTCGAGCCACGCGCCGCGCCTACTACAGGAATCCGATCGAAAACGCCATCACGATGGTGCTGGATCTCGCCCGCTCGGACGCCGAGAAAGGATGAGGTAACAGGTGCTTTCGGTTGACAAAACCCGTTGTGGCGCCTATACTTCCGGCCTGTCCGTGATACCCGAACCTGCCGCGGGGAGGGTGGCCAGGTGAGTCGCAGTCTCAACAAGGTCATGCTGATCGGTAATCTCGGGGCCGACCCGGAGGTCCGGAGCACCAGCAACGGCTCGCGGGTGGCGACGATGTCGCTCGCGACGAGCCGGCAGTGGACCACGCAGGCGGGGGAGAAGCAGGAGAAGACGGAGTGGCATCGCTGCGTGGTGTGGAACGCCAAGGGCAGCGGGCTCGCGGACGTGGTCGAGAAGTACCTGAAGAAGGGCGACCGGGTCTATGTAGAGGGGCGGATCGAGTACCGGACCTGGCAGGACAAAGAGGGACAGAAGCGCTACTCCACCGAGATCAACGTGCGGGACCTGGTGATGCTCTCGGGGCGGGGTGACGGCGGAGCGGGCGGCGGCGAGATGGGGCGGCGCGCGTCCGCGGCGGCGAGCAAGGGCGGCACGGCCGGCACCGAGCCGGCGGCCGGCGGAGCGACAGGCAAGGAAGAATCGTTCGAGGACTTCCCGGAGGCTCTCGATGAAGAGGACGACGATCTTCCGTTCTAGGCTCGGAGCGTTCCCGCTGGTGGCCGGCCTGGCCCTGGCGGGTGTGGTTCTCCCGTCCTTCGGCGGCTCGGTCGCGGCGGCGCAGCAGCCTCCGGCGCAGCCGGCGGCCGCGGCGCAGCCCGCGCAGCCGACCGCGCCCGTGCCGGCGTCGCACGTCGTGCAGAAGGGCGAGACGCTGTGGGGCCTGGCGCAGCAGTTCCTGGGTGATCCGCTCCTGTGGCCGGAGATCTACCGGCTCAACACCACGGTGATCGAGGATCCGCACTGGATCTTCCCCGGCGAGGAGCTGCATCTGATCGGCGGGGCGCAGACCGCGTCCGCCGCGGCGGCGCCGGAAGCTCCGGCGGCGGAGTCGGCCGCGGCGCCGGCCGCGGTGGCGGCGACGCCGGGCGCGGCCGAGGCGCAGCCGGCCCAGGCCGAGGCGCCCGGGGCGATCACGGTCTCGCCCACGGCGGCGGACACCGACACGTCGCGGGCGATGCAGGGGCCGGTGCTGAACCCGGCGACGGGTCCCACGATCTTCTCGAACCAGGGCCGCACCGGCTCGTCGGCGGCGCTGCAGCGCCGCGAGATGCACGCGTACCGCGCGGTGCGCGCGGGCGAGTACTACGCGGCCGGCTTCATCCTGGAGCCGGGCGAGCAGCTCGACTCGGGGACGCTGCTCGGCAATTCGGCCACGTCCTCCATCAGCCGGCTGACGACCACCTCGAGCGCGATGCTCTACGGCACGGTGGTCGTCACGCCTCCGCCCGGCGACTCCCTCAAGCCGGGGGACCTGCTGGTCTCCTACGACACGCCGCGGATGATCGAGAACTACGGGACCGTGGTGCGTCCGACCGGGCTGCTGAAGGTGACGCGCGTCGGCGCGCCCGGCGACAACGTGATGGCGCAGGTCGTGGGCGTCTTCCAGACGATCGACGGCGGGCAGAAGGTGATGCGCATGGCGCCGTTCGCGTCGAAGCAGGGCGTGCGTCCCGACTCCGTGCCGGAGGGCAGCGGGGTGCTGGGGCAGGTGATCGATCTCCGCTCGCCGCGCGAAGTGGTGAACGAGCAGGACATGCTGTTCATCGACAAGGGGCTGGCCGACGGCGTGCACCTCGGCGACATCTTCCAGGTGAGCCGCACGACGTCCCTGACGTCGGGGGTCGGCGAGGTCGTTCAGAAGCAGGCCCAGATCCTGATCGTGTACGCACGGGACCACAACGCCACCGGGCTCATCATCCAGCTGGACCGGCCGGACATCCGGCCGGGGGCCACGGTGCGCCAGATTCGCCGGATGCCTTCGTGATCGCCGAACCCGCCGCGCAGGCGGGTTCGTCTTCTCGCCGGCCATCGCCGGCCTAGCCCTTCCACGAGGTTTCGCAGGGCATGAGACGCCGAGTTCTCGTCACCGGGGGAGCGGGGTTCATCGGTTCCCACGTCGCCGACGCGTACCTCGCCGCCGGCTGTGACGTCACCATCATCGACAACCTGTCGCACGGTCGCCCGCAGAACGTCCCCAAGGGGGCGGAGTTCAAGCAGCTGGACGTGGGCTCCGAGGAGGGGCGCGCGCTCGTCGCGGGCGGCGGCTTCGAGGTGATCGCGCACCTGGCGGCCCAGGTGGACGTGCGGGTGTCGGTGGCGGACCCGATCTTCGACGCCGAGGAGAACCTGCTCGCCCTGCTCAACCTGCTCGAGGGCGCGCGGGCGGGCGGCACGCGCCGGATCGTCTTCTCGTCGTCGGGGGGCGTGGTGTACGGCGAGCGCAAGCCGCCGCACGTCGAGACCACGCCGAAGCTGCCGCTCTCGCCCTACGGCGTGAGCAAGCTGGCGGCGGAGCACTACCTGGTGGCCTACGCCCAGCTCTACGGCATCGAGGCGGTGGCCCTGCGCTACAGCAACGTGTACGGCCCGCGGCAGGACCCGCACGGCGAGGCGGGCGTGGTGGCGATCTTCGGCAACCGCCTCCGCGTCGGCAAGGCGCTCACGATCTACGGCGACGGCAGCCAGACCCGCGACTACGTGTTCGTCGCGGACGTGGCGCGGGCCAACGTGCTGGCCGCGGATGCGGCGCTGCCGGCGCCCGACGGCACGGTGGACGCGCGCGCCTTCAACATCGGCACGGGGGTGGAGACGTCGGTGACGGCGCTCGCCCAGGCGATGATCGCGGCCGCCGGCTCGAAGGTGGGCCTCGACCACGCCCCGGCGCGCGCGGGCGAGCTGCTGGCGAACGCGCTCACCGCGGCGAAGGCCGAGAAGGTGCTCGGGTGGAAGCCCCAGGTGACGCTCGCCGATGGTCTGCGCCGCACGTACGACTGGATCAAGGGGGACGCCGCGTGATGCTGCCGCAGGTCGGCGGCGCCGTCCCCACCACGGAGCTGGAGCTGATCGCCGTCTCGAGCTTCGCCACCAAGATCGTGCTGGGCGTGCTCGCGCTGTTCTCCGCCGTGTCGTGGTTCCTCATCTTCGCCAAGCTGTGGCAGTTCCGGCGCATCCGGCGCGCCTCGGACGAGTTCTTCGACGCCACCGAGCACACCGGCACGCTGGCCGAGGCGCGGGAGGCGGTCGCGCGGCTGCGGACCTCGCCGTTCACCCGCCTGTTCGCCGAGGGGCTCACGTTCTTCGGCGAGGTCCGGCCCGGCGGCCTGGCCAAGGCGCCGGCCCAGGGCGGCGCCTTGACGCCGACGCAGCTCGAGGCGCTCCGGATGGTGCTGGACACCCAGGTGGACGCGGAGCACGATCAGCTGGGCCGCTACATCCCGTGGCTGGCGACCTTCGGCTCGGTGAGCCCGTTGATCGGCCTGCTGGGCACGGTCCTTGGCGTGATGGACGCGTTCATCGGCATCTCGGTGGGAGGGTCGGGGAACATCTCCGCCGTGGCGCCGGGCGTCGCGGAGGCGCTCGTCACGACCGTGGCCGGCCTCGCCGTCGCGATCCCGTCCGTGATCGCGTACAACATCTTCACCGCGCGGCAGAACTTCGTCGCGGCGGAGCTCGAGGGTTTCGGCCGCGAGCTGATCGTGACGCTGGCCCGGGAGGGCCGGTTGTAGGTGGCCGGGCGGCGCCGCGCGCGGGCCGCGTTCAACGCGGACATCAACGTCACGTCGCTGGTGGACGTGGCATTCGTCCTGCTCATCATCTTCATGATCACGGCGCCCATGATGCAGGGCGGCGTGCAGGTGCAGCTGCCGCGCGCCGAGGCGCGCCCGCTCCAGCCGGAGCAGGGCGTCGTCGTCTCGGTGGACCGCCGCGGCCGGATCTACGTGGACCAGTCGGTGTTCTCGTACGAAGACTTCCGCGTGACCTTCCGCGGCCTGGTGGCGCGGCGCAAGCCGGCGGCGGTCTACCTGCGCGCCGACGACGGCGTGCCGTACGGCGACGTGGTGCGCGTGCTCGCGGTGATCCGCGCCTCGGGCGTGCGCGACGTGGGTCTCGTGGCCGAAGAGGAGACACCGCAGAAGTGAGGGGCTTGAGGCACCGGGCGGCCCACGAGCGTCTCGGGGCGCCCGGCATCGCCGGCTCGGCGGCGCTGCACGTCCTGGCCGCCCTGACCTTCGTGATCGCCGGTGGCGCGCACGCGCGGCCGCGGCTCCCGCCGGTCTACCGCGTGACGCTGGTCGCCGCCCTCGGTGCGCCGCCCGCCGCCGGGCCGGCCGCGACGCCGGCGCCCACCCCCGCGCCCGCGCCACAACCGAAGCCGCCGGCCGTCCGCGCCCAGCCGCACGCGCGCGCCGTCCCCATCAAGCCGCCGAGCCGGAGCGCACCGGCCGTCGCGACCGCCCCCGCGTCGAAGAGGGCACAGCCGCCGCCCACGCCCGCGGCGAAGCCGGTCTCGCCGGCGCACGCGCCCAGCGCCGCGACCGCCGCGCCGTCGACCGTGCCGGCGGGAAATCCGAATGGATCACCCGGTGGATCCGACGCCACGACGATCAAGACGGAAGGGGTCGAATTCCCGTTCCCGGTGTATCTACACAACCTGGTCGCGCAGGTGTACCGGCGGTGGCGTCCGCCTCCCTCGAACGCCTTGCTGGAGGCGGAAGTCTTCTTCCTCGTCCATCGCGACGGCTCGGTGACCGGCCTGCAGTTCACGCGCCGCTCGGGCTCCTTCGCCTTCGATCTCGAGGCGCAGGGAGCCATCGAGGCGGCGGCACGGTCCGGGGCGTTCGGCACCCTCCCGGCGGGTTACGGCCCCGACTTGTTGCCGGTCTCCTTTTACTTCAATCCGCGGAGCGCACGGTGACCGGTGGGCGGTGGATGGTGGTGGCGGCACTCGTGGCGGCCCCGGTGGCGGTGCGCGCACAGGACACCACGGCCACGGCGCCCGGCGTGCGCGTCGGCATCACCTACACGCCGGGCACGAGGCCGAACCTCGCCGTGCTGCCGGGCGCGTCCACGGCGGCCCTCGACAGCGTGCGCGCCATCCTGCAGCGCGATCTCGACTACTCGGACCGGTTCGACGTAATGACGCCGCCCGCGGCGGTATCGGCCTCGGGCGACGCGCCCGACTACGCGGCGCTGACGGCGCTCGGCGCGGATCTCGCCGTGGCCGTCGTGCCCATGGCCGGAGCGCCGGGGGCGGCCGTCGAGGTCCAGCTCCACGACGTGCACACCGGGTCGGTCAGGAACCGCCTCGCGCTGCCGCTGCCGGCGGGCGGCGGCGAGGCCTTCCGGCAGGCGGTGCACCGCGCGGCCGACGAGGTCGTGCACTGGGCCACGGGCTCCGCCGGCGTCGCCGCGACGACGATCGCCTTCGTGGCGGACGGCAAGCTGTGGCGCGTGGATCCGGACGGCGAGGGCCGCGCGGCCATCCCGTCGGCCGGGCGCCCGGCGCTCTCGCCCGCGTGGTCGCCCGACGGCCGGCTGATGGCCTACACGGCGTTCGTGCCCATCGGCCGGCCGCTCGTGATCCAGGACCTGGCGACCGGCAAGCGGGACATCGTGCCGGGGACGGAGTACGGAGTCAACATCACGCCCGAGTTCTCGCCCGACGGCCGGACGCTCGCCTACGCGCACGGCGACGAGAACGGCACCGACGTCTACCTGTACGACCTGCGGAGCCAGGCCGTGACGCGCCTGACGGTGGGGCGGTTCTACGACAACCTGTCGCCCACCTGGAGCCCCGACGGCGGCCGGATCGCGTTCATCTCTACGCGCGCGGGGCTGCCGCAGCTGTACGTGATGGGAGCGGACGGGAGCAACCAGGAGGTGCTGGCGCACTTCGACTTCGGCTCCACGGGCCAGACCAACGGGCCGGAGTGGTCGCCCGACGGGCAGTCGGTCGTGTTCCACCGCGAGGTGCACGGCGTGCCGCAGATCTTCGTCCTCGACCTCGCGACGCGGGCGGTGCGGCAGATCACGGGCGACGGGCGCAACGAGGACGCGACGTGGGCGCCCGACGGCCGGCACCTGGCGTTCGTCTCGTCCCGGAGCGGGACGCGGCAACTGTGGATCGTGGACCTGGAGACCGGTCGGATGCGTCCGGTCGTGAACACGGACGGGGCGCGGCTTCCCGCGTGGTCGCCGCGTCGTACATTCTTCTCGGAGGCGGGATGATGCTCAAGCTCACGAGAGCGGCGGCTCCGGCCCTGGTGGCCCTGGCGGCGGCGTGCGGGAAGCCGCCGGCCCCGGCGGCGACGACACCGGCCCCGTCCGCCCGGGCGGACTCGCTGGCCCGGGCGTCGGCCGATTCGGCGGCGCGCGCGGCGGCGCGGCGCGACTCGCTCGCGGCGGCCGCGCGGGCCGACTCGCTGGCCCGCGCCCAGGCGGCGCTCTCCCGGGCCGACTCGGCGCGCCAGCAGGTCCAGCGCCAGAGCGCCGACACGGCGCCGGTGCTCACCGCCGGCGGCCTCGTGGCCGCCGACGCGGCGGCGCTGGCCGACCCGATCCACTTCGACTACAACAAGTCGGACGTGATGGCCGCCGACCAGGCCAGGCTCGACCGGAAGCTCGCGGTCCTCGCGGCGCACCCGCGGCTGGAGATCCGGATCGCGGGCAACTGCGACGAGCGCGGGTCGGACGAGTACAACCTCGCGCTCGGCGAGCGGCGGGCCGCGGCCGCGAAGCGCTACCTGGTGGCGCACGGGGTGGCGGCGGGCCGCGTGGACATCGTCTCCTACGGCAAGGAGCACCCGCTCGACCCCGGCCACACCGAGGACGCGTGGGCCAGGAACCGGCGGGACGACTTCGTGGTGACCAAGGGGGCCAACTAGTGCGCTGCCGGATGCTCGCCGTCGTGCTCGCCGCCGCCACCGGCGGCTGCGCGCTGCGCAGTGACGTGACGAAGTTGCGCCTGCAGCTCGACGCGCAGGCGCAGACCGCCGCGCGGACGGACTCGGCCACGCAGGCCAACCTCTCGGCCATCGCGCGGCTGGTGCAGGGCGTGCTGGACTCGCTGGCGGCCGAGGAGGCGACGATCGCCAGCATGCGCGGCGACCTGCGGGTGGACCTCTACAACGTGCAGCAGCAGCTGGTGGCCGTGCAGGAGCTGACCGGCCAGAGCCAGCAGCGGCTCACCGAGCTGCGCGCGCAGCTGGAGCAGCGCTCGGAGCAGATCGCCGCGCCCGCGCCGGCGCCCGCCGCGCCGGGCTCCACGGCCACGCCGGGCGCCGTGCCGGCGGGCCCGGGCGCCGCGGCGCCGGCCGCCGCCCAGAACCCGGGGCCGGACCAGCTGATGGAGCTGGGCCTGCAGCAGCTGAGGCGCGGCAGCCCGTCCACCGCGCGGAGCGCCTTCGGCGAGTTCCTCAAGCTCTACCCGACGCACCCGCGCGCCGGGGACGCGTGGTTCTTCACGGGCGAGTCGTGGACGGCGGAGCGGAACGCCGATTCGGCGGCCGCGGCGTACCGGCAGGTGGTGCAGCACTACCCGCAATCGGGTCACGTGGCCGCCGCGCTGTACAAGCTCGGCACCATCGCGCTCGCCGCGGGCCGCCGCGACGACGCGAGGGCGCAGTTCACGCAGCTGGTGGGCGCGTACCCGCTGTCGGACGAGGCCGCGCTGGCGCGGGAGCAGCTGCGCACGCTCGGCGCCGCGGCGCCCGCGCCGCCGCGCCACTAGCGGGCGGGAAGGGGACCGGTCGCCGTGGCCAGGTTCAAGCGCAACGAGCGCGGCGAGATGCCGTTCCTCGACCACCTCGAGGAGATGCGCTGGCGCCTGATCTGGAGCCTGCTGGCGCTCACGATCGGCTTCGTGGTGGGCTTCGTACTGGTGGAGGAGCTCAACGTGATGGGCCTGCTGATGCGCCCCATCACGCCGGAGCTCGCGGGCGGCAAGCTCTACTTCACCAGCCCCATCGAGCCGTTCATGATCACCCTCAAGCTGGCGTTCTTCGTGGGGGTGGTGCTCGCCTCGCCGGTCGTCATCTGGCAGCTGTGGCGGTTCCTCTCGCCGGCGCTCTACGAGAAGGAGCGCCGCATCGTGCTGCCGGTCGCGATGGCGGCGGTCCTGCTCTTCGTGGCGGGCGCCGCGATGGCGTACCTGATGATCCTGCCGATGGCCATCAAGGTGCTGTTCACCTTCCAGTCGCAGAGCCTGCAGCCCATCGTCACGGCCCGGGAGTACTTCGGCTTCGCCGCGCAGGTGGTGATCGCCTTCGGCGCCATCTTCGAGCTGCCGCTGGTGCTGCTCATCCTGGTGTACCTCCGGGTCATCTCGGCCGCGTTCCTGAGCCGCAACCGCCGCTTCGCGGTCGCGGGCAACGCGTTCCTCTCCATGGTGCTGGCGCCGCCCGACCTGATCTCCATGACGCTGATGATGGTCCCGGTGCAGCTGCTGTTCGAGATCACGGTGGTCGTGGCGCGGATCATGGAGCGCCGGCGCGCGCGCGCCGAGGCGGCCGCCGGCGACGAGGTCGCAGCCGCGGGCGAAGCCTAGGATGAGGGCCGGCGGGGCGGTCGGGGTGCTGGTCGCCCTGCTGGCCGCGGCGCCGGCGGCGGCCCAGGTGCCGCGGGGCAAGCCCCCGATCCCCGGCCGGCAACCGGTGGACACCACGGGCCAGCGCCGCGACTCGCTCGCGTCCGACACGGGCAAGGTCGGCCGGGGGGCGGGCCTGCCGAGCGCGCCGTCGCGCACCTTCCAGACGCCGGATTCCGTCGAGGCGGGGCTGCTCGACTCGCTGAACTACCGCATCACGCGCTACGCCGCCGACTCCGTGCAGTTCCTGCCCGGGCCGAAGGAGATCCGGATGAGCGGCCAGGCGCTGGTGGCGCGCGAGGGCTCGACCCTGCAGGCCGACACCATCAACTACGCCGAGAAGAACTGCGCGATCCACGCGGCCGGCTCGCCGCAGCTGTTCGACGCGACCGGCGTCGTGGTGGGCCACGGCATGCTGTACGACGCGTGCAACCACGCGGGGCTCATCGGCACCGCCACGACCGACGTGAAGGAAGGGAACGGGACCTGGTACATCCGCGGCAACCTCGCCGTGGACAACGAGCAGAACCGCGTCTACGCCGCGGGCGGCAACATCACCAGCTGCGACCTCCCGGACCCGCACTATCACTTCGCCGCCCGCGAGGTGAAGTGGGTCTCCAAGAGCGTCATGGTCGCGCGCCCCGCGGTGCTGTACGTGGCCGACGTCCCGATCCTGTGGCTCCCGTTCATCTTCCAGGACATGCGGCGGGGGCGCCGCTCCGGGCTCATCCCGCCGAGCTTCGGCCTCAACGACATCGTGCGCAACTCGCCGACCTACAAGCGGCACATCACGAACCTCGGGTACTACTGGGTGATCGGCGACTACGCCGACCTCGAGACCACGGTGGACTGGTACTCGCAGCAGAACATCTCGGTGCGCGGGCAGTTCCGGTACAAGTGGCTGAACCGCTTCATGACGGGCCTCGTGACCTTCCAGGAGCTGCACGAGTTCGCCGGCGGGGCCACGAGCTACCAGATCCAGTGGGCCCACCAGCAGGACTTCTCGCTGGAGAGCCACCTCACGGCGAACATCAACTACGCCACCAGTGCGAGCGTGATCTCGCGCAACGCCGTGGACCCCGTGCTCTCGGTCTCCACCATCAACAGCCAGGTCAACTTCCAGCAGAAGTTCCCCTGGGGCTCGCTCTCGATGGGCGGCAACCGCACCCAGAACCTGAACAACTCCCAGGTGACGACGAACTTCCCCCTGGTGGCGTTCACGCCGAACCCGATCGCCATCTCGCAGGACATCACCTGGAGCCCGTCGTTCAGCGTCACCAACGCGCTGCTGTCGAACGGCCCCTCCAGCAACGTGAGCGCGAACACGTTCTACCAGCCCACGGGCGTGCCCACCGACACCACCGTGCGCCTGGCGAGCAACCGCCAGACGTCGCTGCAGGTCTCGACGCCCCTGCGGATCGGGCGCTGGAACTGGAGCAACGCCGTCACGCTCAACGACCAGTGGAGCAACCAGCGGCTGGTGGACACGATCGCCGACCCGGCCGACACGACGCGGCGGCTGGTGCGGACCTACGACCAGACCTACGAGACGGACTTCGACTGGAGCACCGGGATCAACCTGCCGCTCCTGCTGCAGGGCTCGTGGAACCTCCAGCCCTCGGTCAACATCGTGAACACGACGAGCGGCCCGTTCATGCTGCGCAACCGCTTCACCAACGGGACGTTCGTCACGCAGGGCAAGCGCCTCGGCTACTCGGTGACGCTGGCGCCGACGTTCTTCGGCCTGTTCCCCGGCATCGGCCCCATCGCGCGCATCCGCCACTCCATCTCGCCGAGCATCAGCTGGTCGTACGCGCCGGCGGCCAGCATCCCGCTCGACTACGCCCGCGCCCTGGCGAACGGCGGCCCGGTGCTCACGACCCGGAGCAGCGCTACGCAGACGATCTCCCTCGGCCTCACGCAGAACTTCGAGGCGAAACTGCGCCCGCCGCCGACGCCGCCCGGCGCCGACACGACCGGCGCCGCCCCGCCCGAGGGGCGCAAGATCAAGCTGCTCTCGATCCAGACCAGCGCCGTGGGCGTGGACCTCGAGCAGGCCAAGAAGAAAGGGTTCACGGGCTGGACCTCGGGGAGCCTGTCGAACACCTTCGCCACCGACCTGCTGAGCGGCTTCTCGCTCTCGACGACGCACTCGCTGTTCGACGGGCCCGCCGGCTCGACCGCCTCGCGCTTCAACCCGTACCTGACCAGCGTGTCGGTGCGCTTCGGGCTGGGGGCCAGCTTCCTGCAGGCCGTGGGCTCCCTCCTCGGGCTGGCGAGCGCGCCGCCGGTGGCCGCCCTGGCTTCCCGCCGCGACACGACGCACGCCGGGCCGGACACCGTCGCGACGCCCATGCCGTTCCCCGACGCCTACCAGCGCGACCCGCTGGCCGGGCGGTCGACCGCCATGAACGCCCAGACCCAGCGGGGCGGCACCACCGCGTTCAACGCCTCGATCTCCTTCGACTACTCGCGCCAGCGGCCGGTGGATTCCGCCCTGGCGATCCGCACGCACCAGCCGGTGTCGTTCGTGCTCCCCCAGAGCACGATCAGCGGGAGCGTCAGCTTCTCCCCGACCAAGCACTGGTCGGTGTCGTGGGAGACCCTGTACGACATCCAGAAGGGGCAGTTCGCTTCCCACGTGCTGACGCTCAACCGCGACCTGCACGACTGGCGGGCGACGTTCGCTTTCGTGCAGTCGCCCAACGGCAACGTGGTGTTCAATTTCAACATCACGCTGATCGATCAGCCCGAGATCAAGTTCGACTACGACCAGCGGAACCTGCCGTCCCAGTGACCGCGCCTGCGGAAGCCGACACGCTGCGCTGTCCTGGCGAGAGGACAGCCAGGTGCGTATCCGGGGTCACGCGAAATGGCGTATGCGTAGCCGTGGCAACCAGTTGCGCGGCAACCGGTGATGGGCACGACACGTGCGATTGATGGTGGACGACCTTAGCCGGAGTGGCCAATGCGCCGGTTCGTGACGCAGCTCCCGCTCGCCGCCGCCCTGCTCCTCGGGGCGTGCTACGATCACAATGCGTCGACGGGCCTGGGGGGCGGTGGAGTCCAGCTGCAGGCGCCGGCGTCGCTGTCGAGCATCTCGCTCAACGGCGCGGTGGAGCTCCAGTGGTCCGACAACGCGTTCACGAATGATCCCAACGACTTCGCCTATTACCACGTCTACAGTACCAGCTACAACCTCGACCAGGGCGTGTGCGGGGCGAGCTGGGTCACCGAGGGCACGACGGCCTCCTACCAGTTCCTGGTGGGGGCCCTCACCAACGGCGTCCCGGAGTGCTTCGAGGTGACGGCGGTGTCGCTGGACGGGATCGAGAGCGACCCGTCGCCGCTGCGGAACGACACGCCGCGTCCCGACGGCCTGAACGTGATCCTGTTCACGACCGACACGCTGGGCGGAGCCAAGAGCGGGTTCACGTTCTCCAGCGGCGCCAATCTCGGTCTCGTGGGCGACTCGGCCGGCGGGACGAACGATTTCACGGTGACGCACGGCGCGACCGGCACCTACCTGATACCGCAGCGCTCGGGTGTCACGATGACGCTGTACGGTTCGGCCCCCATCGACGCGCTGACGTCGATCGACGTCGCGCCAGACAGCGGATACGTCGCGACCGGCATCCAGGCGCTGCCGGGCTGGGGCTACGTGTTCCAGATCGACAACGGCGGCCAGTTCTATCAGTACGGGGCGCTGCGGGTGAGCGCCGTGGGCCCGAACTACGTCATCTTCGACTGGTCGTACCAGACGGATCCCGGGAACCCGGAGCTGATCCGGGTGGCGGCCAAGAACTAGCAGCACGGGGATGTGATGAA
>Ga0335077_10007311_pt1 | contig 13652 bp, 11 predicted proteins | sample Lox_Sample_31_FD_207151 | JGI IMG/M metagenome (GOLD analysis project Ga0335077, IMG submission 207151) | Soil microbial communities from Loxahatchee National Wildlife Refuge, Florida, United States - Lox_Sample_3.1 | ecosystem: Environmental > Terrestrial > Soil > Wetlands | place: USA...
TCCCGGCCCCGCCTTCTCCAGCACGAGGTAGACGGCGAGCGCCGCGGCCGCCGCCGCGAGACCTACGACGACGTACACGCGAGGGCCTCGGCCAGCGTGAACCGGCCTTCGAACAGGGCACGGCCCACCACGGCGCCGGCCAGGCCGGCCGCGCGGATCGCGCGCACGTCGTCCAGCGCGCCGACGCCGCCCGACACGATCACGTCCACGCCGGCCTCGCGGGCGAGCGCGGTCGCGCCGCCGACGTCCGCGCCGCCGAGCCCGCCCTCGCGCCCGAGGTCGGTGTACACGACGGTGCCGATGCCGGCCTGCGCGGCCGCCCGGGCCAGCTCGACCGCGGGCATGCCCGCCATCGCGCCGTCGAGATCCACGCATCCCGCGCGCGCGTCCACGGCCACCGCGAGCCGCGCCGCTCCGAGCTGCCGCGCCATCGCCTCCAGCCCGCCCGGCTCCCGGGCCGCCGACGCGCGCACGATGACGCGCTCGACCCCGCAGTCCAGGACGGCCGCCGCCTGCGCCGGCGTGTCGAGGCCGCCGCCGACCTGGAGGCGCAGCGCGCCGCCCCGCGCCAGCTCGGCGATGAGCGGCGTCTGCTCCCCGAAGCCGAACACCCGGTCCAGGTCGATCACGTGCGCCCAGCGCGCCCCGGCCCGGGCGTAGCGCCGCGCCACCGCGACCGGGTCCGGATCGTAGACGAACTCGGAGGCCGGGTCGCCGCGCCGCATGCGCACGACCCGCCCGGCCCTGAGGTCAATGGCGGGGAACAGGTCCATCGGAGGGGAGGCGACGCTTCAGGTGCGCGGCGTGCTCGCGATGACGGCCGGAGGCGGTGGCTCGAGCAGCATCAGCAGCCGCTGTTTCTCGCGGTCGAAGGCGGGCCGGAGATCGGCGGCGATCGGCGCGCCGGGGGCGGCGCCGCCCAGCTGCCGCAGCGGGTTGACGGCCCGGCCGTTCTGCCGCACCTCGAAGTGCAGGTGGGGACCGGTGGACAGGCCGCTGCTGCCCACGTAGCCGATGACCTGGTTCTGCTCCACCCGCGCGCCCGTCTCGACCCCCGCGGCGAAGCGCAGCAGGTGGCCGTAGCGGGTCTCGTAGCCGCGCGGATGCCGGATCTCGACCAGGTTGCCGTAGCCGCCCTCGCGTCCCGCGAAGATGACCGTGCCCGCGCCGATGGCCCGCACCTCCGTGCCCAGCTCGGCCGCGAAGTCGGTGCCCAGGTGCGCCCGGTAATAGTGGAGGATCGGCTGCCAGCGCGAGCTGCTGAACCGGCTGCTCACGCTCCGGTAGCGCAGCGGCGAGCGGAGGAAGTCGCGGCGCAGCGAGCGACCGTTCTCGTCCCAGAACGCGGGCCGGTCGCCGTCGTCGAGCCGGAAGGCGTAGAGCCGCTGGCCCGACAGCTCGAGGCGCGCGGCCACCACGCGACCGAAGCGGGCTTCCCCGTCCGCCGACACCAGGCGCTCGGCGACGACGCGGAACCCGTCGCCGGGCTGCAGGTCGCGGGCGAAGTCCACCTCCCAGTCGTAGACGTCCGCGAGGGCCAGCACCAGCTGGCTGCGCTCGTCGCGCGAGAGGAGCGCGTCGCTCACCGCGTTGTCCATCGCCTGGTACACCGTCGCCGCGTCGCGCGTGACGGTGCCGGTCACGACCAGCGGCTCCGCGTGCCAGGGGATGCGCTCCACCGACGCGGTCCAGTGGTCGGCGACGCGGGTCAGCAGCAGGCGCTCGTCGCGCGAGGTGCGCGCCGCCACCGCGTGCGGCACGGCGGCGCCGTGACGCTGCTGGAAGAGGAACACCAGGCCCGCCTTGAGCCGCTGGGGCTGGAAGTTGCGCACCGCCTGCGCCACCGCGGACCAGTCCACGTCGGTGACGCCGCGCCGCTGGAACAGCTGGGACACCGTCTCGCGGCGCCTCAGCGTGTCGACGATGGTCTCGACGGGAGGGCCCGTCACCACCAGCGCGGGCGCCGTCGGGAGGCCGCCCAGCAGGCCGTGCCGCCGCGCCACGCCCACCGCCGCCGCCCCCAGGAGCGCGGCGGCCGCGACCAGGGTGGCGACCTGCCGGGTGCGGTCGGTCAATCCATCTGCCTGCGGATGAAGGTCGGGATCTCCATGTCGGAGAGCGGCTCCGCCGGGGGCTGCGCCGGCGGCGCGGGGGTCGCGGGCGCCTGGCGCCGCGGCGCCGCCGGCGGGGTGCCCGCGCCGCCCGTGGCCGCGGCCGGCTGCGCCCCCGCGCCGCGCAGCCCCGCCACCTGGCGCTGCGGGAACTGGATGACGCCCGCGGCCCGCGGCCCCGCCTCCTTGATGTCGCGCCGGTCGAAGCCCGTGGCGATCACCGTCACCCGGATCTCGCCCTCCATCGACGGGTCCACCACGGCGCCGAAGATGACGTCCGCCTCGTCGCCGGCCGCGTCGTGGATCGTGTCGCTGATCTGCGTGACCTCGCCGAGGGTGAGGTCCGCGCCGCCGGTGATGTTGACCAGCGCGCCGGTCGCGCCGTTGATCGAGACGTTGTCGAGCAGCGGGCTCGAGATGGCCTGCTGCGCCGCCTCCAGCGCCCGGTTCTCCCCCTTGCCCGTGCCCGTCCCCATCAGCGCCGAGCCGCCGTTCTGCATCACGGTCCGCACGTCGGCGAAGTCCACGTTCACCAGGCCGGCGACGCTGATCAGCGTCGAGATGCCGCGGGTGGCGTTGAGGAGCACCTCGTCCGCCTTCTTCAGGGCGTCGAGGAACGGCATCCCCTTCCCGGCCACGGCCAGCAGGCGCTCGTTGGGCACGACGATCATCGTGTCGACGTGCTTGCGCATCTCGACGATGCCCATCTCCGCCTGCTTCATCCGCTTCTTGCCCTCGAACAGGAACGGCTTGGTCACGATCCCCACCGTGAGGGCCCCGATCTCGTGCGCCATCGCGGCGATGATCGGCGCGGCGCCCGTCCCCGTGCCGCCGCCCATCCCGCAGGTCACGAACACCAGGTCGGCGCCGTGGATCACGCGGCCGACGTCGTCGCGGTTCTCCTCGATCGCCTGGCGGCCGATCTCCGGCCGGGCCCCCGCCCCGAGCCCGCGCGTCAGCTTCTTCCCGATCTGGACCTTGATGTCCGAGCGGGAGTTCAGCAGCGCCTGCGCGTCGGTGTTGACCGAGATGAACTCCACCCCGGTCAGGTGCTCCTCGATCATCCGGTTGACGGCGTTGCCGCCACCGCCCCCGACGCCGACGACCTTCATCCGCGCGTTCTGCTGGACGGTTTCCTCGAGCTCGAAGATCATGACGCCGCTCCCCGATTCGCTGGGTCTAGAAGAAGTCGGTCAACCACCGGCGCACCGAGCCGAACACCCGGTCCACCGTCACGGCCCGCACCCCCGCCTGCGCCGCACCCCGCGCCAGCTCGTGCATCGCGTACATCGCCAGCCCGGTCGCGGTGCTGAAGCGCGGCTGCTCCACCGCGTCGATCAGGCTCCCCGAGAGGTGCTGGCCCGGCACCCCGAGACGCACCGGCATCCCGAACACGTCCCGCGCCAGCTCCACCACCCCCGCCAGCATCGCCGTCCCGCCCGTCAGCACCACCCCCGCCGGCAGCTTCCCCACGTACCCCACCCGCTCGATCTCGCGCGCCACCGCGCCCAGGACCTCGTCGAGGCGCTGGTGGATGATGTCCGCCAGGATGTCGCGCAGCACGTGCCGCGGCTCCTGCCCCGCCGGGCTCGGCAGCTCGATCGTCTCCTGCGGATCCACCAGCGGCCGGTACGCGATGCCGTAGCGCTCCTTCAGCCGCTCCGCGTCGGCCTGCGTCACCGACAGCCCCATCGCGATGTCGCTGGTGACGTGCGCCCCGGCGAAGCCGAACGTCCACAGGTGCCGGAACTTCTCGTCGTGGAAGATGGCGAGATCGGTGCTGCTCCCGCCCAGCTCCACCAGCGCCACGCCCAGCTCCCGCTCGTCCTCCGTCACCGTCGCGTAGCTCGCGGCCAGCGGCTCCAGCACGAACCCCGCCACGTCGTAGCCCGCGCGCTCCACCGCCTTGCGCAGGTTCTGGCCCACCGAGCTCGACATCGTCACCAGGAACACGTCCGTCTCCAGCCGCGTCCCCGTCATCCCCACCGGATCGGCGATGCCGCGCTGCCGGTCCACGATGAACTCCTGCGGAATCACGTGCAGGATCTCGCTGTCCGGCCCCAGCACCACCGCGCGCGCGACCTCGATCACCCGGTCCACGTCCGCCTTGCGGATCTCCGGGCCCGTCACGGCCACCACCCCGGGCGAGGTGATCGCGTGCACGTGCTCGCCCGCGATCCCGACCCACACCCCTTCGATCTTGAAGCCCGCCATCCGCTCCGCCGCGGCGACCGCCTCCACCACCGAGCGCGTGGTCTCGTCGATGTCCCGCACCACGCCCCGCCGCACCCCGCTGGTGCGCGCCCGGCCCACGCCGAGGATCCGCGCCTCGGGCGCGCGCGGCAGCTCGCCCGCGACCTCCGCGATCACCGCGCACGTCTTGGTGGTGCCGACGTCGAGCCCGCACACCAGCTCGCGCGTCACGCCGCCGCCCGCCGCACGACGATCCAGCCGTGGAACCGGCCGTCGAGCTCCGTCCACCGCTGACCCCGCGCCGCCAGGTCGCGCCGCACCGCCGCCAGCGACCGCACCACCGCCGGATCGAGCGGTGTCGCGACGCGCAGCCGGCCCTGCCCCAGCTCCAGCACCACGCTCCCCCCGGCGGCGGTTCGCGCCGCTGCGATGTCCGCGTACAGCCCCAAGTCCGTGGACCGCACCGTCGCCAGCGCCGCCAGCAGCGGCGCGTCGGCCTTCGCGATCACCGGCGCGTCCAGCGGGACGGCCGCGGGATCGTACGGCAACGGCCGGCCGCTGTCGTCCACCGGCACCAGCGCGTCCGGCCCCCTGGCCAGCGCGACCGGCTCCACCTCCGCGACGGTCACCACCAGCGTGGACGGCACCCGGCGGGCCACCACGGCCGCACGGACGCCCGCCAGCGCGCCGACCCGCCGCTCCATCGCCCGCGTGTTCGACCACACGCTCGCGCCGCTCCCGAGGCCCAGGGCCGCGACGACCGTCGCCGGAGCGAGGTAGCGCGTGCCGCGCACCTCCACGCGACGGACGTCGAAGAACCGGAACCGTCCGAGCACCCAGGGACCCCACCAGCCCGCGCTCGCCAGCGCCACCACCACCACCGCCGCCACCCGCCGGGATGGCCTCACGCCCTGGCGCCCTTCCGCTCCTCGAGCCGCGTGAGGAGATCCCTCCCCACGGCGGTGACGTCGCCCGCGCCCAGCGTCAGCACGACGTCTCCCTCGCGTACCAGCGACGCGACCTGCGCCACCAGCTCCGCCCGCTCGGGCACCCACACCACCTCGTTGCCCGCCCGCGCGGCCGCGTCCGCCACCAGCCGCCCACTCACGCCCGGCACGGGCGCCTCTCGCGCCGCGTACACCTCGCTGACCACCACCACGTCGGCCGCCCGCAGCGCCGCGCCCATCCCCACCCCGTGCAGCGCGGTCCGCGAGAACAGGTGCGGCTGGAAGACCGCCACCAGCCGCCGGCGCGGGTACGCCTGCCGGGCCCCCTCCAGCGTCGCGGCGATCTCGGTCGGGTGGTGCGCGTAGTCGTCCACGACCGTCACCCCCGCCGCCGACCCCACCAGCTCGAAGCGCCGCCCGACCCCCGTGAACGCCGCCAGGGCGCCGAGTGCCGGTTCGACGCTCGCCCCCAGCTCCACCGTGACCGCCAAAGCGGCAGCAGCGTTGCGGATGTTGTGAAGGCCGGGCACCTTCAACCTCAACTCGGCCTCCCCGGCCCCCGGCAAGGTCACCCTCGCCGTGCTGCCGGCGGCGGACTGCCGCACGTCCGAAATCCGCACATCCGCTTGCGCCGCAACGCCTACGGTCCAGGTCGGGCGACCGGCCCGGGCGGCGACCCGGCTCGCGCCGGGGTCGTCCGCTCCAGCGATCACTCGCCGTGCCGGCCCGGCGAACTGCGCAAACGCTTCCTCGAGGGCCTGAATGCTGCCATAGCACTCGAGGTGGTCGGCTTCAACGTTATTGATGACAGCGACTTCGGCGGACAGTGCGAGAAACGCCTTGTCGTACTCGTCCGCCTCGACGACGAAGACGCCGTCGCCGCCGAACCTGGTGCTGCCCGACCACGAAGCGACGCGGCCGCCAGCGATCCCCGTGGGATCCAGCCCGGCGGCCGCCAGCGCCTGTGTCGTCATCACCGTGGTCGTGGTCTTCCCGTGTGTTCCGGCGACGGCGACGACTCGACCAGGCGCGATGGCGGCAGCCAGCGCATCGGCACGGCGCACGATCGGGATTCCAAGTGCCCGCGCCCTCGCAAGTTCCGGGTGGTCCGGCGGGACAGCTGCCGTCACGATGACGGCCCTCGTCCCGCTCACATGGCTCGGATCGTGCCCGGCGAGAACGATCCCGCCGGCCCTGCGCACATCCGCCGTGTTGGCCGCCGCCCCGGCGCCATCCGGCTCGCGATCGCAGCCGGTCACCGGCACGCCCCGGCGCCGTGCGAGGAGCGCCAACGCGCTCATCCCGGCGCCAGCGACCCCCATGAAATGGACGGGGCGAGGGTCGTCTTGGGCAAAAAGCTGCATCAACAGGCGGCTAATATAAGACCCCGCCTGAGGTTGGGAAAGAGCGTAAGCTAGGTCTTGGCCACCAGTTTGAGCACTTCCGCCGCGATGACGGCGGCCGCGTCCGGCCTCGCGCGCGCGAGCATCCGCCGCGCGAGGTCCGCCATTCTTGCAGGGTCGCCAAGCAGGGTCCCCACTGCCGTCGAGAGCGCGACCGCCGTCAGAGCCTCCTGCTCGAGGAGCACGGCGGCACCCGCGTCGGCCAGGGCCCTCGCGTTGGACAGCTGATGACCGGCGGCCGCCGTCGGGAGCGGGACCAGGACGGCGGGGAGGCCCCAGGCCGCCAGGCCCGCGAGCGTCATCGCTCCGGCCCGCGAGACGACGAGGTCGGCCGCAGCGTAGGCGTCGGCGATCGGATCGAGGAACGCCTCCACCGCGACGCGGCCCTTCGCCCGGAACGGGGCGAACCGATCGAGCGAGTGCGCGCCGCACTGCCACAGCAGCGAGGCGTCGGCCGGGAAGGTGCCCGAGGCGAGCGCGCCGGCGACGGCCTGGTTGATCGGGAGGGCACCCTGGCTGCCTCCGGTGAGGAACACCAGGGGACGCTCCGCCGGAAAGCCGAGCCTGCGCTTCGCCTCCCCGCGCGCGGGGCGCGGCGAGGGCGGGGCCGGGATGGGGTTGCCGCTGTCGAAGACGGCGGTGCCCTCCCCCACCGAGAGTCTGGCGCGCGCCTCCGGAAACCCGAGGTGCACCTGGCGCGCCCGTCGCGCGAGCGCCCGGGTCACGAGCCCCGGGAACGCGTTCTGCTCCTGGAGTGCGGCGGGCACGCCGCGCTGCAGCGCCGCCCACACCACCGGCCCGGCGACGTACCCGCCCGTGCCGACCACCGCGGCCGGAGCCTCGCGCACGAGGATCGCGCGCACCGCCCGGAGCGACGCGGCCAGCGCGAACGGGAGTCGGAGGTTTCGCCACCAGCGCCGCCGCCACAGCGGCTCGAGCGGCAGCAGCTCGTAGCGCCAGGGGCGCTGCGGCAGCACGGACGCCTCGACGCCGCGGCGGCTCCCGACGAAGAAGGGCCGGACCGACGGATCGAGCCGCACCATCTCCTCGGCGATGGCGAGCGCCGGCATGAGGTGTCCGCCGGTCCCGCCGCCGGTGAACAGGACGGTGGTCACCGCGCCGCCGCGCGCTTCCGGGTCCCGAGGTTGAGGATCAGGCCCGTCGCGACGAGCGCCACGACCAGGCTCGACCGTCCGTGCGAGATGAACGGCAGCACCAGCCCGGTGGTGGGCACCAGCGCGAGGCCGACCCCCATGTGCAGGAAGGCGTCCACGCCGATCAACGCCGCCAGGCCCACGCCCAGGAACTGGTGGAAGGGATCCGCGGCCGCGCGCGCGAGCCGCAGCGCGAGGAACAGCCACGCACCGTAGAGCGTCACCAGGAACACCACGCCGACGAAGCCCCACTCCTCGCCGATGGTGGCGAAGATGAAGTCGGAGTATGGGTACGGCAGGAATCCCAGCTTCTGCTGCCCCTGGCCGAAGCCGACTCCGAACAGCCGCCCGGCCCCGAGCCCGATCAGCGACTGGTTGATCTGGTAGCCGCTGGCGAGCCGGTCCGCGCCGGGGTCGAGGAACGCCGTCAACCGCAGCAGGCGGTACTGGACGTGCAGGATGCGGTCCCAGAGGAACGGGAAGGCGAACGCGCCGAGCAGGATGAAGTGGCCGACTCGCGCGCCCGCCGCGAACAGCACGATCATCGCCAGGAAGCCGATCACCACGGCGGTCGAGAGGTCGGGCTCCAGCAGGATCAGGAGGCACATCGGCCCGATGACCGTCATCACGGGCACGAGGCCTCGGAACAGGTGGCTCAGGTTCTTGCCTTTCTTGGCGCACAGCGCCGCCGTCCACACGACCGCCACCAGCTTGGCGATCTCGGAGATCTCGATGGACACGCCGAGGCGGAGCCAGCGGCGCGAGCCGTTGAGACGCGGGGCGATGGCCTGGGTGAAGGGGAGCACGACCACCACCAGCAGCACGAGCGCGCCGAGCATCAGCGGCCAGGCGAGCCGGCGCACGCGGCCGAGGTCGATGCGGGCCGCCAGGATGAGCAGCAGCCCGCCCAGCGCGGCACCCAGGGCCTGGTCGAGCGCGAGCGACATCCCGACGGGGCGGCCGTGCTGCATCAGCGCGGACGATGCGGCGTACACGGACACGAGCCCGAAGACGACCAGCGCGGCGGTGATGATGACCATCAGCCGCGCTTCCCAACCGAGCCAGCGCTGCCGCTGGCGCGGCGCGCGGGCCGGGCTCGACGGTCGCGGCGCGCGCGCCACTACCAGGCCTCGACGATGGCGCGGAACTGCCGGCCGCGCTGCTCCGCGTTGTCGAACATGTCGAAGCTGGTGCACGCCGGGGCGAGCAGCACCGCGTCGCCCGGTCGCGCCAGGCCCTTCGCCTTCTCGAGCACGTCGCGGAAGTCGCCCCCCCGCACCAGCCGCACGGCGGACCCCAGGTCCCGCTCGATCGCCGGCGCGGCCTCGCCGTAGGCCACCACCGCGCGCACGCCGCTTAGGTGCGCGGCGAGCGGCGCGAACGAGGCCACCTTCGGCCGCCCGCCGAGCAGCAGCACCACCGGCCGCGGCACGCTGGCCAGGGCGACCTCGACGGCGCTCAGGATGGTGGCCTTCGAATCGTTGATCCACAGCACGCCGTCCAGCTCGCGCACGGGCTCGAGGCGGTGGGGGAGCGGGCGGAAGGTGGCGAGCGCCCCGGCCACGCGGTCGCGATCCGCGTCCGGCGGCACGGCGAGGGCGGCCGCGAGGGCGTTGGCCACGTTGTGGTCGCCGAGGAGCCGGAGGTCCGCGCGCTTGAGCAGCGGCGTGCCGCGCAGCACCAGCCAGCCGGCGGTGCGGTCGTAGAAGGCCGCCGCCGCCCGCTCGCGGAGCGAGAAGGTCTCGCGCGTGCCCGCCGCCGCGGCGGCCATCCCGAGCGCCGCCGCGTCGTCGCCGTTCACGACCCAGCGGCTCCCGGGCCCGGCGTTCCGGAACAGCAGCGCCTTGTCCGCGTAGTACGCCTCCGCGGTGCGGTAGCGGTCGAGATGGTCGGGCGAGAGGTTCGTCAGCACGCCGGCGGCCGGGCTGAGCGTCGGCGCGTCGTGGAGCTGGAACGAGCTGGCCTCCACCGCCAGCCAGGCCGGTGGCCGCTCCGCCAGGGCGACGGCGCTGATGGGGTTGCCGATGTTCCCCGCGGCCTCGGCGTCGCCCAGGCCCGCCGCCCGGAGCAGGTGCGCGACGCACGCGGTGGTCGTGGACTTGCCCTTCGTGCCGGTGACGACGACGAGGCGGGTGGACGGCAGGAACCGCGCGCCCAGCTCCAGCTCGGCCAGGACCGGCACGAGCGCCGCGCGGGCGGCCGCGAGGGCCGGCGCGTCCGGCGGCACGCCCGGCGAGGCGATCACCGCCCGGCAGCGGGCGACGCGCGCGAGGTCGTGGCCGCCCACCTCCACCGCGCAGCCCAGCGCCTGGAGCGCGGCGGCGTTCTCGCGCACCGCGGGCGTGTCGCCGGCGTCGGAGGCGTAGACCGCCGCCCCGTGCCGCAGCAGCAGCTCGGCCGCGGCGCGGCCGCTGCGCATCAGGCCGAGCACCGCGACCTCGCCGCCCTGCCACGCAGCGGGGATCATCGCGCCAGAGGACGCCGACCCGCCGCCGTCCCCGTCCTTCGCGCTGCCCGCACCCGGCTCACGCTGGCTGGAGGTCACCGGATCTTGAGCGTCGCCAGCCCGACCAGCGCGCAGATCAGCCCGAGGATGTAGAAGCGCGTCACCACGGTGGACTCGTGCCAGCCGAGCTGCTCGAAGTGGTGGTGCAGCGGCGCCATCCGGAAGACGCGGTGCTGCTCGGCGAACGGCCGGCCGAAGCGCCGCAGCCGGTACCGGAACACGCTCGTCTGCAGCACGACCGACACCGCCTCGGCCACGAACACCCCGCCCACCAGCACCAGCAGGAACTCGGCCTTGAGCAGGATGGCGGTCGTCCCCAGCCCGCCCCCGATGGCGAGCGACCCGGTGTCTCCCATGAACACCTTGGCCGGGTGCGCGTTGAACCACAGGAACCCGAGACAGCCGCCCGTCAGGCTGGCGCAGAAGATGGCCAGCTCGCCGGCCCCGGGGAGGTAGAAGACCTTCAGGTACTCCGACGCGTCGATCCGCCCGAACAGGTAGGCGAACGCGGCGAAGCTCAGCGCAGCGATGGCCGACAGCCCGGTCGCCAGGCCGTCGAGCCCGTCGGTCAGGTTCACCGCGTTGGACCACGCGGTCACCACGAACGTGACGAAGGCGATGTAGAGCGGCGGCTCCAGGACGATGAACACGTACTTGAAGAACGGGACGGTCGTGGACGACGGCGGGAGCACGGTGCCCGACCAGGGGAAGACGAGGAGCACGACGCCCAGCGCGAGGCCGAAGGAGATCTGTCCCGCGAGCTTGTAGCGCGCCACCAGGCCCCGCGGGCGCCGCTGCACCACCTTGAGGTAGTCGTCCACGAAGCCGATCCCGCCCATCCACACCGTGGCCGCGAGCGCGATCATCACGAACCGGCTGTCGAGCTTCGCCCACAGCAGGGTGGAGACCACCGAGGCGACGAGGATGATCACGCCGCCCATCGTCGGCGTGCCGCGCTTGCCGAGGTGCGTCGCCGGCCCGTCGGTGCGGACGATCTGGCCGACCTTGTGCGCCTGCAGCCGCGCGATGGCCGCGGGCCCGATGACGAAGGCCAGCAGCAGCGCGGTCGCGATCGCCGCGCCGGCGCGGAAGGAGATGTAGCTCACCAGGTTGGCGAACGTGTACTGGTGCGCGTAGGGAAGCAGCAGCTGGTAGATCACGCCGGCACCTCGTGCGTCGCGCCCGCGGCCGGGGCCGACGGCCACAACAGGGGAATCACGCGCTCCAGCTGCACTGCGCGCGACGCCTTGAGCAGCACGACGTCGCCGGGCCGGAGCGCCTCCCTGAGACCGGGGACGACGGCCTCGGGCGCTTCGCCCGTGAGCAGGGTCGGCGTCTTCGGCCGGCCCTTCTTCAGCCCCTCGAACGCCGGCGCGAACTCGCCCACGGCCGCCACCACGTCGGGCCGCGCCGCCAGGATCCGCTCGGCCACCGCACGATGCAGATCGCGCGAGGCCGCGCCCAGCTCCCGCATGGTGCCCGCCACCACCACGGCGCGGCGGTCGCCCCGCAGCGCGGCCAGCAGGTCCAGGGCCGCGGCGAACGAGGAGGGATTGGCGTTGTAGCAGTCGTTGATGACGGTGACGCCCCCCAGCTCGATCACCTCCGAGCGCCCGGCCGGCAGCCGGGTACGGGCCAGTGCGCCGGCTGCGTCCGCCAGCGGGACGCCGACCGCGTCCGCCACGGCCAGCGCCACCAGGGCGTTGGCGACCATGTGCCGGCCGAACAGCGGCAGCTCCACCGTGACGCCGCGCACCGTGAAGCGCGGGCGTCCGTCGGGGAGCAGCGTCACGCTCTCGGCCGTCCAGTCGGCCCCGGCCTCGAGGCCGGCGGTGATCACCCGCTTGGCCACGCCGCGCGCCGCCTCGGCGAGGCGGGCCGGCACGGTGCCGACGACCGCCGTCGGGGCGCCGGCGAGCAGGGCCAGCTTTTCCGCGAACACGCCGTCCAGGCCGCCGAAGCCCTCGAGGTGCCCCTCCGCGACCGTGGTGACCACCGCCACGTCGGGCCGCACCACCTCGCGCAGCCTGGGGATCTCGCCCGGCACGCTCGCGCCGCACTCGACGACCGCCACCTCCGCTTCGATCGGCGTGGCGAGCAGGGTCAGCGGCACGCCGACCAGGTTGTTGAGGTTGCGCTCCGACTTGTGCACGCGGAGCCGCGCGCCGAGCGCCGCGGCCGCCAGCTCCTTGGTGCTGGTCTTGCCGGTCGTGCCGGTGACGGCGACGACCGGCCCGGCGAGCGCGTCGCGCCGGTGGCGCGCCAGCGCGCCGAGCGCCACCAGGGTGTCGTCCACCTCGAACCAGTCGAAGCCGGGCCAGCGCGGCGTGCGGTGGCGCACCACGACCGCGCCCACGCCGGCCAGGCGTGCGTCGCTGAGGTAGTCGTGCCCGTCGAACCGCTCGCCCTTGAGAGCCACGAACAGCTCGCGCTCCTTGAGGGACCGCGTGTCGGTCGAGACGCCCGCGTACGTGTTGTCCCAGGAGGCGGCCGGCTGGCCGAGCGCCTCGGCGACGTGCCGGGCGGTCCACGGAAAGGCCGTCACGACACGCTCCCGGCTTCCTCGGCGCCCACCGCCGCGGCCACGATCTCCCGCTCGTCCATCGGCACGTGCTCCTCGCCCACGACCTGGTAGGTCTCGTGTCCCTTCCCCGCCAACAGGATCACGTCGTCCGGCTTGGCGATCGCGAGGGCCCGGAGCACCGCGGCCCTGCGGTCCACGATTCTCAGGTGCGGTACGCCCGCCATGCCCGCCTCGATGTCGCGCACGATCCGGTCCGGGTCCTCGCGGCGCGGATTGTCGGACGTCACCACCGCCAGGTCGGCGCCCCGCGCGGCGATGGCCCCCATCAGCGGCCGCTTGCCGGTGTCGCGGTCGCCGCCGGCGCCGAACACCACGATCAGGCGCCCGCTGGTGAGGGGCCGCAGGGCGGCGAGCGCGCGCTCGAGGGCGTCCGGCGTGTGGGCGTAGTCGCGCAGCACCACGCACGGCCGGTCGGTCAGGCGCTCCATCCGCCCCGGCACCTGCGGCGCCGCCGACAGGCTCTTCGCGACGGCCTCGAGGTCCCGGTCGAGCGCGATGGCGGTGGCCGCGGCCGCGAGCGCGTTCTCGACGTTGAACGCGCCCAGCAGCGGGAGGGCGACCGGCGCGGCGTCGCCGCGCACCACCAGCCGGAACCGCATCCCGAGGCGGTCCCCCTCGACGTCCTCGGCCCGCACGTCGGCCGGCGCGCCGATGGCGAAGGTGATCCGCTCCGGCCGCGGCGGGAGCGCCCCCCACGCCGGGTCGGCGGCGTTCACCACCTGGTAGCCGCCCGGCGCGAGGTAGCGGTCGAGCT
>Ga0335077_10007313_pt1 | contig 13650 bp, 12 predicted proteins | sample Lox_Sample_31_FD_207151 | JGI IMG/M metagenome (GOLD analysis project Ga0335077, IMG submission 207151) | Soil microbial communities from Loxahatchee National Wildlife Refuge, Florida, United States - Lox_Sample_3.1 | ecosystem: Environmental > Terrestrial > Soil > Wetlands | place: USA...
GAAGGGCGCCTGCCCGAGATGCTCGTCGTCGCGCCGCGCGGCGTAGGCACCTGGTTCGTCGACGGGGAGGGCGCCGCCCCGCGCTACGCGACGTTCCTCACCCGGACGCTCGTGCCGTTCGTGGATGCGCGGTATCGCACGGTCGCCTCGCGCGGCTCGCGCCTCGTCGCCGGCATCTCGATGGGCGGCTACGGTGCCCTGCACTGGGCGCTCGCGGCACCGTCTCTTTTCTGCGCGGCGGGCGGGCTCTCCCCCGCGATCCAGCAGATGTGCTGGCCGGAGGTCGAGGCCATGCCCTTCTACGTCCGCACCTCCCTCACGCGCACGTTCGGCGGCGACCCCGTGAGGAACGTGCTGAGGCGGAACGATCTCTACGCCATGCTCCTCGACGACCCTCTCCTGGCGGCGCGCGCGCCCTTCCTCGCCGTGCGCTGCGGTACCGAGGACAAGTACCGCCTCGCGGAGATCGCGTCCTTCTTCGACCGGTATCTCGACGCCTTCGCCGTTCCCCATTCCGTCGTCCTGGAAACCGGAGTGCACGACTGGCCGTACTGGAGACGCGTGTTTCCCGAGCTCGTGCGCACGCTCTCGACCCGCCTGTCTCTCCCGGAGGCGGCGCGATGAGCGCGACGAGAGTTCCGCCGGGCTCGATTGCCGCGACGAAGAGGCTCATCCTCTTCGACGTCGACGGCACGCTGCTTTCGAGCGGGCTGGCCGCGCGGACGACCCTCGCGTCCGCGCTCCGGGACGTTTACGGCACGAGCGGCGACGTCGAGGGCTACGCGTTCGAGGGGCGCCTCGATCCCCTCATCGTGACCGACCTCATGCGCGCGGCCGGAGTGGCCGACGAGACGATCGCCGCGCGCCGCGCGGACGCGCTCGCGCTCTACCTCGACCGGCTCGAGGCCGCGCTCGGCGAGCGCCCCCCCGTCCTCAAGCCCGGGGTTCCCGCCCTTCTCGACGCGCTCGAGAAGGTGCCCGGCCTCGTCCTCGCGCTCCTGACGGGAAACGTGGAGCGCGGCGCGCGGCTGAAGCTCTCCTTCGCGGGCATCTGGCACCGCTTCGCGTTCGGCGTGTGGGGCGACGACGCCGGGCGCCGCGAGGAGCTGGGGCCCGTCGCGCTTGCGCGCGCCCGGCCCGTGACGGGCCTGACCTTCACGGGCTCAGAGTGCGTCGTCGTGGGCGACTCGCGGCACGACGTCGCGTGCGGCCTCTCGTTCGGCGCGCGCGCCGTGGCGGTGGGCACCGGGCGCACCGCGCTGCCCGCGCTCGCCGCCGCCGGAGCCCATGCGCTTCTCCCGGACTTCTCCGACACGCCCCGGGCCGTGGAGGCGATCCTTGGCTGACCCGAGGCATTTTTCCGGCATCCTTCTCCCGGCCCTCGCGGCCGCAGCCGTTCTCGCGGCCGGATCTCGCGCGGAGGCGACCGACGCGCCGCCGGTCTCGCAGCTGCCGGACACGCCCTTCGACCTCGCGTCCCCGACGCCCCATCGGCTGTCCTTCACGTTCGACACGGCGCCCGCGCGCGACGTCCTCGCGCTCCTCGGCGGGGCTCCCGACGCGCCCGCGACGCTCCGGCACCTCAAGGCCTCCGCCAACGCCACCGCGGCCATCCGGGCCGAGAATCTTTCGCCCGACGATTTCTACGGACGCCTCGTCTCGACGATCGCGGGCACGCCCGACGCGCTCCTCTCGACGTTCATCCCGAAGATTCCGTACTTCACGCGGGTCCTCGACGCGATCGACACGGACGGGGCGCCCCTGGCCGTTCTGGAGGGCCGGCGCATCGCGTCGCTTCTGCCGCCCGGAAACCCCATCACGGCGTCGTTCGTCGTCGTGCCATTCCTCGACGTCTCGGGCTTCGCCGAGGTCGCCGCCGTTCGCGACGGAGACTCGCTCGTCCTCGCGGCCGACCTCGGGCGCCTCACGGGCGACCTCGCCTCGGCGCCGATGCCGCGGGAGATCGTCCTCAAGCTCTTGCGCGCCGCCTCGGCCGAGGGATGGCGCTTTCTCTTCGACGCGCACGTGCGAAAGGCTCCGGCCTGGCCCGACGAGGGAGCCGCCGATTTCGACGCGCTCCTCGCGCGGACGGTTGCCGAGGGCCCGCCGACGCTCTTCCTGATCCCCGACGACTTCTATCCGATCCTTCCGCTCCTGGAGGAGCCGATCGTGCGCGCGTTCTCGCGATGGAATCGCGCGGCGGACGTGCTCCTCGAGGGGAAGAAGAAGGACTTCGAGCGCCAGGAGCTCTTCCTGAACGCGGGCAAGGGCGACTTCTGGAGCCGCTACCCCGCGATCGTGGGCGCGCAGATGACCGACGCCCTCCTGCGCCTCGCGGGGCGCGAGAAGTACCTTTCCGCTCTCCAGGCCGGCCCGCGCGCCGTCGTCTCGCTCTATCTCGAGGTCACGAAGGGCAAGCGCCTGCCGGACCTCTCGAAGAGCGTGAAAAAGGCGCTCGCCGCGAAGAACCCGTAACCGAGGAGACTCACTTTTTCGGGAGCCGCTCCCTGATCTGCTTCAGGTGGTTGACGTCGTGGCCTGCCAGCATCTCCGCGACCCGCGAGACGCTCTCCTTTCCGCGCTCGGAGTGCATTCCGTAGAGCGCCCAGCTCTCCGAAGGCAGGCTCTTCAGCAGGCGCACCGTCCGCTCCCGGGTGGCGCGGAAGGCTTCCAAGGAGACCTCCGGATCGTGCTTCCCGTAGTCGGAGAACTTCGCCCACGCGTCCTGGTCGAAGGCCTGGATCGGCGTGCCGCTGTTTCCGAGGATGAGTCGAATGCGAAAGCCGGTGACGAGTTCGCTGTCGGCCAGGTGCGCCAGGATCTCCGAGACGGACCAAGTGTCCGGTGCGGGGCGCCGAGACAGATTCTTCCTCGAGACGCCCTTGACCAGCCGCGCGATCTGCCGCGGCGTGGCGGCCAGGATCGCCATCGGCCTCTTCCCCTCGAGGTTACCGAGGATTCTCCGAGTGTATTCCTGCGGGGTTTCCGGCATGACCGATCTCCTTCCCGGGTCAAGGTATCAGAGGGTCGGCGGAACGGTCACCTCCTGAATCTTCCGCCGGGACCCCTGATGTCAGGCGCGGCTCACCTCACCGGCAGCAGCGGGAACGCCGTCGCAAGCGGCGGGAGCTCGGGCGGGTTCTCGCCCCACTCGCGCAGCTTCTGGTAGGTGTAGAGGCCGTCGGCGTGGCCGTCGGCCCAGAAGATCTGGAGCGCGTAGCCGCCGACGGGCCCGGTGCCGCGCGCCTGGTACGACTCGGCGGTCAGGGGGCGCGCGGGCGGCTTCATGAGCCGCCCGAGGAGGTCGCGCTCGCCCGCGCACTCGGCGCACGGGCAGAGCCGGCGAAGATCGGTGAGCCTGAGGTACGACTCCTTCCCGTCGCTCCATGCGATCGCGAGCTCCCCGCCGAGCACCTGAACGTTCTTCGGGACAGGCGCCACGGCGGGAATGGTAGCGGAGCCCCTACTCGTACCTGAGGGCGTCGATGGGATCGAGGCGCGCGGCCTTCATGGCCGGGTAGATCCCGAAGAAGAGGCCGATCGACACCGAGACGCCGAGGCCGAGGAGGATGCTCCAGAGCGGCGTCTCCGTGCGGAGGCTCGAGACGGCGCGCACGACGAACGCGGTCAGGAGGCCGAGGGCCACGCCCGCGACGCCCCCGAGGGCCGTCAGCGTCATCGCCTCGGTCAGGAACTGGAGCGAGATGTCGCGCCGGAGCGCGCCGAGCGCCTTGCGGAGGCCGATCTCCCGCGTCCTCTCCGTCACCGAGACGAGCATGATGTTCATGACGCCGACTCCGCCCACGACGAGCGCGATCGCCGCGATCAGGACCATGACGCCCGAGATCGCGTTCGTGACGGCCTGCATCTGCTGGAGCAGCTTCTCCGCCGTGAAGATCGCGAAATCGTTCGGCGCGTCGAACGGAACCTTGCGGCGCGTCCTGAGGAGAGCCGTGCCTTCCTCGATCACCCGGTCGACGAGCTCGGGCGACCGCGGGATCGTCGCGATGTGGATCGTGTCGTCGTGCGAGTTCTTCGTCTGCGGAAAATGGCGGTCGAACGTCGAGATCGGCATCAGGACGATGTTGTCGGGCTGGCCGCCGAAGCCGCCGGAGGAGCCTTTCTTCTCGAACGTGCCGACGACGAGGAGGCGCTTGCCGTTGACCGAGATGAGCTGCCCGAGGGGGTCCCTGCCCTTGAAGAGGGCCTCCGAGACGTCCTGGCCGACGACGCACGTGTCCGTCGCGTGGAGGACGTCGAGATCGGTGATGTTGCGGCCGTCCTTGATCGACCAGTTGTTGCAGATCGCGTAGTTCTGGTTGCCGCCCACGACCGTCGGCGAGTTCGCCTCGTTGCCGTTCCCCTTCACCTGAGAGGGCGTCCACATGTATCGCTCCGGCGAGACGGCGAGGATGGAGGGACAGAGCGCCTGGAGCGCGTCGGCGTCCTCGATCGTGAGGTCCTTGCGCTTCCTCTCCTCCTCCGTGCGCCGGCCCGGCCCGAAGCGCGGCTCGAACTTCTGGAACTGCACGAGCGTCGTGCCGAACGAGGAGAACGCCTCGGTCTGCGAGCGATCGAACCCGGTCACGAGGGCGACCATGCCGATGACCGTCCACACGCCGATGACGATGCCGACCATCGTGAGGAAGGCGCGCAGCTTGTGCGCGCGGAGGGCCGTCAGCGCGAACCGCAGGTTCTCGGCGACGACGCGGCGGAACGCCTCGAGGACGTTCGTCATGGGCGGTGGCTACTCATAGCGGAGAGCTTCGATCGGGGTCAGACGGCTGGCTTTGATGGCCGGAAAGACGCCGGCGATGATTCCGGTCAGCGTCGCGAGGATGAGGCCCGACACGATGAGGCCGGGCGTCACGAGCGTCGGGAGCGGCGAGAAGGCGTCGACGCAGAGAGCGATGACCCACCCGAAGAAAACGCCGACGCAGCCGCCGGCGAGCGCGAGGAGGCCCGCCTCGAGGAGGAACTGGAAGAGGACGTCCCGCTTGCGGGCCCCGACCGCGAGGCGCAGGCCGATCTCCTTCGTCCGTTCGATGACGGACACGAGCATGATGTTCGCGATCACGATCGCGCCCACGACGAGCGAGATCCCGCTGATGAAGACGAGAAGGGCGAAGGCGGCCGCCGTGATCGCCTTCCACACGACCTGCACCGCGTCCGCGTTCACGAAGACCACGGGGTCCGGCGCGGCCGGGTCCGTATGGCGGATCGCCCGGAAGATCGACCGGATCTCGTCCATCGACGCCGGCACGCCCGGCACGCCGCCCTTCGCCTGGACGTAGATCCCGAGCTGGCGGTTCGCCCCCCAGACCTTGCAGAGCGTCTCGCGCGGGATGTACGCGACGTTGTCCTGGCTCTGGCCGAGGATGGAGCCCTGCTTCACGAGGAGGCCGATGACCTCGAACGAGACTCCGCCGATCGTGATCGTGCGGCCGATCGGATCGACGCGCGGAAAAAGCTCCTCCCTCACGTCGGAGCCGATGACGGCGACGGACGCGCGGTGCTCGTTCTCGATCTCGGTGAAGAAGCGCCCGGACTCGAGATCGAGATTCCGGATTTCGCTCATGTTCGCCGTCGTTCCCTGGACCTGGACGTCCGAGAGGCGGTGATTCTCGTACTTCACGAGCTGGGACGTCCCGGACTGCGCGCCAATCTTCTCTGCGAGGCGCGCGAGGCGCACGACCTGATCGAAGTCGGGCTTCTTGATGGGCTTTCTCTTGAGCGCCTCGAGGTAGCCCTCGTGCGACGTGATGATTCCCCAGCGCGTCACGACGTAGACGTCGGGCGACAGCGTGAAGATCTTGGTCGCGACGTAGTTGTTGAGGCCCGAAATGACGGCCACGACGGCGACGACCGTCATGACGCCGATGATGACGCCGAGGAGCGTGAGGAACGAGCGGAGCTTGTGCGCCGAGACCGCTCTCCAGGCCACGCGCAGGAGCTCGCCGATCAGCATGCCGGCCTCCCGTCCTCAGGTCTTCTTCTCGGCGTCGGGAGCCGGCGCCGAGTTGTCGACCTTGACGCGGTCCCCGATCTTGAGAGTGCGGAGCGCCTTGAAGGGCCCCGTGACGATCTCCTCGCCGTCCGTCAGCCCCTCGAGAACCTCGGTGTTGAGGTCGGCGTTGATCCCCGTCTTGACCGGCCGGAAATCCACGGTGCCGTCCTTCTTCACGATGAAGACGCCCTCTACGTCCTTTTTCTTGTCGGCCGTCGCGACCGGCGTCGGCACGGGCGTCGGTTTCTTTCCTTTCGGACGCTCGAGCGACGCCGGATCGGCGACGACGAGGGCCGGGATGGGAATCGCGAGCGCGGCGGCGCGCCGGTCGGTCTCGATCTTCCCGGAGACCGAGAAGCCGGGCCGGATGTTCTCGGGCGGATTCTGGACCTGCACTTTCACGATGAAGTTGACGGCCGACGAGTCCGTGCCGAGCGCGGACTTCGTGATCGGGCTGCCGCCCATCTCGGTGACGACACCGTCGAACTTCTTTTCCGGGTACGCATCGAACGTGAGCTTCGCCTTCTGACCCACCTTCACGTGGGGGATGTCCGTCTCGTCGACCTCCATCTCGCCCTCGACGACGGACATGTCCGAGACCGTCAGGAGCACGGTCCCGGGGTTGTTCATCGTGCCGACGATCGCGTTCTCGCCGGCCTCCACCGGCTTCGCCGTGACGACGCCGTCGATCGGGGACGTGATCGTCGTCTTCTTCAGGCTGTCCTTGTTCGCGAGGAGGTTCTGGCGCGCCTGCTCGATCCGGCGCTCGTCCGCGGTCTCGTTCGCCTTCGCCGAGTCGAGGGCGAGCTGGGCCTTCTGGAGGTTCTGCTCGGACTCGATCGAGGCCTCGAAGTTCTTCTTCGTGCGGTCGAGGTCGCGCGCGGCCTGCTCGCGCGTGAACCGGTCCGCCTCGCGCTGCGCGAAGAGGGCGTCGAGGGCCGCCTGCGTCGCCTGCGCGTTGGCGTCGTACTGGACCTTGTCGATCTGGAGGAGGAGGTCGCCCTTCTTGACGTGCTCTCCCTCGACCACGGCGAGCGTCACGATCTGGCCCATGACCTGCGACGAGATGTCGACTTTCGTCTTCGCCTGGACGCGGCCGTTGCAGCTCACCGTGGCGACGAGCGGCGCCTTCGCGACCTTCGCCGTCGTGACGCGCACGAGGCTCTTGTCCCGGCTCACGATCGAGGCCCAGACGACGAGGCCGAGGACGAGGACGACGCCCACCCCGATCAGGACCCTGGTCCGCGTTTTCATCGGGCGATTTCCTTCGGGTGCAACGATTTGACTCCTCCGTCTGTTACGGGATTCGAGCGCCGGAAGTTTCCGGAACGGCGGGCCTGGCGGACAGGGGGGGATTCGAACCCCCGGTAAGGTTTTAAAGCCCTACGGCGGTTTAGCAAACCGCTGGTTTAAGCCACTCACCCACCTGTCCCTTGTGAGCGCCGGGGCGCGAAGTCTAGCAGGGAGAGTGGATAATCAGCGCTCCCGGAGGAGTGGCCGAGTGGTTTAAGGCGGCGGTCTTGAAAACCGTTGAACCGAAAGGTTCCGGGGGTTCGAATCCCTCCTCCTCCGCCAGTTTCGCGCGCCGTCAGGGCCTGCGAATCTCCGCGAGGCCGCCGCAGTAGGGCCGCAGGACCTTCGGGATCGAGACGGAGCCGTCCTTTCGCTGGAAGTTCTCCAGGATCGCGACGAGCGTCCTGCCCACGGCGAGGCCCGAGCCGTTCAACGTGTGGACGAACTCGTTCCGCGACTTGCCGCCCGTCCCTTCGACCCTGACGCGGATGCCGGCGCGGCGAGCCTGGAAGCCCTCGAAGTTGGAGCAGGAGGAGATCTCCTTGTACCCGTTCTGGCCCGGCAGGAAGACCTCGAGGTCGTACGTCTTGGCCGCCGCGAAGCCCAGGTCTCCGCGGCAGAGGAGGACGCGGCGATACGGAAGCTCGAGACGCTCGAGCACCGCCTCCGCATCGCGCGTGAGCTTCTCGTGAGCGGCATAGGAGTCTTCGGCCCGCGTGAGCTTGACGAGCTCCACCTTGTCGAACTGGTGCTGGCGGATCATGCCGCGCGTGTCCTTCCCGGCTGCCCCCGCCTCCGCGCGGAAGCACGCCGTGTAGGCGCAATAGGAAACCGGAAGAGACTTCTCCGCGAGGATCTCGTCGCGATGCAGGTTCGTGAGCTGGACCTCGGACGTGGAGCTCAGGTACCAGTCCGTCTGCCGGATCCGGAAAAGGTCCTCCTCGAACTTGGGAAGCTGGCCGGTGCCGAAGAGAGACCGCGCGTTCACGATCACCGGCGGCCAGATCTCCGTGTAGCCGTGCTCTCCCGTGTGGAGGTCCAGCATGAACTGGATGAGCGCGCGGTTCAGCCGCGAGGCGGCGCCTTTCAGGACCGTGAAGCGGGAGCCCGTGAGCCTCGCTCCCGCCTCGAAGTCCAGGATGCCGAGCGCCGGGCCGAGATCCCAGTGGGCGAGCGGCGGGAAATCGAAGCGCGCCGGCTCGCCCCACGTCTTCAGGACGACGTTCGCGGACTCGTCGGCGCCCTCGGGGACCGAGGAGTGCGGAACGTTGGGTAGCGCCTCCTCGATTGGGACGAATCGCAGGTCGAGCGCCTCGATTTCTTCTTCGATTGAGGAGATCTGTGCGGCGACCTCCTTGGATCGCTGTTCCTCTGCGGCCGAGTTCTCGCCGGCCCTGCGCTTCGTGCCGATTTTCTGCGAAAGGGCGTTTCGCTCCGCCCGCGCAGACTCCATCAGCGTGATTTTCATCCGGCGCACGGCGTCGATCTCCTGCCATTCGGCAAGCGCGCGGGGCGGGAGGTTGCGACCGCGGTACAGCTCGGGCAGCCGGTCGAATTCCCTTCTAAGAAAATCTCTCGAAATCATGGAGTCGTGCATTCTGTCGGGCGCGCCGCCCGTATTCAAGCCGCTCTATCATCGACCGGCTTGAGCGTCCCGCGTGTCCTCGTCGCCATCGTGTCGTGGAACTCCGCCGCCCACGTGCGCGACGCGATCGCGTCGGTGCCCGAAGGCGTACCCGTCGTCGTCATCGACAATGCCTCGATGGACGGCTCGGCGGAAGTCGCGCGCGAAGCGGGCGCCCACGTGATCGACGCGGGCACGAATCTCGGCTTCGGTCCTGCCTGCAACCGCGCCGCGGCCGAGGGCGGCCCGTCGGAGACGATCCTCTTCCTGAATCCCGACGCCGCCCTCGTGGACGGCGCGAAGACGCTCGCCGCGCTTCTCGCCGCGCTGGACGCGGACCCCGCCGTCGCCGCCGTGGCGCCGCGGCTCGAGGGCGACGGCCAGGACCGCTTCCAGCTCCGCCGCCTCCCGTCTGTCCGGGGGCTCGTTCGCGAGGCGCTCCTCGTCGACCGCCTCTTCCCGGACAACGCGGGCCTTCGCCGCGACCGCTATCTCGACGAGGACCGCCGCGCGGCCTTCGACGTCGAGCAGCCCGCCGCCGCCGCCCTCCTCGTGAGGCGGAACGCCTTCGAAGCGCTTTCCGGCTTCGATGCCGCCTTCACGCCCGCGTGGTTCGAGGACGTCGACCTCTGCGCGCGTTTCCTCGAATCGGGCTGGAGGATCCGGTACGTTCCCGAGGGCCGCGCGCGGCACGTGGGCGGCGTCACGATGCAGGCGCTCTCGTACCGCGATTTCCGGCCCGTCTACGTCCGGAATCTCTTCCGCTATCTGGCTCGCCACGCGTCGCGCGGGGCCCGCGCCGCCGCGCGCGCCGCGACGCTCCTGGGCGCGGTCCTGAGACTCGCGCTCCTCCCGTTCGTCCGGCCCGACCATCCGCGGCCCGACGCGGCGCGGGCCCACGCGCGCGTCGTCCGCGGACTCCTCGGCTTCGGCTGGCGCTCGGGGCTCCTTCCGGGAGGGCGATCCTCGTGACCGGACCACGCGTCCTCGTCTCGATCGTCACGCACAACGAGGCGCACGACGTCGAGCGATTGCTGCCGTCTCTCTTCGCCCAGACGCTCCGGGATTTCTCGATCGTCGCCGTGGACAACGTCTCGGAGGACGGCACACGCTCCACGTTCGCGGCCTTCGAGAAGGTGGCGCCCGTTCCACTCACGGTCGTGTCCTCGCGCGAGAACCTCGGGTACACGGGCGGCCACAACCTCGCCATCGGCCGGGCCGTCGAGGCCCGGAGCCCCTGGGTCCTCGTCCTCAACTCCGACGTCGTCCTCTCGCCCGATTTTCTCGAGCGCCTCCTCGAGGACGCCGAGCGGCCGGAAAACGCGCGCACCGGGGCCTTCACCGGGAAGATCCTGAGGGCGGAGGGCGCGGAGCTCCTTCCCACGACCGTGCTGGACACGGTCGGGATCCGCATGACGAGGAACGGCCGGCACTTCGACATCGGCGCCGGCCTCCCGGACGACGGGCGCTACGACGCTCCGGCGGAGGTCTTCGGCGTCTCGGGCTGCGTCGCGCTCTACCGGACCGCCGCGCTCGAGGACGTGAGGATCGCGACCGGCTTCTTCGACGACGACTTCTTTCTCTACCGCGAGGACGTGGATCTCGCGTGGCGGCTCCGCGGCCGCGGCTGGACGGCGCGCTGCGTCCCCGCCGCCCGCGCGTGGCACCGCCGGCGGAACCTGCCCGAGCGGCGCCGCGAGATGTCGCGGGCGGCGAACCTCCATTCCGTCAAGAACCGCTTTCTCCTCCGGATCAACAACGCGGGGCGAGAGCACCTCAAGGCGACGTTCGCGCGCACCTTCGCCCGCGACCTCGTCGTCGTGGCCGCGTGCCTCACGGTGGAGCGGAGCTCCTTGCCGGCTCTCCGCTGGCTCGCCGAGAACCGCGAGCGCCTTCTCGCCAAGCGGGCCGCGATTCGCGCCGGGCGCACCGTCACCGACGGCGCGCTCCTGCCCTGGTTCGTCTCCGGTGAGGAGGGGGGGCGCCGCCCCGGCGCATGAAGATCGCCATCCTGGGAACGCGCGGGGTTCCCGCCGCCTACGGAGGATTCGAGACGCTCGCCGAGGAGCTTTCCGCCCGTCTGGCCGGCCGCGGGCACGACGTCACGGTCTACGCGCGGCCGCACGGCGTCGACTCCGTCGTTTCCGCCCATCGCGGGGTCCGCGTCGTCCACCTCCCGACGCTCCGCCTGAAGCACTTCGACACGGTCGTCCATTCGGCGCTTTCGGGCCTCCATGCCGCGGCAGAGGGGTACGACGCCGTTCTCGTCTGCAACGGCGCGAACGCCCTCCTGTGCCGCCTGCCCCGCCTTCTCGGGACGCCTTCGCGCATCGTCCTGAACGTGGACGGGCTCGAGCGGAACCGCCGGAAGTGGAATCGCCTCGGCGCCCTCGTTTACGCCCTTTCCGAGCGGCTTTCCTGCGTGATGCCGGACGCCGTCGTGACCGATGCCCGCGTCATCCAGGCCTACTACCTCGAGAAGTACGGAAAGGAGTCCGTCTTCATCCCGTACGGCTCCGAGCTCCCACCTCCCGAGTCTCTCGCGGCGCTCGAGCGCCTCGGGCTTCGGAGCGGCGGCTACCTGCTCTACGTCTCGCGCTTCGAGCCGGAGAACAACGCGGACGCGGTCGTGCGCGCGTTCCGGGCCGTGCCGGGCGAGACGAAGCTCGTCCTCGTGGGCGCGGCGCCCTACGCGGACGCCTTCGTCGCGCGCGTCCGCGCCGAGGCCGCTCTTGATTCCCGGGTCCTCCTGCCCGGAGCGCTCTATGGGGAGGCGTACCGCGCGCTCCTCGCGCACGCCGCGGTCTATGTGCACGCGACGGAAGTCGGGGGCACGCATCCCGCGCTCGTCGAGGCGATGGGCTTCGGCCGGCCGCTCGTCGTCCACGACACGCCCGAGAATCGCGAAGCGGCGGGGGAGGCCGCGCTCTACGTTAACGCGCGGAGCGCCGCGAGCCTCACGACCTCTCTGACGGCGCTTCTCTCGGACCCCGTGGCGCGGGCCCGCTCGGGCCGGGCGGCTCTCGAGCGCGCCCGAAGGGACTACCGCTGGGAGGCGGTGGCGGACGCCTACGAAATCCTCCTGAAGGGTCCCTGACGCCCGAAACGCGGGTCCTTGCTAGGATTCGGGTGGCGGGGAAGCTCCCGTCCCCGAATGCTGAAGCAGCAGGCCCGGACAATCGCCGCGCTCCTGTACGCGGCCGACCTCAGCGTCACCCTCGCGGCGCTGCCCGTGGCGTACGCGCTCAGGAGCGGGCTTCTGCCGCACCTCTTCAACCGGCTCACGCCGCTCTATCAGTTCAACTGGTACCTCGTCCTCGTGGGGCCCACCGTCCTGATCTTCTCGGGCCTCTTCTTCCTCGAAGGCGCGTATCGCAGCCACCGCACGCTGCGGCTCAAGGACGAGGTCGCGCTCATGACGCGCACGTCCTTCTTCGGAACCTTGCTCCTCGCCCTCGTCGTCTTCGGCGCCCGGTGGGATTTCATCTCGCGGCCGGTTCTCGCCATCTTCTTCGTCGTGAGCGTCCTCTTCCTCGTGTCCGAGCGCGTCACGGTCCGCCTCGTCGCGCGCCGCGTGCGCTCCCTCGGCTTCAACTTCCGCACGGTCGTCCTCGTCGGCGACACGCCGCGGGCCGCGTCGATGGCCCGCCTCGTCCGCGAGCATCCGTGGTGGGGTCTGAAGCTCCTCGGCCTCGTCCGCGAGCGGCCCGCCGAGGACGGCCAGACGACGACCGCGAACGGCGTGCCGCTCCTCGGCTCCCTCCAGGATTTTCCGAAGATCCTCATGGAGTTCACGGTCGACGAGGTCATCCTCGCCGTGGACCGCGGCGACCTGCCGAAGCTCGAGGACATCTTCCTGCTCTGCGAGGAGATGGGCATCAAGACGCGGCTCGTCCTCGACTTCTTCCCCCACGTCCTCGCGCGCGTGGAGCTCGAGGAGCTCGAGGGAACGCCGCTTCTCACGTTCTCGACGACTCCGGGTGAAGGCCTCGCGCTCGTCGTCAAGCGCGCCGTCGACATCTTCCTGTCCGTCCTCATCGGGGTCGTGTCCATCGTGCCCGTCACGCTCGCGGCGCTCGCCATCAAGCTCACGTCGAAAGGGCCGGTGCTCTTCCGCCAGACGCGCTGCGGGCTGAACGGCCGCCCGTTCACGCTCGTCAAGCTCCGAACGATGGTCGAGGGCGCGGAGGAGCTCCTGCCCGGCGTCGCGCACCTGAACGAGCACGAGGGCCCCGTCTTCAAGGCGGCGAACGACCCGCGGCTCACGGCGTTCGGCCGCCTCATCCGCCGCTTCTCGTTCGACGAGGTGCCCCAGCTCTGGAACGTGCTGCGCGGCGAGATGTCCCTCGTGGGGCCGCGCCCGCCCCTTCCCGAGGAGGTCGCGCGCTACGAGAGGTGGCAGCGGCGCCGCCTCTCGATGAAGCCGGGCGTCACGGGGCTCTGGCAGGTCTCGGGCCGGAGCGAGATCGCCGAGTTCAACGAGTGGATGAACCTCGATCTCGCCTACATCGACAACTGGAGCCTCGGCCTCGACGCGAAGATCCTCCTGCGCACGATCCCGACCGTCCTGACGGGCCGCGGCGCGCGCTGAGAAAGCCGTTCAGCGGGCCGGCGCGCAGCGCAGCACCCTCGGGCCCGCGAGGGCGCGGCGGAGCTGGCCGAGGTGCCGCGCCTCGTGGCGGCCGATGAAGCGGAACCACGTAACGCCGCTGAAGCGCCCGAGGAG
>Ga0335077_10007314_pt1 | contig 13649 bp, 14 predicted proteins | sample Lox_Sample_31_FD_207151 | JGI IMG/M metagenome (GOLD analysis project Ga0335077, IMG submission 207151) | Soil microbial communities from Loxahatchee National Wildlife Refuge, Florida, United States - Lox_Sample_3.1 | ecosystem: Environmental > Terrestrial > Soil > Wetlands | place: USA...
TGGAAGCCTACGGGGCGGGGCTCACCGACAAGCCGGAGATTGTGGCGCTGTCGAAGACCGACGCGCTCGCGCCGGCGCAGATCAAGACACAGAGCGCGAAGCTCAAAAAGGCCTGCAAGAAGACGCCGCTGATTTTATCCTCGGCGTCGGGCGAGGGCGTGATCGACATCCTGCGCGCATTGATGAAGGTGATCGACAAGGCGCGCGAAGGTGCGGACGAGGCGAAACCAGAAGACGCCTGGCAGCCGTAAGCTAGTAAAATCGTGCAATTCGGGAGACACGCCCATGCAAACCCGCGCCGCCGTCGCCTGGAAAGCGGGCGAGCCGCTCACCATCGAAACGATCGACATCGAAGGTCCCAAGCCCGGTGAGGTGTTGGTCGAGATCATGGCAACCGGCGTCTGCCACACCGACGCCTACACGCTGTCGGGCGCCGACCCGGAAGGCCTGTTCCCGGCCATCCTCGGCCATGAGGGCGCCGGCATCGTGCGTGAGATCGGCGACGGCGTCTTGAGCGTCAAGCCGGGAGACCATGTCATCCCGCTGTACACGCCGGAATGCCGGCAGTGCAAAACCTGTCTCTCTCGCAGGTCAAACCTCTGCACCGCCATCCGCGCGACACAAGGCAAGGGGCTGATGCCGGACGGCACCTCGCGCTTTAAATGCGACGGCGACAACGTCTTCCACTACATGGGCTGCTCGACGTTCGCGAACTTTACCGTGCTGCCGGAGATCGCCGTGGCCAAAGTGCGCGAGGACGCGCCGTTCGACAAGATCTGCTACATCGGCTGTGGCGTCACCACCGGCATCGGCGCGGTGATCAACACCGCCAAAGTGTGGCCCGGCGCCAATGTCGCGGTGTTTGGGCTCGGCGGCATCGGCCTCAACGTGATCCAGGGCGCAGCGCTCGTCGGCGCCGACAAGATCATCGGCATCGACACCAATCCGGGCAAGCGCGCCATCGCCGAAAAATTCGGCATGACGTATTTCATCAATCCGGACGAAATCGGCCGCGACAAAGTGGTGCAGGCGATTGTCGATCTCACCGCCGGCGGCGCCGACTTCTCGTTCGAATGCATCGGCAACGTGCAGGTGATGCGCCAGGCGCTGGAATGCTGTCACCGCGGCTGGGGCGAGTCGATCATCATCGGCGTCGCCGGCTCAGGCCAAGAAATCGCCACGCGCCCGTTCCAGCTCGTCACCGGTCGCGTGTGGAAAGGCACCGCCTTCGGCGGCGCGCGCGGGCGAACGGACGTGCCGAAGATCGTCGATTGGTACATGGACGGTAAGATCAACATCGACGACCTGATCACCCACACCATGCCGCTCGCTCAAATCAACCACGCCTTCGAATTGATGCACGAAGGCAAGTCGATCCGCAGCGTGGTGATTTATTGAAATTGTCACTTCTCACACACGCGTCTTGGCCCTTCGAGCGGCTGGTAGGTGCAGTCCTGCGGATTGAACGAGCTGTAGTGCTCGGCGCAAGTGCGGTAATGGCACGTCACGCCGGCGGGCGCCTCGGCATTGGCGACGGCGGCCGGAGCGTTTGCCGCCGCACCCCTGGTGCAGAGCCGCCGCGGGCCGAAATTCGGCTGGTAGGTGCAATCCGACGCGCGGAACGAGAAATAGGCGGCGGCGCAGGCGTTGACGTCGCATAGCGGCGCCGCGGTTTTTTGCGGCTGCGCGTCACCCGCGGCCAGCGCCTCGTCGCCTGTTTTCACCTGCCCGGCGGCGTTGACTGGCGCGGGCGTCACAGCCGCCGTTTTCGGCACGGGTTTTTGTTCGGCGGCGGACGCGGCGGTCTGCGGACCGGCCGGCTGCGCCGGCGCCTTGCCGAGCTCGCTCACTTGCCGGATCTCGTGCCAGGTCTTGGTCGAGGGGACGACCAGCGCGTCCCATTCCAGCGCGACGCTGAACACCGCCGTGAACAGAATGGCGACATAGACGAAAAACGGCATCGCGCGGCCCCGGAACTCGCCAAGCCCCACCCACGCCAACTCCAGGCAGCGGCCGGAGTTCCGGATGCATCCTAGCAGCACGGCATGGTACGTGCGACCCGAGGCGCGCGCCGATCATTTTTAATCGAATTGCGCCCTCTGCCTTTATCGCCCGGCGAGGGAACTGTGGTTCCTTTGCCCCGATTTTGCCCGCAAACGATCCGCAAATTTGTCCCGTTTCGGTACCACTGGCTTAAGTTCGAAACGGGGATTTTCCTTATCCACCAATCTGTCGCGGCGCGCGGGCCGCCGGCGCGCGCGAGTCCGAGGACCGAACGCTATGCGGCAACTGTTTGTCCCGGTCTGTCTGGGGTTGCTGACGTGGGGCAGCGCGATCGGTCCTGAACTGTCCTATGCCAAGCTGCCCGACGACGGCGAGCACGTCGTCGTCCGCTTCCCGCCAATGCCGAAGACCGAGATTGCCGTCGCCGCGGCGCCGGTTGTGCGCGCGGAAACCAAGGCCGACGAGGCGGCCACGCTGGCGTCCGCAGGTTATGCCGACCAGTACGAGGTCCCCGACCCGATCGCGGAAAAAGTGCCGGACGTGTTGCGCACGCTCAAGCCGATCGTGAAGCCGATCATCCCGCGCTCGCGCGCCGAGATCTGCGACACGCTCACCGACGCCGCGCACAGCAACAATCTGCCGGCGCCGTTTTTCATCCGGCTGCTCTACCACGAGAGCGGCTTCCGCCCCGGCGCGGTGAGTTCCGCCGGCGCCGAGGGCGTCGCGCAGTTCATGCCGGAGACCGCCGCAGACCGCGGCCTCGACAATCCGTTCGATCCGCTGCAGGCGATCGCCGCCTCTGCCAGCCTGCTACGCGATCTGGCGCAGCGCTTCGGCAATCTCGGCCTCGCCGCCGCCGCCTACAATGCCGGGGCCAAGCGCATCCGCGATTGGCTTTCCCGCAAAGGCACGCTGCCGCAGGAGACGAAGGACTACGTGAAGACCATCACCGGCCGGCCGGCGGAAAACTGGACCGCCGCCGAAGCCGGCAGCCCGGCAATCAAGCTGCCGCGCCACGCGCCCTGCCAGGAGGCCGCCGGTCTCCTCGCCTGGGATGGTCCTGACCGCATTCCGCTGCCGCCGACGCGCGCCGTTGCGCAAAAAGCCGCGTCGGCCAAGCGCGACGCAAAAGCAAAACCGGGAGCGGCGCACGATGCCGCCAAGGCGCCGGCAAGGACAAAAGAGCGCGACGCCAAGACCGCCGCCAAGCCGAAGCACAGCGTGCATCTGACGGAGCGCTGAGGCGCTTTCCGCCTCGCTGGCGCCAAGCACCAAACTTTCAATCGATAAAAGCAGGGATGACTTCCGTCGCTCCCAAGCAAGCGTGGTCCGGCGTTGCACCTTGATCTGGGTCCGGAGATTGACGATGGCTGCATCCGACATCGAATGGACCGAGGCGACGTGGAATCCGATCGCCGGCTGCAAGGTACTCTCGCCCGGCTGCACAAATTGCTACGCCATGCGTATGGCGCGGCGTCTGCCGGCCATGGGTATGGCGAAATACGCGGGCACTACACGGAAGTCTGGCAAGCGTCATATCTGGACCGGACGGTTGAATATCGACAAGGCGGCCCTCATCGCGCCTCTCAGTTGGAAAAGGCCGCAACGGATCTTCGTCAACTCCATGTCCGATTTATTTCAGGACAGAGCGGACGAAGCGTTCATCGGACAAGTCTGGCGTGTAATGGAGCGCGTGCATTGGCATTCGTTTCAGGTTCTCACCAAGCGGCCGGAACGGATGCTGGAAATCCTGTCCAAGCCCTACTTCCCAATGCTGCCTAACGTGTGGCTCGGTGCCTCCGTCGAAAGCCAAGAATATCTCGAACGCATAAATCTGCTTCGCCGCGTACCGGCGCGGGTCCGCTTCATTTCATTCGAGCCATTGCTGGGGCCGATCACCAATCCGGACTTAAGTGGCATCCATTGGGCCATTGTTGGCGGCGAGTCCGGTCCCCGCGCACGGCCGATGGAAGCATGGTGGGTGGAGCAATTGCAGGAGGCGTGCGAGCACCAACGCGTCGCTTTTCTCTTCAAGCAGTGGGGCGGCAAAAGGAAAAAGAAAACGGGGCGTACGTTCAAAAACCGCACGTCGGACGACTATCCAAGCGTTACAGTCCAATCGTAGGGCCGATTTCGAAAGAGTTTAAACGTCTGGGTCGGCCTTATCCCACCCATGACTGATCTGCGTTCCTCATGCTAAACCCCCGGCACCGTTAACCCCCGCCGGGCCATGTCGAAATCGCCGCAGACCCCCACCCTCGCCGCCTTCCGCCGCATCGTGGTGAAGGTCGGCTCGTCGCTCTTGGTCGACGCCGCCGCCGGCGCGCTCAAGCACGACTGGCTGAGCGGCCTCGCCGCCGACATCGCCGCGCTGCACGCCGAAGGCAAAGACCTCATCGTCGTCTCCTCCGGCGCCATCGCGCTCGGCCGCGCCGTGCTCAAGCTCGCGCCGGGCGCGCTCAAGCTCGAGGAGGCGCAGGCCGCCGCCGCGGTCGGTCAGATCGCACTGGCGCGCGCCTGGTCGGAGGCGCTCGGCGCGCACGCGGTCACCACCGGCCAGGTGCTGGTCACGCTCGGCGACACCGAGGAGCGCCGCCGCTACCTCAACGCGCGCTCCACCATCGCCAAGCTGCTCGACTGGCGCTCGGTGCCGGTGATCAACGAGAACGACACCGTCGCCACCACCGAGATCCGCTACGGCGACAACGACCGCCTCGCCGCGCGCGTCGCCACCATGATGAGCGCCGATTTGCTGGTGCTGCTGTCCGACGTCGACGGGCTCTACGACAAACCGCCGTCGCAGCCGGGCGCGTCGCGCGTGCCGGTGGTGGCGCGCATTTCGCCGGAGATCGAGGCGATGGCGGGCGCGTCCGAATCCGCCACCGCGCGCGGCGGCATGCTGACCAAGATCGAAGCCGGCAAGATCGCCACCACCGCCGGCACGCACATGATCATCGCCTCGGGCCACGTCGCGCATCCGCTGCAAGCGATCGCCGACGGCGCGCCCTGCACCTGGTTCCTCACGCCGGCCAATCCGGTGACCGCGCGCAAAAAGTGGATCGCCGGTTCGCTCGAGCCGCGCGGCGCGCTGGTGATCGACGCCGGCGCGGTGCGCGCGCTGCGCTCGGGCAAGAGCCTGTTGCCCGCCGGCGTTACCAAGGTCGAGGGCGCCTTCGGCCGCGGCGACGCCGTGGTCGTGCGCGGGCCGGACGGCGCCGAGATCGGCCGCGGGCTCATCGCCTTCGACGCCGAGGACGCCGACAAGATCAAGGGCCGCTCCTCGGCGGATATCCCCTCGATCGTCGGCTTTACCGGCCGCAGCGAGATGATCCACCGCGACGACCTGGTGCTCGGCGGGGAATAGAGCAAGCTAGAATTGCCGCGCATACGGGCCGATATTCGCGAATATTCGCGCGAGAATAAATTTAGAAGAAGTAGATATTCGGCCTAGGAAACGCCGCGACTGGTTCGGGCGACGCATCGCCGCGTCGGCCATTGGCCGACCCCGCGCGGCGCGCGCCCCGTTCGGCCTTTGGCCGAGCGGCTAGTGCTTGCGGGTGCGCGACTTGGCGGAGCGGCGCGTGATGCCGGACTTGCGCTGCACCGGATGCGTCGGCAACGGGAAGAACGTTCCGTCGGGAAATTCGATGTACCGGCTATACACTTGCACCTGGCCTTCGCCGCCGCGCCGGCCTTCGATCACGAACTTGGTGCCGACCGGAAAACGGCTGGGAAGCCGGCTGGAACTGGACGCCATGACACCCTCCTCACACATGACCCCGAAAATGCCGGTCCCGGACTTGATCCGGGATGGGTACCGGTTTTCGGACAGGGTCATGGGCTATTAAGCTGTGCCGCACCCTGACAGCCCAATGTGTAGGTCAATTGACCTGTTCCGGGTGCGGGGTGCTTATCCACACTATCCCCAGGCCTCCCATGCTGCCGGCCTACCTCGCCCCGGCGACCCCGACGTGTTAGGAACCAGCCGGAAATGAGGTTTATCGGGCCTTTGGCCATGAGCGCGCCGCTGAAAAGCATTGAACGGACTGGAGATATCGCCGGCCTGATGGCGGAGATCGGCCGCCAAGCGAGGCTCGCCGCCCGCGCGCTGGCATTGGCCCCCGCTGCCCAGAAGGACCGCGCCTTGCAGCTCATGGCGGAGGCGGTGCGGGCGGGAAAGGCCAAGATTCTGGCCGCCAATGCCGAGGATATCGCCGAGGCACGCACCTCCAGCGTCTCCGGCGCTTTCCTCGACCGGCTGATGCTCGACGCCGGCCGCGCCGAGGCGATCGCCGCCGCCATCGACGCGGTGCGCGCGCTCAAGGATCCCGTCGGCGTCATCACCGAATCCTGGACGCGGCCGAACGGCATGGCCATCGAGCGCGTGCGCGTGCCGCTTGGCGTCATCGGCATCATCTACGAAAGCCGGCCGAACGTGACCGCCGATGCCGGCGCTTTGTGCCTGAAATCCGGCAATGCCGCGATCCTGCGCGGCGGCTCCGATAGCCTGCGTTCGAGCCGCGCCATTGTCGCCGCGCTCGGCGAAGGCTTGCGCGCGGCCGGCCTGCCGGAAGCCGCCATCCAGCTCGTCCCCACGCGCGACCGCGCCGCGGTCGGACTTATGCTCGGCGGGCTCGACGGCAATATCGACGTCATCGTCCCGCGCGGCGGCAAGAGCCTGGTCGCGCGTGTGCAGGCGGAGGCGCGCGTGCCGGTCTTCGCGCATCTGGAAGGTGTCTGCCACGTCTATGTCGACAAGGCGGCTTCCCTCGACATGGCCAAGAGCATCGTGCTCAACGCCAAAATGCGGCGCACCGGCGTCTGCGGCGCGGCGGAAACGCTGCTGGTCGATCGCGTCGCCACCGACAAATTCCTCAAGCCGCTGATCGAGATGCTGATCGATGCGGGCTGCGAAATCCGCGGGGATAAGGCAACGCAGGGCGTGGACAAGCGGGTGAAACCGGCGACCGACGAGGATTGGTCGACCGAATATCTCGACGCCATCATCGCCGCCAAAGTGGTGGACGGCGTCGGGGCGGCGATCGCGCACATCGAGCGTTATGGCTCGCATCATACCGACGCCATCGTTACCGACGACGCGGCAACGGCCGAGAAATTCTTGCGCGAGGTCGATTCGGCGATCGTGCTGCACAACGCCTCGACCCAGTTCGCCGACGGCGCCGAATTCGGCTTCGGCGCCGAGATCGGCATCGCTACCGGCCGCCTGCACGCGCGTGGGCCGGTCGGCGTCGACCAGCTCACGACGTTCAAATATCGCATCCACGGCAGTGGTCAGATCAGGCCGTGACAGCGCCAATACCCGCCTTCCCCGAGCGCGACCTTCCGCCCCACGCGCCCGGCATGAAAATCGGCCTGTTTGGTGGAACTTTCGATCCGCCGCACCGGGCGCACGTCGGCGCGAGTCTTTTGGCGCTCAAGCGGCTGAAGCTCGACAGCGTCTGGTGGCTGGTCACCCCGGGCAATCCGCTCAAGAACACCAGCGGGCTCGCTCCGCTGCGGGACAGAATCGCCGTCGCCCGCGCGCTCACCCACAACCCGCGCATCCACGTGAGCGGTCTCGAGGCCGTCATTAAGACGCGATATACCTATGACACGATAAAATGGCTTAAGGCGCGGTGCCCGCGGGTCCGATTCGTTTGGATCATGGGCGCCGACAATCTGCGGAGTTTCCACCGCTGGCAGAAATGGCGTCGCATAGCGAAGCTGGTGCCGTTCGTGGTGATCGACCGCCTCGGTCCGAGCCTTTACGCCGCTGCCAGTGCGGCCGGCCAAGCCCTCTCCCGCGCCCGCATCCCGGAATACGCCGCCGCCGGCCTGGCCTACCGCCGATCGCCGGCCTGGACTTTTCTGCACGGCCTCAAATCCCCGCTCTCCTCCACCGCGTTGCGCGCCTTGCGCCAACGCGGGGGGAATTCCGTCCGCGCGAACGGCAAGAAAAAGCCCACGAGTGGAAAGCGTCGAGCGAAGTCACTATCTTAATGGTAGCCCCGGCGCGCGCCGGGGCGGGTGCAACCCAGGTGAAGGGAAACAACCTCTGATCAAATCTGCACTCTCTCGGGCGGCCCGTGTCATGCCCGAACCCGTCTCCCGGCGCCCGAGCGCCAAGGAGACGCTCCGCATCGTCCTCGCGCGGCTGGAAGACATGAAAGCCGAGGACAGCGTCACCATCGACCTTACCGGTAAATCCTCCATCGCCGATTTCATGGTCGTGACGTCCGGCCGGTCGCAGCGCCACGTCGGCGCGGTTGCCGATCACGTCGTCAAGGACTTGAAAGAAGCCGGCATTGCCGACGTGCGCGTCGAAGGCATGCGGCAAGGCGACTGGGTGCTGATCGATGCCGGCGACGTGATCGTCCACGTCTTCCGGCCGGAAGTGCGCAGCTTCTACAACCTCGAAAAAATGTGGTCGGCCGGCCGCGGCGACGCCAAGCGGCATAGCTGATACACTTGGCGCCACGATGCGTATCGTCGTTGCCGCCGTCGGACGCCTGAAGAAAGGCCCGGAAACCGAGCTTTCCGAGCGCTACGCCAAGCGCGCCACCCAGACTGGGCGCACCCTCGGCCTGCGCGATATTGAAATCGTCGAGATCAGGGAAAGCCGCGCGGACGACGCCGGCAAGCGCATGCTCGAGGAATCGATCGCACTTGCCAATGTCATCCCGCAGCGCGCGGCGGTCGTCTTGCTCGACGCCCAAGGCGAGAACCTCGACAGCGCCGGCCTCGCCGCCCGGCTGGCGAAATGGCGCGCCGATGACCGCCCCGCGGCGGTATTCATGATCGGCGGCGCCGACGGGCTTGCCCCGACCTTGCGCGCCAAGGCCGAATTGCGGCTTTCGTTCGGCGCGGCGACCTGGCCGCATCAACTGGTGCGCATCATGCTTCTGGAGCAGCTTTACCGCGCCACAACGATCCTCGCCGGGCACCCGTATCATAGGGCCTGACCGCCGCAGATCGGTCGTAATCCGCCTGCAAGAGGCTGCGATGGAACATTGGTCTTGCCGCACCAGCTTGCGGGCGTAACGTGCCCCTAATGATTTGCCTTGGGGGACTTGAACCGCGCTCCGCGCTTGTCGCGGCGCTTGCGCTTGGCATGCCGGTCGTCCTCGCGGCGACGGTGCTGGCCCAGGAGCAGCCGATCCACCTGGCGCAAAACGACAAAGCGGAAAAGCTCGACGCGCTCAAGCAGCGCGATCAGGACCTCAAGGCCGCGCGCGATGCGCAAAGCAAATCGATCGAAACCGAAGCCGCGCTCAAGCGCGAGATCGAGCAGATCGGCGCCGACCGCCGCAAGCTCAACCAGGACCTGATCGACACCGCCAGCCGTATCCGCAACGTCGAGTCAAAAGTGACGGCAACCGAGACGCGGCTCAAGCCGCTCGACGAGCGCGAGCAGGGTATCCGTCAATCGCTTGACGGCCGCCGGGCGGTGATCGGCGAAGTGCTGGCCGCGTTGCAGCGCATCGGCCACCGTCCGCCGCCGGCCTTGATCGCCAGCCCCGAAGACGCGCTACAATCAGTGCGCACAGCCATGCTGCTCGGTGCGGTGCTGCCGGAGATGCGGCACGAGGTTGAGGCGCTCGCCAATGACCTCACCGCATTGCTCGATGTGCGCAAACAAATCGCCGCTGAACGCGACCGATTGAAAGACGAAGTCGCCTCGCTGAATAATGAACGCACGCGCATGAGCGCGCTCGTCGACGAGCGGCAGAAACAGCAGGGCGAACGCGAGAAGGCACTCGATGCCGAGCGGGCGCGGGCGGCCGGATTGGCGCACCAGGTCGACAATCTCAAAGATTTGATCGCCAAGCTCGAGCAGGGGCTCGATCCGGCGACGCGGGCCGCCCGTGAGGCCGCCCGCGGCGATACGCGGCCCGCCATGGCGGCGCTGCACGATCCAGGGCGGCTAGCGCCGGCGGTCGCTTTTGCGTCACTGCGCGGACGAGTTCCGATTCCGGTTAACGGCGTCAAATTGAGGGAATTTGGCGCCCCCGACGGCGTCGGCGGCCAGGAAAAGGGCGTATCCATCGCCACCCGCGCCGGCGCCCAGGTTACCGCGCCGGCCGACGGCTGGGTCGTTTACGCCGGGCCGTTCCGTTCCTACGGGCAACTCTTGATCCTTAATGCTGGCAACGGGTATCATATCTTGCTCGCTGGGATGGAACGGATATCAGTAGATCTCGGACAGTTCGTGCTGACCGGAGAACCCGTGGCGGTTATGGGAAATAGCTCCCATATCGCGGCTATCCTTGCGACAGGCTCCAGCCAACCGGTTCTCTATATCGAGTTTCGTAAGGACGGGACCCCCGTCGATCCAGGCCCATGGTGGGCGGCTGGCGAAGGTGAAAAGGCTCGCGGATGATGCGCAAGACAACTCTCATACTCCTCGGCGCGGCGGCTGGAGCGGCGATGACGCTGCTGGCAACTCAGCCGTACATGATCTTCGTCGGTTCGAGCGCCAAAGCGGCGGCCGCAGACACCTATCGGCAGCTCAATCTGTTCGGCGACGTGTTCGAGCGCGTGCGCGCCGACTACGTCGAGAAGCCGGACGACACCAAGCTGATCGAGAACGCGATCAACGGCATGCTTGCCGGGCTCGATCCGCATTCCAGCTACATGGACCCGAAAAGCTTCCGTGACATGCAGGTGCAGACCCGCGGCGAATTCGGCGGGCTCGGCATCGAGGTCACCATGGAAGACGGCCTGATCAAGGTGGTGGCGCCGATCGACGAGACGCCCGCCGCCAAGGCCGGCATCATGGCCAACGACATCATCACTCAGCTCGACGGCGAACAGGTGCAGGGTCTCACCCTGAACCAGGCGGTCGAGAAAATGCGCGGCCCGGTGAACACCAAGATCAAGCTCACCATCATGCGCAAGGGTCAGGACAAGCCGATCGAGGTGACGATCACCCGCGACGTCATCCGCGTGCGCTCGGTGCGCTCGCAGGTGGAGGGCGACGACATCGGCTACATCCGCCTCACCCAGTTCAACGAGCAGACCACCGACGGCCTGAAAAAGGCGATCTCAGACATCACCGCCAAGGTGAGCAACGACAAGCTCAAGGGCTACGTCCTCGACCTGCGCAACAACCCCGGCGGGCTGCTCGACCAGGCGATCTCGGTGTCGGATGCATTCCTGCAGAAGGGCGAGATCGTGTCGACCCGCGGCCGCAACCCGGAAGAGACGCAGCGATTCAACGCGCGGCCCGGCGACCTCACCAACGGCAAACCGGTGATTGTACTGATCAACGGCGGCTCGGCTTCGGCCTCGGAGATCGTCGCCGGCGCCTTGCAGGACCATAGGCGGGTCACCGTCATCGGCACGCGCTCGTTTGGCAAGGGTTCGGTGCAGACCATTATCCCGCTCGGCTCCGGCAACGGCGCGCTGCGGCTGACCACGGCGCGCTACTACACGCCGTCCGGCCGCTCGATCCAGGCCAAGGGCATCGTGCCGGACATCGAGGTGCTGCAGGATGTGCCGGCGGAAATTCAGGCGAAATCCGACACCAGCACCAAGGGCGAGGCTTCGCTGCGCGGCCACCTCAAGGGCGACGCCGGCAAAGAGCAGACCGGCTCGCAGTCCTATGTCCCGCCGGATCCCAAGAACGACAAGGCGCTGATCATGGCGGAGGACCTGTTGCGGGGCACCGTGGTCAATTCGGCCTTCCCGCCGAATCCCAAGACCCCGGTCCCGAACTGATCGCGGCCAGTAGAAAATGAGTTCCAGCGGGGCGGCTTTCGGGCCGCCCCGCTCGTTTGTGGCGAACCCGCCGAATCGTCGCGTGCTAGACTCCGCCCCTGATTCGCAGGGAATCGGCCCTTGTCATCGGATGAACTGAACGCCCCCCTCGGCCAGGACAAGCGAAAGAAGCCGTCGAGGCTGCCGGCTCTCGTCCCGCAACTTCTGGCCGGCCTGCTCGGCTTGTGCGGCATCGCCGTGGTCGCCTGGGCGATCTTCGTCAAAGACCCCCTGGGCGGCGAACCTGTCGCCGTTGTGCCGACCGGTCAGCTCAGCAAACTGGCGGCAAAGCCGGCCGGCGACGGCGAGCAGCATTCCCGTCATGACGGCGTGGCGTCTGACGCCGCGCCGGCCGTGAAAGTAGCCATCCCACCGGCGGTGAGCCCGCCGCCGGGCAGCAAGACCGTCACCATCATCGACGGCTCCAGCGGCAAGCATCAGGAGGTCGTGCTCCCCGGCAAGGACAGCGATGCGGCGCAGAAGCCAGCGAACGCGCAGGCACTCCTGGAAACCACGCGCCACGGCACCATCCCGAAAGTCGCGGCCGACGGGGTGCGGCCGTTCCGGGTATACGCCCATCCGCGCAAGCTGCCGCCGGACAAGGCAGGCGCGCCGCGCATCGCCGTGATTGTCGGCGGCCTCGGCATCAGCGCGACCGGCACGAACGATGCCCTGGCGAAACTGCCGGCGCCGGTGACACTGGCGATCGCGCCTTACGGCAACGATCTCGACAAGCTGGCCGAGCGCGCCAGCGCGGCCGATCACGAAGTGCTGCTGCAGTCGCCGATGGAGCCTTTCGACTACCCCGACAACGACCCCGGACCGGAGACGCTGCTCACCTCGCTCACCGCCGACCAGAACATCGACCGGTTGCACTGGCAGATGAGCCGCCTGCAGGGCTACGTCGGCATTGTGAGCTACATGGGCGCGCGCTTCACCTCCTCCGAACCTTCGCTGGCGCCGGTGCTGCGCGAAACCGCGATGCGCGGGCTCATTTACGTGGACGACGGCGCCTCCCCACGCAGCATCGCCAGCCAGCTCGCGAGCAGCCACAATTTTCCCTTCGCCAAAACCGACGTGGTGATCGACGCGGTGCCGACGGCGATCGAGATCGACCGCGCGCTGGCGCGGCTTGAACTCGCCGCGCGCGAACATGGCAGCGCGGTCGGGCTCGCCACCGCGCTGCCGGCAACGATCGAGCGCATCGCCGAATGGGCGAAGGCGGTGGAAGCGCGCGGCTTCGTGCTGGTTCCCATCACCATGGTGGCGGTGAAGGAAAAGTCGTCATAGTGTCATTCAGGCGCGCGACGTCGCGCGACCGGAATGACGGAGTACCCATGCCGCCTTTCGAATCTCTGCCCTACCGCCCCTGCGCCGGCATGATGGTGCTCAACCGCGCAGGCCTCGTCTTCATTGGCCGCCGCACCAGCGGGCCGGAACACATCGACATGGCGCATGCCTGGCAGATGCCGCAAGGCGGCATCGACGAGGACGAAGATCCGTACAAGGCGGCGTTGCGCGAGCTCTACGAGGAAACCACCATCCGTTCGGTGGAGAAGCTGGGCGAGATCGCCGAATGGCTTGTCTACGACATCCCGCGCGACATCGTCGGCCAGGCCTGGGGCGGCAAATATCGCGGGCAGAAGCAGAAGTGGTACGCCCTGCGCTTCACCGGCGACGAGAGCGAAATCGACATCGTCAACCCCGGCGGCGGACACGACCCGGAATTCATCGAATGGCGCTGGGCGACGATGAGCGAACTGCCCGATCTGGTCGTGCCGTTCAAACGGGAGACCTACGAGCGCGTGGTCAGCGAATTCGCAAAATTCGCCAAGGCTTGACACATGCTCGGCTCAGTCCGCGCGAGCGGGAACGAACGCGCATTG
>Ga0335077_10007316_pt1 | contig 13649 bp, 9 predicted proteins | sample Lox_Sample_31_FD_207151 | JGI IMG/M metagenome (GOLD analysis project Ga0335077, IMG submission 207151) | Soil microbial communities from Loxahatchee National Wildlife Refuge, Florida, United States - Lox_Sample_3.1 | ecosystem: Environmental > Terrestrial > Soil > Wetlands | place: USA: Florida...
GCGGGGCGCGACGATCGACCAGGGGGTCGGGTGGGTGGTGGAGATTATGAAGGCGGCCACCGACTACTCCGGCAAGAAGGGCATCACGCTGGGCATCGAGGATCACGGGGGCATCTCGCAGAACGCCGGCACCCTGTTGGAGATTCTCCATCGCGTCGATTCGCCCTACGCCGGCGTGAATCTCGACATCACCCATTTCGTTCCCACGCCGGCCGAGGACGGCTACGCGCAAATCGAGGCGTGCGTCCCCTATGCCACCATGACCCACATCCGCGATCGCTTCGACGACGGCACGCCCATCGACCTGGATCGCGTGTGGCAGATATTCGCCCGGCACGGCTACAAGGGCTTTATGTCGCTCGAATATGAGGGCCGCGAAGATGCCATGATCGCGGTACCCAGGCAAATCGCGCAAATCAAAGCTCTGTGCGCCAAGTACTCGACGGTGTAAAGAAATATAGTGAAAGGTGAAAAGTGAATGGTGAAGAACTCTCACCTTGGAGTGGGATCCCGAGACGAAAATGCGCTGGCTTCTGATTTCTGCATTCTCATTTCTGATTTGCTCCCTCTTGCCCCTTCACCATTCACGGTTCACCATTCGCACGATCCTCTCCACTCCGTCCTGGAAAACTCCGGGGGCCGGCAGCAAGCTCACCACCAGGTGGCCCTCGGACTCGAAGTCGTAAAAGTGGCCCGGATGGACCATGACGCCGTCGCGAGTCAGAAGCTCGACGGCCCAGTCTTCGTCGGTCCTCGCGGCGGGAACGGCCAGGATGGCGTACCAGCCTCCGTCGCTCGGAAGGCGATTGATTCGAGGCTCGGCGACGAGGCTCCGATCGAGCCAGGCGAGGTTCTGGCGCAAGCGGGCCAGGATCTGTGGCTGGACCTGCTTTCGCAGGGCGAGCAGGCCGGGAAGCGCGTGCTGGAGCGGCGCGCTCAGGGAGAGGTAAGTGTCGGCGATCACTTCCAGGCGGGCGAGCGCCGGCGCGAGACGGTCCGGCGGGCCGTTCGCCACCAGCCAGGCCAGCTTCATCTGCGGCAAGGCAGAAACCTTGGAAAGCCCGCTCAGCGTGAAGGTGAGGGCGCGCGCGGCGCCGGCGTGGCTGGCCGCGGGAGGGACTCTCGCGGCGAAGGTGTAATCGGCAAACACCTCGTCCGTGATCAATGCCAGTTCGTGGCGGCCGCACAAGTCGAGCAGGAAATCGAGCTCGGCGGGCCGGACGAACGATCCCGTCGGGTTATTCGGATGGACCGCCAGAATAGCGCGTACGCGCCGCGAGCGTTCGCCCAGGGTTCTCTCGATCGCCTCCAGGTCGATCCGCCAGCCCTCCTCGCCGGGCGCCCCAGGTTTGCCCGGCCGATCGTTGATAGCGGGAAGGGGCGGGACGAGCGGGTAGTGGATCAGTTCGACGTCGTTCAAACCCGTGAGGAAGTCGAAGAGCGGATAGCTGGGGCGCGGCGCCAGGATGGCGTCTCCGGGGTCGGCGAGGAGACGGAAAAGGTAGGAGTACGCCTCGCTGGTGCTGGTGGTAAGGAAGAGTTGGTGAAGCCCCACCTGGGCGCCGCGTTCGGCATAATAGGCGGCTACCGCTGCCCGCGCCGGCGCGAGGCCGCGGGGTTCGGGTTCGTAGGCTAGCGAACGTGGCTCCCGCAACGCGTCCAGAATGGCGTCCCGATCGTAGTCGAAACCGCATCGCGTGGGGTTCGATTCCGTCAGGTCGAGAAGCGAAAGCCCTTGGCGGCGCCGCTCCTCGAGATGGATGGCAAGGCGATTGGGGGTAAGCGACCAATTGGTGCGAGAAGAAAACACGATGATTCTCCGAGAATGCGAAGGTTAACAGTTTGAGAAGCGCTCTTGCTTCGACTTTCGATTCTGACACAGCGCAGCCCTGTGGCCGCAACCAAAAAGAAGGCCTCAACACCGAGATCACGGAGAAGACAAAGGACAGGGAGAGTATCCTTGCACTTTTTTCTGTTGCCTCTGTGTCCTCTGTGAACTCTGTGTTGAAGTCTTCTTCGGTTGCGGCCACGGGCCGCGCTGTGTTGGAGCCTTTTTCTTCGCTCCCGGCACGGATCCTGAACGATAGTGGAACCAAGAAGCGGTTTCAAGTTGGCCGTCAGAAGTCACGAGTGAGGTGTCGGAGTGAATGGCATGCTCAGCACGGCGTGATGTCGCAACCCAATTGGGCACGCGTCACCAGTGACGGGCGGCCGGTGACGAGTGAGGAACAAGCGGAATCGCCGGGCCCGGGGAGAGACATTCAGATTGCAATATAGCGTGTTCAGTCCGCCAGGCCCCGATATTCCTTACTTCTCTCAGTAATGGCTGTAAGCTGGAGGATCTGCGGATTGAGATCTCGAAGCGCTTGACAGCGCGGCGCATCTTGCTTATCGTTCCTTCGGAGTCAGGAGTCGGACACTCACAAACTCGAGCGAAGCAAAGGAGCAATCCATGATGACGAAGTCGCAAGTCGTAGCACATTTGGCCGAGAAGGCGGGAATTCAAAAGAAGGTGGCGTCAAGTTTCCTGGAAGAGTTGGCGGCGCTGGCAACCAAGGAGTGCAAGACCGGCGGCCAGTTCGTCATCCCTGGCCTAGGCAAGGCCGTGAAGGCCCAGCGCAAGGCTCGCACCGGCCGTAATCCGCAGACGGGAGCGACGATTCAGATCCCGGCCAAAACCGTGGTGAAGTTTCGCTTGGCCAAGGCGTTCAAGGACGCGGTGGTCCCGCCGAAGAAGAAGAGGTAGAGGGAAATTAGCGTTGCAATTCGGGGCGAGTAGTTGTCGAACGTAGGTAAGCGTGGCTCGCGTGGCGGGTTCGCGTGACCTTCCCGGCGAACCTGCCATTCGGGCGCTCCGGCGCGCGTCTTGGGTCCGGCGGTCAGCGTGTGTAACGGACGGGCTGCGGACCCTCCTCGAGCATCTTGCGATCCCAGATCATGCCCTCGCGGGTGTACTGGGCAATCTCGAAGTCCTGGGTCAGCTCGAGCGCGTCCACCGGGCAGGCGTCCTCGCAGAGTCCGCAGAACATGCAGCGCGACAGGTCGTAAGTGAAGTTAGTCAGCTTCTTCTTGCGGTCCTCGGTGCGCTCCCAGCCTACAACGATCAGGTTCTCGGGGCAGGCCAGCGAGCACAGGTTGCAGGCAATGCACAGCGTCTCGCCTGACTCCGGATTATTGTTGAGCCGGGGCGCGCCTCGATAACGCTCTGCCACCGGAGGCCGCTCTCGAGGATACTGCTCGGTGCAGGTGGCGCTGGGCCGCTGATACGAGAAGGTTAGCCTCAACCCTTTTATCAGGTCGATCAGAAAGATTCGTCTTAGAAGTTCCCTTATGCCCATAGTGGACATATAGACTAGCACAAGCCGATGAGGAAAGACATAAGTCGTGTGAGGAGTTGAGCGCTGGCTCGGTCTTGGGACCGACCTCCTGAATCGCAAGCACCATCAGCAGGCGCAGTAGAGGCCGTTACTGCCCGGAGGGCAATTTGCGGAAGCCCAAGTAAGCGGTGAAGGCGAGAAAGGCGCCTCCGAGCCACTTCGCTACCACGCTGATAAAGCCCGATTGATTGGCGAGCTTGGGAAGGATTTCTTTGATGGTGTCCGCATCGAGCGCGACGAAGAAGCTGCCAAGAAACGCGCTCACAACAATCAAGGTGGGCACGACCCAGGGCAGCGAAATTCGCAAGAGAAAGAACGGATGCGGCGTATTGACGACGTTGGCGACCGGTTCGTCGATGGTGACACCGAGCGCCACCAGATTCTTTTCGATCGATCGCTTGCACGAGACCAGTGCCGTCTGTTGCGCCAAGCCCGAGACCGCCGACTGGAAAGCCTGGCCCACCTCCAGCAATTCGCTGGAGCGCGTCAGGGCGATCTTCGCTTCTCGGGCCGCATCGCCGCCCGCAGGAGGATTCTGATAGACGCAGAGATCGAGCCCGTAGACCTTTCCCGGACGCAGTTGGTAAACCTGCCGCTCTCCGACGGACCTCAACTTCGGCGGGTTAGGGTTGTCGAGATTCTTCAAGTCCAGCTTGACGAAGATCGCGCCGCGCAACTTGCTGGACCGCGCTACCGCCGCCACTGCATCTTCCCACGCCTTTGCCGTGGCCGCGCCACCCGGAGCAAAGTTCGAGTCGATGACAAAGTAGCGGAAATGACCATCCACTTTGCGACTGACATCCAGGGGAAGCAGGTCATCGTGCCAGGTGTTTTGCGGGTTGGGTGCGTCGTCGGGATAGGTCACAAAGCCGCCCAAGCTCAGGGTGAACCCGATCCGCTCCCGTGGGGCTGCGCCCGCCAGCGGCGAATGCTTCACCACTTGGGCCAGCCGAACCGGCATGTAGGTAGCATGATTTTGGTCGTCAACATCCACAAAGACGATCGCCGCCCGTCTTCCCTTCAGGTCGGTATCGACAAGCCTGGGATCAATGTTCTGACGCCGGTAGCTATACTCGAGCGCGTGCCCGCTGGGATAACTCAGCGTATCCAGGATGCCCCGCCGGTAGGTGGGTTTGTCGAGTTCGGCGCCTGTGTAAAAGAGGAGCATTCGGGCCCTTCAGTAATACGCCGGCAGCTCGCGCTTCGCGGCGGCGCCGTCCGGATGCAGCCTTCTCGCGAGCCCGTACCGCAGAATCTTGAGGGGCTCGAGCTCGTATTGCGAATAGCGTACGGCCCGCCGCCGGGCAGCCGGCAAGCTCAGCAGCGTCCGGTAAGTGATGTAATTCCCGGCGAGGTAGGCGTAGCGCGTGGGGACGTCAACAAACGCGCTCCAGTTTGACGCTTGATAGGCGGCGCCGGTGAAGCCGAGGTTGGGGTTGAGATAGGTCAGAAGCATATCTATCTCGGGAAGCTCAGCATGGATCCACCTGAAAGCCTGTCCCATAAGGTAGCTGATGCTATTTCGCGGCGCACGGTCGAAGGCAAAGAGGCGCGAGAGCACCAGCACCCGGCTTCGGTCGTCGGCAGTCGGATAAATGGAGTCGAGATTGCGAATGTCCATCGGCGACAGCGTCAGCATCGCCAGCGGAATAGTCGCGCCCTCCGAGGGGAATAGGCCAAGATGGTGTCCTCGGCGGAACGAACCGATGTAGTGAAAGCGCTCGTGGATCACGCGGGCGACTTCGTCAGCGCAAGTCGCGAAGTGCAGCGTCCGGACTGTAGCGCCGGCCTTTTGGCCGCCGAGCTTCAGCCCGGCACCATTCCGGAGGCCAGATGATGAGTGGCACATGACAATTGGCGAGGCCCTGTCAGGCTGACTCTCCCAGTGCGCGAACGGCGCACGCAACCTGAGAAGACGTTCAGCCAGCCGTCGGGCTTCTTCACGGATGCATCGCGGCTCGTCAATCTCGCTTGGCGAGAATCGCGGCAAATGCAGCCAGAGTTGTTTTAACAGATCCCTTTCGCTGACCCCAATGGCGAAGGCGGCTTCTTTCGCGGCGACCGTCACCAGCCCGTCGATGCGCGCCCGTAGCGTAGCCCACGCTGGGGTCCACGCCTCGGGTTCCACGATCGCCGCATGGTTACGCAGCATCATTGCTAAAGGTGTCCTCGATCACCGGAACGAATCCGTCGGTTGGGTCAACAATCTTGAGCCGGCACTCACCGTCCAATAGCCGGTGCGCTATGTAGCGGGAATCCGTGACCGGTCCGAAAAGGAGCGAAAAAGCCAGAAAACGCAGCCAGCCCTCCTGCGAAAGCAGGCTGGCCCCATAATAATGGTAGGAATGGCCGGACCGGACAAGGACCCCATCGGGCGCGCCCGCCAGCAGTACCATCTTGCGGATCGCTCGGGCGTTTTCGCCCACGCACGGGCACACGAAATCCAGCATCGGCAAGTAGGCCATCTCACCCGAGGCCAGTCGCACGCGCGAGCAGGCGAGCAATCCTTCGCCGGGTGTCAATTGAGGGACAATTTCACGGATGGAATTGTCGATCACCTGCTGCCGCGACAGCACGAAGCTCCGCTCAGGTAGGTTGAAATCATGCAAGAGCGCGGCCTGGACGAAAGCCTCGGTCAGGGTTCCACGCTTCATGGCTACGCTCAGGGCGGCATCCCAAAAGGCCACGCCTTTTTCACCCAGCCGGTCGGCCGTCTCACGGAGTTCATCGTTTTCGGGTGTGAGCTGTGCTCGCAACCGGTCGCCGAGGCTGGGCCGTCGCCGGTAGGTGGCGAAGCACAACTCAGCGATTTGAGGGTGAAGATGGCAAAGCGCCGGGAAGAAGTCGTGAATTGGCCTGGAGCGTAGCGATTCGAGCCGTGAGCCAGCTCGGACTGGCGGTGGACCAGCGGTCGGTAGCATCCCGAAACCATTATATTCATCGGCCCAGGGTCGCGCAAGGACACGAGTACCAAAACGGGGGGAGACGTATTTCGACTTCTCGATCTTCCGGCGACTGTATTTTGACGTTGATTCGTAGCTGCGTTTGGGCCATGCTGACTTTCGGAGGGAACATGATAAAGTCCATTCTCGCTCTTCTCGCGCTCACAACAATCAGCGGCAGCTTGGCGGCGCATGCGGCGTCCGCGCCGAATTCGAGGGTTGAATTGAAAGAAGGCTGGGCAATTCAATCGTCCGCATCCGTCTCTGATAAAGGCGACGCTCTCTCGGCAGTCGGCCACGCCACGCCGGGGTGGTATGGCACCTCGGTGCCGAGCACGGTTTTTGCGGCGCTGGTTCGCAACCACGTTTATCCCGACCCCTATTTCGGAATGAACCTGCGCTCGGTTCCAGGCGTCAGTTACCCCATCGGCCAGAACTTTTCCAACATCGAAATGCCGGCCGACAGTCCTTTCCGAGTGTCGTGGTGGTACCGCACCGAGTTCACATTGCCGAAAGTCGCCCGCGGCCAGCACCTGTGGCTGCACTTCGACGGCATCAATTATCGCGCCAACGTATGGCTGAACGGCCGCCAGATCGCCAAGTCCGATAGCCTGGTAGGGATGTGGCGGCTGTTCGAATTTGACGTCACGGACGCGGCGCGCCTGGGACAGGCGAACGCCCTGGCGGTGGAAATCTTTCCGCCGCACCCGGACGACCTGGCCCTGACCTGGGTCGATTGGAATCCTGCTCCGCCCGACAAGGATATGGGCATCTGGCGCGATGTTTATGTCACCACCAGCGGTCCGGTGACGCTTCGCTACCCTCGCGTCGCCACCCACTTCGATCAAACCTCGCTCGCCACCGCCCACCTGACCGTGATCGCGGAAGCGCACAACGCTACCGGTCAAGCCGTGAAAGGAACCCTCACGGGCCGGATCGAGAAGCTCTCGTTCTCGCAAGAGGTGGACCTCGCGCCGGGTGAGAGCAAAACAGTGACGTTTACGCCAGACAAATTTCCCAAACTCAATGTCGCGCACCCGCGCGTATGGTGGCCGGCGAAGCTAGGCAGGCAGGATCTCTACGATCTTGATCTCCAGTTCAAGGTGGGCGGCAAGATTTCCGATCGCGCGGCGCAGCGTTTTGGCATCCGCGAGATAACCTCGGAGCTCACCGACCAGGGCTACCGGCTCTTCAAGATCAACGGCCGCAACATCCTGATTCGCGGCGGGGGCTGGTGCATGGACATGATGCTGCGGCCCTCGCCGGAGCGCGACGAGGCGCAGCTTCGCTACGTTCTGGGGATGAACCTCAATACCATTCGGTTCGAGGGCAAGCTCGAGTCGGAGGAGTTTCTCGGCCTCTGCGACAAGTATGGCATCCTGGTGCTGGCGGGCTGGTGCTGCTGCGACCATTGGGAAAGATGGCGGACCTGGAAGCAGGAGGATTACACGGTGGCCACCGAGTCGCTGCGCGATCAGCTTCGCCGGCTCGGGGCTCACGCGTGCCTGCTCGATTGGCTTTACGGCAGCGACAATCCTCCCGTTCCCAAGGTGGAGGACATGTATCTCGCCGTCATCAAAGAAACGCAATGGCCCAATCCGTACCAGTCGTCGGCCACCGAACGGCCCACGCCCGGCCTCGGGAAGACCGGCGTCAAGATGCGCGGTCCCTACGAGTACGTGCCTCCTGACTATTGGCTGGAGGATACCAAGACCGGGGGCGCCTTTGGATTCTCCACCGAGATCAGCCCCGGCCCGGCCGTCCCGCCCGTCGCCAGCCTGAAGACGTTCTTGCCGGCGGACCATCTCTGGCCCATCGACGAGTTCTGGGACTTTCACGCCGGCGGCGGTGAGTTCCGCAACCTGAAGGTCTTCACCGAGGCGATCGAGCGCCGCTACGGCAAGTCCGATAGCCTTGACGACTACGTCGAGAAGTCGCAGCTCATCACTTACGAAGGCGAGCGTGCCATGTTCGAGGGCTATGGCCGCAACAAGTACCGGTCGACGGGGGTGATCCAGTGGATGCTCAACAACGCCTGGCCTTCGGTGATCTGGCACCTTTACGATTACACCCTGCGCCCCGCCGGTGGCTACTTCGGCGCGCAAAAGGCGTGCGAACCGCTGCACGTGCAGTATTCCTACGACGATCGGTCGGTGGTGGTGCTGAATTCCACGTACCAGGCCTACAAGAATTTCAAGGTCGAGGCTAAAATCTACAACCTGGACCTCACGCCCGGGTTCTCGCACGACGCCTCTGTCGACGTGGCGCCGGATAGTTCCACTCGCGTCTTCGATGTTCCCGACCTTTCCAAAGATCAGAAGGTCAGCACCACCTATTTCCTGGACTTGCGCCTCGAAGATGGTTCGGGCAAGCTGGTGAGCTCCAACTTTTACTGGCTCTCCACCAAGCCCGACACCCTCAAGTGGAACAGCAGCAAATGGTATTACACGCCAACCGAATCCTACGCCGACTTCACCAGCCTCAAGGATCTGCCGCGCGCCGAGGTGGCGGTGTCGGGTGATGTCTCGCGGCAGGGCGGCGGGCACACGGCTCACGTGACCGTGCGGAATCCGAGTTCTCACCTGGCGTTCTTCGTCCATTTGCAAGTGACAAACGGCGAGAAGGGAGAAGAGGTGCTGCCGGTGCTTTGGGACGACAATTACTTCCGGCTAATGCCGGGCGAGAGCCGCGAGGTGACGGCGACTTATCTTGGCTCGAATGTGCTGGGATCGAAGCCGGTGGTGGCGGTCGACGGGTGGAACGTAGCGCCGGTGTCCGCCGGGCTGGCAGTCGCGCGTTGACGATTATCGTTGAAGATTGCTGATTGTGAAGAAAGGGTTTTACTGACCCGCATGGGCATTATTAACCCGGATTTCTCACCCGGGCTGGCGCAGAGCGTAGGCTCTGCGAATCGCATCGCTGCGCCATGCGCCAGCCAGATTGCCGGGTCCAATTTGCGCCGGTCGCAGGACGAGCAAAGCGTTAATTGGCAATCGGCGATTCTCTGGTGATAGTGATCTTGGAGTGTTTCCGGCACGCTACCGATGAGGGATCGAACGGGCGGGACAGGAAGGGCGGAGGGCACTGAGGGCGGAGGCTCTACGCCACTCATTACCCTCCGCGACGGGGGAAGCTCTCTTCCGTTGCAGACAGAAACAATCGCAACGCCCTTCAGGACGCGGCGCTCAGCGCCGGGCGAAGCTGCGGAACCCACCACCGACCGCTCCGCGAGTCACTGCGCCGCCAGCCGCCCCGCGACCAACGTAGCCGCGGCCAGCGTATCCACGACCGGCGTATCCGCGCCCGTAGTGTCCACGGCCGTAATAGCCGCGTCCGTAGCCGCCTATGTAAAAGCCGCCGCCCCAATACGGGTACCCATAGTACCCATAATATCCGGACGGGTAGCCATAGTAACCATACCCGCAGTACGGGTCATAGTTGGGGTCACAGCCATAGTAATCGTAATACGGCGCGTAGTAGCCACCCCAGTAAGGGTAGCCAAAACCCAAGCCAAAGCCCCAACCACCCCGGTAGCCCCAGCCGCCACGGTAGCCGTAGCCGCCACGGTACCCATATCCGCCGCGATAGCCGCCACCGTATGTCCCTCCCCGGTAACCTCCGCCGCGAGAACCCTGGTAAGTGCCGCCACGGTTGCCGCCATAAGTGCCTCCGCCCATGCGGCCGGTAACCGCCCCTCCGCCACTGCGGAATCCGCCACCGCCACCGGCACGGAATCCGCCGCCACCGCCGCCATGGAATCCGCCTCCGCCGCCTCGCTGGGCGAATCCAGTGGTGGCCACTGCCAGGCCAACTGCCGCGACCATGAGCATCAGTTTCTTCATATCAAGCCTCCGAGGTCACAACCCGATCGTAAAACTTCACCTTACCGCGAAGCAAATCGCTTACCAACTTGCAAGGCGCGCAAACATATGAAAACAAGGGGTTGGAGGCGCTTACCGGTGGCTGATTTGCACCACTCGGGTGGTGCTTTTGGGCCAGCGTTCCGGGGCGCGCCACCGGAACTCCCGACCTTCCCGCAATTTACATCTTCTTAGAACGAGGTGAACATGAAGCTTCGAAATCGAATTCCGGGAGCGCCGCGCTTGGTTCTAACTCTCGCCGTGCTGGTCTTCGGCATGGCTGGGGCGCGTGCGCAGTTCCCGTTTCAGCAACAAAAACCCAGGGGCCCGTGGATGGATCCGGCGCTTTCTCCTGACCAGCGGGCCGACCTGGTGATCGGGCAGATGACGCTCGACGAGAAAATCTCCCTGCTGCACGGAGGTGGCTGGGCAGAGTTGTTTGCGCTTCTCTCACCCGACGGCAACGCGCCGGCCACCAAGTCGCTGGGCAACGCCGGCTACATCCCTGGCATTCCGCGGCTCGGCATTCCTGACTTGCAGATGGCCGATGCGGCGGTCGGCGTGACCCACGGCTCGGTTTTCGGCCGCTATTCGACGGCGCTGCCCTCGGGAGTGTCGGAGGCTTCAACGTGGAACCTGGCGTTGGCGCGCGAGTACGGGGCGTTGATCGGCAGGGAGTTGCGCGATCAGGGTTACACCATGTCGCTGGGGGGCGGCATCGACCTGACGCGCGAGCCGCGCAACGGCCGCATCTTTGAGTACAGAGGTGAGGACCCGATCCTCGCCGGCAAGATGGTGGGCGCGGAAATGAAGGCCCTCCAGGAACAGGGCGTCATCGGCGACCTGAAGCACTATGCCATGAACGACCAGGAGAACGGCCGCAGCTACGTCAACATCAAGGCCGACCGGCGCGCCATGCGCGAAACCGATCTGCTGGCCTTCGAAATCGGCGTCAGAGAATCGGGCACGGGCGCAGTGATGTGCTCCTACAACCTGGTCAACGGCGATTACGCCTGCGAGAACGACTACCTCCTGAACACGGCGTTGAAAAAGGACTTCGGCTTCCAAGGTTTCGTCATCTCGGATTGGGGTGCCACTCACAGCGTCGCGAAAGCCGCCATGGCGGGACTCGATATGGAGATGCCCGGCAACGACCATTTTGGCGAGCCGCTGAAGAAAGCGGTGCAAAGCGGCGAGGTGCCACAGTCGCGTCTCGATAACATGGTCCACCGCATCCTGCGCTCGGAGTTCGCGGTGGGTCTCTTCGACCATCCGTCGGACCGGATGGAAGTGGATCCGATGGCCGGCTACGAGGTAGCCCAGCGCGTCGCCGAGCAGGGCACGGTCCTGTTGAAGAACTCCGATCACCAACTCCCGCTCGACGCTTCAGGGATTCGATCGATTGCGGTGATCGGATCGCACGCGGACGTGGGCGTGCTTTCGGGCGGAGGGTCGGCGCAGGTTGACGCCGCCGGAGGAAACGCAGTAGCGCCGCCGCCCGGGCTCACCGGAATGGCGGCGGTCTTCGGGCAGCCGGTTTGGCACCGATCGTCGCCCCTCAAGGCAATTCAAGCCAAGGCACCTAGCGCCAGAGTCGAGTTCAACGACGGCAAGGACACCGCTGCGGCCGCCCGTCTTGCCCAGTCGTCCGACGTGGCGATCGTCTTCGCCAGCCAGTACACCAGCGAAGGGTCGGATGTGCCCAGCCTCGCGTTGCCCCAGAACCAGGACGCGCTGGTCAGCGCGGTGGCGGCAGCCAATCCGCACACCATCGTGGTGCTGGAGACGGGCGGTCCCGTCACCATGCCGTGGCTCGACCACGTCAACGCGGTGTTGGAGTCGTGGTACCCGGGAATCCGCGGCGCCCAGGCCCTGGCCAATATTCTCTTCGGCGAGGTCAATCCTTCCGGCAAGCTGCCCCTGACGTTTCCCAGATCGGAGGCCGACCTGCCGCGTCCGGAACTCGCGCACCAGCCGCCACCGCGACCCGGCGACGAGAAGGCCCTGATGCCGGGCATCCCCTTCCGGGAGAATACCCGGCAATTCGAGATCGACTACCGCGAAGGACTTAAGGTAGGCTACAAATGGTACGACGCGGAGGGTAAGACCCCGCTGTTCGCGTTCGGCCACGGGCTTTCTTACACTACCTTCGTTTACTCCGGTCTGGAGGTCGCGGCGGGAGCGTCGCCGGCGGTGACGTTCACGGTGAGGAACACCGGTGCTCGCGCCGGGGCCGAGACGGCCGAGGTGTACGTCACGCTGCCGAGTGCGGCGGGCGAGCCGTTCAAGCGCCTGGTGGCGTGGGAGAAAGTGGAGCTCGCGCCCGGTGAGGCAAAGACGGTGACCACCGCGCTCGATCCTCATTACCTCTCGATCTTCAACGCCGATCGGGACGCCTGGGAACTGGTGCCGGGCGACTACGAGGTGCACGTGGGCGGATCGTCGCGCGAGACGCCGCTCAACGGCCGTTTGGCAATCGGTGGCGCTTGATGGACTCGGAAATCACGCGGATGGCGTTCGAACGGCGGGGCTAAAGCCGGCTAAAGTCCAGCCCTTTCAAATGCTCGTGAGAAAGCCGGCTTATTCCGTCGCTTCGGTCCAATGCTGGCCGGCGTCGGACGTGATCCATTTCTCGCCCGAGTCGGTGGCGACGGTCAGGTGAGTGGCATCAGGGGCGTCGATGCTGGTAATGGTGCCGCTGAGGGTTTGGTCTGAGCTGCGGACAGAGACTGGAACCCACCTCTCGCCTCCATCAGAAGAGTGAAAGAGGAAGCCGTGCGAACCTCCTGCCCAGACCTCGGACCCGATGGCGGCGACGGCCCGGAAGTCAACCGCATCGCTTACGGTGACTTGCTGCCACGTCCCACCGCCATCGAATGACCGTTGGACGCGGCCCACCAGCTTGCCGGAAGGGTCGCGCCACGATTCAATGCTCCAGAGCGCGGCCGGGGCGAGGGGCGCCGCGCTGACTGCACGATTCACAACGGCGGCCTTTAATGGTCCGAGGGAGCGGGCGGCTGCCGATGGCTCGCGGGCGCTTGGGACCGCCTTAAACCGCGCGCTCGGCGACACTTCTACGGTTTGATTGGGAGCTGACGGTGCCGGCATCGGAGCGGCTGGCTGTAGGGCGGTCGACCCCGCCACTCCGGCTCTGGGTACCTGCATTCCCTCGAGAGCGGGGGTGCTCTCCGGGGGGGCGTTTGCCAGCGCCATAAAGGAATCAGCGCTTCGGTGATCCGACCTCTGGCTCTTCGGAATCACGGCAGCCACCTGCTCCGATTGAACCGCCGTAGCTCGCGCACCGGCTTGGCTGAGGGCAAGTTCCTGCTTAAGCCTCACTTGGGCTTGTTCCCGCCCTGACTCGGCTTTTTTCGCCTCAGGGCGCGCCGAAACAACCGTGGGGGCCACGATGCCCTCGGCGACCTTCGGCTCAGCAGTGGGTGCTTCACGACGTCCTTCCGCAGCCGGGG
>Ga0335077_10007317_pt1 | contig 13648 bp, 8 predicted proteins | sample Lox_Sample_31_FD_207151 | JGI IMG/M metagenome (GOLD analysis project Ga0335077, IMG submission 207151) | Soil microbial communities from Loxahatchee National Wildlife Refuge, Florida, United States - Lox_Sample_3.1 | ecosystem: Environmental > Terrestrial > Soil > Wetlands | place: USA: Florida...
ACCGTTACGAAAACGGCCACAGCAGCATTTATACCATCGGTGCCGATGGCGGTAAACCTCGCCGTATCATTAGCGACGCCATCCGCGATATTCGCCCCAGCTTCTCACACGATGGCAAATGGATATATTTCGCCTCGACGCGCAGCGGCCCATTGGAGATCTGGAAGGTTTCGGTGGACGGAGGCACGCCCCAACAACTTACGCACGATTCGGGCAACGAACCGTTCGAATCGCCGGATGGCAAGCTGCTCTATTTCGTGCGGAGAAACGAACTTTGGGCGCTTCCATTGGGGGGAGGCGATCCCAGGCCGGTTCTGCGTGAGGATGTCTTCCCGTTGTATGCCCTGGCGGGACACAGCATCTACTACTTACGCCGCAATCCGCCGGGCCTCTGGGTGCTGCGCACCGACACTGGCCGTAAGTTCGAGTACGTGCGCCTGCCGAAAGCGCTGATCGGCTTTGATGGGGGCACAGCTCTGACCGTCTCTGCTGACGAACGAGTTATTATGTACGCACAGACGGACCGCCGGGACAGCAATCTCATGCTGGTGGAGAATTTCCGGTAGGTTCGACAGGCCGGCGCAGAACTCAGCGTCCGAAAGTCGCCGAGGCGGGTGCTTATTGACGGCTTTGGGGAGATCGGTTAGCACGCCGCCGCGGCTTCGATGCCCGCTCCGCTGGTGTACAATGGCTATCCACTTCAGGAGTGTTCATGAAACCAGCCAGATGGATCCGAATCTGCGGTCTGGTCGGCGTGTTGGCGGTCTTTGTGTGGACCGGCAATGTGTTCGCCCAGTCTGCTTATGACGCCGCACTCAAGAACTTGCGATTCCGCAGCATCGGCCCCGCCACGATGGGGGGCCGCATCGACGACCTGGCAGTCGTGGAATCAAACACAGACATCATTTATGTGGGCGCCGCCGCCGGAGGAATCTTCAAGACCGTCAACGGCGGCATGAGCTGGCAGGCGATCTTCGAAGATCAGCCGAATCCCTCGATCGGCGACCTCGCGCTCGCGCCATCGAATCCCTCGATCCTGTACGCCGGCACCGGCGAGCCCAATAACCGCCAAAGCTCTTCCTGGGGCAACGGCGTATACAAGTCGATGGACGCAGGCGCCACCTTTACCCACATGGGTCTGAACGAGACGCATCACATCGGCCGTATCGTGGTGCACCCCACCGATCCCAACATTGTTTACGTTGCGGCACTGGGCGACCTGTGGGGACCCAATAAGGAACGCGGGGTGTACATGAGCACCGATGGCGGCGCCACCTGGAAGCAGACGCTCTTCGTGAACGAAGACACCGGCGTCTCGGATATCGCCATCGACTGGCAGAGCCCCAACATCCTGTACGCCGCGGCTTACCAGCACCGGCGCACTGTCTTCGGATACAACGGCGGCGGCCCCTCGAGCGGCCTGTACCGTTCCACCGATGGAGGCCTGCACTGGACCAAGCTCGGCGGCACCGGCCTTGGCCGGGGGCTCCCCACCAATGGCGACGTCGGCCGCTGCGCGCTCGACATCTACCGCAAGAACACGAATATTGTCTACGCCGAGGTGGAGAACGGCACGCAGGGCGGCGTGTACCGGTCCGAAGACAAGGGCGCGACCTGGACGCGCATGAGCGATACGGATCCCCGCCCGTCCTACTTCAGCCAGATCCGCGTCGATCCCAACAACGACCTGAAGATCTGGCTGGGCGGCGTCAACATTTACATGTCCGAAGACGGCGGCCGGACTTTTGTGCAGACGCGCTTCCGCAACGTGCATAGCGACGTCCACGCGATCTGGGTCGACCCGGCGAATTCCGATCACATCCTTTCGGGCAACGACGGCGGCGTCTGGTCGAGCTACGACAGCGGCCGCAACTGGCGGCACTTTAACAACATCGCGATCGGCCAGTTTTATGAGGTAGCGTACGATTTCCAGAAGCCGTACCACATCTGCGGCGGCGCGCAGGACAACTACTCGTGGTGCGGGCCGAGTTCCAGCACGCAGACGCTGGGCATCGGCAACGAAGACTGGTTCACGGTGCAGGGCGGCGACGGCTTTTACAACCGGATCGACCCGACGGATCCGAACATCATCTATGCCGAGTCGCAGGACGGCAACCTGGCGCGGCGCGATTTGCGCACCAGCGAGTCGAAATCCATCCGGCCGCTGGAAGACAACGATCAGGCGCCGCGCTATCGCTTCCAGTGGAACTCGCCGCTGATGATCTCGCCGCACGACCCGAAGACCATATATTACGGGGGGAATCACCTTTTCAAATCCACCGACCGCGGCGACAACTGGGTTCGGCTGGGCGAGGATCTCACCACCAATGCCGACCGCAACAAGATGACGATCCTGGGCAAGCTGGTGGATCGCGAAACGCTCTCCCGTCACGATGGCGTGGTGGCGTGGCCCTGCATCACCGCGATTGCGGAATCGCCGGTGAAGGCCGGCGTTTTGTGGGTGGGCACCGACGACGGGAATGTGCAGATGTCGCGCGACGGCGGCAAGAGCTGGCACAACGTGGTGTCGATGATTCAGGGCGCGCCCAAGGGCGGATACGTCAGCCGCATCGAGCCTTCGCACAAAGACGAAGGCACGGCCTACGTGACGTTCGACAATCACCGCAGCGCGGACTACGGCATCTATATTTTCCGCACGACGAACCACGGCGACTCGTGGACGAGGATCACCAACGGCATCCCGCCGGAAGCCGGCACGGTGCACGTGATCCGCGAGGACCCTGTGAATCCCAACCTCCTGTTTGCGGGGACCGAATTCGGCCTGTTTGTGACCTTCGACCGCGGCGCGAACTGGCGCAAGATGAAGAACGGCCTCCCCACGGTGCCGGTGTTCGACCTGCAGATCCATCCTCGGGATCACGACCTCATACTGGCCACGCACGGCCGCTCGTTTTACATTATGGACAACATCTCGGCGCTCGAAGGACTGAACGACCAGGTGCTCTCCACCGATTTGAAGCTCTTCGATACGCGCCCGGGCGTGGAGTGGAAAATGGCGAATTACCGGAGCTTCACGGGGACGAGCCTGTTCCTGGCGCCCAATGCTCCGGCGGGTTTGATTCTCGATTATTACGCCAAGACCGCCGGTCCGGTGCGCATCACGGTGGCGGACAGGAGCGGCAAGGAGGTGCGACAACTGAATGCCCGCGCGGAGGCGGGGGTGGTCAACCGGACTTTGTGGGACATGCGGTATGACGCTCCGGTGCCTCTGACCGGTGGCGGCACATTGGCCGGAGGCGGAGGCCGCGGCGCTGGTGGACGAGGGGGTCGCGGGGGACGCGGGGGCGGTGGGGGCGCGGGAGCGCCTGCCGGAGGGGAAGGGGGGACTGGTGGTGAACTGCAGACCGAGTTCGGCCCTGCGGCGGAAGGTGGCGGCGGTGGTGGAGGGGGCGGAGGGGGCGGAGGCGGACGCGGCGGCTTCGGTCCGGGACGCGGCGCGCTGGTGGAGCCTGGCGAATACACCGTGACGATCTCGGCGGGCGGCAAGACTGACTCGCGCAGCGTGAAGGTGGAAGACGACCCCCGCGTGCAGATGTCCGCCGATGACCGCGCCAAGCGCAAGAAGGCCCTCGACACGCTGACCACGATGACGAAGGACGCGGATGCCGCGCGCCGCAAGGCGGTGGGGATGAACACCTCGCTGACCAGCCTGACGGACAGTTGGAAGCAGCCCAACGCGCCCGCTGTACCCGACGCAGTCAAGAAGGCCGCCGACGACCTGCTGGCTCGGGTGAAGGCCGCGGTTGCGGGTTTCGAAGCGCAAGGCGGAGGGCGGGGAGGTGGCGGCGGTGGCGCCGGCCCGCCGCTCTCCTATACGCCGCCTCCCGTCACGCAGAAGATTTCGCGGCTGATGGGGGCCATCGATGGCTACTCGGCTCCGCCCACCACGCGGCAATTGGCCGATATCGAAGAGGCGTCCGCGCAACTGCAGAAGGGCATCGCGGAGGTCAATCGATTATGGGACGAGGTGCCCAAGCTGAATAAGCTCATGATCGACAACGGCGTGCAGTATTTCACGGTGACGCCCAGTACCGCGCCCCCGGTGGCCGGCCGGGGCGGAGGCAACTGAGAGATGGGGCAGGCCATGGGCCGGAGTCTGTTCGTCCTTGGAATTACCGGATTCACAGCGTTCGCCCTCGCCGCGCAAGCTCTTCCGCAGGTGTTAGGCGTCTTCGGACCGGCCCTTGGTCTGCCCTTCCTGGCCACGACGGAAATCACCCGCTACGCGGAGGATGGCGTCACCGTCGAGGACCGGTTGGATTTCGTGAGCTACACGGCGCACGGGTCTGAGATCGTCGTCTCCAGTTACGTGCCGGGGCATCCGTTCGTGACCGCTATACGGCGCATGATCGAGGCCACGGAATTCCTGCTGATGCCCGTCTCGGACCTGTTCGTTCATCGCGACACCGCGTCGGCAGACCGATTCGTCCAGGGCGGATGCCAATCTCCCGGCATGCCTGTCGCCGGGCACGACGTCATTCTGAACTATCCTGTCGTCGCGCTTGCGAACCGGGGCGGGCCGGACGGCCCGGACGAGACGATGACCATGTGGTATGCCCCCGCACTGGGCTGCCTCGCGATGAGGTTTACCATCGAGCAGCGGCGTTCCGATGGCGCCGTCGTGATCCGCGGAACCCGCCGGACCGTTGCAGTGAAGACCGGCATCTGAAGAAAGACAAGGCGTCACCGGCACGCACAGGCTGACACGAGTTCTGCGCGCGCGGCTTTGATATACTTTGTCGGACTGGAGAGGAGCATCCTATGGCTATGAACAGCGTCGTTTTGATCACGGGGGCGAGCACCGGTTTCGGGCGAGCAGCGTCCGAGACGCTCGGCCGGCGTGGGTATACGGTTTTTGCAGCGATGCGCAACATCGCCGGGCGCAATGCGGCGCATTGCCGGGCTCTGGAGTCGCTCGCGCGCCGCGAGGGTTTGCCGATTCAGGTATTGGAAATGGACGTCACGCAGGAGACTTCCGTGGAGCGAGCGGTCGGGCAGATGCTCGATCAGACCGGACGGATCGACGTGGCAATCAACAATGCGGGGATCTTCTCACTGGGTTTGACGGAAGCGTACACGGTCGAGGAGTTCCACCGATTGTTCGATGTGAATGTATATGGAGCGGTCCGAGTGAATCGGGCAGTGCTGCCCGCGATGCGCCGGCAGCGCCGCGGATTGCTGATCCACGTGAGTTCCGCGGCGGGGCGCGTGGTGCCGCCGAGCGTGGCGGTATATTGTGCGAGCAAACACGCGTTAGAGGCGGTTGCCGATGCCTACCGTTTCGAGCTGAGCCAGCTCGGAATCGACTCAGTTCTGGTGGAACCCGGATTTCACAGAACCCCCATCCTGGAGAACATTGCCGGGCCCGCCGACTCGGCCCGCACGGCCGATTATGGCCCGATGGTGGAAGCGGCAGCTCGCGTCCGGGAGGTGTTTGAGAACGCCGGACGCGATGCATCGGTTCCCGGACCGGAGGAAGTAGTAGAAGCGTTCGTACGTCTGATTGAGACCCCGGCAGGGCAGCGCCCATTCCGGACTGTGCCGACGACCGCGATCCAGGGCCTTCTCGATCCTTATAACGCGATGGCCATGGAGATGCGCCAGACGGTTGCGCAGATCTTCCAGGCATCTGAGTTGCTGGAGCTGAGACAAGCGGCGTCTGCGGGAATGTGACACGGACCAATTCCGGCCGCTATGGTTGACTCGCCTTCTGGTACCCGCCTTCTGGTACCCTCCCTGGTTTGAATCGGTACCAGCGAAGCTATTCATAAACAAACGCTTGGTAACTGTGGAAGGGGTGGAGGGGTTTTAGTCCCGGTCCATTCGTTGTATTCTTCCTTCCAGCAGGGGAGGTACCTGCGCGATCCCGGAGGCAGCGACGGGGACTGCACATGTGACGCTGACGAACGGGACGGAGGGGTGAGCGATGCGATTCGAACAAGAAAACAAAGACGACGCGGGGCCAACCAAGTCATCTGCGACCCACGCAAAGGCGTTTCCTTTGTGCGGCTCCTATTTGCGGACCTGGATGAATCCCCAGATTCTGAAAAGCAAACTTCCCAAAAGATGGAACGCGTTTGTGAAGTGGTGCGGCAGTGAGAAGATCGCGATCTGCGCCTGTACCTGGGGGCACGGACCTCTGGTTCAGATCAATAGCGCCAAGGTGGGACACGCCAACGGGCGCTTTCGTGGCGGAGACGTCGTATTCATTCATGGAAAGGTGGCGAACGGCTACGAGCAGGGAATCGGTGGCGGCAAGACGGGCTGGCTTTGCTGGGAGGCCACCGTGTTGCATGAGCTGATTCATTGGGCGCGCTTCAAGCAGAAACTTTCCGACGGCAATGTGGAAGTTGGTCAGGAGTTCGAAAAGGAGGCTTATGGCCGCCCGATTGAACTCGGGATGTGGCAGCCCGGGCCATAATGCACAGCCTCTATCCGATCACCATCCGGCCTTCGCAGGCCGGAATCCGGCGAATCCGCGGGAGGACGCCGAATCGTAACAGCGGTGTGGGACGGTATACGCTGAAGATGATCCGGATTTTTTGGGTGCTGGGCATCGTATCGATGCCCTTGCTCCTCTCCTGCCAGGGACCGATGCATCTGTCCTCGCGGGACTATGATACCGGGCGCGCGGCATTCGACGCGCTGGAGCAAAAGCTGGTCTCGATTGACAACGGCGACCGCGAAGCCACGGATCGATGGGAAAGATTGTACCGATCCCAGCTCTTACGGAAGGTCTCCACACATTCGCCGGCATTCGACGCCATCGTCAATTACGATTTCGCAATTTCTCTCAAGAGCCTGACCGGTTCGGAACTGAGGATCGCCATGATGGGCCGGGACAGCGGGTGGAGCCCCTCCGAAGCCGCTGCCGCCCGGCAGAAATCCGTCAAACTCACCAGGAGATTCTCGGAAGCGGATGCGGCCGTCAAACTCTGCCGCGACGAAGCAGCACAATATTTCCTGCCCGGCGTGCGCGCGACCGATGCATGCTCCAAGGCCCTGGCCCCCTTGAGAGCTGCTTTTCACGCGGAGCACCCGGAGTTATAGGCCGGTGCGGGGTGGTCATGGCATGGGTGAACGCGTTCCAGGCTTGAAAGCGCAATACAGGCTGCTCCCCACTTTGCTTGGGGGCGGCCTGCGAGGCCCGGAACCGGCGGGCACGGGAGTTCGAGACGACCGAAAAACGCCGGCAGGAGTGCCTGCGCCGACGCGGCAGGCTCCTGGCCGCCAGCGGCACGGTACACGCACGACAAGCGCCGAGATGAGTCTCGGCGCGGCAGGCAGGAGTGCCTGCGCCACCTCGGCGCAAGGGTTTTCATGGATTTTTGCGGGCCGACGGGGCTGAATGTGGCCTGGGCGGAGCACTTGACAGGGGCCGACCCGTCGCTGGTCTCGCTCGAAGCGCAGGCCCGGATTCCCATGTTGGGAGCAGATCCCATCGAGCTCGGGCTGTGTCCTTATCCGCGGATGTTCTGAAGTATCCATCGTGCGTCGCTGATGTTGGCGACACGGAGTCGGATCAGACCTTGATTGTCGAATTCCCGGCGACAATCCATTCCTACCGTCCACTTCGTATAAAACCATGATGGTTTGGAGCTTGCATCCATTTGTTCCGGGGGTGCCCCGGAACAGCACACTCTGAGGAGGTACTATGCCGAACACTTACGTTGTCAAAAAAGGAGACACACTCAGTGGCATTGCCCAAAAAACGGGATACAAGTCCTGGCGGGATATTTATTTTAGCGCCGATAACCAGGCGTTTCGGACCAAGCGGCCCAACCCGAACCTCATCCTTCCAGGAGATACGCTTGTCCTTCCCAATTCAGGTCCGGCGGCATCCGCGCCGGTTCCGGCGACTGTGACGCCCAGTGTTCCCGGATCGACTTCCGACCCAAGAAAGTTGAAATTGTTCTTAACCGCCGACGACCTGTTTCGCATTGATCAAATCATCAAGGGTCCCGGTCCGGGACGGAACGATCCTTTGCGGGACATCGAGAGGGCTCTTAAGGAGATGGGGCCAGCCGCCAAGAACACCAACGGCTTGGATGATCTAGCCCAAAAGGTGCAGAAGCACATGGAGATCCACGCTGGGGACTGGACGATAAAGCCGGATCTGCCGACGATCGGCAAAGGAATCCTGGAGCTGCTGAAGAAGAAGTAGGTCCAGGCCGGCACATTGGCGCAGGCAATCAACCGCACTACCCCGGCAGCGCCGCGGCTGAGCAGTAGCGTCTGCCGCGTGTCACCGGTCACCTGCTGAGGGCGCGCCGAGACTCGAGGCCCGCCGACATATCGGCCGCATGTGGGAAGGCGAAGTCCGGAGGTATCTCTTCCGCTGCCTCCCCGCTTCCGCCCTCAACGCTTTTATGGATGCTACGTCGAAGACGAGAGGCTACTCCTTGGGCCCCGCGTCCGACTGGCAACGGAAACTGGCGGCGGCGTCGGTGCTTCCAGAGCCGGTGTAGCGGGCCGTTTGCGGATAGGGGCAGAGAGGACGGGTGCGAACGACCTTGGCATCCGGGCCGCGGCTGGAGTACTTGGTGGCGATGACCTGTTTGGGCGCGACACCGTGATCGACCCATTCGTCGAGTGCGATCGACAGGCTGTGAGCCGCATCGGACGGAGAGGCGGAGGGGTTGGCACCAAAGCTGTCGGGGCCGGGGCCGCCGGCGCAGTGTTGCATCCCGGGGACCATGTACAGCTGCAGAAATGCATCCGCCGATCGGGAGCCCATTTTCGAAGCGACCGAGTTGTAGTAATCGATGGCGTTGGCCGGCGCAATCGCGGTGTCGCTCCATCCGTGATAGATGAACATCTTTCCGCCGCGCGCTTTGAAGGGTTCCAGATTGGGGTCGGTGGCGTTGAAGAGGCGCGCCGACTGATCGTCGACGGTTTTCATATCGCGATCGAATTGGAAGCTGCGGAAATCCCACCTGGGGTTTTGAAAAACGATGTTGGCGAAGTAGCCGATGCCAAAGACGGCCTGCTGGGAATCAGCGCCGGTGACCCAACGGCTCCAACCACCGGGTCCGGATTCACCGCCTGGGACATAGCCCGGAAAGATGCGCTCACCTTTGGCGTTCTTCGGACCATCGTAGATTCTCTTCAACGCGCCGATTTGAGGGGCTGACAAGCAGGAATCGGATTCGGCTCCCTTGCAGAGCAACACGGATGGATCGAAATGGCAGCGGGTCGGATCGTCGATGACGCCATCCTTGACTCCATCGTTGGCGTCGCAGGCGGCCAGGGCGGCGTTTTCGATGGCGGGCATTTTGGAGGCGGGGATCTGCGCCTCGCCTTGAAGGGCCTGTTGGTCCCAGATGAAGCCGGCGAAGTTGTGGGTCCAGAAGTTAGCGGGCGCGCCGGAGATAATGCCGTCGTAATCGGCGGGGAAGCGCTGGGCTTCGATGAGTCCCTGGCGCCCGCCGTTGGAGCAGGCGCTGAAGTAGGAGTGGCGGGCGGCGCGGCCGTAGAAGCCGGCAATCACGGCTTTGGATTTTTCGGCGGTTTCGTGAATGGCGCGCCAGGCGAAGTCCACGACCTTTTCGGGGTGGCCGAGTGCCCATTCGGCGGTAGTGGCGGGGCCCTTGTGGCCGGTATCGGTGGAGGAGCTGGCGTAGCCATTGATGAGCGCGGCGGCCATGAGGGTGTATTGGATCGATCCGGCGAATCCTCCGTTGCCGATGGCGAAGTATTTTCCATTCCAGGCGGCGGCGGGGAGCCAGGTTTCGAACGCGATGTGGGAATCGGGCGACGGTTCGGCGACGCCCTGGACACGGCAAAACGCAGGTACTCCTTGGTAGGCAGCATTGGCGCGGCCGTCGGGCGGAGTGAAGGCGCCGGCGGGGACGACCGCGGCGGAGGTGATCTTCGCGCCATTCAGACGGAGGGTGACGAGCTGGTCACAATCGGCAGCGAGGAGGGCGGACGGGAAGAGAAGCAGGAATGCGAGCTTCATAGGGTTCTTCTGATGATACCCGGCTCGCGGCGCTCGCGGGGTTGAAACGGTATCGCCCGTGTCACGCTGCGCCGCGGGGTCCGCCGCGCCGCCCAGAGGGCCGCGGCAACCAGGCGCCGGCGCCAGGGACGGCGCGTTTACGCGATCGCCCGGGGGATTCTGGAAAGGAGAGCCTCCAGGCGGAACTGCGCTATCTGTGGCAAAATTGCTCACGGACGGCGAGTCCATCCACCGCGGCATTGGAAGCGAGTGTTGGCCGCACATCCTGGAGTCGATCACCAAACTGACCGCGGCGACGGTGTCTCACCCTCGCGGCTAAACCCACCGCGACCGGCGCCAAGGCGAGCATTAACGACGGACGCGGACGCGCAAGCGGATTGACCAACGGCCAGCGGATTGACAATGACCAAGGCTGGTGTCTGGAGTTTGGCCCTGAGCTGCTTCCAGTAACCGCGTCAGATGACGGGAATCCTGCCGGCAGTGTCATCGCCCTGGTCGATGACGGCGGCGTTCTGATGGTGCTCGAACGCGCGTTCGTCGTTCAGAAGCCCACGCGAGGCGGCAACGGTCAAAGCCCTTCAAGTCGCACTGGTCGAAGCCGGTGCTCCCCTGACAGGGACAACTTGTCCCACTATGTGCCCACGAATGGATATCTCCGGGAATCAGACATTTAGGATCGCGCCGTCTGAATTGTGGACAACCTGTCCCAACGCGGCGGGATCTCATGGTTCTGGTAAGCTGCTCAATTTCAATGAATTAGGAGTGAGAAGGCGAATGGTATCGAGCCTGCATTTCCAGGTGCAAGGTCAATGGTACCCATGAAAACGCGAATTATCCTCCTCCTGGCGCTTACGACGACTCCTGGCTGGCCGGCTGTCAAACTCGCCCCCGACCTGGCGAACCTTGCCGCCGATCAGAACCGCGATGTCATCGTGCGCTACAAGATCCGCCCCCAGCTTCGGCATCATAAGGCGGTGGAGCAGAGAGGAGGCAAACTCAGCCGTGACCTGGAGTTCCTCAACGCGGCAGCCTACAGGGTGAATGCGGAAGCGCTCAAAGGACTGGCGAACGATCCCGATGTCGAATACATAACCCCCGACCGCGAGGTGAAGGGCGCGCTCGACTACGCCGAACCTGCCATCAATGCCAATATCGCTATGAAGTATGGCTTTAACGGCAGCGGTGTGACCGTAGCGGTGATCGACAGCGGGATCATGGATTCACATCCCGATCTTCAGACCGGCAGCGGGCAGAGCCGAGTGGTATATGCCGAGAGCTTCAACCTGTCGGAAGGAAACGACTATTTCGACCGCTACGGCCACGGGACGCACGTGTCCGGGATTCTGGGAGGCGACGCTTCCATGTCGAGCGGGCCGATGTACCGGCACACCTTTTTGGGGATCGCACCGATGGTGAAGTTTGTGAACCTCAAGGTGCTCGACCGCAACGGATTGGGGACCGACAGCATGGTGATCGCGGCGATTCAGCGCGCGATCAGTTTGAGGTCCACGTACAACATCCGGATCATCAACCTGTCGCTGGGGCGTCCTGTGATGGAAAGCTATCATCAGGATCCTTTATGCCAGGCTGTCGAGCAGGCGTGGAAGGCCGGCATGGTTGTGGTGGTCGCCGCGGGGAATGAAGGCCGCAACAATACCAAAGGCACCAACGGCTATGGCACGATTACTTCTCCTGGAAACGACCCCTACGTCATCACGGTCGGAGCTATGAAAGACATGAAGACGCTGTCGCGGGCCGACGACCAGATGACCAGCTACAGTTCGAAGGGGCCGACGTTGTTCGATCACGTGGTCAAGCCGGACCTGGTGGCGCCGGGGAATAAAATCATGTCATCTCTACCCGCTGGACTCGCGCTGACGAATACGTATCCCGGCAATATGGTGCCCTTGAGCTACTACGTCGTAAATGGTCCGTCGCAGCCTTCCACCTATTATTTCGAGATGAGTGGGACCAGTATGGCGGCTCCGATGGTTTCGGGCGCCGCAGCCCTGCTGCTCCAGCAGAATCCGCTTCTGACGCCAGACCAGATCAAAGCGAAGCTGATGAAGACTGCCAGCAAGTCGTTTCCCGTGTCCAGCGTGTCCACGGATCCGGTGACGGGCACGATATACACGGTGCAGGATGACCTTTTCACGGTCGGCGCCGGATATCTGGATGTCTGGGCGGCACTCAACAACTTCGATTCGATCTCGACGACCAAGACGGCGGTTTCCCCCACCGTGCAATACAACAGCTCTCTCCAGAAGGTGGTACTGACCAATGGCAGCAACGTGGTTTGGGGCGACGCGAGTCTGGCCCTGAGCACGGTTTGGGGTACGCAGGTACTGCTGGGGAACAACATCGTGTGGGGCGACAACATCGTGTGGGGGGATGCGACGGTGGCTGGATTCAACATCGTTTGGGGCGACAATATCGTGTGGGGTGACAGCACTCCCTCCGGCGAAACCGTCAAGGTGGCCATCTACGGCGAGAATTAAGCCCGATCCTCACCGTTCCTCCCGGCGTGCCGATAAGGGAACTGAAAGGGAAGTGAACCTTCGGCACGCCGATTCTCCTTTTGCGACGAGAGTTCTGATGTGGCCGATCGGTAGAGCTCTCGGTGTGAGTGTGGAAAAAAAGGACATCGGTCATCTGCCTTGGGCGGCCAAGTTCTACATCGCCAGCCTCACGATCACGGCGTCGATCGTGGGGTTGGTTGGATTTCACGGGTGGCGCCCCTCGGGTCTGGGCCATTTCGGGTTCCTGCTGGTGTGCGGCGTGCTGTGCTCGAACATGAAGGTCTGGCTGCCGGGCCTCACCGGCACACTTTCGGTCAACTACATCTTCATCCTGACTGCCGCCACCGAGCTCTCGCTGCCGGAAACGATGGCCATCGGCGTCATCAGCGGGATTGCGCAGTTGTTCTGGTCGGCCCGCAAGCGGCCGCGAGCCATTCAAATCGCCTTTACGGCCGCCAGCATGACTCTCTGCAGTGGGTTGACGTATGAGGTGTACCGCTCGTCGCTGCTATCGGACAGCATTCCCTTTCGCCTGTTCTGGGCGTCCGTAGCCTACTTCCTTTCCAATTCGGGCAGTGTCGCGGTAATCGTCGCGCTAACCGAAGGTAAGAGCCTGCCCGGCCTCTGGCGCGACAACTTCTTTTGGACCGCGCCCCATTACCTGGTGGGCGGCTCGGTCGCCGGGGTACTGTATTTCTGGGATCAGTCGTTGGGGTGGCAGACCTCCGTCCTGGTCTTCCCGACCGTCTACCTGCTTTACCACTCCTATCGCCTGTACCTGGGACGGCTGGAAGAGGAGAAGCGCCACGTTGGCGAGATGGCCGATCTCCATTTGCGGACCATTCAGGCGCTGGCCCTGGCCATCGATGCTCGCGACGGCACTACCCACGATCATCTTTGCCGAGTGCAGGTCTATGTCCGCGAGTTAGCGCGTGAGCTTGGGGTTTCGGCCGAGGAGCGGCAGGCGCTTGAAGCGGCGGCGCTTCTGCACGATATCGGAAAGCTGGCGGTGCCGGAGTACATCATCTCCAAACCGGGGAAACTGACACCGGAAGAATTCGAAAAAATGAAGGTGCACCCGATTGTCGGCGCCGAGATTCTGGACAGCGTGCAGTTTCCCTACCCGGTGGTGCCGATTGTGCGGGCT
>Ga0335077_10007318_pt1 | contig 13647 bp, 10 predicted proteins | sample Lox_Sample_31_FD_207151 | JGI IMG/M metagenome (GOLD analysis project Ga0335077, IMG submission 207151) | Soil microbial communities from Loxahatchee National Wildlife Refuge, Florida, United States - Lox_Sample_3.1 | ecosystem: Environmental > Terrestrial > Soil > Wetlands | place: USA...
GACGGCCGGAATCTCTCCTTCCTTCGCTCGACGCCGCAGGGCCGCGCCTGGTACCTGACCACGGCGCTCGGCGGGCCGGAGCGCAAGCTCGCGGACGTGTTTCCGTATTTCGATCTGGGCAGCGGCAACAGCACGTACTTCTCCCCGGACGGCAAATCGCTGGCGATCGTGGACAAGGCGAACTCGAGCGAGCCTTCGAGCATCTACCTCCTGTCGATGGAGGACTCAACGCGCCGGCGACTGACGTTCCCTCCTGCCGGCACCACCGGGGACTACTATCCGGCGTTCTCTCCGGACGGCAAGCGGCTGGCATTCGCGCGCGCGGTGAGTTTTTCCGCCACCGACCTATACGTGCTCGAGCCGTTGAACGGCACTGCGCGGCGGCTCACGTTCGACGGGCTCACCATCGACGGACTGGCTTGGGCGGCGGACAGCCGGGAGATCATCTTCTCGTCCCGCAGAGGCGGCAGTTTCAACTCGCTGTGGAAGATCCGGAGCAGCGGCGGGACTCCGGAGCGCGTGAGCGCATTTGGCGAGGACATCATCAGCCCCGCGGTTTCGCGCGACGGCAGGCTGGCGTATACGCGCCGGCTGGACGATATGAATATCTGGAAATTTACGCTGGACAGCGCGGGGCGTGTGATCTCGAAGGCGCCGCTGATTGCGTCCACGTTCCGCGATTCCGACCCGGACTATTCACCCGACGGCCGCCGGATCGCGTTCACGTCGGGACGCAACGGCAGTTTCGGGATCTGGGTGAGTGACATCGACGGGGCGAATGCACGGCTGCTGTTTGACGGCGGCGCTTATGTTACGGGAAGCCCGCGCTGGTCTCCCGACGGGAAGCGAATCGTTTTCGACACCAGGGCCAACGATCCCGCGCGAGTCGGAAACCCGAGTATCTGGATGGTGGATGCGGACGGCGGGCAGGCGCGGCGCCTTACCGGAGCCGGCACGGGCGACGTCGCGCCGAGCTGGTCGCACAACGGAGCATGGGTTTACTTCGCCTCGACGCGCAGTGGAACTTTACAGATCTGGAAGATTCCTTCGCAGGGCGGAGCGGCCTTGCAGGTGACCCGAAAGGGCGGCTTCGAAGGATTCGAGAGCCCGGATGGCCAGTTTCTGATGTACGTGAAGGGCCGGGAGATTCCGGGCATCTGGCGAGTGCCCGTTGCGGGCGGGGAAGAAGTTCAAATTGCCGACAGGGACCAGGTCGGCTACTGGCGTTGCTGGCGGCTCGCGCGAGGCGGAGTCTATTTTGCCACGGCTGCACCTCCAGCCGAACCTCGCCTGGAATTTCTGGACCTGGCAACCGGCGCGGTCCAGCAGATTGCCACGCTTCCCAAGGCGCCCGATGCGACGATTCCGGGCCTGGCCGTTTCACCTGACGGCCAGACGCTGTTGCTGGCCCAGTACGATCAAAACGGAAGCAACATCATCATGGTGGAGCGCGGCCGCTAAGCAGAGTCCGGCGCGGGGCGAATTATCGAGGATTTCGGGGAGGGACGAGGTCCCAGCGTTCGACCGCGATGCGGCCGGTCCGGTTGTCCGCCGCGAAGAACTCCTGCAATAACGGCCCTTCCGGTGGATAAATAAGGTTGGTGATGGCGACCTGGCCACCCTGGGCGAACACTTCGAGCGTGGAGTGGTCCACCAGGATGTTCAGGCTTATGGCTTCCCCGGCATCGGGCAGCGGGGCGGCAGTGCGGGCGGGAAATCGTGGACTGAAGGCGGTGTTTCCGGAGTGCGTGCGGTCCACACCCACTTCGCGATTTCGCGCGTCGCAGGCAATCGTGGTGTAAGTTCCGTTTGCGCCCAGAAGCTTCAAACCAGCCGGTCCTTGGGTATCCGCGTGCAAAGTGACCATCAGCTCGAAGGCCGGCTCGCGGACGATGTGGGTGCGCAAGGCCTGGTTGAGGTCGCTTACGCTCGTGCCGCTCCAGGAAAACGGGTTTTGCCGCAGGCGGCGGATGGTTTCGACAGGTTGTTGTACGAGGCGAAGACCGTCAGGACCCTGGCGAAGCTGGAGGCGGCGCGGCGCGGTCATCTGGCCGCGCCAGGGGGCGGTGGGCACCTTATCCGCATACTGCCAGTTGTTCATCCAACCGAGCATCAATGGAGTTTCAGTGGACGGCAGGTGGTTAAAGGTCAGGGCGCAGTAGCAGTCCTTGCCGTAGTCCGTCCAGAGGGTGACAGCCGGGGGATTGTCATTGAAAAAGCGGCCGCCCTCGAAGCGACCGACGAAGTATTGCTCGCCGGAGCCGCCCTGGAGGCCGCCGGGGTTCAATCCGACTTTGAGCACCCAACGGGTGCGGTGCGGGTTGGTGCCTTCGACCGGCACCTCGGTCAGCGTGGGGCACTCCCATTGTCCGGCCGTGGCGCCGGCGGGGCCGAAGTCGCCCAGACGATCCCAGCGCTTGAGGTCGGGCGATCCGTAGAACAGCACCTTGTGATCGTTGGGAAGCGCGACCGCCATGATCCAACGCCGATCTGGGGCGAACCAGAAGACGTGGGGATCGCGGAAGTCGGGCAGATCGAGGTTCAGCACGGGATTTCCGGAGTACTTGGTCCACGTGCGGCCGCGATCGTTGCTATAGGCCAGGTTCTGGGTTTGGAGCGGCCTGCCGTTGGCGGCGCGCGGTGTGTGACCGGTGTAGACGGCGACCATGCAGGGCTTGCCGCCGGCGCAGAAGCCGCTGGTGTTGCGCTCGTCGACGACGGTACTCCCGGTGAAGATCATGATGCCGTTCTCTTCGGCGAGAGCCACCGGCAGTTCGACCCAGCGGACGAGATCGCGGCTGACGGCGTGCCCCCAACTCATGTGACCCCAGGTATCGCCGAACGGGTTGTATTGGAAGAAGAGATGATATTCGCCGTTGAACCAGACCAGCCCGTTCGGGTCGTTGGTCCAGTTGCGGCTGGGGGAAAAATGAAATTTCGGACGGTACAACTCGCCGGAGGACTGGGTCCAGGCCGCGGACAGGCAGGTGAGGAGCAGAAGTGCGAGCCGGGGCATTCTGGAGCCAGTCTCTCACAGAGCCCAGTGCCGCGCGGGAGCCCTAGGGCTGGTTCTGACTCTTTCCGTAAAGGCGCTGGTAGAACTGGTTCACGGGATTCCGCTCCACCAGCGGGATCAGGATCGCGGTCATCAGGATACTGACGATCACGGCAAGGTACGCGAAGTCTCGCGCACGCTCCGCGCCCTCAATGCCCCGGGCCACGGGGATGGACGCCAGCACGGCGGAGACGAGTCCTTTCGGAGCCAGCACGGACATCAATCCGGCTTCCGGCCACTCGATATCGACCAGCCGGGTCACCAGTTTCACCGTGAAGATGCGCGCGACATACACCAGCAGGATCAGCACAAAGGCGGCGAGAGCAAGCCATCCTTCGGCGAACCGGATGGAAATGCCGAGGTAGATGAAGAAGAAGACTTTCAACAGAAACAGCATTTCGTTGAGGAACTCGTGGTCGAAGTGCGCCAGGACTCCAAACTCGCGGCCTCTGAGAAGCGGCAATTTGCGAATGCCCAGCAGATCATGGTTGGTCAGCGTCGCTCCGAACGCCAGGGCGGCGACCGCGCCGCTGAAGCCCATGGTGTCGGTGAGGCCATAAAGCACGAAGGCCAGCGCGAGGGTGGTAAACGCGGTATTGGGAAAACTGCGGACCCGATTCATGATGCTCAGCCATACCGCTCCCCCGAGCACACCGATGATGCCCGCGCAGAGCAGCGAGGCGATAATCGAGCCTGCCAGGTGCACCGGATTGAGCGCGCCGGTCTTCGCCGCATCGAGCAAACCGAGCAACAAAATGATGGTAAGCACGTCGCCTAACGCGGATTCGAGTATCAGGATTGTGCCTGGCGGATCCTTCATCCCGATACTTTTGACCAGCGCAATGACGACGGCTGCCGAGGTCCCGCCCAGCACGCTGCCCAGCATCGCGGCCAGCATGGGATCCAGCTTCAGCCAGAAAACGCCAACCACCATCGTCAGGCCGATGGTCACGATCAGCGTGGACAGAGTGAGCCGCAACACGGGCCGCCAGATGCTCGGGATCACCAGGGGGTCCAACGTCATGCCGCTTTCAAACAGGATCAGTACCAGGGCAATGGTGCTGATGACACTGCCGGCCTTGCCGAAGGATTCCGGAGCCACCTCATGGGTGATCGGACCAAGAAGCAGACCCAGCAGCGTGAGCCACAGGACATCAGGCACCCTGGTCTTGCGGAAGAGTGCCACGAAGAAATGCGCCAGAAAGATAATCAGCCCGATGACGAGAATGGTCTCAGCCATGATGACTACTCACGATCGCAGCGCGCCCGTCCGGATACCTGCCCCCAGGGCACAGGAGCGTACCATTATAGACATCGGGGCACGACCTTGTCCTGTGATGAAGTCTTGGGGCCGGCGGTTCAAAAATCTCGGGCGCGGCGGTCACACGTGGGGCTTGTCGGTTGCACCGAGCGGCAGGTGGGGGTGATAGCCGGTTAAGTGCTTGTACATCTCGAGCGCGTTGAAAATGATCGGGCAGTGCGCAGCCCAGCGGACATGCGACGAGAGGCGGCTGCCGAGCGAGTGAACGCCGACGGCGACGTGCGGGAAGTCGCGGCAGGTCTTGGGGCGGGCTTCGTAGATGGTGCAGAGGGTCCCGTCGAGAAAGACGCAGCCTTGCTTCGCATTGAGCAGGGTGCGTGAGGCGTGCGAGTCGGGGTCGGGAACGGTGTAGAGGCGGACGACTTCCGCCGGCGTAGTGCCCAGGTGCCCGGCGATCTTTTCGATCTCCGCCTGATCGACCGACACTACGGAGTACCGGCAGCAATTGGCACATGTGGTACAGTCCATGTGCTGCTGTACTTCGCTAGCCAGGATTTGAAACTCCGTGTCGACGTGGTGGTGCGCAGAGAGGTAGCGGCGAAAGGCGAGGTTCTGTTTCACCTTCGCGGTTCCGAGCCGAAGAACTTCAGCCAGATCGGTAACCACGCCCTAAGAATATTCCCGGGCAGGCGAGATGGCAACCTCTTGCGCCTGGCGAACCATAAAATATTCACACTCCTCATTCGTCTACAACGGTAGGTGAAGGACACGGCGACAATGGACCGGGACCTGCGGATGTCCGAAGTGGTGGAGCGGGAGCAATCCCGGCTGCGCAACTTCATCCGCCGGCGGGTGCCGGATCCGCGCGATGCCGAGGACATTCTGCAGGACGTCTTCTGCGAGCTGGTGGAAGCGAACCGGCTGCTGATGCCGATCGAGCACGTCACGGGCTGGCTCTTTCGGGTGGCCCGCAATCGGATTACGGACCTGTTCCGCAAGAAGAGGCCCGAGAGCTTCAGCGAGACCGCCGTGATGGACGAGGACAGTGGACTGTCGCAGTTGGAAGACATGCTGCCTTCACCCGATGCGGGGCCGGAGGCGCTCTATGTGCGCGGCGCACTTCTGGATGAACTGGAAGCCGCGCTCGACGAGCTGCCCCAGGAGCAGCGCGAGGTGTTTGTGGCGCACGAGCTGGGAGGGCGCAGCTTCAAAGAGATTGCCGGCGAGACCGGAGTAAGCGTAAATACGCTGCTTTCGCGCAAGCACTATGCGGTGCGGCACCTGCGCGAGCGGTTGCAGAAGATCTACGACGAATTCACGAAAGTATGAGGAACGGATCATGAGACGGAAATGGAAATACCTGGTTCCGCTGGGCATTCTGGGGGTGCTGGTCTTTATCGCCATCGGCGGCGAGGCGGTGCGCCTGTTGTGGAACTGGCTGCTGCCGCCGCTGTTCGGCTGGCACGAAATTACGTTCTGGCAGGCCTTGGGCATTCTGGCGCTTTGCCGGATTCTCTTCGGGGGGCTGGGAATCCGCGGGTCCCGGTCGAAAGTTCGAGAGCGGATGGCGGAGCGGTGGGAGCGCATGACTCCCGAAGAGCGGGAACGCTTCCGGCAAGGGATGCGCGGGCGCTGCGGCCCCGGCGCATCCACCAGCGAGAGCCCGGCACAATGACCGACACCTTCAGGACCGGCGGTATACTCGGCGTAGGAGTGAAGCATGTATTGTCCGGAATGCCACGCCGAGTACGATGATGATTTCACCGAGTGCTCCCGTTGCCGCGTTCCCCTGCTGAGGGGAAGCGGCCCGGACTCAGGCGAGCAACTGGTTTCCGTGCTGGAGACGAACGATCGCATTCACCTTGCGATGGCGAGGGGCCTGCTCGAAGATGCCGGAATTCCGTTCATCCTGCAGGGCCAGATCGCGACGCTGGTACAGGACGTCGACGGGTTTCTACGGAAGTGGGTGCGCGTGCAGGTGCCGCGCGACCGCGAGATCGAAGCGCGGGATGTGCTGGATCAGTTGATGCAGCCGGTGCCACCGGATTCGGCCGATGCCGGGGCGTGAAATGCCGGCAGCGCCACGAACCACACGACGCATCATTCTAATCGTCTGCGCGGCAGTTGCGGCCGGCTTTGCGCAGGATGCCGACCCGGGCCGGCTGATCTTCGAATCGCGGTGCGCCCGCTGCCACGGCGCAGACGGGTCGGGCGGCGACATGGGGCCGAATATCCACGGCCGCCTTGCCTCCCACAGCGACGAGCAACTGGCGCAGTTGTTTCGCGAGGGATCGGGCGGGATGCCGCAGGTGGCGGTGACCGGGGAGGAGTTCCCAAACCTGGTCCGGTTTCTGCGGTCGCTCGAGCCTCAGCGGCGGCCGGTGGTGCGGATCACCGCGCGGCTCGTAAACGGAAAGGTGCTGGAAGGCGAACTGCTGAACCAGGGGTTCGGCGATCTTCAGATGCGCGGCGGCGACGGGCGCATTCACCTGCTACGGCGGGTGGGCGAGCGCTTTCGGGAGATCGAACCGGGCGTCGATTGGCCCGGGTACAACGGCGACCCCGGCGGCAACCGGTACACCACGCTGGCGCAGATCACGAAGGCCAATGTCGCGCGGCTGACGCCGAAATGGACCTTCACGTTGCAAGGGGCGGGGCAGTTGCAAGGGACGCCGGTGGTGGCCGGCGGAATCATGTACATGCCGGCCTCGAACGAGTGCTATGCGCTGGATGCCGGCACCGGGCGCGAGATCTGGCACTTCCGAGTGCCGGGCGAGAAGACGGGCGGGACCAACCGGGGCGTGGCGGTGGCGGGCGATCGCGTGTTTCTCCAAACGCAGAAGGCGCACATGATCGCGTTGAACCGCTTCACGGGCGAGAAGGTGTGGGACACGGAGATGGCCGATTGGCGGCAGAGTTACTTTGCGTCGTCGGCGCCGCTGGCGGTGGGCGCGCTGGTGGTGGGAGGAGTCGGCGGAGGCGAGCACGGCACGCGGGGATTTGTGGCGGCGTATGACCAGGCCACGGGGAAGGAAGTGTGGCGGTTCTGGACCGTGCCGCTGCCGGGCGAGCCGAAGTCGGAGACGTGGCAGGGCGGCGGAATCGAGCACGGCGGCGCGCCCACATGGTTCACCGGAACGTACGACCGCGAGCTGGATACGATTTACTGGCCGACGGGCAATCCCGCCGCGGAGTATTACGGCGACGATCGCGCCGGCGACAATCTGTACTCGGACTGTATTCTGGCGCTCGATGCGAAGAGCGGAAAGCTCAAGTGGCACTACCAGGGGACGCCGCACGACTTGTGGGATTGGGACGCCACGGAGACGCCGGTGGTGGTGAATGCATCCTGGGAAGGACGGCCGCGCAAGCTCCTGCTGCATGCCAATCGCAACGGCTTCTTCTATGTCTTCGACCGGACGGATGGGCGGCTGCTGCTGGCGAAGCAGTTCATCAGGAACCTGACATGGGCCAGCGGAATCGGGGCGGACGGGCGTCCGATCAAGCTGCCCAACCAGGAGCCCACCGCGGCTGGAACGCGGGTGTGTCCGGCGCAGGACGGCGCGACCAACTGGTATTCGCCTTCGTTCAATCCTGCGACGGGCCTGTACTACGTGCAGACGTTCGAGAAGTGCAGCGTGTACACGAAATCGACGCCGGGGACGTGGCAGGCGGGCCGGGAGTATCTCGGGGGATCGGAGCGGACCGCGCGGGATCTGAAGCCGGAGCGAATCCTCAGGGCGATCGATATTCACACGGGGAAGATTGCGTGGGAGCTTCCGCAGCCCGGGCCGGCGGACTCGTGGGGCGGCACTCTGACGACAGTGACCGGGCTGGTGATCTTCGGCGAGGAGGGCGGATCGCTGATGGCGGCCGATGCGGCGGCGGGAAAGGCGCTCTGGAGTTTTCCGACGAACCAGCTCTGGCACGCGTCGCCGATGACGTACTCGGTGGATGGGCGGCAGTACATCGCGGTGGCGTCGGGGCCGAATGTGATTGCATTCGGGGTGGAGTAGGCAGATGCTGAATACTGAAACACACCTAAAGGGCCGCAGATGAGCGCCGATGAACGCGGATTCAAAACCAATGCCGGCACGACAAGCTTCCAACTGAAATCGCGGGCCCTCAATCGACGGCAGGTGCTGGCTCTGTTGGCTTCAACGCGTTTCGCCCAGGGCGCGGGCGGGCGGCCGGTGAGGTTCGGAGGGCCGATCTTCCTGAAGTCCGACGATCCGCGGGAGCTTGCGCGCGAGCATCGGCGGCTGGGGTACAGCGCCGCGTACTGTCCTGCGGCCACGGCGGCCGAGACCGAAAAGATCCGCGCGATTCGCGACGGCTTCGCGGCGGAAAACGTGGCGATCGCGGAGGTGGGGGCCTGGAAGAACATGCTCGATCCGGATAGCGCTACGCGCAAGGCGAACGTCGAGTACGTGGTGGAGCGGCTGGCGCTGGCGGATGCGGTGGGGGCGCGCTGCTGCGTGGATATCGCCGGGTCCTACAATCCAAAGTACTGGTATGGCATGCATCCGAAGAATCTGTCGAAGGATTTCCTGGATGCCACGGTGGAGAACTGCCGGCACGCCATCGACGCCGTGCGCCCAAGCCGGACCGTCTTCACGATCGAAATGATGCCGTGGTCGCTGCCAAACGGTCCGGATTCGTATCTGGAGCTGATCGAGGCCGTCGACCGGCGGGCGTTCGGCGTGCACCTGGATGCATGCAACGTGGTGAACAGCCCCGAACGTTTTTACAACAACAAAGCAGTGATCGAAGAGTGCTTCCGCAAGCTGGGGAAGTGGATCGCCTCGTGCCATGCCAAGGACCTTGCCTGGGTGCCGGAATACAACGTGCATTTCGCCGAGGTGGTTCCGGGCAGGGGCGAGATCGACTATGCGACTTATCTTCGCGAGCTGACGAAGCTCCCGGTGGACGCGCCCCTGATGTTGGAACACTTGAAAAACGCCGCGGAGTACGACGAAGGACGCGCTTATATTCAGCGAGTAGCGGCGCAAACCGGCGTCGCCTTCGCGTAGCATCCCCTTTTTACCCCGACTTAACCCCAAGTTGACCGTAACTCCGCTGTCATTCACGCATGTTGGAGCGTCTGAATGAAAAATCGCCCCGGTAAGCGGGCGTGCAACCCGGCTGTGTGCATTTGTTTCACGGCCGGGTAAATGGTCGGAAGCGAGGGTCGGAGGTTAACACGATGAAATCGGCATGCTTGTTTTTGCTGATGGCCGCCTGTGCATGCGCACTGTTTGGACAGGCTTCGGATGGAAACATCACCGGCACGATAACGGACAGCTCAGGCGCGGCTGTGCCCAAGGCCAGGATCGAGTTTCAAAATACGGCGACCGGGGTGGTCAGCTCCACCTTAACCGACGCCGGCGGCGTTTACCGGTTGAGTAATCTGCTGGTGGGTACTTACAACCTGTCGGTTAGCGCCCCAGGGTTTACCACGCAGTCGTTGAAGGGTGTGGTGATCGATCTCAACAAAGTAACAACTGCGAACGTGACGCTGGAGGTGGGATCGGTAGCGACCGCGGTCGAGGTGGTGGACTCGCAGGCACTGCTGGACACGACCACGGCACAGGTGGCGAACAACTACACGAGCCGCACCGCGGCAGACCTGCCGAGCGCGGCGAACACCGGGGGCGTGTTGAACCTGGCGCTGCTCGGGGCGGGGGTTTCGAACGCCGGAGGGCTGGGCACGGGGACCGGCCCTTCGGTGGGCGGGCAGCGGCCTCGAAACAACAGTTTCACCGTGGAAGGCGTGGACAACAACCGCAAGGACGTTACGGGTCCGATCGTCTACGTGCCGAACGACGCGGTGGCGGAATTTTCGGTCCTGCAGAACCAGTTCAGCGCAGAGTACGGGCATTCGTCGGGCGGCCAGTTCAACACCGTGATCCGCGGCGGAACGAATGAGATGCACGGCGGAGTCTACGAGTACCTGCAAAACCGGGACCTGGACGCGCTGGACCAGGCGTTCAAGCGGCAGGGGATTCTCACGAAGCAGCGCTACGACCAGAACCGCCTGGGCGGCACGCTGGGCGGCCACATCATCAAGAACAAGCTGTTCTACTACGGCGTCTACGAGTACAATCCGCTGGGCCAGGCGAGCACACCGTCCTCGGCGACGATTGTGCCGACCGCGCAGGGATACTCGCTGTTGTCCAGCATTCCGGGAATCTCACAGACCAACCTGCAGGTGCTGAAACAGTACGTGAGCCCGGCGCCGGCCAACGACCAGGGATTCGCCAAGGTGCTCGGGGTATCGATCCCGCTGGGCACGCTGCCGATTTCGGCGCCGAATTACACGAACGCGTACAACTGGCTGATCTCGATCGACTACAACCTGTCGAGCCAGGACCAGATCCGCGGACGCTATATCGACAACAAGCAGACCGGCTTCAGCGCGACCAACAACGCGCAGACGAATTTGCCGATTTTCTTCGCGCAGCGGCCGATCACCGGCAAAGTGGCCTCGGTGTCGGAGTTTCACAACTTCCGGGCCAACCTGACCAACGAGCTGCGGCTGGCCTACAACCGGTACAACGACAGCAGCCCGATTCCGAATTTTCAATACCCGGGCCTGGACGTGTTTCCGAATATCCAGATCCAGAACGACATGAGCGTCCAGATCGGGCCGTTCACGAGCGGGCCCCAATCCACCATCCAGAACACGTACCAGATGGTGGACAACCTGAGTTGGACGCACGGCCGGCACGATCTCAAGTTCGGCGTGGACGCGCGCAACCTGATCGCGGAGAGCACGTTCATCCAACGCGTGCGCGGCGACTACGACTACTCGACGCTGGAGCGGTATCTGCTGGACTACGTGCCGGACCTGCTGGCGGAACGCAACGTGGGCGGCAAGCCCTACGCGGGCAACCAGTATGCGGTCTACGCATATGCCAACGACAACTTCCGCGTGGACCGGCACCTCACGCTGAACCTCGGACTACGGTACGAGTTCACCAGCGTGCCGCGGTCGATGCAGGAGTTTGCGCTGAACAGCCTGGCCGATGTGCCGGGAGTGTTGACGTTCTTCGCGCCCAAACCGCAGTACAAGAACTTCGCGCCGCGGTTCGGTTTTGCGTATTCGCCGGGCACGAGCGGATCAACCTCGATCCGGGGCGGATTCGGCCTTTCCTACGACCAGATCTTCGACAACGTCGGTACGAATGCGCGCCCGCCTCAGGCGACCTCAACCGTGGACCGGCCGGTGGTGGACCAGTGCTGTTTCCTGGGAAGCGGCGGCATCAAGCCGAACGAGGTGGCGGCGGCGCTGACGCCGGCGGCTGCACGCGCGGCCACTTCGTCGTGGCTGCCCGACCAGCAACTGGGATACGCCATCAACTGGAACCTCGGAGTGCAGCACGTGTTCGCGAAGGACTATACGCTGGAGGTCCGCTACGTGGGAACCAAGGGCGTACACCTGCTGTTTCAGCAGCAGTTGAACCGAAGCGCGGTAACGACCGCGACACACAACCTGCCGACTTATCTGCAGGCGCCGTCGCAGGCCGCGCTGGACACGCTGCCGCTGACGCTGGCGCAGCTCACGGCGGAAGCCAACCCGAGCACGTCGAGCATCATCAATCCGTTCCTGCCCTACGGCTTCCCGCTGACGATCACGGCGTATGTGCCGCGCGGCAATTCGGTGTATCACGGGCTGGCGGCGGAGCTGACGCGGCGCTTTTCGAAGAACCTCACGTTCAAGGGGGCCTACACTTGGAGCCACCTGATGGACGACAGCACGGCGGAGGTGAACAGCACGACGCTCTCGCCGCGCCGTCCTCAGGACTTCAACAACATCCGAGCGGACTGGGCATCGTCGCTGCTGGACCACCGGCAGCGGCTGACGGCAAGCTGGATATACCAGACTTCGTGGTTCCAGAACGAGAAGAGCTGGTTGAAGCGGAACGTGCTGGGCAACTACCAGATATCCGGCGTGTACACGGTGGAATCGCCGGAATACGTAACGCCGCAGAGCGCGGCAGACGCGAACCTGAACGGGGACTCGGCGGGAGACCGGGTGATCATCAACACCAACGGCGTCCCCGGGACGAGCAGCGATGTAACGGCGCTGAAGAACTCGAAAGGCGATACCGTGGCATACCTGGCCAACAATCCGACCGCACAGTTTATTCGCGCGCAGAAGGGGGCATACGCGACTTCGGGGCGCAATATTTTCCCGGCGAAGGGCATCAACAACTGGGATTTCAGCATCGCCAAGATCGTGACGTTCCGCGAACGGTACCGGGTGCAGGTGAGGGCTGACTTCTTCAACGGGTTCAACCATCCGCAGTACACGCCGGGCGTGGTGAACAACGTGACCGCGACCAATCGCGCCAACGTGACCAACTACCTGACGCCGGGCAATGCGCTGTTCGGACAATTCGACCAGGTTTACAGCAGCAATCCGAGAGTGATCCAGTTGGGCGCGAAGCTCAACTTCTGAACGACACCGGGTCGGCCGGCACGACCGTTTCGAGGACGGGCATGTCGGCCGCAAGCTGGCGCATTCCCGAGAGCGCGAGGCCATAACGGCCGCGAATGCCGGTCTTCTCGAAGATGTGTTTGAGGTGGATTTTGACAGTGCCGGTACAGATGCCGAGGTGGGAAGCGATTTCCTTGTTCCGGTAACCGCGCGAAACCAGGTCCATGACCTGCATTTCCCGCGCTGTGAGAGCGGCGCGCCCCGTGCGGATGGGCCGGGCGGGATTGCGCAGGATCTGCTGCTCCATCCAACTGCCGCCGGAAGCGATGGTTCGCATGCAAGCGGTCAGATCGTCCAGGGAAGCGGTCTTGCGAATCACACCGGCGGCGCCGGCCTGGATGTAGCGCAGGGCCTCGGATTCGGAGATGGGCTCTCCCCACACCACCGAGGCGGTGGTCAGGCCTTCCTCACGCATGATGCGCAGCCAGTCCACGATGGTATGGCTTCCGAATTCACGGTTTACCACCAGGATGTTGGGGCGCAACTCGCGAACGGCCCCCACGGCGTCTTCCAGAGTGGTTTCCATCGCGACGACGCGCGGACCGTCATGGGAGGCAAGGAGGTTTCGCAAACCCTCCATGGCGACGGGCTGGGGATCACAAACTGCCAGTGTCAGCACGGCTCAATATCGCTATCGACTGCTGTGTCTTGACACTTTAGTGCATGAAACGCGGGAATTGTCTCAAAAGAAATGCGCCGGGGGCGGAGTGACTCATTACCCGGCGGGTCAAACGCGGTACTCGTCGGCGCGCCAGTCCTTGACGGCCTGCTTGATGTCGCCGGGCTGGAGGCCTTCGGAGGCGGCGCGCGAGGCCAGGGCTGGAAACT
>Ga0335077_10007322_pt1 | contig 13641 bp, 13 predicted proteins | sample Lox_Sample_31_FD_207151 | JGI IMG/M metagenome (GOLD analysis project Ga0335077, IMG submission 207151) | Soil microbial communities from Loxahatchee National Wildlife Refuge, Florida, United States - Lox_Sample_3.1 | ecosystem: Environmental > Terrestrial > Soil > Wetlands | place: USA...
GCGGAAGCCGCCGGAATTTCTCTCCAGCTCTGCGGCCACACACATCTTGGCCAGTTCATTCCGTGGACGTGGATGGTGCGGCGAATTTACGGCCGGTTTTCGTATGGGCTGAGCCAAATCGGCGGCATGCAGTCGTTCACGTCGAGCGGAGCGGGCACCTGGGGACCGCCTCTCCGCCTCGGCTCCCGCTCCGAAGTCGTCCTGCTGGAATTCCAGTGAGGAACTCACGGACGGGGTGTGAAATCCGCTATAATGCGGGCAAAAGATGGCTCTTCCCACCGCGCACGCAAATCTGGGCGTCCTCCCGCAGCCGCAAGACGTGTTTCTCCACCAGACAATCCGAGCGGACGCGTTTGAATGGCTCCGGGGCAGGGAACGGAATTCCATCCATGCCGTGATCACGGACCCCCCGTATGGCTTGCTGGAATATTCGGAGGGGGAAAAGAAGAAGCTCCGAGCGGGGCGCGGCGGAGTATGGCGGATTCCTCCCAAATTTGACGGGTGCCAGCGCCGTCCACTGCCGCGATTTACCGTGTTGAAGGAGCGGCACACCGCCGAACTGGAAGCCTTCTTCTCGCGGCTGGCCACGCTGCTCTTTCCTGTGTTGGTGCCTGGGGCGCACGTGTTCATTGCCACAAACCCACTGGTCTCCCACTTCGTTTACGGGCCTTTCCTCCGCGCGGGCTTCGAAAAGAGGGGAGAGATCATCCGCGTGGTGCAGACGTTGCGCGGGGGAGACCGGCCGAAGAACGCGCATCGGGAATTTCAGGACGTGTCCGTGATGCCGCGGTCATGCTGGGAGCCCTGGGGACTGTTTCGCAAACCGTGCGAGGGGCGCGTGCAGGATAATCTTCGGCGGTGGAAGACGGGAGGACTGCGGCGGATTTCGGGGGAGTCGCCGTTCCGGGACATGATTCAGTCGTCGCCGACTCGCCCCGTAGAACACCGGCTCGCGCCACACCCCTCTCTTAAGCCGCAACACTTTCTGCGGCAGATCTGCCGCGCGGCCCTTCCACTGCGTGAGGGTGTCGTACTCGATCCGTTCATGGGCTCCGGTTCAACGATCGCGGCGTGCGCCGCTCTGGGACTCAAGAGCATCGGAATCGAGATGGACGCAGCCTATTTTCAACTGGCGCAGCGCGCGATTCCCCGGCTGGCCGCGCTAAAGATTGCTGCGACGGAGCGAGATGGCCGAGTCGGGTGAATTCAGCAAAGATGTTGAACTTCCGCACGGCCTGACGCTTGGTGCCATCCGGAAGTCCATTGACTATATCGAACGGGAGCTCGCCGCACTCATAGACATTTACCACGAGCAGGCGAACGTATTCAGCGCACTGGTAGGAATTTACGGCGTCCGTGCCCTCGATTCATACAGTGTGTACGAGAAGAGCAGGCATCTCGACGTGGCACAACAACGGTTCCCTGACCTGCGGCGGCGCGATTCGCGCTCGCCGACTCCTCCCAGGCATTCACTTGAGTCGAAGGGAAGCAAACGTCCCTGGGAAATTCAATCCCATTACGACCACCCCGGGTGGTACATCGTGTGGCGATACTTGGTGGACCCGACGGAATCCATCGAGCGGGGAAAGCCGTTCCTGGTCTGGCGCGTGGACGTGGTCTACCTGACCCGCAAGGATTGGGAATATCAGGGCAGCAAAGCCGGACCCACCGGCGGCGGCCGCACCCATACTTTCGGCCTCAAGTTCCCCGCAGCCAAATTAAGGGACAAAGCAGTCTTTCGCCGCGCTGGCATCAAACTCTCTGGTGGGAAGCCAACGCCGACGAACGGCGGCTAGTGTGTCCGGCACATTCGCCGCCGATGACGCCCCTCGATGAGGTCCGGTCACAACCCGCGAGATCGCGATTAGATTTCCAGGCCGAGAATTCCGATTTCCGGAAATTCCGATAATTGATTGCATTTTGAACCGCATGACCGGCAGATTGGCACGGAAGTGCCGGCGGAGTCCCAAGCGCAACTCCCTCCCATTGAGATTCCGGCGGCGTTGCACACTAGCGCGGACATCTCGAATTGTTTGCACAAATCCGGAAACTCACGCCGCCATTTATTTTCGGCGGACTCAGCAATCATGATAATCGCATCCGCCCTCTGGCTCTTATAATGAGCGAAGAAATCTTCCGCCATGTAGTAATCGTGGCAAATCATCAGCCCGAATAGCGCCTGAAATCCAAATTCTCGCCGGCCGAGATAGAAAGTTTGATAGTCACCCGGGGTAAAACATCTCCCGAATCTGTGAGGCGGACTCTTCTGCCTATACGAACTAACGAACCCGCGCTGGACAATCGCGGCGGAGTTGTGGAGATGGTCCCCGTCTCTCTCAAGAAGGCCCGCGACCAGACTCGATTGCGGTCTCGAATCGAGAGCCAACTGGAGCTTTCCAACAAGCGGTCCCTGTAACCGCTCGGCATACTTCAACGGCTCGGCTGTGGCATTTCCGAAACCGACGTTGAACAATTCCGGCAAAATGTACAAATCTGCACCCAGTGTTTCCACCCCTCTGCGAACAAAGGGAAGGTTGTCGACGCCGGGCTGAGGCTCAGTTTGGATCAGGCAGATATTCATTCGGAAAAAATGCTTGGCTCACCCCCAACGGCAGGGCAATCCGCAGCCGACGGCCCCTAGACTCTCGATTACCCAGCTCCCCCAGCCTAACATCAACCCCCTCGTACCAGCGCAGTCAACCTGGCTGACTCCGGCGAAGCCCAAGGCCCCATGTGGAACCAGCTACAACCATAACCCCATGTCCAAAACGATCGGCGAAACTAGACCCTGTTTACCCTGAGTGCCTTTGCGAAGGGTGCGCCGGGCGCACAACCCAACCTGGCGCGACAGGTTGGAGGGCACCACCTGGTCAGCCCTACCCACGTACCCAAAATTTGCGTCGCTTAAAACCCTGTTGCCCCAGGGGCACAGACCAATCTGGCGAATGCCGAGACTTCCCCTCGCCCGTAGCGCCGGCGTCCCGCGCCGGCCTTGCGCCTGTTCCGGAATCCCGAGGCGGAACTAACTTAGGAAGGAGAGTAGAGGCCGGCGCGGGACGCCGGCGCTACCGAAGCACCTCGGCTCTAGTCAACCACGATGCGCAGGAATTTTTTCTTGCCGGCGCGGAGGAGCCAGCTTCCGGCGGCGGAAAGATCGAGTTCATAGCGCACATCGTCGACGCGCGCGCCGTCAACTTCCACGCCGCCCTGCTTGATCAGGCGTTCGGCTTCGGCGCGCGAAGGAGCGAGCGCGAGCTCGGCGAGCAGAGCGGCCAGTTTTTTCTTTCCGCCGCGCGCGAGTTTGTGGATGGGCGCTTCTTCCGGCGCTTCGCGGTCGCGAAACACTTTCTGGAAATGCTGGGCGGCGTGCGCGCCCGCCTGCGCTCCGTGAAAATCGGAGACGATGCGGCGCGCCAGGTCCATCTTCACGTCCATGGGATGCTTCGCACCGCGTTCGACCTCCGCACGCAGCTTGTGCAGCTCCGCGCTGGGCAGATCCGTCAGCAGGTCGCAGTAAAGCCACATCAGCTGGTCGGAAATCGACATCAATTTTCCGAACATGGCGTCGGGCGGTTCGGTGATGCCCACGTAATTGCCCAGACTCTTCGACATTTTGCGCTGGCCATCGAGGCCGACGAGAATCGGCATGGTGAGAGCGACTTCGCCCGGAAGGCCGTATTCGCGCTGGATTTCGCGGTGGACGAGGAGATTGAATTTCTGCTCGGTGGCGCCCAGCTCGACGTCGGACTTCAAATTCACCGCGTCCATGGCCGTCAGCAGCGGATAGAGCAGCTCGTGGACGGAGATGGGCAGCTCCTTTTCGAGCCGGGAGGAGAAATCCTCGCGCTCCAGCATGCGCGCCAGGCGATAGTGGCCGCAGAGGCGCACGATATCGTAGCTGGACATTTTGTCCAGCCATTCGCTGTTGTAGCGGACTTCGGTTTTTTCGCGGTCGAGAATTTTGAAGACCTGGGCCAGATAGGTCCTGCTATTTACGTCCACCTCCTCCCGCGTGAGGGGAGGACGCGTTTCGGACTGGCCGGTGGGATCGCCGATCATGGCGGAAAAATCGCCGATCAGGAAGACGGCGGTATGGCCGAGGTCCTGAAAATGCTTCAGTTTCCGGAGCACCACGGTGTGGCCGAGGTGGAGATCGGGTGCAGTGGGATCCACGCCGAGATAGACGCGCAGGGGCTTGCCGGATTTGAGGGAGGCTTCGAGCTTGGTGCGGAGCTCGGCCTCGGGAATGATTTCGGCGACGCCCTTGCGGATGGCGTCGAGCTGCGCGTCAACGGATTGGAATTTCGCGTTCATTCCCGTTCCACCCTGCAATGTTACGCAGCGATTCAGCGCACCGGCTCCGCGGCCAGCACGCGGCGGCCTTCCATACGGAAGCGGCCTTCCAGCACGAGGCGCACGGCTTGCGAATAAATTCGATGCTCCTCCGCGAGGATGCGGGCGGAGAGAGATTCGACGGAATCGTCGTCGCGCACGGCGACGGGGGCCTGCACAATGATGGGCCCGGCGTCGAGATTTTCGTCCACAAAGTGCACGGTGCAGCCGGTCCATTTTACGCCGTGCTCGAGCGCCTGGCGCTGGGCTTCGAGGCCCGGGAACGCGGGGAGGAGCGAGGGATGAATGTTGAGGATGCGGCCGGCGAAATGAGCGACGAAGAAGGGCGAGAGCAGCCGCATGTAGCCGGCCAGGCAAACCAGCTCGACGCGGGCTTCATCGAGAGCGGCGGCCACCTGGCGGTCGTAGGTTTCGCGGTCGAGGCCCTTGGAAGGAATGGCGCGCGCGGGAATGGCGCGAGCGCGTGCGAGGGCGAGGCCGGGCGCGTCGTCGCGATTGCTGAGGACGAGCGCGATGGCCGCGCCGGGGATGCGTCCCGCGGCGCAGCTTTCGGCGAGGGCCTCGAGATTGGAGCCGCGGCCGGAGATGAGAACGGCGATGCGACGCGACATAGGTTTGCCTGCGCCTGCCTGCGGCAGGCAGGCGCAGCACGTTAGCACACGAGCGCGGGGCACAAAAGCGGAGCGAGAACCGGCCGAGAGGAAGCGGGGAGCGCTGCTACTTTGCGGAGGCGGTGGCCGGAGCGGCGGCGGCTTCGGGCACTTGCTGTGCGCGGCCGGCGGGAACGACCTCGACGACGGCGTTGTAGTCGGGCACGCCGCTGGGATCGAGACATCCGGCGGGGACCAGGACGTTGACTTCGGGCCAATGTCCCTGGAGGCAGCCGGGCACGATGCGATCGATCCTGACGCGGCCGCGGAATTCGCCGCGGTCGTTGCGAAGCAGGACGGGGTCGCCGGAAGAGAGGCCGAGGCGGCGGGCATCTTCGGGGGACATGAGGATGTGGTCGCGAGCCGCGCCGGTGAGCGGATCGATTTCGCCGTGAATCATGCTGTTGAATTGCTTGCCGCGGCGGGTGGCGAGCAGGAAGCGGCCCTGGGGAATCGTTTCCTCGGGGAGATCGACGGCGGAGAAATGACCCTTGCCGTCGGGGGTGAGAAAGCGATCGACGAGGAGGCGCGGGCCGCCGTACTGGAACTGGTCTCCCTGGGCGCGGAGCGCGGCGATGCCGCGATAGGCGGGGCAGACGCGATCGATTTCGTCGCGGATGTCCTGCGTGTCGCGCCAGGGGAGGAAGCGGGAGGCGCGGGCGGGGTCGGCCTTGCGCGCGACCAGGACGGGAATTTCCCACTCGTCGCGCGCTTCGGGGAGGCGCGGGCCGGGGATCTCCGGGCTGAAGACGACGCGGCGTTCGGTGGTGGTTTCGGTGCCGCCGCCGCGCTGCTCGTAGCGGGTGCGGGAGGGCAGCAGGAGAACGGTATCCGCGGGATCGACGAGCATGTTGGAGCTGACCATGATGTCCTGATGGATGCGGAAGGGGATTCTGCCGACGGCGTCGCGAACTTTTCCGGGCTCGGGCAACGTGTCGACGAAGTTGCCGCCGCTCTGCCAGAGCGTATCGATTTCGCCGCGGCCGGCGGCGAGAATCATGGCGGCGGCGGTGAGGCCTTTCCAGGAAGGAGGCTCGAAGCCCCAGAAATCGGGGTGGGAAAATTTTCGCGCGGTATCGGCGCTGGCGGGAGCGCCCATGACGTAGGCGCCCGGCTGGCCGCCCATTTCGGCGCCGCCCTGCACGCCGCTGTGGCCGCGGATGGGCATGAGGCCGGTCTTCTCGCGGCCGACGTTCCCTTTGGCGAGCTGGAGGTTGACGATGGCGCGGACGTTGTCTGTGCCGTAGCGGTGCTGGGTGATGCCCATGCTCCAGACGATGATGGCGGAGCGGGCCTGGCCGAAGGCCCGAGCGAAGCGGAACATGTCCGCGCGGGACTGGCCGGAGGCGCGCTCGAGGGTTTCCCAGGCGAACGATTTTATTCTGGCCTCGAGGGCGTCCCAGCCGGCGGTGCGCGCGGCGATGAACTGGCGGTCGAGCCAGCCGTTTTCGACGAGGTGCTTGAGCACGCCGTAGAAAAATGCGACGTCGCCGCCGATGAGAACGGGGAAATGATCGTCCGCGAAGCGGGTGCCGAAGAGGGCGCTGCGGGTGACGGAGGGAACCCAATAACGATCGAGGCCGGGCTCGAAATAGGGATTGACGACGAAGACGCGGGTGCCCTTTTCCTTCGCGTAGTAGAGATACTTGGTGGCCACGGGCTGGTTGTTGGCGATGTTGGCGCCGACAAAGACGAGCAGGTCCGTGCCGATCCAGTCGGAATAGGAACAAGTGGTGGCGGCGCAGCCCACGGTGGCCATGAGGCCGGAGGTGCTGGGGGCGTGGCAGATGCGCGCGCTGGTGTCCACGTGATTGGTGCCGAACAGGCGGGCGACCTTCTGGTGGGCGTAGTAGGACTCGTTGGTGAGGCCGCGGGAGGTGAGATACCAGGCGAGGCGGTGGGGGTCTGTGGAATTGAGGGCGGCGGCCGCGGCGGCGATGGCTTCGTCCCAGGAGATGCGGCGGAAACCCTTCTCTCCGCGGCGGCGGATCATGGGAGCAGAGAGGCGGCCGAGCTTCGCCATGCGGCGCGAGGGCACCTGGCGCAGCCGGTGGACGTCTTCGAGCAGCGAGAGATCCATGGCGGGCATGGTGTTCAGGCGGAGGAGCTGGAGGCGGAGAGCGCACAGATGCACGCCCTTCATGGTCCAGTCGTGCATTCCGGTGGTGCCGAGCGAGCAGCCGTCGCAGCAGCCGTGGTTGAGGATCCGCCAGGCGTAGGCGAGGTTATCGCGGTTTTCCCAGAGGGTTGAGGCGATGTCCTTGTAGGCGTTGGGATGCTGCTCGTGGAGCCCGTAAGGGACGAGGCTCACCCAGCCCCTGGAATTGTGTCCATTCTTCATGCGGCTGACCGTGGCGGGAGCGGAAAAGCCCGCCGAACCCGCCACGCGCCATTTTACCCCGCTTGCGGGGCGCGTGTTGCGGAGTCGAGGAGCGGCTCAGTGCTGGGGCGCCTGGGCGAGTTGGGCGAAGGTGAGGACGTGGCCGGCGGGATCGCGGATGCCGATTTCGCGCGCGCCGTAGAAGGTGGTGCGCTCGGGGATGACCACGTCCGAGCCGCGAACGGCGGACTTGATGGCGTCGAGATTGTCGACCTCGATGTAAAGGAAAGTGGGGCCTTTGCGGGCGAGCTGGGCCATGGCGGGGACGTCCTTGTCCACGGAGGCGTACGACTGGTACATGAGCTCGACGTTGTCCTTGACGAGGATGACGAAGCCGATTTTGCCGCCCTCGGGGACTTCGACGGTTTTCTGGAAGCCGAGCTGTGCGGTCCAGAACTTGAGGCAGGGCTCGACTTCGGGGACGAAGAGGACGGCGGTGATTTTTTTGACCATGGGTTTTTTCTCCTGAGCGGGCCGGGGCCCGGGGTGAGCTGGAGCCGCGGCGAAAGCGGCGGCGGCGAGCGCAGCGGGAAACCAGCGAAGCACGGGAAAACCTCCTTGACGGGCGCAGTAGTCTAAATTAGACTAGTAAAGCCTACCGGAAGGCGAACTCCGAGGCAAGGAGAATTTTTCGATGCGCGACCAACGGGAATTGAGGGACCTGGAGTCGATCGGACCGGCCATGCTGCGGGACTTCGAGCTGCTGGGCGTGCGGAGCGTGGCGGCGCTGGCGCGGCGCAACCCGGAGTCGCTGTACGAGGGGCTGTGCCGGGCGAGGGGGAAGGCGCAGGACGTGTGCGTGCTGGACACATTCTGCGCGGCGGTGGCGCAGGCGCGGAATCCGCGGCTGCCCGCGGAGCAAAGGCAATGGTGGTACTGGAGCCGGAAGAGGAAGGCGGCAGAGAGGCGCGAGCGGCGGGGAAGGGCGGGAGCGCGGCGCGGCGCGAGGATGAGCGGCGGCAGATGATTCGCGCGGCCGAATGGAATCCGGGGAACACACACAGGCGGAAGCCAGCGGCACGCGGGCGGGAGGCGGCGCGGCAGCGGGGGCGCGGACTGACGACGCCGGACCTGGTGCTGCTGAGCCTGCTGGCGGAACGGCCGATGCACGGCTACCAGGCGAATGTGGAGCTGGAACGGCGCGAGGTGCGTGACTGGGCGGGAATTTCGCGGCCGCAGGTGTACTACTCGCTGGAGAAGCTGGCGCGGCGGCGGATGGTGCGCGCGGTGGAATCGGAGGAACCGGCGGCGGGGCCGGACCGGCGGGTGTACGAGACGACGGAGGAGGGGAGGAAGTCGCTGGCCGCGGCGCTGGAACGCGAGGCGTGGACCAGGGGGCGCGACCGGCCGGCATTCCTCACCTGGCTGGCGCTCTCGTGGCAGGCCAAGCCGGAGGCGGTGAAACGGCAGGTGGAACGGCGGCGGAAGTACCTGAAAGCGGAACTGGCCAGAGAGCGGGAGATATTGCGGTCCATTCTGGAGGAGGTGGGGCACCGGTATCACGAGGCGGTGTGGGCGGTGAGCCTGGTGATCGCGCAATTCGAGACGGAGCTCGAGTGGCTGCGGAGGCTGGCGCGGGAGTTGCCGCGGCGTGGGCGGGCGAAGCGGCCGGCGTATGCGGAGGCGAAGGATTAGGAAGGAGAAAGGCCGCAGGGCTGACGCCCTGCGCTACAGGGGGGAGGAGGGGTGACGGATTAGGAAAGAGAAGGCCGCAGGGCTGACGCCCTGCGCTACACTGGGTGCACGCCCCGGGGGAGAACCGCGCAGGACAAGATGCGATTGCTGGATTTTCTACATTCGCCGGCGGAGCTGATGCTGGTGCTGCTGTTTGCCAGTTCGCTGGCGCTGGGCGCCTGCCTGTGGCTGGTGTGGCACGAGATGAGGCGCGCGGTGAAGCGGGAAGAGCGCCTGCTGCGAGAGGCGGAAACCTACCTGCACCAGCAGATCGCCGGGCTGAACGAAAAACTTGCGGGGGAGATGGCGCGGCGGCGGCAGGAAGCCGAACAGGTGGAACGGAGCCTGGAGACGGCGGTGCGGCGGCGGCTGGATGAACTCTCGGCGCTGATCGAGAGCCTGCGGCTGCTGGAAGCGAAATTGGGGACGCAGGCGGCCCCGCCTGCGGCGGCGCCGGCAGCGGCGGAGCCTCCGGCCGGGACGGTGGCCAAGGAAGTGCGCGGGGGACTGAGCGTAATCGGAAGGCCGCCGAAGAGCTGAAGAGCGAAGTTCGAAACTGGAAATTCGAAACTCGAAAAACGGGAGAGGGCACAGCTTCGCCGCGCCGCTGCATGAGGCGGTGCTCGCCTGTCAGGGCAGGCGGGATGACAGCGAAGGACGCTGTCAGAGGGGAAGCTGGCCGGAATAGACGACGGAAGGCCTGCCGGGTTCGGTGCGGCCGATGGCGAAGAATTTTTCGCGGCGGCGCTTGAGAGCGGCCTCGACGGCGCGGAGATTCTTCGGGGGGACGACCAGAATCATTCCCACACCGAGATTGAAGGTGCGGAGCATCTCCGCGGCCTCCATGCTGCCGAGCTGGGCGAGCCAGCGGAAAACGGGGAGGACGGGCCAGGAGCCGAGCTCGACGCGGGCCTGAACGTTTTTGGGGAGGACGCGGGGGAGATTGCCGGTGATGCCGCCGCCGGTGATGTGGGCGAGAGCGGAAATCCAGCCGCGGCGGAGGAGCTCGCGGACGGGCGGGAGATAGGAACGGTGCGGGCGGAGGAGCTCGGCGCCGACTTTGTTGTTGAACTCGGGGACGTAGGTATCGGGCTTGAGGCCGGCGCCTTCAAAGGCGAGTTTACGGGCCAGGGAGTAGCCGTTGGTGTGCAGGCCGGAGGAAGGCAGTGCCAGAAGAACGTCGCCGGGACGCACGGCGGAGCTGCTGAGAATGCGGGCGCGCTCGACGGCGCCGACGATGAAGCCGGCGAGGTCGTACTCGCCGGGGGGATAGAAGCCGGGCATCTCCGCGGTTTCGCCGCCGATGAGAGCGCAGCCGGCCTGGCGGCAGGCGGTGGCCATGCCTTCGACGATCTGCTCGACGACGGCGGGGTCGAGTTTTCCCATGGCGAGATAGTCGAGGAAGAAGAGGGGCTCGGCGCCCTGGGTGAGCACGTCGTTGATGCAGTGATTGACGATGTCCACGCCGACGGTGGAATGGACGCCCATGGCGAAGGCGATCTTGAGCTTGGTGCCGACGCCATCGGCGCTGGCGACGAGGACGGGATCCTTCCAGCGCTTGCGGTCGAGCTGGAAGAGGGCGCCGAAGGCGCCAATGTCGTTGAGGACGCCGGGAGTGAAGGTGCGGCCGGCGAGATGGCGGATGCGCTGCTTGGCGCGGTCCGCGCGGGAGATGTCGACGCCTGCGTCTGCGTAGCGCATGGGTAGCGTGCGAGGGGGCTGCGGGCCTCGCGTCACGAACCCGAACCCGAATCCCGAGACGGCGGGACCGGGAAGGGAGACGGAAATCAGAACGGCACGAACAGCCTGCGCCAGCGGATGTGGTCCGGATGGAGGAGCGCCATGGCGTAGGCGCCCAGCCGTTCGCGGATATGTCCCGGCTGCCAGGCTTCGCTCGGAGCATCGAGCGAAAGATAAATAAACAGGGGCGTGCCGACAATGGCGGAGCGAGGCACGAAACCCCAGTAGCGGGAATCGTAGGAATTGTTGCGGTTGTCGCCCATGACGAAATAGGAGTCGGGAGGCACCTTGATGGGCTTGCGATTTTCCCAGGGGTCGGGAGTGTCGGCGAGATAGGGCTCGGTGAGGGGCTTGCCGTTGATCCAGACGGCGCCGCCACGGATTTCGAGAGTATCGCCGGGCATGCCGATGATGCGCTTGACGAAATCGGGATGGCCGGGGAGGGGAGCGTGGAAGACGATCATCTGCTGGCGGTGGGGCTGGCGCCAGAGGGTGAGGTGGAGGGAGGTGAAGGGGACTTCCGCGTCGTAGCCGAAACGGCTGACCAGGACGTGGTCGCCGATGAGCAGAGTCCTGACCATGGACTCGGAGGGGATGACGCGTGCCTGGACGAGAGTGCCCTGGATGAAGAGAAAGGCGAGGATGACCCAGAGCCATCCGCGGGCCTCGCGGAGCATGCGCGCGCGCGCGTCCAGGACTTCCTGCCGTCCGAGTTCTTTATTGGCAGCCACGGCCCGTCGCCACTTCCAGTTGAACGAGTTCGGTGGGATACACGCCGGTATAGCAGGAGGTGCAGAAAGTGCCGTCGGTATCTTCGACGGCGTCGCGAAGATGCTCGAGGGAGAGATAGCCGAGGGAATCGGCGCCGATGTACTGGCGGATCTGCTCGACGGAATGCTGGGAGGCGATGAGCTCCTCGCGGGTGGGAGTATCCACGCCGTAAAAGCAGGGAGAAACGGTGGGGGGGCAACTGATGCGGACGTGAACTTCCACGGCGCCGGCCTCGCGGACCATGCGGACGATCTTCTTGCTGGTGGTGCCGCGGACGATGGAATCGTCGACGAGGACGACACGCTTGCCTTCGAGGAGGCGACGGACGGGATTGAGCTTCAGCTTGACGCCGAAGTCGCGGATGGACTGGCGCGGCTCGATGAAGGTTCTGCCCACGTAATGATTACGGATGAGTGCCATCTGGAAAGGGATGCCCGATTCGAGGGCGTAGCCGATGGCGGCGGGAACGCCGGAATCGGGAACGGGGACGATCATGTCCGCATCCACGGGATGCTGGCGGGCGAGCCAGCGGCCGAGCTTCTCGCGGCTCTTCTGAACGGAGCGGCCGAAGACGAGGCTATCGGGCCGGGAGAAATAGACGTGCTCGAAGATGCAGTGCTGGTGGGGCTTCTGCGCGGCGAAATGGATGGACTCCTGGCCGGTGCGGGAGATGCGCAGCATTTCGCCGGGCTCGACGTCGCGGACGTATTCCGCGCCGATGAGATCGAAGGCGCAGGTTTCCGAGGCGACCACCCAGGCGCCCTCGAGGCGGCCGAGAGCGAGAGGGCGGAAGCCGCGGGGGTCGCGGATGGCGTAGAGCTCGTCGCGGGTGAGCAGCACGAGGGAGTAGGCGCCTTCGACCTGGTGGAGGGCATCGGCGAGAGCGCCGGGAAGATTTCGTGCGGAGGAGCGCGCGGCGAGATGGACGATGACTTCCGTGTCGCTGGTGGTCTGGAAAATCGCGCCTTTGTGTTCCATCCTGCGGCGCAGTTCGTTGGCATTGGTGAGGTTGCCGTTGTGGGCCAGGGCCAGTTTGCCGCGGTTGCAGTCCGTGACGATGGGCTGGGCATTGTTGAGCGAAGTATCGCCGGCGGTGGAATAGCGCGTGTGGCCCATGGCGGAATCGCCGGGAAGGCGGGCGAGGACGTCGCCGGTAAAAATTTCGGAGACCACCCCCATGCGGCGATGGCTGTAGAGATCGCGACCGTCGCTGGAAGTGATGCCGGCGGATTCCTGGCCGCGATGCTGGAGGGAATAGAGGCTGAGGTAGGTGAGTTTGCTGGCTTCGGGGTGGCCATATACCCCGACGACCCCGCAGTGGTCATGCAGGCGGTCGTCGCGCGAATGCGGCGAAGAGTACAAAACGTGGCTCAACGAGCCGAGAGCGCGCTTTCCAGCGAGCCGGCCCAGGAGGCGCGAAGCGCATCGGCGGGCGAAGAGACAACTTCCCTGCCGTTCGAGCGGATGCGGAAAGTCCCCTGAGTGACGGAGCCGAGAGTGCGCAGGCCCACCTGATATTGTGCCGCAAACCGCTCAATGGCGGCAAGCGCGGCGTGAGGAGCTGTGACGACGGCGCGGGCGCCGCGTTCGTTGAAGAGAGACCACTCGGCGGGAGCGGTGGAATCGAGGGAGACATCCGCGCCGAGCGCGGCGGTGGAGAAGAAGGAGGCGAAACCGGATTCGGCGAGGGCCACGGCGAGGCCGCCGTCGCTGAGATCGTGGGCGGAATGGAGGAGGCCTTGGGGAGCGAGAGCGGCGAGGAGATCGATGAGACGCTTTTCCGCGGCGAGATCGATGGCGGGAGGGGCGCCGGCGACGAGGGAGTGAATCGTGCGGGCGTATTCGCCGGAGGAAAATTCGCGGCACATGGCGGCAAGGTCCGGCGCGCCGGCGGGAGCGGGGCCGGCGCCGTCGAGGAGGAGGATGGCGTCGCCGGGAGCGCGGAAAGCCATGGAGAGCGCGTGGGCATCGGATTCGAGCAGGCCGAGGACGCCGACCGCGGGAGTGGGATAGATCGCGCGGCCGAGAGTTTCGTTGTAGAAGCTGACGTTGCCGCCGGTGATGGGAGTGGAG
>Ga0335077_10007323_pt1 | contig 13639 bp, 13 predicted proteins | sample Lox_Sample_31_FD_207151 | JGI IMG/M metagenome (GOLD analysis project Ga0335077, IMG submission 207151) | Soil microbial communities from Loxahatchee National Wildlife Refuge, Florida, United States - Lox_Sample_3.1 | ecosystem: Environmental > Terrestrial > Soil > Wetlands | place: USA...
CTCGCATGCTTCGGCCGACCATCTCGAAATCGCCAAAGCCATGTTTGGCGCCGTTGGCCGCACCGTCGTCGTCGATGAGAAGAACATGGACGCCGTCACCGGCCTTTCCGCCAGCGGTCCCGCCTTCGCTTACATCATTCTCGAATCCCTCGCGGAAGCCGGCGTTAAAGTCGGCCTGCCCCGCGATGTGGCCACGCTCCTCGCCGCGCAAACCATGAAGGGCGCCGCCAGCGTCGTCCTCGAAACAGGAGACCACCCCGCCCTCCTCAAGGACTCCGTCACCACTCCCGCGGGCTGCACCATCGACGGCATTCTCGAACTCGAGGAAGGCAAGCTCCGCGTCACTCTCATCAAGGCCGTAGTAAAGGCTACGCAACGCGCCGGCGAACTCCTCTTCGAAAAGTAACTGTTCCGTTATACGTTGGACCCATTAGTCCTTCGACAGTTCCAGGAGGTTCCGAGGTATGCTCCGACTCCGGATGCCCGTGCTCCTCGCGTTCGCTTTATCCCTTACAGGCTTGCTGCTTGCCCGGACCCCCGCTCCCGCGCCGAAATCCACCGTTCCCAGAAACGCCACGTGGGCCGCCAATGAAAAAACCGTCACCAAGCTCGAACAGGACTGGTTTAAGATTCAGCTTGCTCATGAGTGGGACAAGATGCGCCAGCTCCTCGGCGAAGATTTCCAGCTCATCGAATCCGATGGCTCCCTGGGTGATACCGATTCCATGATCAAGGGCTACAGGGACGAGGCTCCCTCCGTCGTCACCATCAGCATGACCCTACTCGTCTCTCATGCTGTCGCCGATGATTGCGTTGTGGCCACGGGCCTCGACGACATCACCCTCAAGGGCAAGGATGGTCAGGTTTCTCATCGCTACGAGCGCTTCACCGACGTCTGGGTCCATCGCAATAAGCAGTGGCTTTGCGTCGCCGAGCAACTCACCCTCGCCAAGCGCTGATCTCCCAGCTACCCGCCGTCCGACTCCAGTGTCATCCTATCGATCGTCCAACCCGCACGTGACCCCCACCCTTGCGCAGCTGCCCGTTTTATGTGCTAGCATTCGCGTAGAGCACAATAATGCCCGCGGCCTACATCCCGGTCCTGATCTTTGCGCTGATCGTGCTCTCCTTCCCGGTCCTCGCGCTCCTTATCTTCAAACTCATTCGCCCCGAATCCCGCGGCGGCCCGGCAAAATTTCTTCCCTACGAGTGCGGTATTCCTCCTGAAAGCAACGCGCGGGGGCGCTATTCTGCGCGCTACTACGTCGTTGCCATGCTCTTCGTCATTTTCGACGTGGAAACCATGTTTCTTTTCCCCTGGGCCATTCTCTACCGAGGGTGGATCGTCGCGCACGCCGGCGCGTTCGCCCTCATTTCCATGTTCGTTTTTCTCGGCATCCTGCTCGTCGGCTACGTGTGGATCTACAAAAAAGGCGCTCTCGACTGGGCCTGATTCCTTCTATACTCGTATCCACAACCCATTTTTCCTTTCCCCACGCCCATCAAAATTTTTCTTCTTTTTCTGTGCCCCCGCTCATTGACGGCCCTTTCCTCCTTGTGTTAGAAACGCAAGGAACGATCGTAATAGCTGCCCGGTCGCGTTTCCGTCATCCGTTTTGCAGGGTGGCTCGCGTGTATTCGCTCCTTCCTTTGCGCGTAGCCTTTTTTTGCGGCCATCCTCAACCGAGTGGTCTTTGGCCAGTCAGGAAATTTGTGGCCGTTTAGTGCAGCACATTGGTCCCAGGGTCCATGGCAGACGAGTCCAAGCCACCCCAAGAGAGTCCCAAACCGGAGAATTCCGGCACCGCCCCGGCACCACCGGTGGCAAAAACTCCGGTCGCACCGGCGTCTCCGCCCACCGCCAAGCCCGTTCCTCCCGCTCCCAAGCCTCCGGCTCCCGTTCAGGTTCCCCTCGACAACGAACTCACGCGCCGCTACCGCGCAAAGTTCGGTCCTGCCATTCTCGATGCCCTGGAAGATCGCAAGCAGCCGTATCTCGTCATTGCTGCGGCGCAGCTCAAAGACATCGCCCTGTATTCCCGCGATGACGAGAAATTCGATCTTCTCGAAGACTTCACCGCCGTCGATTGGCCGCGCCGCGAAAAACGCTTCGATCTCATCGCCATTCTCTATTCGTTTTCGCACAATTCCCGCCTCCGCCTGAAGGTGGGCGTCGCGGAAAACGAACGGCCCGCCAGCCTCGTGGAAGTCTGGCCCGCCGCCAATTGGCTCGAGCGGGAAATCTTCGACATGTTCGGCATCGAATTTTCCGGCCATCCCGATCTGAAGCGCATTCTCCTGCCCGATGGTTGGCAAGGCTATCCGCTTCGCAAGGACTACGACATTCTTTTGCAAGACAGCTCCTGGGTTCGCGAAAACCTGGGTATCGATAGTGGCCAGTAGAAAAAGGAATCTTGGGTAACACTTTGCAAGACGACGCGCTACAAGATAACAGCACGCTGCTCGGCGCCGATGAACTTATCCTCAACATGGGGCCGCAGCATCCTTCCACACACGGCGTCCTTCGCGTCAAACTCAAACTCGATGGCGAGCGCGTCCGCGGCACCGAATGCGTCATCGGCTATCTCCACCGCGGCGTCGAAAAAATTGCCGAGAATCGCACTTACCAGCAGGTCGCTCCCTATGTCGACCGCATGGACTACGTCGCCGCCATCAGCAATGGTTTGGGTTACTGCGAAGCCGTCGAGAAACTGCTCAACGTCGAAGCCCCGCCCCGCGCTCGCGTCATCCGCACCATCCTTACCGAACTTCAGCGCATCGCCAGTCACCTCGTCTGGCTTGGCACGCACGCCCTCGATATCGGCGCGCTCACTCCGCTCTTCTACTGCATGCGCGAACGCGAAGAAATCCTCAAGATCTTCGAGAAATACTGCGGCGCGCGCCTGACTACCCACGCCTTCCGCATCGGTGGCCTGCAATACGAGGCCTATGACGGTTTCGAAAAAGAGGTCGAGCGCTTCTGCCTCGATTTCGAGCGCCGCATCCAGGAATACGTCGATCTCCTCACCGGCAACAGTATCTGGATCGGCCGCACGCGCAACGTCGGTGTTCTCAATGCCGCCGATTGTATCGCTCTCGGCGCCTCCGGCCCGATCCTGCGCGCCGCCGGCGTCAAGTGGGACCTTCGCAAGGCCCAGCCGTACGCCGCTTACGACCAGTACAAATTCGAAATTCCCGTTGGCACCAACGGCGACACCTACGACCGTTACATGGTTCGCATCGAAGAGATGCGCCAGTCGCGACTCATCTGCCTCCAGGCCATCGAAAAGATTCCCGAGGGCGCCATTATGGGCAAGGTCGGCAAGGTCATCAAGCCGCCTGCCGGCGAAGTCTATCATTCCATCGAAGCGCCCAAGGGCATTCTTGGCTACTACATCGTTAGCGACGCCAGCACCCAGCCCTATCGCGTGCGCATCCGTCCTCCCTCCTTCATCAATCTTCAGGCCCTCGACAAAATGGTCCGGGGACACCTGGTTGCCGACGTGGTCGCCATCATCGGCACGCTCGATATCGTTCTCGGTGAGGTGGACCGCTGATGAATCCCACCCTCCACGCTATTCTCGTATTCCTGCAAACCTGGTGGGTCGAACTTACTTCCGGCGTCGTCATCGTCGCCGTCGTTCCTCTTGTTGCCGGATACGTCGTCCTTGTCGAACGCAAGCTCATGGCCGACATGCAAGCCCGCCTCGGCCCCATGCGCGTTGGCCCGCACGGCCTGCTCCAGCCCATCGCCGACGCCGTCAAGCTCCTGATCAAGGAAGACATCATCCCCGACGAGGCCGACAGACTCATCTTCTGGCTCGCCCCCGTCATCTCCATGACTGCCGCGCTCACCTCCATGGGTGCGATCGCCTTCGGCCCCTCCTTCCAGGTCGCCCGCGACATTAATATCGGCATTCTCTTCGTCCTTGGCGTCAGTTCCCTCGGCTTCCTCGGCATCATTCTCGGCGGCTGGGCCTCCAACTCCCACTACTCCATCATGGGGGCCCTCCGCAGCACCGCGCAGCTCGTCAGCTATGAAACCGCCGGCGGCCTCGCCATCATTGCCGGGCTGCTTCTCTCCGGCACTCTTTCCATCAGCGGCATTGTGGCGGCTCAGGAGAAATATCACGTCTGGTTCATTTTCCTGGCACCCGTCGCTGCCTTCATCTATCTCGTCGCTTCCATCGCGGAAACCAATCGCGCCCCCTTCGATCTTCCCGAAGCCGAATCTGAACTTGTCGCCGGCTACATGACCGAATATAGCGGCTTCCGCTGGGCCCTCTACTTCCTCGGCGAATATGCCAACATGATCGTCGTCGGGTCCATCGCCACCACGCTTTTCCTCGGCGGCTGGCTCCGTCCTTTCCCGAATGTTCATTGGCTCAACTGGCTCGATTTCCTGCCCGCGCTCATCATCGCTCTCATTGGCGTTTACTCCATCTACAGGGCCGGGAAGCAGCCCGTGATGGTTCAAACCGGTTTTATGTGGGCCGTCGCCCTCGCCTGCTTCGCTGTGGCACTGATCTTTGCGATGCCCTGGTTCGTCGGCACTCTCAAGTTCGTCATCCCCGGACTCAACGGTGCCTTCTGGTTCCTGCTGAAAGTTTCTGCGTACATCTACGTCTTCATGTGGCTGCGCTTCACCCTGCCGCGCTATCGCTTCGATCAGCTCATGCACCTCGGCTGGTACATCCTGATCCCCTTGGCCATCGTCAACGTCTTCGCCGTCGGCGTCGCCATGCTCCTCGAATCGAACGGGGTGAATCGCTGGCTCGCTCTGATTCTGACCACCCTCGTCACTCTGGTTTTCGCAATTTTGCTGGTGCGTTGGCACGACCGCCGCACCGAATCGGCTTCCACCGCCTCCTTGGCACCGGACTCTTATGCTGGATAGCATCCTTTTCTACTTCTTCGGCGGCGTCGCGGTGATCGGCGCGGCGCTGATGGTCACGCGCCGCAACGCCATCCACAGCGCCGTGTTCCTCATCACCACGTTGCTCGCCACGGCCGGCATCTTCCTGCAGCTCGGCGCCGAATTCCTCTTTATCGCGCAGATCATCCTGTACGTCGGCGGCATCATGGTGCTTTTCATCTTCGTCATCATGCTGGTTCGCCTCGACGTGGCGCTCCACCACATCCGCTTCCGCATGAAGAGCCTGGTAGTCACCATCGTCATCGCCGTACTCGGTGCCGAAGCCGGAGCCATCATCTACTACGCCCGCAAACTTCCCGGCCAGGGCCTCTTCATCCAGAACATGGCTCCTGCCAGCAACCTCACGCCCAATTCCGAGAAACTGGCTCAGAGCTTGTTCACCAACTATCTGCTGCCTTTCGAAATTGCCAGCGTTCTTCTGCTGGTAGCCATGGTCGGTGCCGTGGTCATGGCCAAAAACAAGAAAAGGACTGAAGACTCATGATGTCTCCGGCGCATTACCTGTTTCTCAGTCTGGCGCTCTTTCTGATCGGCTGCGTCGGCGTGGTCACGCGCCGCAACGTCATCGTCGTTCTGATGTCCATCGAACTCATTCTCAACGCCGTCAACATCAACCTTGTTCTCTTCTCCCGGATTTTCGGCGATGCCGCTGGGCAGGTCTTTGCCCTCTTCATCATTGCGGATGCGGCCGCTGAAGCTGCCGTCGGCCTCGGCATCATCATCGCCTTCTTCCGCAACCGCGAAACCGTCCTCGCCGACGAAATGGATCTCCTGAAATGGTGAAGATGCTAGTCCAGACCCCATCCGTGGCACAGCCATTCCTGGCTGTGCGCTTTGCCAAATCCGCAATCCCTGAGGAACTGCCATGACCCCCCCCGGCTACTTCCTCTCCCATCTCTGGCTCATCCCGCTCTTCCCGCTGATCACCGCGGCGCTGATGCTCCTTTTCGGCCGCCTGCTGCCCAAATCTGCGGTCAGCTTCCTCTGTGTCGGCAGCGTCTTCCTCTCCTTTATTCATGCGCTCGGCGCTGTTCTGCAGTTGATGGCTTTCGAGCCCGAGCACCGCGTTTTTCAGCAGATTCTCTTCGAATGGATCACACCCGGCGTGATGCCCGCCGCCGGTTCGCTCGTCCCCTTCATCGCCGACTGGGGCTATCTCCTCGACCCTCTCTCCTGCGTCATGGTGCTCGTGGTCACCGGCGTCGGTTTTCTTATTCACGTCTACTCCATCGGCTACATGGCCCACGAAGGTGGTTACTACCGTTTCTTCGGCTATCTCAACCTCTTCATGTTCGCCATGCTCACCCTGGTCCTCGCCAACAATCTTCTCCTCCTCTTCGTTGGTTGGGAGGGCGTGGGCCTCTGCAGCTATCTGCTCATCGGTTTCTACTTCCTAAAGAAGTCCGCGTCCGACGCAGGCAAAAAAGCATTCATCGTCAACCGCGTTGGCGATACCGGCTTCCTCCTCGGCATCTTTCTGATCGCCACCACCTTCGGCACCGTTCGCTTCACCTCCGAAGGCCTCCCCGAAGGCGGCGCGTTCACCGGCATCACCCAGGCGCTTTCCACCATGCTGAGCCACGGCGTCCTCGTCGCGGGCGCTCCGATCTTCACCGCCATCGCGCTGCTTCTGTTCGTCGGCGCCACAGGAAAATCTGCGCAGCTCCCCCTTTACGTTTGGCTTCCCGATGCCATGGAGGGCCCCACCCCCGTCAGCGCCCTCATTCACGCCGCCACCATGGTCACTGCCGGGGTCTACATGGTCACGCGCATGAACGCCATCTACCTGCTTGCGCCCGTTGCCATGGACGTCGTCGCTGTAGTGGGCGCTTGCACCGCCATTTTCGCCGCCACCATGGCCCTCGTTCAGAACGACATCAAAAAAGTTCTCGCCTATTCCACCATCAGCCAGCTTGGCTACATGTTCCTCGCCCTCGGTGTTGGCGCCTTCGCGGCAGGTATTTTCCACCTGATGACCCACGCCTTCTTCAAGGCGCTCCTCTTCCTCGGCGCCGGCTCTGTCATCCACTCTCTCTCTGGCGAGCAGGACATCCGCAAGATGGGCGGCATGTGGAACGCCATTCCCCGCACCTCCCGCCCCTTCCTCATCGCCACTCTGGCCATCGCCGGCATTCCCGGCTTCGCCGGCTTCTTCAGCAAAGACGAAATTCTGGGCAGCACGTTCGCGCGCTCCCTCACCACCGACCGCTACCTCGCCCTGTGGATCGTTGGCGTCTTTACCGCCGGCCTCACCGCTTTCTACATGTTCCGTTTGCTCAACCTCACTTTCTTCGGCCTTTCCCGCGTTCCGCATGAGATCGAGCATCACATCCACGAATCGCCCAGCTCCATGACTATCCCGCTGGCGATTCTCGCCGGGCTCTCCATTGGCGGCGGTTGGGTGGCGCTCCCCGCGCTTTGGGGCGGTGAGAGTCCATTCGAAAGATTCCTTGATCCCGTCCTGAAAGGTGTGGTCCCGGAAACTTCGGCGGTTCACTTCGCGCATCACACCCTCTTCAAGGAATACGTGCTGATGATGGTCTCGGTCAGCGTCGCGGGCTTGGGCATCTACCTCGCCTATCGCCTGTACCTGAGATTCCCGCACCTGCACACCAAAGTCGCCGCGCGTTTCCCGCGCCTGCACAATCTTCTGCTTCACAAGTATTACGTCGATGAACTTTACGACGCGCTCTTCGTCAATCGTATCAAGGATCTCAGCACCGCCTTCGGCCTCTTCGACGCCAAAATCATTGACGGGGTTGGCGTCAACGGTTCCGCCTGGCTCACCCGCGTCTTCTCTAGCATTTCCATGTGGTGGGACAAATGGGTGGTCGATGGCCTCGTCAATTTCCTCGGCAAGTTCACCCGTTTCCTGAGCCACCCCATTCGCATGTTCCAGACCGGCGTCTTTTCCAGCTACGCCCTCTTCATTCTTATTGGGCTCGCGATTTTATTGGGCTACTACAGCCATCACATGCAGGTTTTAGTGCGCAATCTGCGCTGAAAGGGCGATTGGCATGCAGCTTTTCTCTCATCATCTTCTCAGCGTGATCCTCTTCACGCCGCTCGTGGGCGCCATAGCGCTCATGTTTGTCCCCCGTGAATCGCAAACGCTTCACCGCCTACTCGGCAACTTTTTCGGCATCCTCGGCTTCGTCGTTTCCATTCCCCTCGTCCAATACTTCCGCGCCGGCTACGAGGGCTACGCCTTCAACGAATCGGCCGACTGGATCCCCTCCATCGGCGCCAGGTACTCCCTCGGCATCGACGGCATCAGCTTCCTCCTCATCATGCTCACCACCATCCTCGGCATGCTCGCCATTCTTTCGTCCTGGACCGCCATCCAGACGCGCACCAAGGAATACTACATTCTCCTTCTGCTCCTCCAGACCGGCATGCTCGGCGTCTTCATGTCGCTCGACTTCTTCCTCTTCTACGTTTTCTGGGAAGTCATGCTCGTTCCGATGTATTTCCTCATCGGCGTGTGGGGCAGCGAGCGCCGCCTCTACGCCGCCATCAAGTTCTTCCTCTACACGTTGGCCGGTTCCGTCTTGATGCTCCTCGGCATCCTGACCCTCTATTTCAACGCCGCCAAGGCCACCGGCGTACAAACGTTCGACATTCCCACGCTGCTCGCCGCCGTGCAGAATCCGGCCTACTCCACCATTTTCACCGAGTCGCTGAAGACCTGGCTCTTCTGGGGATTCTTCTTCGCCTTTGCCATCAAGGTCCCCATGTTCCCGTTTCACACCTGGCTGCCCGACGCGCACACCGAAGCACCCACAGCAGGCTCGGTTGTCCTCGCCGGCGTCCTCTTGAAGATGGGCACCTACGGTTTCATACGTTTCTCGCTGCCGCTGCTGCCGGCTGACCCGGCGATGCGCGCGAAAATCATCCACATCCTGATCGTGCTCTCGCTCGTCAGCATCGTCTACGGCGCCGTCGTTTGCCTCATGCAGAAGGACATGAAACGCCTCATCGCCTACAGTTCTGTCAGCCATTTGGGCTTCTGCACGCTGGGCATCTTCGCCCTTACGCCGCAGGGCCTATCCGGCAGCGTTCTCCAGCAGGTCAACCACGGCATCTCCACCGGCGCGCTCTTCCTCCTCGTCGGGATTCTCTACGAGCGCCGCCACACCCGCCTCATCTCCGAGTTCGGTGGCCTTGCCACCCCGATGCCCAATTACGCCGCGATCTACCTCATCATCACCCTCAGCTCTCTCGGTATGCCCGTCCTCAACGGCTTCATTGGAGAATTCACCATTCTTCAGGGCGCGTTCGTCGTCAACAAAGCCTGGGCCGCCTGGGGCACTCTTGGCATCGTTCTCGGTGCCGCTTATCTTCTCTGGCTCTACCAGCGCGTCATGTTCGGGCCTGTCACTCACGATGTAAACAAGAATCTGCCCGACCTGAATCTCCGCGAGTACGCGGTGCTTCTCCCGCTTGTCTTCTTTGCCTTCTGGATTGGCATCTATCCCAAGCCGTTCTTCGCCTATATCGACCATCCGGTCGAAAAAATCGTTCGCCAGGTCAACCCCAGCTTCTACCGGCAAGCCTCCAACCCCTCTCCCGTAGGGGCAAGCTACATCGTGCCCGGCGCTCCATCCAAGGAAGCGTCAGCCGTTCAGCCGCCTTCCACGCCCACTCCATCGGCTCCCGCTGCGCTGGAGCTCAAATAAGGCTCGCCCATGCACGCCTTCATCCAATCCGTGCTCGCTTACATCCACGGTGATGGCCTCACCATCCTGCCGGAGATGGAACTTCTCCTCTTTGCTCTCGGTATTCTGATCTTCGATTTCCTCCTTGAGCCGAAGGAGAAGCACTGGAACGCCATTCTTGCTCTTCTGGGTGTCGGCGCCAGCGGCATGGGTCTCTACATGCAAGTGCAGCGCTACAACGTTGAGCGCACCAATCCCATGCATTCTTTCGGCATGCTCGGCTTCCATAACACCGTACTTGTCGATGGCTACTTCATCATCTTCGCGGCTATCTTCCTCTCCGCCACCGCCCTCGCCATTCTTCTCTCCGTGAAGTACCTCGACCTCGAAAGGGAACAGGAAGGCGAATACTATGCCCTCCTCGTCCTTTCCTGCATCGGCATGATGCTTATGGCTTCCGGCATCGACCTCATCGTTCTCTTCCTCGGCCTCGAGACCATGGCCCTCAGCTTCTACGTCCTCTCCGGCTACCTCCGCCGCAACCAGCGCTCCAACGAAGCCGCCATGAAGTACCTCCTCCTCGGCGCCTTCAGTTCCGGCATCCTCGCTTATGGTTTCTCTCTCCTCTACGCCGTCAGCGCCTCCACCAACATCGCCCAAATTTCGGACATGCTCGATCGCCGCCTCCGCTATACGTCCAGCCACGGCATGATCGACTGGCTCGTCATCCTTGCATTTGTCACTGTCGCCGCCGGCCTGTTCTTCAAAATCGCGGCTGTCCCGTTCCATCAGTGGGCCCCCGACGTTTACGAAGGCGCGCCTACTCCCATTACCGCCTACATCAGTGTCGCCTCCAAGATCGCCAGCTTCGCCCTTTTCCTGCGTCTCATGACCAGCGTTTTCGGCGGCTCACAACCCACATGGCAATACGCCATCGCCGGCGTGGCCGTTGCCTCGCTGACCTGGGGCAATCTCGCCGCGCTTACGCAAACCAACATCAAGCGCCTCCTCGCCTACTCCTCCATCTCCCACGTCGGCTACATCCTCCTCGGCATCGTCGCCGGCAACATGACCGGCCTCATCGGAATGATGTACTACCTGATCGCCTACGCCTTCATGACCATGGGCGCCTTCGCCGTAGTCGTGGTCATGCGCCAGCGCGGCCTCATCGGCGACGAACTCGACGATCTCGACGGTCTCTATCAACGCAGCCCCGCCGCAGCTCTGCTCCTTCTCATCTTCATGCTCTCTCTCGCCGGCATTCCTCCCACCGCCGGCTTCGTGGGGAAGTACTTCATCTTCCAGTCCCTTATCGAGTCGCACCATCCCATCCTTGCCGTTTTCGCCGCGCTCTACATAGTTCCCGCGCTTTACTATTATTTCCGCGTGGTCGTTCATGCCTGGCTCAAGAAGCCCGGCGAAGCTCCCGCTCCTCATATGACCAACGCGCAAGCCATCGCCCTGGGCGCCGCCCTGTTTGTCACTTTGGCTGCGGGATTGTATCCTGAGCCATTCACGCGGCTGGCGCGCTATGCCTTCGGACAATAAAGACCCCAAAGACACCGATCTCACTCCGGCGGAAAAGCAAGCTGGTGGCTACTCGCGTCAATTCGCCATGGCCATGGAGCTGCCCTTCATCCTGGTCGCCGCCGTGGGCGTCGGAGGCCTGGCCGGCTATTTCCTCGACCGCTGGCTCCACACCAAGCCCTTCCTCATGCTGATCTTCGGCACTCTCGGCTTCATCGGCGGACTCCGCGACATGCTCCGCCGCCTGGCGAGGCAATAAAGTCCGCACCTTCGTCTGAACTGGGGCTCTTGTAGCGATGGCCTTCTGAGGCCGTCCGCAGCTCGACGACCATCGTTGACAGTTCTTCCTATAGCGGCGGGTCTTTAGACCCGTCCTCGCCTCGCACACAAACACACGTCATCCCGCCTGCCCAGAGCGCCAGCGAAGGGAACGCAGTATCTCTCTTGGATTTTTCGTGAAACTACTTCGTCGTCGCCGTCTTGCTCGCCGTGCCCGCCGCCAACCTCTGCCGCGCGTGTGCCGCCCACGGCCCCACTGGATCCAGCTTCAAATACGTAGCCCAATGCTCTCGCGCCTCCGCCACCGCTCCCAGCTTCTCGCACACAAACGCTAGGTTATAGTGTGCGTCGCAATACCGCGGCTCCATCCGCACGGCCTGCCGCAAATGCTGCCGCGCCTCTTCTACCCGGCCCATATCCTCCAGCACGCTCCCCAGATTGAAGTGTGCCAGCGCGCTCTTCTCGTCCATCTCCAGCGCTCGCTCGAAATACTCCGCGGCCCTCTCGAAATTTCCGTCTTCGTAATGCAGCGTCCCGCAATTCAGAAGCGCTCCCATATTCTTCGGGTCCACATCCACACACCGGTCGTACGCTTCCATCGCCTTCGGCCGACTCTGCAGGTCCGCTTCGTACGCGAGCGCCAGCGACATCCACTCGTCCGCGCTGCGCCCGTTGGCGATCACCCGCACGCTCTCGTCCAGCTCCCGCGTCTCGAAATTCAGCACAAATTGACCCGACACCGGCTCCAGCCGCGCCGCGCCCTGCTCCACCAGCACATCTTTTCCGTCGCAGAGAATCCGCAGTTGCGACAGCGGCGTCTCCACCTGCGATAGTTTCTCCTTCAGTGCCGACACGGCTTTCTGCAAACGGTTTGCGGTCACGCCTTTTTCCAGCAATTGCTTGATCGTTCGTAAGCCGATCAGGTCGCGGAAATCGTAATAGCGCGCCGCACCGTCTCTTTGCGCAGACACCAGCCGCAGCCGCTCCCATTGCTCCAGTTGTTTGCTGCTTAGCCCCAGGATTCGCTGCACGTCTTCGGGGCTGTATCGGTCCGTCGTTCCCATCGAAACTCAGCCGGCTGCTTTCTTCCCCCGTTTTTGCGCTGCCGCGGCTGGTTGCACCGCGCGTGTCGGCGGCTTCTTGCTCGCGGGCACTGCCACCGGACCCGCTTTTTCCGCCGCCTTCGCCGCCTCGGGGGCGGGCTTGCTGGCGAGGCTCTTCTTCAGCGCTTCCATCAAATCGATCACGGGCGCCATGTGCGGCAGTGGCGCTGCGGCCACCTCCTTGCCTTCCAGCTTGGCTGCAATCATCGCGCGTACACTGTCACTATACTCGTCCCGGTACTTTTGTGGCTGGAACGGCGCTGCGAGGCTCTGGATCAGCTGTTCCGCCAGCTTCTTTTCCGGTTCCTTCACTTCGATGTTGTCCGGAACCGTCTCCGCAGCGCGAATCTCATTCGAATAGAACATGGTGTGCAGCGTCATCGTCTTTGCACCCGGCCGGATGATCACGATGTGTTCCCGCTGGTGCATCGTCAGTTTCGCAATGGCGCCGTAACCGGTCTCTTTCATCGCCTGCATCAGCAACGAGTATGCCTTCAGCCCGGCGTCTTCCGGGGTCACGTAGTACGATGCATCGAGATACAGCGGATCGATCTCATCGAGCTTCACAAATTCCAGGATCTCCATCACCCGTGCCGATGGCGGCTCGATCTTGTCCAACTCCTCTTCGTTGAACAGGACAAATTGGTCCTTCTCGTACTCGTACCCCTTCACGATTTCCGAGCGTTCCACGTTGCGGTTGCACACCGGGCAAAACGTGGGCTGTTTGATCCGCGAATGGCAGACTTTATGCAGTTGGTTGAAGCTGACCCGCTCCCCGCGCGCCGCCGCGAACATGCGCACCGGGATCGAAATCAGCCCAAAGGTGAGGTGGCCCTTCCAGACAGTCGTGGCCATGGCAAGTCTCCTTCGTGAAGCGAGCCGGACGGACTTCCAAGGTTAGCGAGCCCCCCTCCCCTTGCGCAAGCTCAAATCTCCCGCCTATCCCCAATGAATCACGCTAAACGACACAGTCCGCGTGTGTAGGGTCCGCCTTCCGAGGCGGACCGCTTGGGTCGCTTGCCCTGGCTCCGCCTCCGAACCCATCCCTCCTTGCGCTAGAATGCCCCCATGCCTCGATCCTCCAAACTCGCCGATTACAACAAAAAGCGCCAATTCGACCGTACCCCCGAACCCTC
>Ga0335077_10007324_pt1 | contig 13639 bp, 10 predicted proteins | sample Lox_Sample_31_FD_207151 | JGI IMG/M metagenome (GOLD analysis project Ga0335077, IMG submission 207151) | Soil microbial communities from Loxahatchee National Wildlife Refuge, Florida, United States - Lox_Sample_3.1 | ecosystem: Environmental > Terrestrial > Soil > Wetlands | place: USA...
CCAGGCACAGGCTGGCATCGTCGATCCCCACCGGCTCGACCTTGCCGGTAAGGTTGTGCTTGCGGCTCTTGATGAAGGTTTCGGTGACCGCAGAGACTTCGTGGATCGGACCGTTCAGCCACAGGGCGGTGTCGATGGTGTGGGCCAGCAGGTCGCCCGTGACGCCGCTGCCGGCAACGTTGATGTCGAGGCGCCAGAGCCCTTCGCCGCCTTGCGGCAGGTCGCTCGAAATCGTCCAGTCCTGCAGGAATTTCGCGCGGTAATGGAAGATACGGCCCAGGCGGCCCTCGTCCACGAGTTTCTTGGCGAGCGTCACGGCCGGCACGCGCCGGTAGTTGTACCACACCATGCTGGGAACGCCGGCGGATTCCACCGCCTGGACCATGGCCTCCGATTCCGCGGCATTGCGCCCCAGCGGCTTCTCGCACATCACCATCTTTCCCGCCTTGGCCGCGGCGATGGCGATTTCGGCGTGCGTGTCGTTGGGGCTGGCAATGTCGATCAGGTCGATTTCCGGAGACGCGACGAGCTTGCGCCAGTCGGTCACCGAGGACTCGAATCCCCACTGTGCGGCAAAGGCGGCGCCGCGTCCGGAGTTGCGGGCGGCGACTGTCTTGAGAACGGGGCGGTACGGCAGATCGAAGAAGTTGCCGACACTGCGGAACGCGTTCGCATGTGTGCGGCCCATGAAGCCGTAGCCAACAAGTCCGATATTCAGGTTTTTCATGGTCAGCTCCACCCGTGGGCGTTGCGCACCGCGATCATAACGCGCAGAACGTCGTTCCAGGTCTGCTGATCGAGCATCACGGAGTTGGGGAACATGCAGCCATCCCAACAGATGTGGCCGAAGGCGCGGGTGGGCTGGCCGTCGTCGCCGCGCATCCAAGCGCCGGCATCGCGCACGATATCGAGTTTGCCGTTGGGATCGAGGGGCTGGCAATGCCTGCCGGTCTTGTCGTGGGATCCCGATCCTTTCACAGTGCCGTCGTTTTGCGCCACGTGGAAATCGATGGTCCAGGGACGCAGCGCGCCAGCCATTTTGCGATACGCGGCGGCCAACTGGTCGGATTTCGACCAGTCAAAATCCGCCGGCAGGAGCGCGTCTTCGGGCGCATTGTAGCCCATGGTGAAGAGCATGGTGTGTGCCATGTCAGCCTGGAAGCCCAGAGTCTTCGGGCGGTTCACCATCTCCATCAGCTCCACGTTGCGGCGCCAACTGTGCATGCCGGCCCAGCAGATCTCACCTTCGGCCGCGAGCCGTTCGCCGTAATCCTCGGCGATGGCGCACGCTTCGCGGAAGGTCTTGGCGATGCGCTCCGTGCTGCCGGCGGGATCCTTGGCCCACTCGGCCGGGCCTGATGCCGAGTCGATTCGGATGATGCCGGTCGGACGGATACCCAGGTCACGGAGCTTACGGCCGATGCGGCAGGACTTCTTCACCTGGGTCAGGAACGCGGCCCGTTCGGAGTCGCTGCCCATGGCGGAGCCGCCTCCCGTAGGCGGCCAAACGGGAGCGACCAGGGATCCCGCGCGCAGACCTTTGGATCGAAGATTGCCGGCCAACCTCGCAAGGTCGTCATCGGACGAATCGATGTCGGTGTGGGGCAGAGAAAGGAAGAGATCGACGCCGTCGAAACGCACGCCGTCCACCCGCGCCGCGGCGGTGAGGTTCAGCATGGTTTCGAGGTCGATGGGCGGCTCGGAATCGGGGCCTTTGCCGACCAGTCCGGGCCACATGGCGTTGTGGAGCGCGGGGTACGCGTTGGCTGTCATGAGAGTTGCCTCAGTTACTTGAACAAGAGACGATCTTTTTTGGCTTCGATCTTGGCCGCGTCGATGCCCGGGACCTTTTTCAGGTCCTCGATGGACTTGAAACTGCCGTGAGTCTTGCGGTACTGGATGATGGCCGCAGCTTCGGAGCGCTTCATCGTGAGGCCGCTTTCGAATTCGATCGCTTCGGCCTCATTGACGTCGATCTTGGGGATCTCTTCGCCGGGGTAGTTCTTCGCCAGGTAGTCGCCGACCGCCTGGAACTCTTTCTCGGTGCCCTTCGCGCCGAGGCCGACCATCTTGTCGATGGTGGCCTGCCAGCCGCCGCGGTCCTGCCGCAGCGAGATGGAGCGCTCCAGTTCGTGGCACTGCGAGCAGATTTTCTCGGTCTCGGCCTTTCCGGGGCCATCGGGCAGTTGTTCGAACGCACAGGTGGCGAACAGGGCGAGGAGTAATGTGGCACGCCGGCAGACAACGGCTCCCCGAGGCAAGAAGCGTCCCGATGAGTCGGGACACGGCAGGCAGGAGTGCCTGCGCCACGTTCACTCATCTCGCAGCGCCTTGAGTGGATCCATCTTCATCGCCCGCTGCGTGGGCAGGAACGAGGCAATCAGTCCGGCCGCGGCGAGCAGTAAGGCTGCCGCGCTCCAAAGCTCCGGATCGCGCGGATTCACCTGGTACAGCAGGCTCGCGAGGACGCGGCCGGTGAGAACAGCACCGCCCAGTCCCGCGAGCAGGCCGAGACCAACTGGCGCCATAGCCTGGCGTAAAACCATCCGATAGACCTGGTACGCTTGCGCGCCCAGGGCCATCCGAATCCCCATCTCGCTGGTCCGCCGCTCCACGGAATACGACACCACGCCATATATGCCGAGCGCGGCCAGCAATAGAGCCGCAGCCGCGAACGCAGCCACCAGCCGCACCTGGAACCGCCGTTCGGCGACCGATTGATCGAGGACTTCCTGCATCGTACGAATTCCGGTCAGCGGCACGTCGCGATCGATATCGGCGACAGCCGTGCGCAGAGCTCCCGCAATTGACCGCGGATCGCCCGCAGCTCGCGCCACGAGGAAGGCCCGCCGCGGCGCCCAGTCCCAATATGGACGATAGACCATCGAGACTGGCGGCTTGTCCGGCGCGACGCGCACATCGCCCGCGACGCCAATCACGTCGCGAACCACCTCACCATCCACGATCTGACGCCCGACCGCTACCGCTTCCTGACCAGGCCACAGCGCGTGAGCCAGCCCCTCGGAAATGACGACCAGTTTCGCCGGGTCACCCTCGCGGAACGGCCGTCCCGACCGGAGTGGAATTCCCATCGTCCGGAAGTAGTCCGGGCTGACGAAGCGGATGTTGGCGGACGGCTGCACCCAGCCGGATCGCCTATCGCCGGGCAGGGAGACGCTGTCCAGCCAGGTCTCGCCTTCCAGAGGCAGCGCGCTGATCAAGGCGGCGGAAAGCACTCCGGGCTGCGACCGCATGCGATCGAGGACGCGTTGATGAAATTCGTTGCGTTGGGCGGGTTGGCTGTATTTCGCGAGCGGAATTTGCACTTCGGACGCCAGCACGGTGGGCGCGGTAAAGCCCTTCTCTCCCTGCATGACGCGCAGGAAGCTGCTCATCAAGAGTGCAGCGGAGACCAGCAGGACGGTGCTGAGGCCCACTTCCGAGGCCACCAGGACGTTGCGCAGGTGAATAGCGCCCATGGCGCCGGTCGCCGTCCGCCCGCCGGACCTGAGCGCGCTCTGCGGATCTGCACGCGTGGCACGCCAGGCCGGCGCCAGGCCGAACAGCAGGCCGGTCCAGGTGGTAATCGCCAGCGCAAAACCAAGCACCCGGAGATCCAGCCGCACTTCGGACAGGCGCGGGAGGTCCGCCGGCGCGGTCCTCACCAGCGCTCCCAGCGCACCGGCCGCAACCGCCACGCCCAGCGCTCCGCCCACAAAAGCGATCAACAGGGACTGCGTGAGCGCCTGTTGCACCAGCCTGCGCGCGCCCGCTCCCAGGGCCGTTTGGATCGCGGCTTCCCGCGCGTGCCGCTCACCGCGCGCCAGCATCAGATTCGCCAGGTTGACGCACACGATCAGCAGAACGGCGCCAACCGCGCCAAGCAGCACGATCAGTCCGCGGCGCGACTGGCCGACCATGGAATCGAGCAGAGGCGCCACCCACGCCCGCAACTCCAGGTTTTCGCCCGACAATTTGACCAACTGGCCGGCGATAACGTTCAACTCCGCATTGGCAGCGCCCTCGGTCACGCCAGGCTTCAGCCGTGCAATCACGTTGTAGTTGAAGCGGCCCATCAGTACACCCAACTCTTCCTTCGTGAACACGAGGGGTACAAAAACGTCCGGGCGCGCGGAGTTGGATTTTCCAGCAGTCATCACCTGAACGTTCGGGCATTGAAACCAGGCGGGCAGTACGCCGATCACGGTCCGCGGGCGGCCGTCCAGATGGATCGTGCGGCCGACCACCGAAGGATCGGCACTGAACCGGCGCTCCCACAGCGCGTGACTGAGGACCGCGACGCTCTCTTTCCCCTCCTGGTCTTCGCCGTCGCCGAAAGTTCGCCCGAGTACCGCGCTAACCCCGATGGTCTCGAAGGCATCCGCCGAGACGCGCATGATGTCGAGCTGTTCGGGTTCGCCGGCACCGGTAAGAGTGGCGCTGCCGGGATCGACTGCCGAGATCCGCTCGAACGAGTGGCTTCGCTCACGCCATTCGACGAAGTGGCGGGAACTCACGGGCAGTGTGGGATAAGTCTGCGCTATCGCGGGGATCACCTCGCGCAAGGCCACCAGGCGGTTCGGCTCGTGATACCGAAGAGGCTGCAGCAGTACGCCGTTGACAATCGAGAAGATCGCGGTATTCGCTCCAATCCCAAGCGCGACGGTGAGGATGGCGACTGCGGCGAAGGCCGGCTCCCGGCGCAGTGTGCGCAGAGAATAGTGCAGGTCGTTCCAGGCGTTCATAGCTCCTGCGTTGGAGTACGCGCCCAGCCTGGAAATTGTTCGAACGATTCTCGGGCGGCGTGTTCGTGGCGCACGCACGAGTGCCCGCGCCACATTACGCCCGAACACCCTCTGTGGTGGTGCTTAGGATTTCGGAACCAACCGCCGTATTGCCGGCAACTGATCGATGGCGAGTTCCGAAGGTTTCTTCGCCGGCTTCGCGATCAGTTCCACGGCGGGGATGGGTTTCCGCCCGAGCTGCGCGCACAACTCCAGGTAATTCTTGTGAGCGGCGCTGCCTGAGAAAGCCTGGCCGCTCTTGACCAAGTCCTGCAGGATGGGGAGCGCCCGCTCGGGCACGCGCTGGGCCAGTACATAGGAGAACGCCATTTCCGCCTGGGCCACCCGGTTCGCCGTTTCCCGGGTCTTCCACCTGGCGTTGGAATAGCCGGCCAGCGCCTTGTCCACGGCGGAGTCTTTCGCCAGAAGCGCGTACCACATCAGCAGGCGCAGAACATTCCTCCCGGTGACCGTGAGCTTGACCGGTTCGCCCTTGTCGAAGGGTGTGAACCACGCCACGAACCGTTTGCGGAAAGCCACTTTGTCCATTTGCCGGAAGGCCGGCTCGGCAGCCTTGAACCACTTCTTCGCCGGGCGGTCCGTCACGACGAACGTGCTGTTGCTCAACAGGCGGAGCCATGCGGTGCGCTCCTCCGGCGGCATCAGTCGTAAGTCACGTTTGACACGATGACTCCAGCAGGCCTCCAGGTCGATCGGGACGACGTCTTCAAACCAGAGGAACCACTCCACCTGGGCGCGATAGTAGTTGTCGGTGGCGGAGTGGCCCATCGTGGACACCCACTTGCGCATCCGCTCGACCAGGCCGGCATGCCAGCCGTGTTCGGCCACATATTTCTGGCAGAGGTCGAACACTTTCATGTGGCCGGGTCCGGACTTGATCGCGCGAAGCAGCGATTCCAATGGCAACTTTTCGACCTTCTTCAGGCTCCGCTGCAACAGCCCGCCTTCGCAACCCAAACCGCGGAAGGACTGGCTCCAGACTTTCAGCGTGTCCTCAGAGAACTCCCGCTTATGGGAGGTGATCCATTCCCAGCGATGGGCAGCCGCCAGATGAAGGCTGGCTGGATCGGCCGCGAATTCCTTCAGAATGGAGGCCTCCATGGCCTCGAGTGAGGCCCGCACTTCGGGTCCGCCATCGAACCACGGCCGGGGAGCCTCGAGTTGCGCGGCCCACAGCTTCGCCGCGGGGCTGAGTTCCTGATCCTGGATCGACTTCAGAGCCTTCACATGGGCGGCGACCGCCGGGTCTACATAAGGGCCGCGTGCGGCAGCGTTCGCACCGATGCGGAGCAGTTGATCGATCCGTTCCTGCTGCGATTTCAGTGCCGGATCGCGATCCAGCGGATACCCATCCACACCCTTGGCGGTGGTTGGAAGAGCTCCGGCTCCGAACACCGCGAGTAACGCCTCATATTTTCGCCGCACCTCGACGGTCGAAGTCGCCTGGTTCATACTGAGAGCTTCCAGGCAGGCAAACGCGCGATCGTCGGTGCGTTTTTGGAGCGCCCACAGGTAGGTTTGAATCCAACGGGTGTCTTCCTCCCGAACCCATGGCGCCCGCGCTATGTCGTATAGCAGTTCGTCGCAGGCATGCCCTCCGAGGAGATCGCACAGTACGATGAGGTGGCGGAAGACAATCGAACCGACCGGCGACAGGCAGGGTGCGAGCCCTTCTGCGAGCATCGCGACCCAGCGGCGCAATCCGGCTTCGAGTTGCTCGTTTCCGAGCTGCTTCACGGCTTTCAGGCAGCTTTTGCTTGGTACATTCGCGCCGCCTTCGTTGCGGTAGTGAGAATCGGCGTCGAAGAGGCACAGCCAGGTATTCCGGAGTTTCGCGTCCAGCGTCTCCAGATCACGGCGAACGCAAGCACTCCAGCACGGGTCGTCGGTGGCGAAATTGTTCCGCGCGCGAAAGAACGGCCACGCGAACAGCTCTTCGCGTCCGGATGTGCCGTGCGGCTGGGTGCAGAGTTTGAGGAGAGTGCGGAGCGCCCCTACGACCGCTTCGCTGAGGGGCCCGGACTTTTCGAGCGTGGCGGCGAACTGCGACATGCTCTCCATGTAAAAAACGCAGTGATTGGCGACCAGCGCGGGCCCGAGTCGCGTAAGCGCCAGGAACTCCGGCTCGCTGACGCGCCGGACCTTCATCAGAATGAACCGGATCATGCCCGCCAGTTCGCCTACCCACTCCGCCCCCGTCTCGCCCCGCTCCAGGTTCCATTCGAAGCGGCGTAGCGCGGGCATCAACCAATCGCCGCGGGCCTGGGAAATGGCCAGCACCGGAAAAAGCTCTTCGGGTTTAGGCCTTTTCAGAATGCGCTCGATGGAGGCGGCTTTACCGGCCGCAGGGTTCTTGGGGAATGCCCTCTCGAAGGAGGCCTGGACCGCCTGCGAATTTCCCAGATCCTCGTCAATGCGAAGCTGAACCTCCCGGTCCGAATCGGCATCGTTTAACGGGAATCCCTCGATCATGCCAGGCAGTCTAACTGACGAGAGTTCATCACGGAAACTGGCATTTGGAGGGCACCCCCGTACTGCGGATCGTTAATTCGCGGTGCCGAAGATGCCGCTCATCAGTTTGCGGAACCATCGTTTCGCGAATCACCTTTTGCGCGTCCTCGCATGTGCCGGCGATCTCAGCGCCCAGCGCCTCCATTTCGCCCCAGACCGCGACGTGATCCAGGCCAATGGCATCGATTATGCTCACCATTTCGGGGGGAGGGGCCAGTGGGTCCCGCCTGTCGTCTTTCGGATTGAGGACAGGGTGCGAGCCCATCAGCGAGACGCGGCCGACCTGCTCGTACCAGGCGCGCAACCAGAGGGGGAGAGGTCCGTCCGCGGCCTTCTCGAGCTTGGCGAGATTACCGGCAGTGTGCTCGTTTGGCGGGTCGAAGACCTGAGGGCTCTCGAGCGGCGGGACCTTCGACGCGGCTGCCACATTGGCCTGCCGTTCGCGGTTCCGCGCAGTCAGGTGAGGCTGCATGTCCACCCCCCGAAGGATTGGCCGGCATGGAATCCCATGCGGCCCATGGTGGAGTCGAAGTCCTTGGCTTCGTCATCGCCCGGCGGTCTGAACCGATACCCCATCCCGGCGAGCCGCGAAATCAGCAGCTCGACGTTGTGGCGCACCCGCCGCATCGTCTCGGCGGCAACATCTTGCGCATCGGAAAGGTAAATTTCGTGGCGAACGGCTTTGCCGAGTCCGTCAGCTCGTTCCAAACCCTGGACCCGGTCGCCGGCCTGGTACCGATCCAGGAATGGGTTCGAAGGCACGCCTCAGGATAAGACCCGATACACGCATTGTGAAGTCCCCGATGGATAGCCGCGGATTTCGAAGAATGAACCGGACGTTCGAGTAGAATAGAACGAAGCCTCGTGAGCGCCGCATGCCTGCCAGCGAAGAAGTGACCAGACTGCTCGTCGAATGGAAGCACGGAAATCAGGCGGCCGTCGATTTGTTGATGCCGCTGGTTTATGAGGAGATGCGGCGCCTGGCCGAAGGTTACCTGCGGGACGAGCGCGCTGCCGCGACGCTGCAGCCCACCGCGCTGGTTCACGAAGCGTACCTCCGGCTGGTGGCGCAGCGCCTTCCCGATTGGGAGAGCCGCTCGCACTTCTTCGGCGTTGCGGCACACCTGATGCGACAGATTCTGGTGGACCACGCACGGCGCCAGAAAAGCGGAAAGCGCGGCGGAGGCGCGCCCAAGGCGCCGCTCGATGAAGCGCTCAGCTTCGCTCCGGAGCGGAGTTCGGAGATGGTGGCACTGAACGACGCGCTGGAGGCCCTTGCCAAAGTGGACGAGCGAAAGTGCCGCATTATGGAACTTCGGTTCTTTGGGGGATTCAGCGTGGAAGAGACGGCCCAGGCGATGGGGACGTCGGTGGCCACAATCGGAAGAGAGCAAAGGCTCGCGGAAGCCTGGCTGCACCGGGAGATGAGTAATCGGGGATAGGCAATGACGGCCGAGCAGTGGCGCAGGGTGGGCGAACTGTTTCACGACGCGCTCGACCGCGCCCCAGGCGATCGGACCCTGTTCGCCCAACAGGCGTGCGCGGGCGACCCCGAAATCGAGCGCGAGCTGCGTTCTCTTCTCGAGAACGATCGGGCTGCCGGGGGCTTCGTCGAACGCCATGTGAAGTCGGCGGTGATGTCGCTGTTCGATGCGGATGTCACCCAGCCGCGAATCCAGCGGGTCGGCGCCTACCGGATTCTTCACGAGCTGGGCCGCGGCGGCATGGGAACCGTCTACCTGGCGGAGCGCGACGACGAGCAGTATCACACCAAGGTAGCGATCAAGGTGGTGCGGCCGGGAATGGACACCGACATGATCCTGCACCGCTTCCGCCGCGAGCGCCAGACACTGGCGCACCTGCAGCATCCACATATCGCACGCCTGCTGGATGGCGGCACGACCCAGGATGGAGTGCCGTATATCGTGATGGAGTACATTCCCGGCATGCCCATCACCGACTACGCGAAGGCCCACGACCTGGGTATTGCCGAGCGGCTGAGACTCTTCCTGGACGTCTGTTCCGCGGTGGAGTACGCCCACCAGCATTTCGTCGTGCACCGGGACGTCAAGCCCGGGAACATCCTGGTGAGCGAGGATGGCACCGCCAAACTGCTGGATTTCGGGATCTGCAAACTCCTGCACAGCGCGCCGCTCCACGAGACCGCTTCGGACACCCTCCACATGCTCACGCCCGATTACGCCAGCCCCGAACAGGTGCGGGGCGATCCGGTGACAATCGCCTCGGACATCTATTCGCTGGGCGCGGTTTTGTACGAGCTTCTGACGGGCTACCGGCCTCACCGCTTCGAGAACCGGACCCCGCAATCGGTGGAACGCGCGATTTGCGAACAGGACGTAATCCGGCCGAGCCTGGTGCCGGACAAAGCCCTGGCGCGCCGGCTGAGCGGCGACCTCGACAATATTCTGCTGCTGGCCTTGCAGAAGGAGCCTGAGCGGCGCTATTCCTCGGTCGAGCAATTCTCCGAAGATATCCGCCGCTATCTGGTACATCAGCCCGTGCGTGCCCGGCCGGTGACGCTGCGCTACCGCATCCGCAAGTTCGCTCGACGGGAGAGCAAATTGCTGGCCGCGGGCGCTGTGATGATGCTCTGCCTGTTGGCGGGAGCTCTAGTCTTCTGGCACGAGGCGCGGATCGCGCAGGAGAATCTGCTGGAAGCGCGGCGCCTGGCCAATAAGTTCGTCTTCGACGTACACGACGCCGTGCGGGACCTGCCGGGTTCCACGCGGGCCCGGGAAGTGATCGTGGAGACGGGGCTGGAATTCCTGGATGGATTGGCCAGGAACTCGGCGCGGGATTGGGGACTGAAGGCCGACCTGGCCACCGCCTACCAGCGCATCGGCGACGTGCAGGGCAACGCCATGGGCGCCAACCTCGGCAACACCAAGGCGGCTCTGACCAGCTACGCAAAATCCGCTTCACTGCTGGATGCCGTCATGGCACACGATCCGCGCAACGAGAAGGCCCAGATCGATCGCCTGACCGTGCAGCGCAGTATCGGGTCGGTCTACCTGTTTACAGAAGACAGCGAGCACGCGCTCAGTGCTTTTCGCGACGCGGAAAAGTTGGCCGCCGACCTCGCCTCGAGGTATCCGGGCGACCCCCGGATTGCCCTGAAGCAAGCGGAAGTATATGCCGCCACCGGGCATGCTCTCTGGCAAGCCGGCGAGTTCGCCGCCTCCATGGAGGAGTGCAACAAGGCTGTCGGGCTTGCGCTCAAGACCTCGCAGGCCAGTCCCGCTGATCCGGGTTGGCAATCCATCCTGGCGGGCGCGTATGCCGATATCGGGATGGACCAGACCCGTCTCGGGCAGCTCTCGGAAGGTCTGGCACATTACAAACAGGCCTTGGCCGTCCTGGAGCCGCTCACCCGCCAGGATCCCTCGAATGTGTCGTACCAGCAGATTCTCATGCTGACCTACAGCCACCTGGGCGATGTACTCGGGAACCCGAAGTGGCATAGCATGGGCGACGCAGCCGGCGCGTTGGACGCCTACCGGCAGATGTTGGCAGTGGCGCGGCGATTGTACGACGCGGATCCCGCCAATCAGAAGGCTGTGAGCGATTACGCCATCGCACTGACCCGAGTGGCGGCAGTCCTGCCCGACCAGGATTTTTCCGAGCGGCTCACGATGCTCGAGGAATCGCTAAAACTGCTGCAAGAGATCGCACGTGCCAATCCGCAAAACCTGGTGAATCGCTGGGACCTGGCCCACGGCTATTTACTGCTGGGCGATGCCGTGGCGCATTCGAAGGATCACGCCGGCGCCGTTCGCGCCTACCAGGAGAGTGTTTCGCTCGGCGAAGTGCTGCTGACGTCCGGCTTCCCGCTGGCCGCCGTGGATTTGGTGGGGGCCCACGAGAAACTCGGCCTTCTGGCGGCTCAGGGCGGCGATCGCACGACTGCCTTGACGGAGGCGCGCCGGGCATTGGCCATCAGCGGTCCGGACGGGCCGATCGCCAAAGGACGCCCCGCCGTGGCGCAGCGCTTTCTTACGCCTCGCGGGACATCGGCGATGGGACTGGTGCTGTCGGCACTGTCGCGTGCGCCGGGTGTGCGCCCGGCCCAGTCGCTGCAGGATCGCCAGGCTGCGGTGAGGTGGCTCGAGGAGAGCCTCAGTGGATGGAAGGCGTTGGAGCCGGATCCCGCCTTTGCGCCTCCGCACCGCTTCGAGATGCAACAGGTGGAGAAAGCTCTGGCTGAGATCAGGAGCCGCTGATACGCAAAGGATAATGATGAAGAGTATGACGCCTGCCCAGAAGGAGCTGGTTCGCAGCAGCTTTCCGAGCATTGCCGAGATCGCGGGGCCAATCGCGAAGCTGTTCTACGGCCGTCTCTTTCAGATGGACCCCCGCCTGCGTCCGTTCTTCAAGCAGGACATCGAGGTGCAGGGGCGCAAGCTGATGGACATGCTCACTGCCCTGACCACCAACCTGGATCATTTCGAGGACATGATCCCGGTGTTGCGGGCATTGGGCCAGAGGCACGCAGGATACGGCGTGCGGCCGGAACATTACCCCCTGGTGACCACATCGTTGTTATGGGCCTTCGGCACGGCCCTCCAGGCGGACTTCTATCCCGAGCTGAGAGCCGCGTGGCACACCGTCATCGAGATGGTGGCTGAGGTCATGAAGGACGGCGCCGCGGAATTAGGACCGATCGAAGAATCGGTCCGATGAGATCAGGCCCCGCGCTCACCCATAACCACGGTGTGAGGGCCGGTCGGCACGGGATGCGCCGTGATATTGGTGAAGCCCGCCTCGCGGTACATGCCCTCCAATTCGCGGAACGTATAGGCGTCCCCCGAGGCGGTGGTGGCCAACATCACCAGACTGAAGCCTGCCGCCATGGGAGGCGATACGCGGTCCTCATTGGGCACAAACTCGAGCGCCGCCGCGCGCCCGCCGGCTTTCAGGGCGGCATGCACTTTGCGTAGCAGTTGAACGCACGTGTGGCGGTCGAAGTGGTGCAGGAAATTGGTGAGCAGTACGATGTCGTACGGGCCGCCGTACTCCACATCGAACGCGCTTCCGGGCAACGTCTCGTAGCGCCTGTCTACTCCCGCCTTGCGCGCGTTTTCGGCGGCCACCTCCAGAACGGAGCCCCAGTCCTGGCCCACCACGTGCGCCTCCGGGTGCTGCTTGGCAACCTCAATCCCGAACAGTCCGTGGCCCGCCGCGATGTCTAAAACACGCAACGGTCCGGACAATCCGTTCAGCACGATGCCTCCCAGCGGTGACGCCATGGGCGCCATCATGGGCGCCATGCTGTGGGCGAAATCCACCCACGCGGGATTCTCCCCCTCCACGCTGCCTTCCCCCGGGAGTGTCGTCCGTCCGTGCCGGACGATGTCCGCCAGATGGTTGTAAGGCTCCTGCATGACCGGATTGGCCAGGAAGCGGGCAATCGAAGCCACAGAAGCCGGCGACCGCGGATCCAGAAATGCCGCGCTGGTGGACGTGTGACGATAGCAGCCTTCCTGCTTGGCAACGATGCCCTGGATGGCGAGGAAGTCGCATAGGATGCGGATGCCGCGCTCGGAGGCGGAGCATTGCCTGGCCAGCGACGCGACGTCTCCCGGGCCCTCACCGATGGCGCGGAACAGGTCGAGCTCGATGGCGGCGCGCAAGGCTGCGGAGCGCTGGTAGGACAAGAGCGAATCAAAAATCAACGCGGGCGATGGCGCGCCTGCAGGATGTGCCTGGGTTCCCAAAATGGTCTCCTTGAAGTAGTAGTAGTTATCGTGTTCTCAGGATTATACTTCGGAACCCGGCACCAGCGCACTTCAGAGCCATGGTGCGCTAAAATCGGACATAGTCGCAACAGCCGTAACATACCTGGCGTCTTGCGGCTCGCTTTCCCATGACGACAGCCACTAATATTCGAGTTCAGGAATTTCGTGATCAATTATCCCGCCGTGTCTTGGTGGCGGACGGCGCCATGGGCACCATGCTGTATTCGCGCGGTGTCTTCATCAACCGCTGCTTCGATGAACTGAACGTCGCGCAGCCCGACATGGTGCGCCAGATTCACCAGGAGTACGTGAAGGCGGGGGCGGAGATTCTGGAGACCAACACCTTCGGCGCGAGCCGGCCGCGGCTGGGCGCTTTCGGGGTTGCCGAGAAGCTCCGGGACATCAACCTGGCGGGGGTTCGCCTGGCGCGCGAAGCGGCCAAGGACGGACCGTTCGTGGCCGGCGCCGTGGGTCCGCTGGGGATCCGCATCGAACCGCTGGGACCCACCTCGTTCGCCGAAGCACGTGCGGCGTTCCGCGAACAGATCGATGCGCTTTTGGAAGGTG
>Ga0335077_10007325_pt1 | contig 13638 bp, 9 predicted proteins | sample Lox_Sample_31_FD_207151 | JGI IMG/M metagenome (GOLD analysis project Ga0335077, IMG submission 207151) | Soil microbial communities from Loxahatchee National Wildlife Refuge, Florida, United States - Lox_Sample_3.1 | ecosystem: Environmental > Terrestrial > Soil > Wetlands | place: USA: Florida...
CCTGACAATCACAACAAGTTCGCAATTGTCGTCACCCGTGCCCGCGTCGATCCCCGAGTTTTCTAGTGTTGTAAATCCTTCCCAATTCCATGGCTTGCGCGCATCACCGTCTTTGCTGCGCGCCGACCCGGGTAAAAAAATCGTTTGCTGACGGTGCCTTGGAAATGGATTGTACTCATTCCACGGCAGAAAAGGATGTCGTTATTTGCCGACAAGCCTGTGGCGGGACCGCATGTGACATAAGCCACGGGCGCGGCCCGCGTGCAGCCGTGCGCCTCAGCGCGGTAGGCTCAGGCAGAAGCGCACCCCGCTGCCCTCGGGCAGGTTCTCCGCAGTGGCGCTGCCGCCGTGGAATTCCGCGATGAGCCGCACGATGTAGAGCCCGAGCCCGAAGTGCGGGCGGCTGTCCTGCCCGGCGCGCGACTGCCAGAGCGACTCGAACAGCCGTGCGGCGCTGCCCGGTGCGAGCGGCGGCCCCGGGTTCTCGACTTGCAGCTGGACGGCCTGTGGGGTTGCGACCAGGCGCACGCCGATCGTGGCGCCCTCGGGGCTGAAGTCCACGGCGTTGTCGATGAGCTTGTCGAGCGCCTGCACGATGAGGTCCGGCGCCCCGGTGAGCTGCAGGTGCGCCGGCGCACACTCCAGCTGCAGCCGCCGCTGCGGGAACGCGGCGCGGTAGGCGGCCACGGCGGAGGCGAGCACCGGCACCAGATCGAAGGACACGCGCTCGGCGGCGCCGATCGCCTCCTCGACGCGCGTGGCCGCACCCATGGCGCTCAGCATGCCGCCGAGGCGCTCGGTGCCCTGGCGGGCCCGCTCGAGGTAGGTGCGCGCCTGCGGCGGCAGTTCCTCGGACTCGAGGTTGTCGAGCGAGGAGCGCACGATGGTGAGCGGCGTGCGGATCTCGTGTGCGAGCTTGCCGGCCAGCGTGCGCAGGTACGCGGTGTACTCGCTAAGGCGCGCGAGCAGCGTCGCGAAGGCGCGCGCCACGTCGCCGAGTTCATCGTGCGCACGCGTCTCCGGGAAGGTGCTCGAGAGCCCGGTGCGCGTCAGCGCCCCCTCGCTGGCGCGGCGCAGGCGCGAGAGCCGCACCGCGAGGCGCGCGGCGAACAGCAGGATGGCCGTCACCACCACCAGGCTCGTCGCCAGGGTGAAGTTCAGCATGTGGGTGAGGGCGCGGTCGCGCGCACGGATCCAGCGCTCCGGCGTGCGCGTCACCTCGAGCGCCCCGATCAGCACCGCGTGATCGCGGTCGTAGATCTCGCTGCGCGCGATGAGCGGCGCGCGCTCCTCGGGGCGGTCGATGAAGCGCCGGTACAGCCGCGCGAGCATCGGCGGCTCGGCCGTCAGGGCCACCGGCTGGCCAAGCGCGTCAGCCCGCGCCAGCACGCGCCCGGCGGGCGTCGCCACCGCCAGCCGCAGCCCGGGCTGCAGGAACTGCGTCAGGTAGCCGGCGAGCTCGGGCGCGGCCAGGATCAGGTGGCCGATGGTGTGCAGGTCATCGGCGCGCAGTGTGCCGTAGCTCACCGGCAGCGCGCCGCGTGCGTCGCGATCGTCGATGAGCACGCCGAAGCCCTTGCCGATGAGTGACAGCGGCACGCGCAGCTCGAGGCGATAGCCCTCCGGGATCAGCGTCCACGCGCCGCGGATGCGCGGCTCGAGGCGTGCCAGCTGCCGCCCGTATTCGCCGCTCTCGATGCGGCGCGCGATGACCGCGCCCGGCGCGGTGGCGGCGATGAACACCTGGCTCTGAGCGCCCTGGGCGTCCTCGAAGCCGAGCCACACGCGGTCGCCGAAGCCCGCTGAGTCGAGCGGGTTGTTGCCCGGCGCATCGAGGATCGGGTGCTCATCGTGCACCTCGAGCAGCAGGTACAGCATGCGCTCGTGCACGCCGGTGAGCAGCGCAAAGCGATGGCGCGCGTCCTTGGCAAACCGGCTCCAGGCGCTCGCATCGTGCGGCCAGTCATCGCTGTAGCCATCCAGCAGCGGCGCCGCGCTCAGGGCCACCGGCTCCAGGTCGTAGGGCGTGGCGCGGTAGAAATCCGGATCCGGCGCCGGGCGCGGGCTGCCGTCGGCTTCGGGAGCGCTGGGCACGGGCTCGCGGTACAAGAGGTCGGTGCGACCCTGGAGCGAGGTGGCGAGGGTCTGCGCCAGGCCCTGCAGCGAGTCGACCTCGCCCTGGCGCAGTGCGGATTCCATCTCGCGCGCATAGCGGCAGCCGGCCCACGGCAGCACCAGCGTCGCCAGCCCCAGCAGCAGCAGCTTCAGCCGCAGCGACATCGGCGGCGCTTCACTGCAGCCAGCGGTAGCCCATGCCGTACACGGTCTGCAGCGCGTCGAACTGTGCGTCGAGCAGCTGGAACTTGCGGCGGATGCGTTTCACGTGCGAGGTGATGGTGTTGTCATCGAGCACCACGTTGGCCGCATCCATCAGTTGCGTGCGGTTGCGCACGTGACCCGGATGGCGCGCGAGCGCGTGCACGATCCAGAACTCGGTGAGCGAGAGCGGCACCGCCTGGCCCTGCCACTCGACGCTCATGCGCTCGGCATCGAGCGTCAGGGCGCCGCGGCGCAGCACCTGCTCGGCCGCCGGCGGGCGGCGCAGCGCATCGACGCGCCGGAACAGCGCGTTCACCCGCGCGATCAGGTGCGGCAGGCTCAGGTCCTTGGTGAGGAAGTCATCCGCTCCCAGGCGCAGCCCCGAGACCGCATCGAGCTCGCTGTCGCGCGCGGTGAGGAAGATGATCGGCAGCTCCGCCGACAGCGCACGCAGCTGGCGGCACAGCTCGAAGCCACCCTCGGGCTCATCGGCGAGCGAGATGTCGATCACCGCCAGGTCCGGCAGCCGCGCGCTGCAGGCGGCGAGTGCCTGGGCGCGCTCGGCGTAGCTGCGCACCGCGTATCCCTCGCGCGCGAAGGCCGCCGCGTAGTTGTCCCGCAGGGCCGGCTCGTCCTCGACGATGGCGATCACGCGCTTCATGCGCGCCAAGGCTACAGGCTGGGCCGCGGCGGTGAAAGGCGCTGCCACAATGCGCCACAATTCTTCCCGGCTGCAGCAGGATCGCGCCCGCCGCCTGCCGCGGCGCGCACCGCTTAATGCTGGCTAGTGATCAGCAAGCGCGGAGCGTGAACAGCCCATGCGTACTGCCTGCATGCCACGCCTCGGGGGACGCCTCGTCGACGCCCTCGCGCTGCTCACGCTCGTCTCGCTCGGCATCGTGTGGGGGCCGGCGCCGCCGCGCGCGGCCGGCAGTACGCGCCCGCTGCCCTCAGAACGCGTTCAGTCCCGTGAGCTGTCGTCCGATGGTCAGCTGGTGGATGCTCTCGGTGCCCTCGTAGGTGATGACGCTCTCGAGGTTGAGCATGTGGCGGATCGGAGCGAACTCGGCACTGATGCCGGCGCCGCCGAGCATGTCGCGGCAGTCGCGCGCCACATCCAGTGCCATGCGGCAGTTGTTCCACTTGGCGAGCGAGACGTGCGCGGGCTGCATGGCCCCTGAGTCCTTCATGCGCCCGAGCTGCAGCGCCAGCAGCTGCGCCGTGGTGATGCGCCGTGCCATCTCGGCAAGGCGTGCCTGGACCAGCTGGTTCTGCGCCAGCGGCCGTCCAAAGAGCGTGCGGGTGGCGCTGTACTCGAGCAGTTCCTTCAGGCATGCCTGCGCGGCGCCGATGACGCCCCAGGCGATGCCGTAGCGTGCCTGCGTGAGACAGGACAGCGGCCCCTTCAGGCCCACCACCCCCGGCAGCACGCGCTCCTCGGGTACCACCACGTTGTCGAAGAACAGCGCCGAGGTGACCGAGGCCCGCAGCGAGAACTTGTGCTGGATCTCGGGAGCGGAGAAGCCCGGCGAGTCCTTCTCCACGATGAAGCCCCGGATGCCCTCGGGGCTCATGGCCCACACGACGGCGAGGTCCGCGATGGCCCCATTGGTGATCCACATCTTCGAGCCGTTCAGCACCCAGTCACCGCCGCGCTTCTTGGCGTGGGTCTTCATGTTGGCCGGGTCCGAGCCGCCGTGTGGCTCGGTGAGCCCGAAGCAGCCGATGAGCTCGCCGCCTGCCATGCGCGGCAGGTAGCGGCGCTTCTGCTCCTCGGAGCCGAAGGCGTAGATCGGATACATGCACAGCGAGGACTGCACGGACACGAAGCTGCGGATGCCCGAGTCGCCGCGCTCGAGCTCCTGGCAGATGAGCCCGTAGGAAACACCGTTCAGGCCCGCGCAATCGTAGCCGTGGATGGAGGAGCCGAGCAGGCCGAGGGCGGCGAGCTGCGGCACCAGCTCGCGCGGGAAGCGGTGCTCCTCGAAAGCCTTGCGGATCAGGGGCAGCACCTCGGCGTCCACGAACCGCGCCACCGACTCCTGCACCAGGCGCTCCTCCTCCGTGAGCGCGCCGCGCACGTCGTAGAAGTCGAGCGGATCAATCGCAGCGCCGGCCGCCTTGGCGGCGGGGCGGGGGGTAGCAGCCACGGCACTCTCCTTACCTGAAACGTCCGTCCCGCCGCGGCCGAACGCGCCGCGCGGGGGGCGCGCATGATAACGGGTATCGCCTGCGGGGGCACCCGCCGAGGGTGGCGGGGATGGCGCGGTTCATGCAACCCTTGGCGCCGCATGAAGATCCCCGAGATCCTGCTGATCGAGACCGTGCACCAGCCCGGGAGCCTGGCGCGCGTGCTGCAGGTGATCGCCGATGCCGGCCTGACCATCGAGCACCTGAGCGCGCTGCGGCGCGACCAGGACCGCACGCTCTGGGAGATCACGCTGGAGATGGACGAGGAGGCCGACCGCTCACTCTACGAGCGCATCGGCGCGCTGCCGATCGCGCGCTTCGTCGGCAAGTCCGACCGCGTCTTCAACCGCCACCGCGGCGGCAAGATCACCACCGTGCCGGGCCTGCCCATCAACACCAGCCAGGTGTTGCGCGACGTGTACACGCCCGGCGTGGCGCGCGTGTGCCTGGCGATTCGCAAGGATCCGCGCCTGGCGCGCGAGTACACGGCGCTGGCGCGCACCGTCGCGATCGTCACCAACGGCACCGCCGTGCTCGGGCTGGGCAACATCGGCGCGCTCGCGGGGCTGCCGGTCATGGAGGGCAAGGCGGCGCTGTTTGCCGAGCTGGTCGGCATCAATGGCGTGCCGGTGCTCATCAACGCTATCGAGCCTGAGCGCGTGGTGGACACGGTGATCGCCATCGAGTCCTCCTTCGGCGCCATCCAGCTGGAGGACTTCGCTGCACCCGAGTGCTTCGAGATCGAGCAGCGCCTGCGCGCGCAACTGAGCAAGCCGGTGCTGCACGATGACCAGCACGGCACGGCGGTGGTGGCGCTGGCGGCGCTCAAGAACGCCGCGCGCCACGCGCGCCATGAGCTGCGCACCAGCACCGTCGGGCAGGTCGGCCTCGGCGCCGCCGGCACCGGCATCGTGCGCCTGCTGCGCGCCTACGGCGTACGGCGCATCCTCGGTACCGACCGCAATCCGGCGGCGGTGGCGCGCCTCGAGGCGCTCGGCGGGGAGGGCAGCACGCTCGAGGCGCTCATGCAGCGCGCCGACATCGTCATCGCCACCACGGGCGTCAAGGGGCTCATCCCACCGCAGTGGGTACGACCCGGTCAGGTAATTCTCGCCCTCTCCAACCCCGACCCCGAGATCGAGCCGCGCACGGCGCGCGAGCACGGCGCGGCCTTCGCCGCCGATGGCAAGGGCATCAACAACCTCCTGGCCTACCCCGGACTCTTCAAGGGCGCGCTGGAAGCGAACGCCCCTGCCTTCACGGATGCGATGCTCATGGCCGCAGCCAATACCCTCGCCGCGCTGGCGCGTGACGAGGAGCTGGTTCCCGAGGTGCTCGAGCGTACGGTCCACGCCGCCGTTACCGCAGCGGTGCGCGCTGCGGCGGCAGACCCGGCCGCATAAGTACACCGATGCTGTGCGCCGATGTGGCCCGCGGTGCTCGCGGCGCACCGGCCGCTCTCGAGACGGCGGTGGACCGGCGTGGGCGCGCTGGCGATTCCGCTGTGGCCGATGTGGCCCGCGCGGGCGCACGCCCGCCGCTCTGCAGCGCGCTTCTCCTGGTTGCGCCCGGGATGCCACGCTCCTCCCAGCCTGGCCCTGGCGGCAGTCATGATCCGCGCGGCGGGGCTGCTCTCGTGCACGCTGACCCCCGTTCTGGACGCGCCGCCGGACTGAGCCGCAACTCGTCTTTCGCTTGCTTACTGTGGACCTACGCGTAAACGATGCGGCCCATCACGGTGCGCGGGCTCAGCGGAGCGCTCCTGCTTCGGTAAGCGCTCCCACCCGGTCAGTACGTATGCATGGTGTGCACCGTCAGCACTGGCGTAGAAACCCACGATAGCACCCCAGTCGTTGATGCGATTCGCATTGCTCATCACCGCGCCCGGCACGTCAATCTGCCGATAGACACCGAGTGCACGCACAAAGCCATGATCGCCGTCAAAGGGATCGAGAAATTCACCCACGATCATCTGCAGATGGTTAAGGCCGCGGATGCTCGTCACCGTCGAGCCCGGGAAGTCGACGATGCGGAACTGCCCGTCGCGCAACAGGTAGCCACGCACGACGTCCTCCGTGTTGCTCCAGTCGCCGACGGCGGCGAGACCTGGAATCTGGTCCCAGACATCCGTCGAGTCACTTCCGGGTAGAAATACGTCGTGGAAGCCCTTGCGGTCGAGTATGAAACCGCGCTCCAGGCCATCGGCTGTCACATAGTTGCCGCAGATGTCGCCCCACTCGTCGATGCTGCGGCCGAGCGTCTCGACGGCACCTGGAAAGTCGATCTGCAGGTACGTGCCGCGTCGCCACAGGAAGGCGTGGTTGAGTCCGTCGGCATCGAGGAAACGACCGGCGACGTCGCCGGCGTCGTTGATATCCGAGGCCACGGTGAAGGTGGCTCCCGGGGGCTCGAGCACCCGGAACGTCCCCGCACTGGCACGCAGGAAGCCCCTCGTTGTGCCACCGGCATCGTCGAATCGCCCGACGATCTGGCCGAGATTGTTGATCCCGAACGCGCGGGTGTCGATCGCACCAGGCAGATCAATCGTGACAAACCGGGCAGCAACGATGCCTGGTGCCGAAGCGGCTGATGTCGCGGCGGCGCTTCTGGCGTGCGGCACGCTGCTTGTTGCACCGCGGTCGAGCCGGCCGCTGACGGCGCTTTCTTCCGGGGGTGGCTTCACGGTGAAGGGCAGGGAGACGCCGCCCGCACGAGCAAGTGGCCCGTCGCCCATCGGGTCATATTCAATCACCGCGATCTGCGCTACGACAGCTTGGGCCATGAGAGCTGCCGGCACGGTAGCCGTGAGCTGTGTCGGACTCTGCGGCGCAGTGACGAGCAGCGTAGCGACGCCATCCGCCGTCCAGATGACGTAGCTGCGCACGTGTCCCTCCACGTCGAAGCCTTCTCCCGAAACTGTCAGAGCGAGGTCCGGGCTTCCCGCAATGACTTCGGTGGGTTCAATCGCGCTCATGTGCCCGCCGCCGTGGGCTGCCGGCAGCGGAGCATTGGATGGTTGGTGGAATTCGCTGCCGTCGGCAAAGCCACCCGCGGCGGCGCCATCGCAGCCGCACAGATTGAGTAGCAGGCCGAAGCCGGCAAGGATGGTGCACGCGCGCAAGCATGTCTGTGCCGCCGGAATACTCAGTGCTCGCATGGCATTTTCCTCAAAGTCGAAACTGTCCCGTTGATTCATGCGCGAACCGGCCGCCAAAACTGTCATGCCGGATATCAGCCGGGTGGTACGCGGTGTAACATCCGGGAAAACAAAGACATGGAGGTCGCAGGGCAGGGGGCGTGACCTCAGTGCAGGACGTAACGGCGTTGCTCCGCGCGTGGGCTGCCGGAGACGAGTCAGCGCTCGGGCGGCTGATGCCGCTCGTCTACGACGAGATCCACGGCATCGCGAAGCGCTACATGGGCAGGGAGCGGCATAGCCACGGGCTCCAGACCACCGCTCTTGTGCATGAAGTCTATTTCCGCCTTATCGACGCAAAGGACGTCGACTGGCAGAACCGCAACCACTTCTACGCGCTGTGCTCGAGCCTGATGCGCCGCGTGCTGGTCGACTTTGCACGCTCGCGAAATTTTCAGAAGCGCGGGGGAAAAATCGCGCATATAGACCTGGATGCAGCCCAGCTCTTGGAGGCCTCCAGCCTGGGAGACGACGTCGTTGCCGTGGATGAAGCCCTCAGCAAGCTGGCTACACTCGATGCGCGCAAGAGCCAGATGGTCGAGCTGCGCTTCTTCGGTGGCCTTACCACCAGCGAGATCGCTGGTGTACTCGGCGTCTCGGTCGAAACGGTGATGCGCGACTGGAAATTTGCCAAAGCCTGGTTAATGCGCGAGCTGAGCGGGGCATCGTGACCTCAGAGCGCTGGCGCCGGATCGAGGACCTGTACCACCGAGCGAGCGCAATCCCTGCCGCCGAGCGGGCAGCCTTTCTGCGTCGCGTCTGCTCGGATGACGACAGCGTGGTGAACGAGGTCGAGGAGTTGCTGGGACAGCCGATCGAGCAACCCAGTGCGCTCGATGACTCCGCCGCCGAGACTCTGGCCAGGGCCGTCGCCGCCGGCAGCACCGCGGCCGAGGGGGCGCTCGTGGGGGCGATTCTCTCGCACTATCGCATCCTCGAGCCGATCGGCCGTGGTGGCATGGGCATCGTCTACAAGGCCGAGGACGTGCGTCTCGGACGCACGGTGGCGCTGAAGTTTCTGCCGGACCATCTGACGCAGGATCCAGGCGCTCTGGAGCGCTTCGAGCGGGAAGCCCGCGCTGCTTCGGCGCTCAACCATCCCAACATCTGTACCGTGTATGAAATAGACGAGGATGCCGGGCGGCGCTTCATCGCGATCGAGTATCTGGAAGGACAGACGCTCAGACAACGAATCGCCCAGGGCCCCCTGTCGTTCGCGGAACTGGCCGGAATTGCCAGCGACGTGTGTGCCGCACTCGAGGCCGCGCACGCCAACGGCATCGTGCATCGCGATATCAAGCCGGCGAACGTGTTCATCACAAGGCCAAAGGCAACGAAGGTCCTCGACTTTGGTGCCGCGCACCGCCTGGGTCTGCCCGAACCGCCAATGCCAGCGGGCGCCTCCAGCGACCGCACAGAGACGCGGCTGACGGAAACCGGAGCCGCACTCGGTACCGCGGCGTACATGTCCCCGGAGCACGCGCAAGGGGAAGCCGGGGACGCACGCACTGACGTGTTTTCCCTTGGTGTCGTGCTGTTCGAGATGGCGACTGGACAGCTGCCGGTGTCTGCGGCACACCCAGCCGAGCAGGCACCTCAGCCGGGTGCAGTGACGCGCTTGCTGCGCCAGCTGCGCCCGGAGGCTCCGGCTCGACTGGTAAGGCTCATTGCGCGGGCGTTGGCGCCCGACCGTTCGGAGCGCTACGCAACGGTGAGCGAGCTGCGCGCGGATCTCCAGCAGCTGCAGCGTGTACTAGCGAATGCGAAGCGACGTCGCCGTCTCGTCTCAGTTACGCTGGGTCTGGCGGCGGTGCTGGCGATTTTCATTGCGCTTGCGGTGCGTAACCCGAAGATCCGCGGCTGGATTGCAGGCCGTCCGGGTTTCACGGCGGTGTACGCGGCGCGCGCGGCAGCAGTTCTGCCCTTCCAGGCAAGCCCGGGAGATTCGATGGCGGCACTGTACGCAGCTGGCGTCACCAATGCGCTGACCACGGAGCTGCAGAAGCTGGGGAATGTGCAGCTGGCCTCGGCTGAGGCGAGTGCACGCTACAAGGGAAGCCCCAAGAATCTGCAGGCCATCGCACGGGAGCTGCAGGTCGAGAGTCTTGTCCGCGGGGTCGTGCAAATCAGTGCGGACCGGGTGCGTGTCAGCGCCGAGCTGATCGATGCCATGCACGGTCAGAGGCTCTGGGAGGGCACATACGAGCGCAGCGTGCACGACATCCTCAGGCTGCAGAGCGACCTGGCAGTTGCGATCGCACGCGAGTTGAGCGGCGAATTCACCTGGGGCGGTCAGACTCGCAGATCAAGGCCTGCGGCGGTGAATCCGCAGGCGTACGAGGAATACCTGAAGGGCATCTATTTTCACGAGAACGGCCAGGATGCGAAGGCGGCCGAGCACTATGAAAAGGCGATCGCGAGTGATCCCTCGTTTGCCGCCGCATCCACGGGTCTCGCCGAGAGCTATGCCGGACAGGCCTACGACAACTCGATTCGACCAGCCGAGGCCTACGAGAAGGCGGAGGCACTGCTGGCGAAGTCGCTGCAGCTCGATCCCGATTCGAGCCTGGCGCACACGCTGGCAGGCATGATCAAGCTGCTCTACCGCTGCGACCGAATTGGCGCCGAGCGCGACCTGAGCCGCGCCGTGGCGCTGAGCCCGGGCGACATGGACGCCCTGAGCTATCATTCCTACTACCTGCTCGAGATTGGTCGCACCGATGAAGCGATCGCGGAAAAGCGTCGCATCCTGAAGAGCGATCCCGCTTCATCACAGGCCAGAGCCGAGCTCGGTCTGTACCAGATCAGGGCCGGACACAACCAGGAGGCGATCGGTGAGCTCCAGGAGGCCCTGGAGCTTGACCCCCAGAACGTCTTCGCGCTTTTGCACCTCGGTACCGCCTACATCAACCTCGGCCAGTACGCGCAGGCTGTGGCGGCACTCAGGCGCGCGGCCCTGCTCGGTAACTCGCCACAGGTGTCGAGCACGCTCGCTTACGCATACGCGCGCATGGGTCAGCGACAAGAGGCGCTCGCGATCGTCAGGCAGTTGCAGCAGCAGGCGAGCGAGCACTACGTTTCGCCGGCCGCGATCGCGCGAGTCTACAGCGGACTCGGGGATCACGAGCAGGCACTCGAGTGGCTGCGTACGGCGCGGCGCGGCGATCGGCCCTCTCCGGCCGATCCCGCCTTTGACGAACTGCGCACCGACAAGCGCTTCGCGACCTTGGCCGCGTCCCTGAATCCACGTGCCGACTGCCCGCCCTGGTAGGCGTGGGGCCATGCGCATAGCGCACGGGGTTGCCTGGACTCGGTCAGTTGCGGTGGCCTGTGTGGCCGCGCTTGCCGCTCTAGCCGCCGCCGCACACGCGAGCGGTGCAGTTGCAGCCGCCACGCCAGCCAGTCTCGAGGAAGTGATCGTCACCGCACAACGGCGCAGTGAGGACCTGCAGCGGGTGCCCGTTGCGCTAACGGCACTCTCCGCGCTCGATCTGCAGCAGCGCCAGCTCGATACGCTAAGCGACTTACAGTATGCGGCGCCCAACCTAGCCGTGTGGCCGGTGGTCGGCAATTCCATGACCGCCACCATCAGCATGCGGGGCCAGGTCGAGCCGGACCTGTTGCCGACCAACGACCCGGCGGTGGCCACTTACCTGGACGGCGTATACATCGGACGGATGACCGGCGCCAACCTCGACCTTCTGGATCTGGAACGCGTGGAGGTACTGCGCGGCCCGCAAGGCACCCTCTATGGGCGAAACGCTCTCGGCGGGGCGATCAGCCTGATCTCGCGTAAGCCGCTCCCGAAGCTGGAAGCGAGCCTGTCTGCCAGCGCGGGCAACTTCGCTTCGAGGGAATTTCGCGGCATGCTCAACGTGCCGCTGTCGGCTGAACGGAGCGCCCTGCGTATAGCAGCCTCCCACGTGCAGCACGACGGGTACGGCCGCGCGGTTCTGCTCGGAGCGGAGCTGAGCGATGCGGACACCGACTACGTGAGGACGCAGCTGCGTCTCTGGCCAGCGCCCGGCTGGACGATCGATTTAGCGGCAGACCTCACCAGTGCGCATCACAGCAGCCAACTGATCACCTTCAACTCCGCGTTCGGTGAGGCTAATGACATCCCGGCTGCGAGCGGGCACCCGGAGGATCAGCTCGATAACTACCGTGGCAACGCTGCGGATGCCATCAAGGACAATCGCGTCGGCCCGTTCGCCGCACGGATCTGGGGGGTGGCAGCTACCGTGGGCGCCGAGCTTGGTATCGCGAGCCTGACTTCCATCACCGCGTTCCGGCGACTCGACCTCAGCATCCGCGATACCGATCTCGACGGCACCCCGTACGATCTGGCCGCCGTCATCAGTCGCGATCAGAGCGAATACCAGTTCAGCCAGGAGGTGCAGCTCAACATCGCCGGCGCTGGCGGACGCTCTCGTTGGACTGCAGGGGCACTCTACTTCAGCGAGTCGGGCGCACTGTTCGCACACAACGCCAACCTGGTACCGCTGTCGCCTGCGGAAAATCTCACTCGTGGGATCGCCGAGAACGAGTCCGCGGCCCTCTGGCTACAGCTGCGGCAATCACTCAGCTCCCGCTTCGGCGTAACGGCGGGCGTACGCTACAACGTCGACTGGCGGCGCCTGATCTCGCGTAATGCCGCACTCGAGGATGGGCAGGAAGTCTGCCAGCTGGATCCCAGCATCGTCGATGCGCCGGGCGTGTGCCAGGCGACGCTGCCGGTGCACCGCTTCAGTTACGTGCCTTTTACTCTCGGCGTGGATTTCGCGGCCAATGACGCTGAGTTCCTGTACGCAAAGGTCAGCCGGGGGTATCGCGCCGGAGGTTTTAACATGCGCGGCGGCACCCCGGTTGATCTGCTCACATTCGCACCCGAGCACGTCACCTCATATGAGATCGGCTCGAAAACCGAGCTACGGCGCAGGCTGCGATTCGATCTGTCAGTGTTCTATTCGGACTTCCGCGACATTCAGCTGGGTGAAGACGTACCCGACCCGATCCAGGGCACTACCTTCATCAAGCAGAACGGTGGCCGGGCGCGACTGATCGGCGGGGAGGCAGAGCTCATTGCGTACCTCGGGAAGCTGCGCGTATCTGGCGCCCTCGGTATCACCGATGGCAAGTATCTGCAGCTGCCGCCGAGCGCCGGGATTGTCTTGAGCACTCCGCTCGGGTTGCCTAAGACCACCGTATCCGCCGCCGTTGATCTGCCCCTGAACACTGCAGCTGGAGAAGTGCTGCTGCACGCCGACTACGCCTGGCATTCCGACGATGGCAGCCCCGAATTTCAGGCACGCTGCCGCTGCCACAATGCCTATGGCTTGCTGAACGCACTGGTCACATTCACGGTGCGAGGCACGGGGCTGCAGCTGGGACTGTGGGGGCGCAACCTCACCAATACGCGCTACCTCGCCCAGTCGGTCGATTTCGACTACCTGATCGACACCATTCCCGGCGACCCCCGCACTCTCGGTGCGCAAGTGAGCTACGTCTTTGGGCGGCGCTAGCACCCAGCCAGCCCGTGCGCGGCCAACCTCGACGCACCTGCGCAGAATCGCATGCGGCGATTTCCGTGCGCGATGTGATCAGATCGACACCCCAAGGCGACGATGCAACGAAGCCACCAGCCACAAGGGCCCGATCAGCAGGAACTGCAGGTCCTTGAAGAAGGACGGGCGCACACCCTCGATCGCATGGCCGATGAATTGGCCGATCCAGGCGATGACGAAGATCACGAGCGAGCCCGCCCACAGCGGCCAGGGCGCCTGTGCCAGCGCGTGCGTGAGCGCGAGCAGCGCGGCGAAGGCGAGGGCGATGCCCACGGCCAGGCGCGGCGAGAGCAGGAGGTAGTAAAGGAGCGCGACCAGCGCGGTGAGGCTCGCCCAGTTGAGCCACACCGAGCGCGCGGCAAAGGCCGC
>Ga0335077_10007326_pt1 | contig 13637 bp, 16 predicted proteins | sample Lox_Sample_31_FD_207151 | JGI IMG/M metagenome (GOLD analysis project Ga0335077, IMG submission 207151) | Soil microbial communities from Loxahatchee National Wildlife Refuge, Florida, United States - Lox_Sample_3.1 | ecosystem: Environmental > Terrestrial > Soil > Wetlands | place: USA...
AACGCGCGGCGGCTGCTGCCGCCGCGAGGGCGAGCAGGCACGCTGCGCCGAGCCCGGCGGCGAACGCCAGCTCCCAGTCTCCGGCGCGCGCGCGAGCACGTCGAGCGAGATCGCGGCCCAGAGCGCTAGCGTCACCAGGACTGCCGCGGCGAGCGCCCGGGAGGCCGCGCGCGCCCGCCGAGGCGGACTCCGCCGCGAAGCCCGCCGCGAGCGCCCCGGGGTCCCCCAGCCGCCCGGGCCCGCCCTCGCCGGCCTCCAGCAGGTGGTCGTGCACCTCGGCAAGGATGCGCCGCCGCTGCCCGCCAGGAACGCGGGCACGGCGAAGCGCGCGAGCGAGCTCGGAAAGGTAGCTCACGCGATCACCGCCTCGACCGCGCGCGAGAAGCTCCGCCACTCGGCGCGCCGGCGGGCGAGCGTGATGCGGCCGCGCCGGGTGACGCGGCAGACGCGGCGCCGCCGGCCGCTCGCGGCGGTCCAGGCGCTCGCGAGGAGCCCGTCCCGCTCGAGCCGGTGCAGCGCGGGATAGACCGTCCCCTCGGGGAGGTCGAAGGCGTCGCCGCTACGCGCGCGGAGCCGCTCGATCAGGAGGTAGCCGTGGGACGGCCCCTCGGCGAGGGCCGAGAGCAGGAGCAGGTCGAGGTGGCCCTTGAGCTCCTCTGCGGTCATACCTCGTAAGGCCAGGCATACCGAGGCGAGGCGTCAACCCGGAAGGTCCCCGGCCAGCCAGTAGGCCACCACGCATCCCCCGTAGGCGGCGAGCAGCATGAAGCCTTCCCAGCGCCGCACGCGCTCGTCCCGGACGACGAGCGCCACGAGGATCGCGCCGCCGGCCATCGTCACCAGCTCGACCGGCCGGAAGACGAGGCCGAGCGGCTTGCCGATCGGAAACGACAGCAGCACCACGAGCGGAGTGACGAGGAGGGCGACCTGTGCGGCCGAGGAGACGGCGATCTCCGACGGTAGGCGGTACTTCCCGCGCGAGGCGATCACCACTGCGCCGCCGTGCTCGGCCGCATTGCCCACGATCGCGACGATCACCGTCGCCGTGAAGAACGTCGACAGCCCGACCGTGTGCGCGAAGGCGTCGAGCGAGTGGACGAGGAGCTCGCTGACGAGCGCCGTGACGAGCGTGGCCACCCCGAGCACCGCGAGCGAGGAGGCGAGCGTCCAGCCGGGCTCCGCGACGTGTCCCGACTCGGCGTAGAGCCGCCGGTGCCGCCGGAGCCCGTGCACCGTGACGCCGACGTAGACCGCGAGCAGGACGATCGCGACCGGGATGCTTCCGACCGCGAGGGTGTGCCGCTCGCGAACGCCGTGCAGCGCGGCGACGCTCGTGAACAGGAACGCCGCCACCGCCCCGAGCACGAGCGCGAGCTGGACGAGCAGCGAGCGCCGGTCGATGCGGCGCGCGCCCGGGTCGCCGGGGCCGACCACCAGCGCGATCCCGAGCACGAGCAGGAGGTTCGAGACGACGCTCCCGGTGATCGTGCCGCGCACGACGGGGCGAAGGCCGTCGGCGACCGCGATCAGGGCGATGATCAGCTCGGGAGCGTTCCCGAAGCTTGCGTTGAGGAAGCCGCCGATGCCCGGGCCGGTGTGCTCCGCCGCGTGCTCGGTCGCCTCGCCGATCACCCAGGCGAGCGGCAGCAGGGCGAGCGCCGCGAGGAGGAAGTCCGCGACCCGGCCGACGCCGAAGGCGTAGTGCGCGAGGAGCGAGACGGGCGGAAGGACGAAGAGGGAAGCCCACAGGATCTTCCGCGCCACGCCGGTACCCTACCCCGCTGATGCTGGAGGCCGTTCTCTTCGACGGAGGCGACACCCTCGTCGAGTGGAAGTGGGACGACCGGCTGCTCGCGGCCGGGCACGACGCCGGCCTCCGGGCCCTCGGACGGGAGCCGAGCCCCGAGCTGACCGCGCGCTTCCGCGCCGGATACCTGCCGCTGCTCGCAGGGCGCGACGAGCCCGACGAGGTCGACTACCCGGCGCTGATGCGGCGGCTCCTGGGGGAGCTCGGGATCCGGCCGAGCGGCGACGGGCTCGACCGCTTCCTCGCCGCGGAGCACGACGCGTGGGCGCCGGCGCGGCGGGTCGGGAACGGGACGCTCGAGGTCCTCGACGCGCTGCGCGCGCGCGGGCTGCGGGTCGGGCTCGTCTCGAACTCGTTCGATCCCGGCTGGCTCGTGCGCCGCGACCTCGCCGCGTGGGGCCTGGCGCAGCGCCTCGACGTCGTCGTCCTCTCCTCGGAGGTGGGCAAGCGAAAGCCGCACCGCGAGCCGTTCGACCGAGCGCTCGGAGCGCTCGGGGTCGAGCCGGGGCGGGCGCTCTTCGTCGGCGACTCGCGCTACCACGACGTGAAAGGGGCGGCCGAGGCCGGGCTCACGACCGTCCAGGCGCTCTGGTACCGCGCCGACGACGACCCGCGCGGCGCCGATCCGGACTACCTCGCATCCGCTCCCGCCGCCGTGCTCGAGATCGTGGACGCCGTTTCGACTGCCTGAAAACGCCCGAAATGTCAAGTCTTGCGGCGGCAGGTTGCTGAGCGGAGAATTCGCGTAATGGCAAAGCCTGCGGAGCGCATAGAGACCCTGGAGGAGCTTCCGCTCCGTCCACAGGACGAGCTCGAGTGCCGCCGCTGCGCCGTCCATTGCGACAAAGTGGTGTACCCGGCCGCGTGCGTCGAGCGGTCGTGCCCGTTCCTCTACGCCTACGAGGACCACGGCCACACCTACATCGGCTGCATGCAGAAGGTGTACGGCGTCGAGATCGACCTCTCGATGCTCGAGGCCGCGGAGGCGCGCGGGCGCGGGTTCGGCGCGATCCGGGCGACCCGGCGGCCGCTGCCTATGTGCAAGGCGGAGGTCGAGGAGGCCTACGAGAGCCGGGCCGACGAGATCGGCTGCGTCAACCCCGAGTTCTCGGAGCTCCCGGCCGGCAGCCCGACCTTCCGCGTCTTCGCGCGGCTAGACCCGATCGCGTAGCAGCGGCCGAGTGAGGCACGTCGGGCCGCCGTCGCCCTTGCGCGACAGCTCGTCGCCCTCGTAGACGAGCACCTCGACGCCTGCCCGCTCGAGTCGCCGGCGGGTGACGTCGTTCCCCTCGAGAGCGAGCCCCACGCGCGGCGCGAGCGCGAGCACGTTCGGGCCCATCGTTCCGAACTCCTCGTCGGGGACGGCGACCAGCTCGATTCCTCGCGCCTCCAGGGTCTCCGCGAGCGCGACCGGGAGCAGCGGCGGGTAGCAGACGGCGAGGTCGGGTGCGAGCGGCGAGATCAGCGAGAGGAGGTGCATCACCTCGTCGGCGCCGCGCCAGTGCGGCAGGTCGAACTGGAGGATCTCGACGTCCGGAAGCGCCTCCCGCAGCGCGTGGATCCCGAACGGGTTGGTGCGGTAGCCGCGACCGACGAGCAGGGTGCGCTCGTCGAGCCAGAGCGTGTCGCCGCCCTCCGCGGTGGCCGGCGCCTCGAGCCGCGCCTCGACGGGGACGCCGGCCGCCTCGAGATCGAACGCGATCGCGTCGGCCTCCGCGAGGCGGCCCTCCTTGCCGGGGCGCAGGACGATCGCGCCGCGGTCGCAGACGATCGCGGGGTCGAACACGTAGACGGCGTCGGGGTTCGGCTCGAGCGGGGCGTCGGCGAGCACGACCTCCGCGCCGGCGTCCGCGAGGATCGTGCACAGCGCCTCGTGCTCGGCCGCGATGCCGACGGGATCGGGCGCGGCTCGCCAGCCGTACTCGCGCCACGGCCCCGAGTCGACGGGGCGCGGGGCGCGCAGCAGGACGCGGCGGAGCGTCCCGGTCGCGTTCTGGCCGCCGAAACGGGTCACAGCCAGCGCTCGCGGAGCTCCCGCACGCGGCGGAGCTGTGCGGCGTCGGGGCCGTGGCCGTCGGGCCCGGGCGTCTCGAGCAGGGCGGGGAGCCCCTGGAGGCGCGGGTCGGAGAGGAAGACGCCGAGCTTCTCGCCGAGGAGCCCCTCGCCGACGTTCTCGTGGCGGTCGCGGTTCGAGCCCAGCCCGGCCTTCGAGTCGTTCACGTGGAGGCAGCGCAGCCGGTCGAGCCCGATCGATCCGTCGAGCTCGTCGAGGGCTCCGTCGAGCGCGGCCGGATCGGTCACGTCGATCCCGGACACGTAGAGGTGGCAGGAGTCGAGGCAGACTCCGAGTCGGGGGTGGGCGTCGAGCGCCTCGTGGAGCACGGCCAGCTCGGCGATCGAGCGCCCGATCGTGCCGCCGGCGCCGGCGGAGTTCTCCATCAGCAGCCACGTGCGGTCGCTCGTGAGCTCGAGCGCCTGCCTCATCGCCGGCACGACGCGCTCGAGCCCTGCCTCCAGTCCCGCGCCGAGGTGCGAGCCGACGTGGAACACGACGCCCTCGGCCTCGATCTCGCGCGCGACCTCCAGGGTGTTCGAGAGCGCCGCGACCGACTTCCCGTAGAGCTCGTCGTCGAGGCTGGCGAGGTTGATCAGGTAGATCGCGTGGCAGACGACCCCGTGCAGGCCGAGCTCCTCGCGCTTCTCGCGGAAGCGCGCGAGCGCGGCCGGATCGTGGTTCGTCGGCCGCCACATGCGCGGGCTCTGGGTGAAGATCTGCACCGCGTCGCCGCCGATCTCCTCGGTGCGGTCGAGCGCCTTGTCGATCCCACCCGCAGTGGAGAGGTGGCCGCCGAAGAACACGGGCTCACCCTATCGGCGGCTCGAGCCGCCCTGCCGAGCCGCCGATACGGGGGCGCGGGCAACAGCCCTCCTCTGCCCGGCCGTCGCTCTCACCTTCGCATCTCGGGCGCATCTTCTCGGCGGCTCAAGCCGCGTCGCTGCCGTGCCGATAGGGAGGGCCATGCGAACAAATGTCCTCACCCTCGCGGTCACGGCTCTTGCGGCTCTGATCGCTGCGGGTGCAGTCGGAGCGGGCACCACCCCGGCGGCGTACCGCGCGCAGGTCAACGGGATCTGCACGAGGCTTGCCCCGACGTTCAAGCAGCTCGCCGCGCGGTATGCGGATGCGCAGAAGCGCAATGACGCGACCGCCACGGGCATCGCGCTCGGAGAGATCTACGCGTTCACGCTGCGCGAGGACGAGCTGATCCTGAAGACGCCCGTGCCGGCCGCGCTGAGATCGACCATGGCTCCGATCCTTGCCCGGTTGAACGTGGTCGACGCCCGTATTCGGAGTGGTCTCGCCCGCGCCGAAGCCGGAGACCTGAACGGCATGGGCACCGATCTCGCGGCCGCGATACAGCTCAGCGCGCCACTGATGGCGATGTTCGACAGGGCAGGTCTGCGCGCCTGCGGCTCGGGCTCGTAGCCGGAAGCTCCGCGCGTCTACGATCCCGCCATGCCCGTCCGCGTTCGCATGGCGCCCAGCCCGACCGGCGCGCTCCACGTCGGCGGCGTCCGCACCGCGCTCTTCAACTGGCTCTTCGCCCGCCACGAGGGCGGCGAGTTCCTGGTCCGGATCGAGAACACCGACACGAGCCGCGAGGTGCAGGGCGCGGTCGACCACGCGCTCGAGTCGCTCGCCTGGCTCGGGCTCGACTGGGACCGCCCACCGACCTACCAGCTCGACCGCTTCGACGACTGCGGCGAGGCCGCGCGCAAGCTCGTCGCCGAGGGTACGGCGTACGAGGACGAGGGCGCGATCCGCTTCAGGATGCCGGACGAGGGCGTGACCGCATGGGACGACGTCGTCAAGGGACGGATCGAGTTCCCCAACGAGCAGCTCGAGGATCTCGTCGTCCTCCGCTCCGACGGCCGCCCGACCTACAACTTCGCCTCCCCGATGGAGGACGTCTGGGACGGGATCACGCACGTGATCCGCGGCGACGACCACATCTCCAACACGCCGAAGCAGATCAACATCATCCAGGCGGCCGGCGCCGAGCCGCCCGTCTACGCGCACGTCCCCAACGTGCTCGGCACCGACGGCAAGAAGCTCTCGAAGCGTCACGGCGCGCAGGGGGTCGACGAGCTGCGGGCGCTCGGCTATGTGGCGCCCGCGCTGATGAACTTCCTCGCGCTGCTCGGCTGGGCCCCGGACGGCGAGACGACGATCATGTCGCGGGACGAGCTGGTCGCGCGCTTCGACCTCGACCGCGTGGTGAAGAGCCCCGCCGCGTTCGACTACGAGAAGCTCGACTGGATGAACGGCGTCTACCTGCGGGCGATGGGCCCGGAGGAGTACGCCGACGCGCTCGTGGCATGGGTCGACTACGTGGGCCTGGGCTATGACGAGCGGCTGGTTCGCGAGATCGCGCCGCTCGTGCAGGAGAAGATGACGCGGCTCGACGAGTTCCCGGGCTACGCGGGCTTCTTCTTCTCCTACGAGGCTCTGGCCAACCCGGCGCCGGAGGTGGTCGCAGCCGCCGTCGAGGCGCTCGAGCCCCTCGACGAGTGGACCGAGCCCGGGATCGAGAGCGCGTTGCGGGAGCTGGCACGAGAGCTCGATCTCCCACCCGGCAAGGCATTCCAGCCGATCCGCATCGCGGTGACCGGGCAGAAGGTCTCGCCGGGCCTCTTCGAGACCATGCGGGTGCTCGGACGCGAGACGTCGCTCGAGCGGCTTCGGGCCGTCTAGCGCTGCGCGAACATTCCGCCGACCAGCGCGAGCACGCCGGCGGCGATGAGCGGCCAGTGGCCGACGAGCGCGCCCGCGAGGAGCGCGACGGCGGCGGTGCAGATCAGGGCGAGGGAGATCGCGGCGCGACGCGGAGTCGGCAGGGACGGGCGCAGCGGGTCGGCAGGCAGAGGCTCCGGGTTGAGCAGCCTGCGCCGGGCCAGGCGGACGCGGAAGAGGGCGCCTCGCCACTCCCAGACGAGCGGGGCGGCGGCCCCCTCGCCGAACGCCTCGACGGTGTCCGCGATCTCCGCGGTCGCGTCCCGGGCGTCGGCGACCGCCGCCGCGAGCTCCTCGTGCACGGCCTCTGCGCCGAGGGGCGGGGTCAGTCCCGCGATCCGCTCTCCGGCGGTGTGGAGGGCGTACTGGAGCGCCGGCAGCCGCTCGGCGCTCAGCGTGTCGGGCGCGGCCGCGAGCGCGTCCAGCTCGCCGAGCGCGCGTGCGAGGCCGTCCCAGAGGCCGGCGATCGTCGTCGCGTAGCTCTGCATTCCCCCGGTGCCGGTGCGCTGACCCACCCTGGGCCGATCATACCGCTAGGCTGACCGAGCGATGAGCGCGACGTCGGTCCTCACCCCCACCGAGTTCGAGTCCCGGCTGCAGCGCTACCTCTTCGAGCGCTCCGAGGAGGGCCGCGCGGTGCGCGTGGGGGAGAAGGAGGTCTCCGACCAGGCGGCCATCGTGGCCCGCTACACCGACCTGTTCACCAGGGCGCAGCTCGACGAGCTCCTGCGCGCCGAGGAGTCCGCGGGCGGCGACGAGCGCGAGCGCCTCTACCGGCTCCGCAAGACCTGCGAGAGCGGGATCGTCACGGCCGAGATCGCCGAGAGGCAGGACGCGCTCGACAACGCGATGCTGGCCGCGCGGATCGTGTTCGAGGGCGAGGAGCTGCCGCTGCGCAGCGCGCAGGCGAAGCTCGCGGTGCTCGACCGCTATTCCGACCGCGACGAGCTCGGCTCCCTCTTCGCCGACGCGAACGCGGCGTTCAACCCCGAGCGGCTCGAGCTCCTCTCGACGATCGAGGCCCTCGAGTCGGAGCTCACCGGCGAGACCGACGTCGTCGCCCGCACCGACCGCGAGAAGGGGATCTCCCTCCGCGCGCTCGAGCGCGCGCTCGCGGCGGCCGCAGACTCGACGACGGCCGCGTACGAGGCACTCCGCGAGCGCTGGTTCGAGCGCCTGCTCGGCCCGGAACGCGACGACGTTCCGAGCTCGAGCCACGTCCACTACCTCCGGCGCCTGTCGCCGCTCGAGGCGACCTATCCAAAGGGCCGCTGCGTCGAGGTCTGCCTCGCGACGCTCGAGCGGCTCGGGTTCGACATGGCCTCCCAGCCCGGGATCCGGCTCGACCTCGACGACCGTCCCCAGAAGTCGCCGCGGGCCTGCGTGATCGCCTCCGACCCCCCGCACGTGGTGCACCTGATCACGCGGGCGCAGGGCGGGCTGCACGACTACCAGGCGTTCATGCACGAGGCGGGGCACGCGCTGCACTACGCAGGGTGCGACCCCACGCTCCCCTACACCTTCCGCAAGCTGTCGCGCGACCACGCGCTGACCGAGATCTACTCGTACATCCTCGAGTCGATCTCCCGTGAGCCGGGCTGGCATGCCGAGCACTTCGGCCTCTCCGACGAGGAGGCGGCGAAAAACGCCGAGGCGACGACGTTCCTCGAGGCGATGCTGTACCGCCGCTACGCGGCCAAGCTGCGGTTCGAGCTCGACTTCTGGACGCGCTTCCCGGCCGAGGGCGGCGGCTCGCCGGCCGGCTACTCCGAGGGGCTGACGGCGGCGACCGGGATCCGGTACCGGGCCGACCAGTACCTCTCGGACATGGATGCGGGGTTCTACTCCGCCGACTACCTCCGCGCCTGGATCCGCTCGCCGCAGCTCGCCGACCATCTCCGGCGCGAGGTCGGCGAGCGCTGGTGGCGCCTGCCCGAGACCGGCGAGCGGCTCCGCGCGCTCTTCGCCGAAGGCACGCGCCCGCTCTCGGAGGACGTCGCCGTGCGGCTCGGCTACGACCCGCTCGACACCGGCCCGCTCGTGGCCGAGCTCAGCCGCTGAGCTTCTCGTGGATCTGGCGGGTGAGCGCCGCGACCTGCTCGGTCAGCTCCTTGTCGGCCTGCGTCAGCGCGGTGTTGTTCTCGAGGAGCTTGCGTAGCTCGGCGAGGGCCGACTCGTCGCGCGCCTCCATCTCGTCGTGGCGCTTGCCGACGATCGTGGCGAACTTCTTGTCGCGCTCGGCCTGGCGTGTGGCGGCGAGCAGGATCAGCGGCGCCGCGTAGGCGGCCTGGAGCGAGAAGGCGAGGTTCAGGAGGATGAACGGATAGGGATCCCATTTCAGGCTCAGCCCCACCGCGTTCAGAATCACCCAGACGATCACGACGATCGTCTGGCCGACGATGTACTGCGGGGTGCCGAAGAACCGCGCCGCGTTCTCGGCGTACTGGCCAAAGGCGTCCTCTCCGAAGGCGCCGTGCTGGCGGGGCGGGGGCTCGCTCGCGCTCGTGCATTCGAGGGTAATCGGGGTCCCGGACGGCAAGAACCTCCGCTCTGCGGCGTCTTTGCACTTGATAGCCGCCCTTTCAGACAAGGAGCACACGATGATCCGCAACCTCCGTCCCTCGCCCGCCTTAGTCGTGGGCGCGCTCGCCCTCTTCTTCGCGATCGGGGGCTCCGCGTTCGCCGTCGTCAACAAGACCGCTGTCGCGCAGCAGCGCTGCGCGTCGGGCGCGGTCCGCGGGCTCGCCTACGTCACCGGCAACTCGGGCAAGGGGGTGGGCAACATCCCGCAGGTGTGGCAGAGCGGCGGCGAGTTCTTCGGCGCCCGCTTCAACTGCAACGGCGGCACCGTCCAGGTCAGGAACGACGGCAACGGCACCGACGTCCGCTTCGTCGGCAACCCGGGCTCGACGGCGACGGCGACTCCCGTTCAGGGCTCGGCCGCGGGAATCTCGGTGTTGCGGCTCCCGGACGGCTCGTTCCACGTCGAGACCGCCGGCGACGCGCCGGACTCGAGCTTCCCGACGCGTGCGATCCCGTTCCTGATAGTCGTCTTCTAGCTGCGGGGCGGGGCGCAGGGGCGGCACGGCGTCGTGCCGCCCCTGGGCCCCGTTTCGAGCCGTAACGAAGTCTTCACCGGCGCTTAACCCATGAGGGGCCGCGTGCCGATACAACGGAAGGCATGGAAGATGCTCGCCTCACGTCGTGGATCGACTGGTACCGCTTCGCGGTCAGAGTCCTGGGCTATGCCCACGACGAGGCAGTGTCCTACGCCAACCTCCGCTACGCCGAAGAGCTCAACCGCGAGTCCCGGCCCCCGCGCGCGGCCTAGCCTGCCGCGAGCCCGTGGACGAGGTCCACGGCGTCGCGGGTGATCGGATCGCCGTGGCCCACGCCGACGAGCTGCGCCTCGAGACCGGCCAGGCGCCGGACGGCTGCCCGCGTCTGCGCGTGGTTGAGGTTGAACGCGGTCCAGCCCGCGCAGAGCTCGGGCCAGGTCGCGACCGTGTCGCCCGCGATCAGGAAGCTCCGCTCGGGCCAGTAGAAGGCGAGCGAGCCGGGCGAGTGGCCGGGGGTGTGCATGACCTGGAGAGGCCCGAGCTCGTCGCCGTCCTCGAGTCCCTCGTCGACCGGGCACGGCGTGTGCTTGGGGAAGCCGTAGCGAAGGCCGAGCTGGAACGGGATCAAGCGGAGCGACTGCCGCGGGAGCACCGTGACGGGCTGGGCGCGGCGCTCGCCCTGGATGATGTCCGCCTCCCACGCGTGGGCGTACACCTTCGCGCCGCTCGCGCGTTTCAACGCCGACAGGCCGCCGAGGTGCGAGCGGTGGGCGTGCGTGAGCGCGATCCGCTTCAGGTCGGAGTGCGGCCGCCCCATGCGGTCGAGCTCCGCCAGCACGAGCCTGCCGTCGCTCTCGAACAGCGTGTCGACCAGGGTGAGCTCTCCCGCGTGGTCGAGCAGGAACGCGTGGACGTGGCCCCCCTTGCCGTGGCCGAGGCTGTGGACGCCGGGCGCGAGCTCCGTCACGCTCCGGCCGTCTTCCAGGGCGCGAACGGATTCGCCACGCCCTGGAGCGACGGCGCGAGCTCGGGGAAGTGCCGCAGCAGCACCGTCCGCATCGAGTTCGACTCGACCCAGTCGATCCCGGCCTGCGTGTAGACCTCGGGCCGGTAGTCGTCGGTGAAGAAGCGGTCCGCCTCGAGCCGGCGCGACGCCATCAGCACGAAGACCCGGAACGTCGTGTCGGCGAAGCCGAAGCCCTTCGGCTTGGGCTCCGCGTAGAGGCCGATCATCAGGTCGACGCGCTCGATGTCCCCGTCGTAGACGCGGCTGATCTCCTGGGCGAGCTCGGCGTCGCCGCCGGTCAGCTCCAGGAAGGTCCCGACGGGCTCCAGGTGGAACAGCCGGCGGAACTCGTTGTAGCGCGGGACGCCGCGCTCGCGCGTGCGGACGAGGTCGACCGCGGCGAGGTCGAGGATCTCGCCGTCCGCGCGGTCGAGCTTCTGGAGGAAGCGCGGATAGTTGTGGAGCGCGATCGCGCCCGGGTTCGCGATCCCGAAGGAGTAGAGCAGGTCGGCGAGCGGCACCTGCTCGAAGACCTCGCGGACGTGCTCGACGCCGATCTCGGGGAACGTCCGCTCCTGGATCACGTGGTCGTCGCGAAGCCCGCGGAACACGAAGTCGTCGGGGAGCAGCGGGTGCATCCGGTAGACGGCGACGAACTCCTCGGTCAGCGAGTAGGGCACGCCGAAGAGCTCCTTCGGCGAGCCGGGGATCCCGTGGATCAGCTCGTTGCGGGTGCGACGGCCGAACCGCTTGTCGAAGCCCTCGCCGAGCAGCCCGAACCAGTTGACCCGCATGCCGGTGACCGTGGTCGGATGGGCGATGATCGCCGGCGTCCAGTCGATCGTGTGGATCTTCGCCATCAGGGCCGCGTTCACGAGCCGCGCCTTCTCGTACAGGTCCTGGTCGCCGAGCTGCGGGTACTTCGCGTGGAGATGGTCGCAGACGGCGTTGTGCTCGAGCATGAAGAGCGCGTGCAGGATCGCGAGCCCGACCCAGAAGTTGCCGGCGACCCCGGTGAGGTCGACGTGCTCCTCGATCTCCTTCGGGATCAGGTGGTAGGAGTCGAGCTTCAGCTTGCCGTTCTCGCCCGAGCGGATCGCCTGTGCGAAGGCGGGGTCGCTGCCGTAGATCTGCGACCCGTCCCACCAGTGGGTGTCGGCGGTGACGAAGGTGGGCGGCCCGTTCGGGTCGGCGCTCGGGTCGCGCCGGGTGCGCTGGATCTGCATCGGGTGGGTGGGCCACGGGTCGTCGTCGGCGAGCGGGATCACCCACGGGTTGTCCGCCTCGTTGGTGCCGTGGCTGAACCAGTCGTGCACCTCGAACTGGATCCAGGCGCCGGCGAGGAGGTTGAGCGTCGTCGCGGGGATGAACTCCTTCCGCGTCAGCAGTTCGAGGCTCACCGTCCGCGGGTTCGGCTCGAGGAGTCTCGCGGGCGCGTCCGGGTACGCCTTGGTCAGCGGCACGTTCCGCCCGAAGCGGCTGCCGAGGCTGCCCATCAGCGGCTGCTTCAGGTCGTTGAAGGTGCCGTCGAGGGTTCGTGCCGTCAGGTGCCGCTGGTCGTCGAAGCCGGTGGGCGGCACGTCGTCCGGGCCGCGCCCGCTGTCGTAGAGGTTCTCCGCGCGCAGGCGGTTGCGGATCCCGATCAGGGTCAGCATCGCGATCGGCTTCGGCAGCTTGTCCCAGCCGAATCGGTGGTCGATTGCCTCGGTGGCCGAGGAGTAGAGACGGGAGAACCACGACATTCGGGTGTCCTTCCGGTGGCGGCTTGTCGACGTCCCGGCCCTCCGCATTCCGCGTGCCCTCGCGGCGCCGGCCCGGCCTGTCCGCTCGCGATCAAAGCGCGCGCGGCCTGTCGAGTCAACCCGCCCCGTGCCGGAGCCAGCCCGCCCGGAGCTCGCGTGCCCGCGCGTCGAGGTCGGCCAGGAGCGACTCGAGCTCGGCGAGCTCCGGGTGGAGCAGCTCGAGCCGGCGCAGCTCGGCCGCGACCTCGGTGAGCGAGGTCGCGGGGTCGGCGACGGCGGCGTCGAGCCTCCGCTCGCACGCCTCGATCTGGCCCCGCAGCGCCAGCGCCCAGCCGCCTGCCTGGTCGCGCAGCAGCCGCAGCTCCGCCTCGGTCGCCGGGCCGTTGGCCCGCACCTCCTTGAGCCGGGCGATCAGTGCGAACTCGAGATGTGCGCTGGGCCTCATGGCTTTCGATAGCGGAAGACCGCACCTGGGCGGCGCGGTCCTCCGGCGACACAAGCGGTGTAGCGCTTGTGGCACACGCTCCAGGGAAAGAGCACGACCACACGCAAGTGGCGCTACCCCCCGGCCACGAGCGTCCCGCGCCCGTGTAACGGGCGGGTACCGGCTGTGTAAGACGAACGTAAACGCTCCGGGCTAGGCGGCGGCGATCTCGGCGGCCGCCTCCGCGAAGACGCTCGTGTGCCGGTCGACGTCCTCGGCGGTCGTGGCCGGAGAGGTCAGGGCCATGTTGTGGAACGGCGTGAGCAGGATCCCGCGGTTGAGCGCGTAGAGGTGGATCAGCCGGTCGAGGAGCTGGTCGGCGCCGGCTGCCGCGTCCGATCCCGTGCGCGGACGCTCGGGCCGGAAGAGGTACTCGACCCGGCAGCCGAGCCGTGTCACGTGCCAGGGCAGCGCGTACGCGTCGATCGCCGCCTGGACTCCCTCCTCGAAACGCTCGCCCAGCCCGATCATGTGCGCGAACGCCGCGCCGGTGAGCACTTCGCCGAGCGTGGCTCGCATCGCGGCGAGCGAGAGGGCGTTCGCGGCGAGCGTGCCGCCGACTCCGCCGACGTCCGACTCCTCGTGTGGGATCGCGGCCTCCACGCGGGCGGCGAGCTCCTCGCTGAAGCCGTAGGCGGCGGCTGCGATCCCGCCTGCGATCGCCTTGCCGATCGTGAGCAGGTCCGGCTCGAGCCCGTGCGCGGCGGTGTAGCCGCCGGGACCGGCGCAGAGCGTGTGCGTCTC
>Ga0335077_10007327_pt1 | contig 13635 bp, 14 predicted proteins | sample Lox_Sample_31_FD_207151 | JGI IMG/M metagenome (GOLD analysis project Ga0335077, IMG submission 207151) | Soil microbial communities from Loxahatchee National Wildlife Refuge, Florida, United States - Lox_Sample_3.1 | ecosystem: Environmental > Terrestrial > Soil > Wetlands | place: USA...
CCGCCGTGGCCCGGAGGTCCAGGCCGCGGGTCGGATTCTCGGCGATCAGAACCTTCGGCCCTCGCTCGAGCGCCTCCGCGATCAACACCCGTTGTTGGTTGCCGCCGCTCAGAGCTCGCGCGGGAGCGGCCGGACGGGCCGGGGAGACGGCGTAGGCGGCGAGCAGCTCCCCGCTACGTTCCGCGGCCTCGCTCCAGTCCACTCTATACCCGCGGACCCACGGCGCGGCCGCCCCCTGACTCAGCACCAGGTTCTCCGCGAGGGAAAAGTCGGCGATGAGCCCCTCGGAGGTGCGGTCCTCGGGGATGAAGGAGAGCGGGCGAGCGACTCGAAGGGACCCCCGCTCCGGCAGGGCCAACCCGGCCAGGACACGTAGCAATTCACGCTGTCCGTTCCCCTCGATGGCCGCGATCCCGACAATCTCGCCAGCCCTCGCGGCCAAGGTGGCGTGGCGGAGACCCGTCCCGCTCCGGCCCAGGCGTCGGCACGCCAGGTCTGTGGCCCGCACCTGCTCGGCGCCGAAACTGCGCGGCTCCCTGGCTGCCGAGACGGTCTCCCCCTCACCGAGCATTCGCCAAGCCAATGTGGCCGCGCTTTCGCCTGCCACGGAACCCGTGTGGACGACCCGCCCCCGCCGCAGTACCGTAACGCGATCTGCCGCGGAGAGGGCCTCCGGGAGCTTGTGCGTAATGAGCACGCTGGCGATTCCTCGGTCTCGTAGCGTTCTGAGCAGCGAGAGCAGCGCCTCCGCTTCGTCGGGGGACAGAACCGAGGAGGGCTCATCGAGGAGCAGTACCGTCGCCCCGGTGGCGAGGGCCTTGAGAACTTCCAAGCGCTGCTTGAGACCGGCGGAGAGATCCTCAGTCAACGTATCAGGATCGAGAGTCAGACCGGTCTGGTCGGTGAGATTTGCCAACCTGCTCCGTATCTCGCGACGCGCCGGACCCGAGCCTGCCGCGAGCGCGATATTCTCCTCTACCGAAAACGCCCCGATCGAGGTGAAGTGCTGATGGACCATCCCGATGCCAAGTCGGCGTGCATCCACCGGGCTGCGCAGCCGTGAGACCCGTCCCTGGACCTCCACCAGCCCGGCATCCGGCCGGATCATTCCGAACGCGATCCTCATCAGGGTGCTTTTCCCTGCGCCATTCTCGCCCAGAAGGGCGTGGATCTCCCCGCGTTCGAGGGTGAAGTCGACTTGGCGGAGCGCCTCGGTCGATCCGAAGCGCTTGTTGATCCCCCTGAGGGCCAGAGCGGGCGTCACATTCCCGTCGGGTGGTCGTGAAATGCCCATGGAAGACCGAACCGGCTGGCCAGATGCTCGCAGAGTGCCTGCACACCTACGGTCTCAGTCGCGTAGTGGCCCGCGAAAAGCACGGACACACCCAGCTCCATCGCGTCGAAGTAGCTGTGGGCTGGGCCTTCACCGGTGATCAGGGCGTCGCAACCCGTCTCGCGAGCCGCTGCAATAGCACTGGAGCCAGCGCCGGTGACGATGCCGATCCGGGACACCAGGTCGGGGCCCCCGGGCACCACTCGAATCGCCGAAGCGGGAACCCCGAGGTCGCGCGCCACGGCCTCTGCCAAGCCGGCTCGGGTCAGGGGCGACGGGAGGTTGCCTGCCTGCCCAAGCAGGATGCCCTTATAGGGCGCAAACGCGGACAGACTCAGGAGGCCGAGGCGTCGAGCGAGGACCGCGTTGTTGCCGACCTCGGGATGCACGTCCAGAGGAATGTGGGCTGCGTAGAGTGCCGCGTCTGCCGCAAGGAGGCTGCGCACCTTGCGCAGGCGTCGGCCTGTGAGGGGACGCAACCCGTCCCAGAAGAGGCCGTGGTGTACGATGACGAGGGGGGGGCCGGTGTCAGTACCACCAAGGGCGGAGAGCGTAGCCTGGGAAGCGTCGACCGCCGCGACCAGTCGCGCGACTTGGCCGCTGTTTTCCACCTGCAGACCGTTCAGCGCCGCGGGTTCATCCGGAAGCTCGCCGATCCCGAGATACTCATCCAGATACGGCTGGAGCTCACTGAGCGGAACCCGGACGGAGTTCACGCCCCGTCGGCGCGCTCGATCGAGTCGGCGGCCATCTTGACACGTTGCTGGAGCGATTCGGGCACCAGATGGAGGAGGGCGGGGTTCGGCACATATCGCACCACTCCGCTCTTGAGCCCGAAGGATTCGACATGCGGTCTGAATCCCCCGGACTTGACCTCCCTTGCCACGTCGAGAAAGGCCTTCGGCAGGTCGATGACCGCGGAACCGAGGACCCGTTCCGGAGCCAGGTCCTTCTGGTCCAGGTTGGCGCCGAAGATGTAGGCGTGGGCCGACTCCTTCACTGCCTGGAAAACCCCCAACGCGGCCTGGTCCGCGTTGTGGTGGAACATGTCCACTCCCGCGTTGATCATGGCCAGCGCCGCCTCTCGCCCGGCGGCGACGTCATCGAAGGTATTGAGGTAGCTGGCACGCGATTGGACCCTGGGATTCACGGCCCTGGCACCGGCCTCCCACGCCAGCTCCGCGTCCTTGATGGGCGGGAGCTCGATGCCTCCAACGAAGCCGATCAGGTTCGACTTCGTCATCCCGCCCGCTACGACGCCCGCCAGATAGCTGGCTTCCGAGAGACGGAAGATCAGCGGCGAGACATTGCCTGAGACACGCTCACCCGAGGTCACGATGAACACGGTCTTTGGAAACTGGGCCGACACCCGCTCGCACGGGCCTTGAAACTCGAAGCCGTGCCCGAAGACCAGGGCGTAATCCTGCTGGGCGTAGGTTCGAAGCGCTTCCTCCTGTTCACCAGGAGTGTGCGCCTCGACGTTGCTCACACTCACCTGCAGGCTGTCCCGGATCTGCAGAAGGCCCTGATAGGCTCCGGAGTTCCAAGCGGCGTCAGCAATGGAGCCCGGCGTGACGAGCCCGACCCGGAAAGCCGACCTGTGGTAGTTAGGTCTGCAACTACCTATAAACATTACCGCCAGGAGCGTTCTGGCTAATTTCGACAGTATCGACACTCTATGACGTCACCCAAGTGGCAATTAACAATTTGTAACGGGCTAAATAGCGTCGATTTCCACAAGTTCCAAGCACTTATCAACGAATGTTGGGAACTCTAGAGGATCTCGCTTCGATCCGCGACGCTACTATGCTCCCGCTGCTCCTGTCCAGCAGGCTCCATTGTGATCTGCCCGTTGACCTTTCCCCCATCCGCGATATGAAGCCTGAGAGTCCGGATGTCACCGTAGATGACAGCCCCTGCCTGAATCTCAACCCGCTCGTCGGCCTGCACCGCGCCGTGAATTTCGCCGCCAGCCACGATCTCTGCCCCGTGAACGTCGCCCCTGATCACCGCGCCGGGTGCGACCAACAGCTGAGTCGCGGCCCGGACCGTGCCTTCAATCGTCCCTTCAACCTTGATCACACCTTCAGTCGCGATGTCGCCGACCACGGTGGTGCCTGTTGCAATGATGGTGAGGCCCGCGGGCTCTCCGCGGCGCGCCGACGTCTCTGGACGTCCGGTCGGGGTGGTGCGAGTGAAGATCGCCATCAGCTCTGCTCCTTGACCAGCGTGCGAGGATCGATGGGTTGTCCATCATGCCGGATTTCAAAATGCAGGTGCGGGGCGCTGGAGCGACCCGAATTCCCCGACAGCCCGATGACCTGGCCGGCGTTCACGGGCTGCCCGGGCGAGACCGTAATGCGGCTCAGGTGTCCGTACATTGACTGGTACCCGTTCGGGTGCTCCAGCAACACGAAGTTGCCGTACTCCGCCTCTTCGCCGGTTTGGAGCACGTTGCCACCGCCGGCGGCGCGAACCGCGCTGCCGATCGGGACGGCGATATCGATACCGGGGTGAGTCTCTCCCCCATTATTAGCGGTGGGACTTGCCCCCGCCTGGCCGCGCGTCACATAGCCGGGATCGTCGAGTGGCCAGTGGCGCGGCTCCGAGGGGCCCGTTTCATAGCTCCGCCCTGTTCCCTCAATGCGAGCGCGGATGGCCGGGGCCACGAGCTGCGACTGAAGCTGCACCGGGGCCGGGACGATGTCGGCGCCAAGCATCGCGCGGATGCGATCATACCGTCGTTCAGCGCTGTCGAGCGCCACAGTGAGATCGCCGATTCTTCGGTTCTCCCTCTCGAGACGCTCAACCTCCCGCACCAGAGCGGGAACCCGCGCCGCAGTCGCGGTGATCGGGACGAACAGCGCCAAGCTCAGCAGAAGCAGGACTCCCAATCCCACGGAGCCAGCAATCGCCGCACGGTATGCCCAACGGGGAATCCGGTAGGTCCGGGAATCGAGCGCCCCGTCGCGGTGCACCACGATGGTAACGTGGGGTCCGCGCTTGCTCATCCGGTGAATGGCTCGCCGAGAATCATCTCCAGCACCCTGGCCAAGTCGTCTTCAGAATAGTAGCTGACCACAATCTGACCGCGTCCCCGGCGACGGGCGGTGACGCGGACGTCCGTGCCGAGGTGCTCGCGGAGCGCTTCCTCCACCCGTCGGTGCGCAGGCGAAACCTGCCGCACGGCAGGCCGGCGCACCGCGGCCGGCCGCCCGGTCCGCACCTTGGCTTCGAGATCGCGAACCGACCATCCCTCATCCACGGCGGTCCGCGCCATTCGGGTGATCTGCGCCCGCTCGCTCAGTCCCAGGAGCGCGCGTGCATGTCCCTCGGAGAGCCGGCCGTCGTTGACCATTTCGGTCACTTCGGGCGGCAGCTTGAGCAGCCGGAGCGCATTGGCGATCGTCGAGCGATCCCGACCCACCAGCCGCGCCACTTCCGCGTGGGAGAGCTGAAACTCATCGAGGAGCCGCTGGTAGCTGGTAGCCTCCTCGATTGCAGAGAGGTTGTCGCGCTGGAGGTTCTCGACCAGGGCAAGGGTAAGGAGCGTGCGGTCGTCCGCTTCCTTGATGACCGCGGGAATCCGCTGCCAACCAAGCTTCTGCGCGGCCCGCCAGCGCCGCTCACCGGCGATCAGTTGATATCCATCGAGATGGCGGCGCACCACGATGGGCTGGAGGAGCCCAGTCGTCTCGAGAGAGGCGACTAGCTCCGAAAATCGCGGCTCGTCAAGGCTGGCCCGAGGCTGATACGGATTGGGCCGGATGCTGGCCACCGGGAGTTCCTGCAGGGTGCCGCTGGTTTCCGCCTCCTGACGGGAGATCGGCCCCAGCAGCGCCTCGAGGCCGCGTCCCAGCCGTCTGGTCTCACTCATCCCTCGGCCTCGATGCTCGGTACCGGAACTGCGGGCGAGGCAGCGCCTGTCGATCCGTGGGCGGCCGCCGGGCCTCCCTCTACCCGGCGCACCAGCTCCTGGGCCACCGCGAGATAGCTCTTGGCTCCAACCGACTGAATGTCGTAAAGCAGAATCGACTTGCCGAAACTCGGGGCCTCGGCAAGCCGCACGTTTCGGGGGATGACGGTCTTGAACATGCGCGCACCGAAGTATTCCTTCGCGTCGCTGGCGACCTGGCGGCAGAGATTGACGCGGGAGTCATACATGGTGAGCAGAACGCCGTCGATCGCGAGGCTCGCATTGAAGTTCTGCTGAACCAGCTTGATCGTGTTCAGCAATTGGGAGATGCCCTCCAAGGCGTAGTACTCGCACTGGATCGGGATCAACACTCCGTCCGCGGCGGTCAGCACGTTGAGCGTAATCAACCCCAGGGAGGGGGGGCAGTCGATCAGAATGAACTCGTAGGAGGCGCGGGCCGGCTCGAGCACTCGGCGCATGACAGATTCCCGCTGGGCTCTCTCGACGAGCTCCAGCTCCGCTCCGACGAGATCCTGCGTTGCCGGCAGAATATCCAAGTAGGGAAGTGTGGGATCGCTGATGATGACATCGGTGAGCGGCCGGCCTTCGATCAGGGCGTCGTAGAGCGCGTAACGGAGTTGCTCCTTCCGCACGCCGAGCCCGCTCGTGGCGTTCCCTTGGGGGTCGGCGTCGACGAGCAGCGTCTTGCGCTCGGCGATTGCGAGCGACGCCGCCAGGTTCACGGCCGTTGTTGTCTTGCCAACTCCGCCCTTCTGGTTGGCGATAGCAACGATCCTGTTCATTAATAAACCACTTGAAATCAAGAGCTTATGAAGGCAACTGACCGCGAGATCTGGTTAGGACCTAGACCAATATACCGCTCGAGAGACTGGAAGGAAACGATCAGTTTCACGTGAAACATCACGCAGAGCAGCTCTCACCGTGGCGCCGCCACTTGAGCACCTCAAGGACCAGGTTTTGGATGTCGTTGGGAGATACTCCTGAGATCCTGGCCGCCCGTCCCAGAGAGTCCGGCCGCGCGCGGTCCAGCTTCTCACGGGCCTCCATCGACAATGAACCCAGGCTCAGGTACGGAAGGTCAGGCGGGAGAACGAAACCCTCCAGTTCGGACAAACGAGCCGCGCTCGCCCTCTCGCGACTCAGATAGCCTTCGTATTTGAACTCGATGTCAGCCCATTCCGCACGGGAGGGATTCCCGCCCCAGGCAATGGCCCCGAGGAGATCGGTCAGTGATACGCCAGGCCGTCGAGCAAGCTCGGCGATTCGAGTTGGCTCCCCAATGATCCGGGTGCCGGATTGGGTAAGAACCCCATTCACGTGCGTCGGCTTGAGGGCGGTCTGCTCCGCCAACGCTCGCACCTCCTCCTCCTCCTCAAGCCGACCTTCCGCAGCCCGAACCTCCTTGTCCGTGAGGAGGCCCAGCCTCTTCGCCGCAGGGAAAAGCCGCCGAAGCGCGTTGTCCTGCCTCAGCAGCAGACGGAACTCCGCACGAGAGGTGAAGAGACGGTAGGGCTCGTCCACTCCTCGGGTGACCAGGTCGTCGATCAGCACCCCGACCATGGCCTGGTCCCGCCGAAACACAATTGGCCCTTCGCAACGAGCTGCCAATGCTGCATTGAGACCGGCCACGAGACCCTGGCCCGCAGCCTCCTCGTAACCGGTCGTTCCGTTGATCTGGCCAGCGAAGTACAGCCCTTCGATCCCGCGAACCTGCAGACTCGGTTGAAGCTGCGTAGGAGGGAAGTAGTCGTACTCGATCGCGTAACCCGGGCGAGTCATCACAGCACTCTCGAGTCCGGGCACAGCCCGCAGCATCGCCAACTGAGAACGAGCGGGGAGTGAGGTCGAGAGCCCGTTGAGGTAGAGTTCAGTGGTATCCAGCCCCTCGGGCTCCAGAAAGACCTGGTGACGCTCAGCGTCCGGGAAGCGCACGATCTTGTCCTCGATCGACGGACAATAGCGCGGCCCGCGACCGCTGATCGCTCCGCCAAACCGAGCGGACTCGCAGAGACTCCTGGAAACGACTTCCTTCACCTCCGCGCCTGCCCAACCCAGGTAGCAGGGCAGTTGAGGAAGACGAACTGGCTCTTCGTAGAAAGAGAACCAGAACGCACCCTGATCCCCATCCTGGCGTTGAAAGCGGCCCAAGTCGATGCTCCGCCCGTCAATCCTGGGTGGAGTGCCTGTCTTAAATCTTTCTATCGTAAGTCCCTCTGCCACAATAGCTTCAGACAGCTCACCAGCCGGGGCTTCCCCCGCTCTGCCAGCCGGGATTTGGGACTCGCGACCGAGGTGGATCATCCCCCTGAGAAAGGTCCCCGCGGTGATGACCACGGAACCGGCAGTGTAGGTGAGTCCCTCTCGGGTGCTCACTGAGTCGATGCGCCCGTGCCGTACCCGAAGCGCCACGACGGTGCCTTGAGCGAACTCGAGCGTCGGCTGACGTTCGAGGAGCGCGCGGACCGCCCTGCGATACAGCCCACGGTCGCACTGGGCCCGAGGGGACCAGACGGCCGGCCCCTTTGAGCGGTTGAGCATCCGGAACTGGATCATGGATCGATCGGTCGCGCGCCCCATGATTCCGCCCAACGCGTCCACCTCTCGCACCAGGGTTCCCTTCGCGATTCCCCCGATCGCGGGGTTGCACGACATCTGCCCGATCGTCTCCAGATGCTGCGTGACGAGCAGCGTACGCGCCCCAGCCCGGGCCGCGGCATTTGCGGCCTCGGACCCGGCGTGCCCGCCGCCGATGACGATCACGTCGTAGTGCATGGGACTGAAAGTACCGCCGCGGACGACGGAGAGGGAGGAGCGCGAACCTGCCCGGCTGGTCCCGATTCTCGCGAACGAGACCAGCCGCTCCGGGAGAATCGCTATTGGCTCAGGTAGTCCGCACCCATCGAGCCAGCTCACGGAGCGTTGGCTTCTTCCCGTAGGAGAGGATGCCGACGCGGTAGATGCGGGCCGCAATCCAGACCACGGCCAGGATGGCAAGCACCATCGTGAGGGCGGCGAGAGAGACCTCCGCCACCGAGAGGGGCGCGATGGCGTAGCGCACCGGGAGTACGATCGGCGTGAACAGCGGGATGAACGTCAGCACCCGAGCCATTGTGCCCGATGGCTCATTGATAAGCGCGAACATCGAGATCATGCCGAGCGCGATGACCATTGTGACCGGGGTGTTGGCCTGCTGGGCCTCCTGCTGACTGTTGCACATCGCGCCGATGGCCGCGTAGAGGGAGGAATAGAGAAAGAAGCCGAGCAGGAAGGAGACGAGGACCACTATGATAAGATCGGCCGACACGGCAGGCATCGTGAAGGCCGGCGGTGCCGCCCCGCCCACCTCGTTCATTGGCGTCGATCGGGGGCCCAGAGCCGTCGTGAGATAGAAGCCGGTCCCACCCCAGATGGCAAGCTGAACCAAGCCGACCGCGCCGACGCCGATGACTTTGCCCAGCAGCAGCTGGAAGGGAGAGAGGCTAGACACCAACACCTCCACCACCCGATTCGACTTCTCCTCGATGACTGCCGTCATGACCTGGACGCCATACAGGAGCAGCGTCATGTACATGAGCAAGTTCACGACATAGGCGAGCCAGAAGGAGGCTTCCCCGCTCTGACCGGTGACTTTGCCTTCGGTGACCTTCGTTGCATCCACACGAAAGTGGACCCCCGCCGCCCGAATCACCGCGCTGTCCGCGCTCAGGCTCCGGAGCCGGGCCTCGCGGATTATCGGCTCGAGCGTGCTGTCCAGCAGATTCATGTCTCGAAAGCTGGTCACGTTGGACCCGAGATAGGTGAGCTGCCCCGACGCAATAGCGCTATCGGTCAGGATGATCACACCCTCGGGGGCCGACTCCGGGCCGTCCTTGAGTCCGATCGTCGCGACGACGGAATCCCGGAGCGCGGCCAGCCGCCCGCTGGCAGGCAGGCGCGTCACGCTGAAGCGTGGATGAACGTCGGTTCCCGAGCCGAACGTGAGGCCGGCCAGCGCCGAATCGGCATCTGCCCCCGCGCTTCCGGAGGCGGCGTCAAGCAGTACAATGCCCTGTGTTGCGCTTTGGCGCTTGGCTAGCGCCTGAGGGAGATAGCCGAAGATCCCGGCCAGCGCCGGTACCAGCAGAGTCCCTATGAGGAAGGCCCGGGTCCGGACCCGCTCGATGAATTCACGGCGGATGACCGCCAGGACCTTGTTCATGCCACCTCCGCTCGAGCGGTCGGCGTGCGGGCATCGGCGCCGACCTTCGCGATGAAGATCGACTGCAAGGACGGTTCAACGACCTCGAACCTGGACAGGCCAACCTGCGCATCCACAAGGGCCTTCAGCAACCGCTCGGCTTCCACATCCGACGCAAGTTCTACCTCGGCGCTGGCACCCGCGTCATCGACGCTGGCCACGATCGAACGATCGGCCAGAATGGGGCGCGCTGCCGCGCCGTTTCGGGAGAAGGTCAAGGCCACGTGGCTCTTGCCACCCTCGCGCTTCACCTCCGCGAGGGTCCCGTCAACCAGCTTGCGGCCACCAGAGATGATCACGATCCGGTCACACATCTTTTCGGCGTGCTCCATGATATGAGTGGAAAAGAGCACGGTCCGTCCCGCCCGAGCCACTTCAACGACGATATCACGCATCACCTGACTGTTGACCGGGTCAAGCCCACTGAATGGCTCGTCGAGAATGATCAATTCCGGCTCGTGCTGCAGCGCACCGGCGAACTGCACCTTCTGCTGCATGCCTTTGGATAGCTCGGAGACCTTCCGCCCGGCCCAATCGTCAATCCCCAGGCGTTGGAGCCAACTTCGGGCGCGCTTCCTCGCATCCCAGCGCGACAGTCCTTTGGCCTCCCCCAGAAACGCCAACTGATCCAGGACGCGCATCTTCGGATAGAGACCCCGCTCTTCCGGCAGGTACCCGATCCGCTGGGACAACGCCCGGCCGGTTCCCTGACCTCCAAAGAGCGACACTTGGCCCTCATCCGGCGTAAAGATGCCAAGCAGCATCCGGATTGTGGTGGTCTTGCCCGCCCCGTTGGGGCCCAGCAAGCCGAAAAGCCCCCCACGTGAGACCTGCAGGGAGAGCCCTTGCACGGCTACGTGCCCCGCGAATCGCTTGGTGACGTGATCGACAACTACGATGGCGTTGGTCATGGCTCCTTCAGCGTGAGGCAGAGGGCGCCGCAGATGACGCACCGATGGGCGGGTTGGTTTCCGCCGATTGCCGCTACTCTGTATTTCCGGGGCGGGCGAATCGCCAAGGTAGGCCAAGCCCCAAAGGTGTCAAGCTGGCGTGCCGGGGAGCCCTAGCGCGATTCAGACGCCCTTTCCAAATTGGCCACTCATGCCGTACCGAATCCTCGTCAATCGTGAACTGTGCGAGAGCAACGCGGAGTGCGTGTCTCTGGCACCGGAGGTGTTCGGGCTGGATGAGGAGGAACTCTGCGTGGTTCTCGATCCGGAAGGAGCCAAGAGCAAGCGCATCTTGCTGGCCGCGCGAGCCTGCCCTACGGACGCCATAATCCTGGTCGATGAGGAAGGGGAGCAGGTCTGGCCATGATTTCGTCCGTTCCCGTCACTACCCCCACTCCACCAAGCGACTGATCCGTCGGACCTCGGCTGAGGGCACGACGAGACTCTTGTGCTGCGGGCGAACCCCAAATTTCAGGGTCTTGCTCACGAACTGCTCCCGTGAGGGGCCGTCCGTTGACGGACGGTGCTCGGCCACGTCGTGGAGAAGAACCCCTCGGGGTGTCTCTTCGTGGTAGCGGCCCACGTACACCATCTCCCCTGTCGTCTCGACCACGACAGTGATGCCGTGCAGCTCCGCGTGTCCGGGATGGAAGACGTGGCCCGACATCACACGGAGCTGGTGGCACAGTGGCGGTCGAAGGCCTCAACGAGGCCCTTCGCGACGTCCTGGGGAGAATGTCCCTCGATCATGTGGCGATGGACGAAGTGAACCACTTCGCCATCCCGGAACAGGGCCATGGAGGGGCTGCTCGGCGCGTACTCCGCGAAATACTGGCGGGCCCGGGCCGTGGCTTCGGTATCCTGCCCCGCGAACACCGTCACTACCTGCTGGGGCCGGGCGGCGTGTCGCAGGGCAAGCGCGAGGGCGGGACGCGCACCTCCGGCTGCACACCCGCACACCGAGTTTACAAAGACGAGAATAGTGCCTCGCGGGTCTCCCAAGACGGCGTCGACGTCTGCGACGGCTCTCAACTCCCTTGCGCCCATCTGCACCATCTCGTCCCGCATTGGCTGAACCATCCGTGGGTCGTACGGCATCGCCACCTACCTCAGAATGTCAAAATGTCAAAGGTGAATCTCTGAACCTCGCACCGACTTCGGCCGACCGCCATCCAGCGCGCTCTTGAGGGCGTGCCACGAGAGCGTGGCACACTTCACCCGCGCCGGGTACTCGCGCACTCCACCCAGGGCCGTCAATGCCGCTGGCAGGTCATCCCGACACCCGCTCCCGGTGATCAGGTCGTGGAACGCTGCGATGAGCTGCTCCGCCTCCGCCCGCGTCTTTCCCTTCACGGCCGCCGTCATGAGAGACGCGGAGGCCTTGGAGATTGCGCAACCGCTGCCCTGGAAACTCACGTCCACGATTCGGTCATCCTGGACACGGAGCCAGACCTTGATGCGGTCCCCGCATAGCGGGTTGTAGCCTTCCGACTCCCCTGTCGCCTCCGGCATCGCGCGGAAGTTCCGGGGCGCCCTGTTGTGATCAAGAATGATGCTCTGGTAGAGCTCGCTGGCGTCCATCATGCCGAGAACACCCTCCGCGTCTCCTCGAGGCCTCGCACCAGCCGATCAACCTCGGCCGTCGTGTTGTAGATCCCGAATGACGCCCGAACCGTTCCCGGAATGGAGAAGCGCCGCATCAACGGCTCGGCGCAGTGATGCCCCGCCCGCACCGCTACGCCGTGGAGGTCGAGAACGGTGCCCACATCGTGCGGGTGAATCCTCTCGATCAGAAAGGACAGACAACCGACCCGCTCCCGAGGCCCACCCAGCAGACTGAGCCCGCGCACCTCGGCAAGGCGTGCCGCCGCGTAAGCAAGCAGGTGTGACTCATGGGCTTCTACCGCGGCCCAATCGAGCTTCCCCAGGTAGTCCACGGCCGCTCCAAGGCCAACGACCTGGGCAATCGGTGGCGTGCCGGCTTCGAATCGGCGCGGGGGAGGAGCGAAGCTCGCCGTTTCGATCGTCACGGACTGTATCATGCCCCCACCGCCCTGCCATGGAGGCATCCGCTCGAGAAGGTGGGCGCGGCCGAAGAGGAATCCTACCCCGGTTGGCCCGTACATCTTGTGTCCGGATGCGACGTAGAAATCACACCCCAGGGCCTGCACATCCACCTTCAGATGGGGCACGGCCTGAGCTCCGTCGACGACGAGTACCGCCCCGGCCGCGTGCACTCGGTCAGCCACAGCTCGAATGGGGTTGACCGTGCCCAGCACGTTCGACACATGGGTGAGCGAGACGATCCGAGTCCGAGCCGTCAGCCAGCGCTCGAGCTCGCCTGGATCGATTTCGCCAGCGTCATTCACCGGAATTGCCCGGATCCTGGCTCCCACCCCTGCGGCGACCAGCTGCCACGGCACGATGTTGGAGTGATGCTCCATCTCGGACAGGAGAATCTCGTCCCCCGCCGCGAGGACGCTTCCGCCGTAGCTCTGCGCGATGAGATTGAGCCCCGCCGTCGTGCCCGAGGTGAAGACAACCTCTTCAGCGGTTGGGGCGTTCAGGAACCTCCGGACCAACTCACGCGCACCGTCGTAATGCTCGGTGGCGCGCTGGCTCAGGGTGTGCACTCCGCGATGAATGTTGGCATTGTCGGTTCGCGAGAACTCTGCCTCGGCCTCGATGACCGCCTGGGGCCGCTGGCTGGTGGCCGCATTATCGAGGTACGTCAACGGCTCTCCATGCACGCGCCGGGTCAGAATCGGGAAATCAGCCCGAATTCGCGCCACGTCCAGCGCAGGAGGCGCGGAAGCGGTGGTCACTCCCTGCCTCGAACCGGTTGCAGGCGGTCCATGACCAGAGCCTCGAGCACCTCACGTACCGGCTGGTAAGGGAGCTCCTCGAGAACCTCGGCCGCAAAGGCATAGGTGAGAATCCGGCGGGCCAGAGCCCCACCGATACCCCTGGACTTGAGATAGAAAGCCGCGGCCTGGTCCAGGTTGCCCACGGTGGCGCCATGCGTGCACTTCACATCGTCGGCGAAGATCTCCAGTTGTGGCTTGGTGTCGACCCGCGCTTCGTCCGACAGGAGGAGCGCCCGGTTGGTCTGCTTCGCGTCGGTCTTTTGGGCCAGCGGGGTCACATAGATCTTGCCGTTGAAAACCCCGTGTGCCCT
>Ga0335077_10007328_pt1 | contig 13633 bp, 2 predicted proteins | sample Lox_Sample_31_FD_207151 | JGI IMG/M metagenome (GOLD analysis project Ga0335077, IMG submission 207151) | Soil microbial communities from Loxahatchee National Wildlife Refuge, Florida, United States - Lox_Sample_3.1 | ecosystem: Environmental > Terrestrial > Soil > Wetlands | place: USA: Florida...
CGAGCTGGCGGCGGCGCCGACGCGCGCGATCGCACTGACGAAGCGACTCTTCGACGAGGCGGCGACGTCGACGCTGGAGGAGCAGCTCGAGCGCGAGGCGGAGGTTCAGGCGGAGGCGGCGCAGACGGACGACTTCCGCGCGGGCGTCGCGGCCTTCCGCGAGAAGCGCGCGCCGGAGTTCCGCGGGCGCTAGAGGCCGACGAGACGCTCGACCTCGCCCTCGCCGGGGAAGCGGTGCTCGGCGTGCTTCGAGAAGACGAGCTCGCCGTCGCTGACGATGTCGAACTGCCCGTTCCGCCCCGGCGTCGCGCGTGCGTCGACACCCCGCTCCCGCAGCATGGCCACGAGACTCGCGGCCCTCGGCTCGTAGCCGCTTCAGGTCGGGCAGTAGAGGATCTCGACGGTCATCCGCCCCGAAGCCTGGCATGCGCGGCGGCTGCTCTGCCGCGGAAAGGTCCGCCGAGTTGGGGGGTTGACTTTGTGGCGGATGCGGCGCAGATTGCGCGCTAGTCGGTCCGGGGAGGGGCATGACTGCGGATACCAGGTGGGCCAAGCTCGCGTTGCGCACCGCCCTCGGCGTGACCGCCGTCGTGCTAGCGCTCGTCCTCTCCACCGCCGCGGGCGCCGAGAACAACCCCCCCGATACGACGCCGCCGACCGTCAGCATCACGTCGCCGGCCGCCGATTCCGACCTCAGCGGCACGGTCACGGTCTCGGCGAACGCGAGCGACAACGTCGCGGTCGACCACGTCACGTTCCAGCTCGACAACGGCTCGCCGGCGCCGGTGGCGATCGGGACAGCGTCGGCCCCGCCGTACAGCGTCCAGTTCGACTCGACCGCGGTGCAGAACTGCGAGCACGACGCATGCACCGTGTCCGCGGAGGCGGTCGACACCTCGGGAAACACGGCCACCGCCACCGTCAGCGTCGGGATCGCGAACCCGATCGTCGTCAACACGACGAACGACGAGGCGGAGGGCAACAACTGCTCGCTGCGCGAGGCGATCGCCTCGGCGAACTACAACGTCTCCGAAGGCGGCTGCAAGAACGGGCTCTCGACGATCACGGACACGATCGACGTCCCCGCCGGCAGCTACGACCTGACGATCGGCGAGCTCCTGGTCGACAGCGATGTGAACATCATCGGCGCCGGCGCGCGCTCGACCGTCATCGACGGCGGCGCGACCGGGCAGCGCGTCTTCGAGATCACCGGTTCGGCGACGAACGCCGGCATCAGGGGCGTGACCATCGAGGGCGGGAGTACAAGCAGCACGGGGCCCGAGCCGAACGCGGGCGTCGGCGGCGGCATCTGGCTCGACTCCGGCAGCTCGCTGATCCTGCTCGACTCGATGATCACTGGCAACGAGGCGGACATCTCGGGCGGCGGGATCGACTCCGACGGATCGCTCCAGATCATCCGCAGCACGATCGAGAACAACAACACGCCGGGCTTCGGAGCCGGAATCGACGACTTCGGCCCCAGCCTCCTCGCTTTGAACAGCACGATCATGGGGAACACGGCCCAGGGTGGGGGCGGCGGTCTCTTCCTCGCCGGGCCGAGCACGCTGACGAACGACACGATCGCGAACAACGAGGCCGCGTACTTCACCTCCACGGGCTCGGGCGGCGGCATCGCCGTCTACAGCGGAGCCGATCCGGACACGATCTATCTGACGAACACGCTGCTCGCCGGCAACACCGACCAGCGATACGGGAACCTGGTAGCCGACGACTGCTCGACCGGGATCGCCTCGCTCGGCCACAACCTCGACGACGACGGCACCTGCGGTCTCACGAGCACGGGCGATCAGTCGGACGTCGACCCGCAGCTCGGCCCCGTCGACACGGCCGGCCCGACGGACGTGCTGCCGCTGACCTCCGGCAGCCCGGCGATCGACGCCGGCGACGACATGGCGTGTCCGCCTGCCGACCAGATCGGGACTCCCAGGCCGCAGGGCGCGGCCTGCGACATCGGCGCGTACGAGTACGTTGCGCCGAGCACCCTCGTCACCAACACGAACGACACCGGCCCCGGCAGCCTGCGCCAGGCGATCCTGAATGCGGACGCCGCCGGCGGCGGCACGGTCGACTTCGACATCCCGGGCGACGGACTGCAGACGATCCCGGTCGTCTCCGGCCCGCTTCCCGCGATCACGCAGAGCGTCACGATCGACGGAACCTCGCAGCCGGGCTGGGAGTACGGAGGCCCACCGCTCATCGCCCTCGACGGAAGCGAGTGCGACGGCTGCAGCGACGGTTTGAGCCTGGCCGGCGGCGAGGGAAGCATGATCGAGGGCCTCGCGATCGGCAGCTTCTCGGGCTACGGCATCGAAGCGAGCGGTGGTGACGAGGCGTCGATCCAGGGGAACGTCGTCTACGACAACTCGGGCGGCGGGATCCTCGTCGACGGCGCGACGGACACCCAGATCACGGGCAACGATGTCGGCACCGACGGACTGCTGCCGCTCGGCAACAACGGCCCTGGGATCGAGATCGACTCCGGCGACGACACCACCGTCGGGACCGGCGAGGGCCTGGGCAACGTGATCTCCGGCAACGCCGGTGACGGGATCGAGGTCTCCGGTTACACCGACGGCGTCACGGTGTACGGCAACCTCATCGGTCTCGACGCTTCCGGAACGATGGCGCTCGGCAACGGCGGCGACGGCGTTCAGTTCGACGAGGAGAGCTCCGACAGCACGATCGGCCGGAACGTCGTCTCGGGGAACGCCGACGGCATCGAGGTCGACGGGGACGGCATCGAGGGACTGTCGATCACCGGCAACCTCGTCGGCACCGACGAGTCGGGCGCCGAGCCGATCGGGAACACGGGCGACGGCATCCTGCTCAGCGAGACGTACGAAGGCGTGACCGTGGGTGGCGCGGAGCCTGCGTCGCGCAACGTCGTCTCCGGCAACGGCGGCTACGGGATCCATGTCGACGGCGGCGATGGCCTCGTGGTCGGGGGCAACTACGTCGGCACCGACGCCACCGGGACGCTCGCGCTCCCGAACGTGAACGGGGGCATCGATCTCGAGAACACCGACGGCGACTTCATCGGCATTTCGGAAGCCACGATAGGGAACCTCGTCTCCGGCAACGGCGGCGCGGGGATCGCGCTCCGCTTCTCGGACGACAACACGATCGAGGGGAACGACGTCGGGGTCGACGCTGACGGCGATGCGCTGCCGAACGCCGAGGCCGGCATCGCGATGGTCGCCAGCTCGACGAACACGGTCGGCGGCATCTACGGAGGCGAGGCGAACGTCGTCGCCGACAACGCCGGGGACGGTGTCTCGGTCGAGACGATCAGCGACGTGCCTGCCTCGGGCGACGCGATTCGGGGCAACGCGATCCACGACAACGGCGGCCTCGGCATCGACCTCCTCAACGGGGCCAACGACAACGCGGCCGCACCCGACCTGGCGGGCGCCGTGATCTACGATGGCTACACCGACGTCACGGGCTCGCTCTCCGGCGCGGACGGCGACTACACGGTCGACTTCTACGACAGCCCCGCGTGCGACGCGAGCGGCGCGGGCGAAGGCGCCCAGTGGATCGGCTCGACGGACGTGACCGTCTCGGACGGCGCCGGGGCGTTCGATACCAGCGGGCTGCAGATCACTGCGCCGGTCGCAGCCGGCGATGCGATCACGGCGACGGCGACCGACTCGGCCGGCGACACTTCGGCCTTCTCGTCGTGCGCGACCGCGAGCCTGCCGGTTGCCGGGTCGCTCTCGGGGAGCCTCTCGTCGACCGGCCAGCCGAACGTCGACCTGACCGCGCTCGGGGACGAGGACTGGGCGGTCTGGGGTTACGCGGACTCCGGGACGAGCACGTCCCTCGCGCCCGACGTCCGGAAGGCGGGCGGGGTCGGGATCAGCGACCTCACCGACAGCGATCCCTCGTCGGCGCCCCTCCGCGGCCTCGGGCAGTTCGGCGCCTCCTACGAGCCGTTCAGCTTCGACTGGTCGGACGGGAACGACCCGCCGTCCACGACGGGAGCCTACGCCGGGCTCGAGCACGACGGCCAGCAGAATCAGGCGGCCACGACCGGCGACGGCTTCTCCTTCACCGTTCCCGCCGACACGACCGAGCGGACGCTCACGATCTTCACCAGCGAGCACTGGGGAACCGGGACGCTGACGGCCACGCTCTCCGACGGCAGCGCGGCCCCCTACACCCAGACGGTCGACGGCTCGCCCGACTATCCGTCCTACGAAGGCAACACCCCGGCCGTCTTCACGATCACGTACAAGGCGGGCAGCCCGGGTCAGCACCTGACGATCGCCTGGAAGGAGTCGGCCGCCGACTGTCCCGCCTACGACTGCGACGACGCCGCGATCTACGCCGCAGCGCTCACCGAGGGCGCCGGCATCGCAACGGGCGCCTCGGCCACCTTCAACTCGGATCCAACGGTCGAGATGTCGGGCTCGAACGACTCGATCTCGGACATCCCGCTCTCGGCGTTCGAGGTGACGCCCGAGGGAATCACGCCGGCGCCGATCAACGGTCTGCCGATCAACGGTCTGCCGATCAACGGTCTGCCGATCAATGGCCTGCCGATCAATGGCCTGCCGATCAATGGCCTGCCGATCAACGGGTTGCCGATCAACGGGTTGCCGATCAACGGGCTCGAGCTTCCCGACTCGAGCTGGGAGCAGCTACTCGCCGGGACGCCGCTCGCCAACCAGCCGCTGCAGGACATCACGCTCCAGCAGGTTCTCGCGCTCGATCCCGAACCGGCGGCGCTGCAGAACCTGACGCTCGGCGATCTCGAGCTCGCGGACAGCGCGCTCGGCCAGCTGACCATCGGCGCGCTCGTGCTCGGCAGCACGCCGATCAACGGCCTCGGCACGGAGGCCGAGACGATCGAGCAGCAGCTCCAGACGTGGTGTGAGAGCGTCGTGACGAGCGGCGATCCGGCCACCGACTGCTCGCTCGACAACATCGGCCGGCAGAGCCTGTTCGGCCTCGGGCTCGCGGGCGCGCCGATCAACGGGCTGCCGATCAACGGGCTGCCGATCAACGGGCTGCCGATCAACGGGCTGCCGATCAACGGGCTGCCGATCAACGGGCTCGATCTCTCCGCGTCCCCGATCAACGGGCTGCCGATCAACGGGCTGCCCATCAACGGCCTCCCGATCAACGGGCTCAACGTCCTGCTTTCGGACGTGATCGACTGCAGCAAGGTCGACTGCTCCTCGGCGACGACGCTCGGAGAGGCGGCGGCCGACGGCGCGATCGTGCCCGGCGCGACATACGGCCAGCTCCTCGCGCTGCTGCTGGCTCCGGGCAGCCCGTACAAGGACACGATCACGCTCGGCGACCTGATCGGCCTCCTGATCGAGCGCGACGACGTGCCGTGGGAGACGCTGCCGCCGCGGCTGCTGTCCGCCTTCGACCCGAACCGGCCGACCTTGTCGATGACGGCGCAGTTCACGGTCCAGGGCTCGGGCTCGCCCGCGGCCGAAGTGAAGGTCGACCTGCCCGCCGGCTTCGACTACGTGCCGGGATCGGCGGCGCTGACCGAGAACAGCTTCCCCGCACCCCCGCCGGGCGACCCCCAGATCACGAGGAGCGCCGGCGGCGACGAGCTCGACTGGCAGTTCGACTCCGTCGACGCGAACGCCACATATCGGCTTACCTATCAGGTCTACTCCGGCACGGACGTCGGCCCGGCGCAGGCCACGGAGACCGTCACGGCCGGCAGCTTCTCCGACTCGAGCATCGTCTCCTTCACCGTCGCCGACAGCTTCCCGAGTAGCAGCGACCCGTTCAAGGCGCCGGTGATCGCGCCGAACCAGGCCGTCCAGATGTCGGCGCTCGCGAGCCCGGGCGCGGTCGAGTACTTCAAGATCGCCATGCCAGCGGCCGGGACGCGCATCCACGTCCACCTGACGAACCTCACGGCGGACTACGACCTCGCGCTCTACTCGAATCAGACGACCTCGGTACGCACCGGCGCGACCTCGGCGCCGCCGCTCCAGGACGGGATCGTCTCCGACCAGCCGATCAATGTCGGCGGTGCCAACGGCCAGCTCACGCCCACGGCGCTCCAGGACGTTCCCGACCCGGGCATCCCCGTCGTGCAGGTCTCTGCGAACCGCGGCACCGACGACGAGGACGTCGGAATGGTCTCGCCCGGCGGCAGCGGGTACGTCACGATCGCGGTCTTCGGCTACAACGGCGCGTTCAGCCCGCACCCGTTCACGCTCCGCGTGACTGCGACGCCGCCGCCCGCCACCGAAACATGCACACGAGAGGACTTCCCCGACGCCGGCCAGGGGACGACGCTCGACTCGCTACCCGACCCGAGCTCGCTGCCGTCGAACCTGAACACGATCATCCTGGTCGACGAGAAGCGGCTCGGCGACACGTACGGCTCGACCGACGAGGCGAACGCGGTCGCGAAGCTCCACGACCTCGCGGGCGACGGCTCGCTCGGCGTGAGCGGCGTCGTCGTCCCGGTCGAGACGATCACGGGCGTCCAGGGTCTCTACGACCAGTGGGACTCGAACCCCTGCAACCCGGACGCGGCGAACGCCGTCGCGAACGCGATCGCGAACGAGGTCGACACGATCGTGGCGGCGCGGCCCAGCGTCAAGTACGTCGTCTTCGCCGGCGGCGACGACCAGATCCCGTTCTTCCGTTTGCCGGACCTGTCGCTGATCGCGAACGAGAGCGGCTTCGCCGGCCAGTTCGGGCCGAACGAGTACCAGGGCTCGCTCGCCGCGGGCGACCTGCTGAGCGACGACCCGTATCTCGACACGAACCCCGTCCCGGCGAGCGGACAGCAGCTCTTCCCGCCGAACCTCGCCGGCGGGCGGCTCGTCGAGACGGCGCAGGACATCGCGAACGCCGTGACCAACTTCGAGAACGCTCCGACGCCGGGCGCCCTGAAGAGCTCGACCGGGTTCGTCTCGGGCTACGACTTCGTCGCCGACGGCAGCCAGCGAATCGCCGACGACCTCACGGCTCTCGGCGTGAACGTGCGGACGCTCGACGACCCGCTCAGCGCGACGTCGGACTGGAGCGCGAGCGACCTGCTCAATGCTGCCTTCCCCACCGGCGGCCCCGCCGACATCAACTCGTGGAACGGCCACTACGACAACTACCGCGCGCAGATGGCGAACGGCGACGTCCTCTCGACCGCGGACCTGCCGAGCGGGCTCAACGGCGGCATCTTCTTCACCATGGGTTGTCACGCCGGCTTCCAGACCACGGACGCCGTCGTCGGCTCGAGCGTGCTCGACTGGCCGCAGTACTTCGCCGAGCACGACACGGGCTTCGTCGGCAACACCGGCTTCGGGTTGGGCGACACCGACAGCGTCGCCTTCTCGGAGGAGCTGATGTCCGACTTCGCCGCGAACCTCGGCGGCTCGCTGACGCTGGGGCAGGCGCTGATGCAGGCGAAGCAGCAGTACTACCTCTCGCGAATCGCGTTCAGCAATTACGACGAGAAGACGCTCTCGGAGGCCGAGCTCTACGGCCTGCCGATGTACGGCGTCGGGCGCTCGCCGACTGCGCTCGACCCGGATCCGACCAGCTCGCCCGACCCCGTGCACGGGGCGACCGACTCGGCGAGTCCGTCGCAGGGGCCGCTCTCCTCGTTCCCCGGCGACGGCGTCCAGAGCGCGAGCTTCTCCGCGACGCCGCACTTCGTCGGCCCGACGACCGGGGAGTACGGCGAGTACTTCACGAACGACGGCCAGGTGCAGGCGCCGAACTACCGGCCGCTGCAGCCCTTCATCAGCCTGCCCGCCGCCCGCAGCGGCCTCGTCGCGCACGGCGTCGTCATCGACGGCCTCACGAGCTCGGACACCACGCCGTTCACCCCCGACAACGTCCGGCCGACGCTCAACTCGAGCGGCGACGAGCCGCCGCCGACGTTCACGGAAGAGGCGTGGCCGGAGAAGATCCCGACGCTCGTCTCGCTCGGCGCCGACCAGAGCCTGAACCTGATCACGGGCCAGTTCTTCACGCAGACCACCGGTGACACGACCACCGGCGTCGAGCGGCTCTGGACGCAGATCGCCGGCCAGGTCACGTACTCCACGAGCCAGGACTTCACGCCGCCGACGATCGACTCGATCGATGCCTACCTCTCGAACGGCATCCTCACCTTCAGCGGCCGCTTCAGCGACCGCGACCAGAACGGCGATCCGGGAACGGTCGTCTTCGCGCAGGTCGTCTACGACGACGGGACGGGCCACTGGCAGGCGCTCCCGCTGACGCAGGACTCCTCGTCCGGCGCGTGGCTGGGCGGCGTGTCGTTCGGCGGCAGCCACATCCAGTACTTCGTCGAGGCCTGCGACGCCGCCGGCAACTGCGGCTACAGCTCGAACAAGGGCAGCTACTTCGACGCGCAGCCTCTGACGCAGGGAACCGGTGGCGGGTCGATCACGATCGAGCCTAGCCGCGACCCGGACGCGAACGGCTGGTATCAGAGCAGCCTGCCGGTGACGGTCGCATCGACCGCCGGGGCGGTCTCCGTCACGGTCGACGGCGTGCCCGTCACGCTCGACAGCAACGGGCAGCTCACGCTGACCGGCGACGGCGCACAGACGGTCACGGCAACCGACTCGGCCGGGAACACGATGACGGCCGTCTACCTGCTCGACGACACCGCTCCGACGGTGGCGACGACATTCGCCACCGATGGCTCGACCTACACGGCGGCGCAGTGGAACGCGGGCTGCCCGACGGCGGGCCTGTGCGGTACAGCCTCCGACGCCGGCGGGTCGGGCGTCGCCTCGGTTCAGGTGTCGATCGAGCGCGACAGCGACGGCGACTACTGGAACGGCACGAGCTTCGCCGCCTCCTCCGAGACGTATCTCGATGCGACCGGAACCGGAACGTGGAGCTATCCGCTGCCGGCTTCGGCACTCGACGACCACGTCAGCTACACGGTCGACGTGAGGTCGACCGACAACGCCGGCAACACGTCGGCTGCGAGCAGCCTCGCGTTCACCTACGTGAAGACGTACAACGTCACCTTCGGCGCGAGCGGGATACCGACCGGCGGGTCGAACGACACGGGGACGCACCAGGTCCTCAGCGTCACGATCGGCAACGGTGCACCGACCGCCTACACGGCGGACGAGCTCCCGGTCACGCTCCCGATCGTGAGCGAATCGAGCGTGAGCTACCAGTACGGCAACCCGGTCGCGAGCACCTCGAGCTCGGGCGGCCTCTACATCCTCCAGAACGGCGGGTCGCTCTCGAGCCCGATCACGGTGACCGGAGCGGAGACGATCACGGCGGCGTACTCGCTGCTCCAGGCGGCGCCGCAGACCGCCACCGTCTACGCGAACTCCACGGCCAACCCGATCGACGTGCTGAACGGCGACTCGCTCGCCGGCGGCGGCCTCTCGTCGGTCCAGAGCCCGACCGCGTTCAACGGAACGGCGTCGTCGTGCTCGAGCTGCGTGGGGGGCGGGCCGGGCGTCAGCTACACGCCGTACGCGAACTACCTCGGGACGGACACGTTCACCTACACCATCACGGACGCGAGCGGCGCGTACCAGCAGACGGGCACGGTCACGGTCGACGTGATCCCGAGCGGCTCGCTCGACGACTCGGACTTCCTCGAGGATTCCGGCTTCTTCGATCTCGGCCGGAGCTTCAACGCCCTCTTCGCGAAGATCCCGGGCGACTCGGCGCACCTCGTGCTGAAGAACACCGACCCGCCCGAGGTGAACCTGGTCGCGACGATCACCAACGACAGCGGCGTCGACCTCGGGCCTCCCGGATGGCGTGGCACCTCGGGTGCGGCGAACGCTCAGCTCGCAGCGATCATCTCCATCCCCGGGATGCCGGTGAACTGCAACCTCTCGAGCGTCCCCGACTGCTCCAACCCCGGCGGGCTCGGGCAGCCTGCGTTCGTGCTCAAGGGCGGCTTGAACGGATCCGACGCCGTCCACGTCCACCCGGACGGCGGGCCGGGCAACGAGGCCGTCACCGTGCTGTACAAGGATCCCGGCGCGACCACGCCGTGCTCGGACGTCGCGCACGACTACGTGCCGTATTCATCGCTCCTCACGCCCGGCGTCGCGAAGTGCGTCCTGATCACCGGCATCTCGATCCCGAGCGGCCCGCATCGCGCGGGGCCGGGGCCGGCGATCGGACCGGGCCACAACGCCATGATCGACGTCACTCTCGGGTTCCGGCCGCTGAACACCATCTGGCCGGCCAACCCGGATCCGCAGGTCTACTTCGTCGCCGGGCTGAACTTCAAGCTCACGAAGCTCGTGACGGTGAGCGACAGCTCGGGCGGCAACCCGCAGGTGCTGTCGGGCGACGACAACATCCCGATCGTCCTGAGCGGCAAGCACGTGACCGCGATCGGCGGCTACGTGGGCCAGAACATTCCGGCGGCTCAGGCCTTCGGCGGCAATCCGGGCGACCCCGCGCAGACCGACACCGTCAACCTCTACAACTCCCCGTCCGACGCCGGCGTCTCGGGCGCGAATCCGTTCGGGGTCTGCCCGGCCGACCCGACGCAGGCGCCGGTCGTCGGCACCGACACGCTCACGCCCGACGACGGCGGCTTCTACTACATCTGGGAGACGGGATTGCAGACGCCCGGCCGGCCGCCGCTCCCGTGGGGCGTGCAGTACTACGTCCAGGTCTGCGGCCCCGACGGGCACGCGTACACCGGCACGCTGATCGACCACATCGTGGGAAACAAGGAGTTCGAGGAGCAGGACTTCGTCGACTCGTCCTCGCCGCGTCCGACGAGCCTCACGATCGCGCACCACGACGGGAAGCCGTCGAGCGGCGACACGGTCCAGATCGCCTTCTCGCAGCCGCTCGACGAGGCGTCGATGTGCGGCGCGTGGGGCGCCGACAACGGGAGGGATCAGACGCTCTCCGGCGTCACGGTGCAGCTGAACGACGGCGGCGGCGCGGACGACGTGCTCGCGCTTGACACGCCTAGCGTCGCCGGCGCGTGCGGCGCCGCCGGCTCGCACTTCGGCTCGATCGACCTCGGCAGCACCGGCTACAACACGACCGGCGCCGCCCTCGTCTTCACGAACTCGAAGATCCAGTGGAGCCACAACGGAACGCTGACCGTGACGCTCGGCTCGCCGAGCGCCACCGTCAACGCCGTGAACAGCGCCCTGACGGCGACGTACACGCCCGACCCGAGCATGCTCGATCCGGGAGGCAACCCGATCCACGGGACGGCGTCCGACTCCCAGACTGGCTCACGCGACTCGAACTTCTGAGACCGGTAGCAGCTACCGTCACGAGATCCTGGCGCACGTCCACGGACGGATCCGAGAGTCGCCTGGTGGAGCCGAAGCAGCCCGTTACAAAGACGTGGCAGTAGCTGCTACCGGCCGGTCCTAGGGCAGCGGTAGCGCCGGGAGCGAGACGACGCCGAGGCGCGCCATGATGGCCTCTGCCTCCTCGTGCTCCTCGTCCGAGGCCAGGCCGGTCAGCACCTTCGCCTGCAGCGTGCGCGCGACCTCGTAGTCGGCGCCGAGCCGGCGCGCCGTTGCGAGACTTGTCTCGAAGTGCGCCGGCGCGGCCTCGGGTGTCCTTCCCTGCACCGCAGCGATCGCGAGCAGGCGCTCGAGCAGCGCGGAGCGGACGCCGACCTCGCCGGTCGCCTCCATCCGCTCGAGCGCGTCGCGCGCGAGCTCGGCCGCGTCGGCGTGCTGGCCCTCGAGCACGAGCGCCTGCGCGCGCCGCGCGTCGGCTTCGATCAGGAAGCTCTCCGCGCCGAGAGCCTGGAGCTGCATCCGCGCCGCGTCGAAGTGCTCGTACGAGTCCTCGAAGCGGCCCTGCTCGGCGGCGAGCCGTCCGAGATTGACCTGGACGAGCGCCTCGCCGATCGGGAAGCGTGCGGCGCGGTAGGTGCGGAGCGCGACCTCGAACAGCTCGGCCGCCTCGGCGTGATGGCCCTGGTCGAGGAGGATCTCGGCACGGTTGTTCGTGGCGTGCCCGCCCGTGAGCACGTCGCCTGCGCGGCGGACCGCCTCCTCCGAGCGACGGTAGAGCTCGAGGGCCTCGTTCCACGCTCCCTCGTAGTACGCGCGGACTCCCATGTTGTTGAGCACGGTCGCCTGGCGATGCAGCAGGCCGAGCTCCTCGAACATCGGCAGGGCGAGCCGGAGGAACTCGCCCGCAGGCCCGTCGCGATCGCCCTCCGCGGCGGCCCGGATGTAGTAAGCGTTGGCGAGAGCCTCGCGGTCGGCGAGCGCCTTCGCGGCCGCGGCCGCTTCTTCGGCCGTCCGGGCGCACTCGTCAATCTTCCCCTGGCGGTAGAGCACGATCGCGCGGCCGAGCTGGAGCGCGACGCTCTCCTTCGCGTCGGCCTCGGCCGCGCCCGTGTCGTAGAGCTCGAGCGCGTCGTCATAGCGGCCCTGCCGCTCGGCCACCACGCCGCGCTTGCGCAGCACGCGGGCGCCGTCGCCGCCGTGCTCGAGTGCCTGGACGTAGGCCGCGTCCGCGTCGTCGTACTTCGCGAACAGCTCGCGGACGTCGCCCAGCGCCTCCCAGACGGGCGCCAGCTCCCCCGGCGGCGGCCCGAGCTCCTCCGCCGCCGTCAGGGCGCGCTCGTAGAAGGTGGCCGCGTCGACGTTGGCGTACTTCGCGCGGGCGTCATCGCCGCCGAGCACCGCGTACCGCCACGTCTTCTCCCACTCGCCCGCCTCGAGGAAGTGGAGCGAGAGGACGCCGGCCTGCGACGCCGGGTCGGCGGCGCGCCGCTCGAGCGCCTCGCCGACGCGTGCGTGAAGCTCCCGCCGGCGGGCGAACGAGAGCCCCTCGTAGGCGGCGGCGCGCACGAGGTCGTGCCGGAAGCGAAGTCGCGCGGCCCCTTCCCAGTCGACGAAGTCCGCGAGCCGCTCCCATTGCTCGGCGTCGCCGCTCTCCTCGGCGAGCGTCTCGTCGAGGAGGTCGAGGTCGAAGGAGGGGCCGATGACCGATGCGTGGCGCAGCAGCAGCCGATCGGAGGGGTGCAGTGCATCGATGCGGTTCGTCAGGAGCGACTCGACCGTCTCGGGGAGCGCGCCCTCGAGGGTCGGAGCGAGCGCGAGCTCGCGGATGAAGAGCGCGTTCCCCGCTGCGCGCTCGGTCAGGGCGGCGAGCTCGGCCTCCGAGAGCGCCGTCTCTCCGGCGGCGGCGAGCGCGAGGGCGCGCGCGTCGTTCGAGGTCAGCGGCTCGAGCTCGAGCACGGTCGCCGTCTCCGCGAGCGGGAGTCCGGACGGCCGTCGCGTCGCGACGACGAGCCACGGCCGCGGCCCCGGCTCCGCGAGCTTCTCGAGCAGGAGCCGCGAGGCGTCGTCGAGCCAGTGGGTGTCCTCGACGAGGATCGCCGTCGGCATCAGGAGCAGCCGCATCAGGAACTGGTCGACGACGTCGTGCAGGCGGTCCCGGCGGAAGGCCGGGTCGATCTGGTCGACCTCCGGTGTCGAGGGGACGTCGGCGTCGAACGGCAGGGCCAGCAGCGGCAGCCAGAGTGCGAGGTCGGGCATGACTCCCGTCGCGAACGCTGCGAGCTTCGCCCCGGCGGCATCCGGAGAGTCCTCGGGGAGGATGCCCACGAGCGGCCGCAGCAGCGTCCGGAAGAGGGCGAACGGGGTCGAGGCCGAGTACGGCTCGCAGCGCGCCCGCAGCA
>Ga0335077_10007332_pt1 | contig 13630 bp, 15 predicted proteins | sample Lox_Sample_31_FD_207151 | JGI IMG/M metagenome (GOLD analysis project Ga0335077, IMG submission 207151) | Soil microbial communities from Loxahatchee National Wildlife Refuge, Florida, United States - Lox_Sample_3.1 | ecosystem: Environmental > Terrestrial > Soil > Wetlands | place: USA...
CCTCATTGTTCCGGCCGCGTTCTCCACTGTGTGGAAGAACATCCGTCAGAATTGCCGACTGAAGGCGAAACTGCTTCTGAAGTGCTGCGTAGTAGCCCCGAACGCCTGGCGTCTTCACCGTTCCCTCCGCGTGCGCTACGAGTGATCAAGGAGCCAGTTCAGGACGGCCATCCGTGACTGCTGATCACGGTAGGCCGTGTTCGCCGTATCCCGTTGCTCCAAAGAGGGGTGAGATATGCGCGCCGCTGAGCTTCTCTGTCAGGGATTTTGCCTGACCCGGAGCTTCAGGGCCTCGAGATCGCGGTCCTCGTATGCGGGCGTCAGTTGGTTGTGCACACCGCGGTAGTATCTAAACGCACCGGTATCCGGACGTTTGCGGATCTGCCCCGCGAGCATTCGGTGGTTTAAGACATCGATAGTGAAACCGCCGCCCAGAGTATCGCGTCGCTCGAACGAAACCATTGTGTTCACTCCGTAGTCTGAGCCGCGTGCTCACGGGCTGCGGAGCACCATACTGCTCACACGTGGCACATACAATCACCCCCTCGGCAGCTCCTTGGCCGGCAGGAGACGCTCGCCCGCGGGCCTGCCTGCCACCTATGAGCCGGGAGATTTGATCGAACGCGCTAGGGGGCCTAGTTGCCGGCCGCCCCGGCAAGCACCCGAAGATCGATACCGAGCCGACTCAGGCGCGACCGCAAGGCTGGCAATTCCTCTTTAATGAATCGACTTCTCTCGCGACGTAGAAGGGAGCTGCGAACACCCTTTCGCAACATCAATCCCTCGCCCCGAAACTTGTCTATGAACCCTTCTCGCGCCAGTTCCTTGTACACCTTCGCCACCGTAAGTGGATTCAGGTCGCACTCCTGAGCAAGTTGCCGAACCGACGGGAGCATCTGCTCCTCGGCGTAAACCCCGTCGAGGATGCGCGCGACGAGTAATTCCATCAGCTGACGGTAGATGGGCACTTCGTCCGCCCAGGTCGGGGTCACGGGCTTTTTCATGGGTCACCTTCGACGGTGAGCAGCGTAACTTGCATGTGCTCGTCTCGGTATAGTACTGTATTACTACGATAACACACTTTCCTGTCGCCGTCAGCCCGGCCTTATAGAGGTGCGCTGTCTTGTCCTCTGAGCAAGCATTCTTTCAGCTGCGGAACGTTCATAAGGTGTACCAAGCGGGTGACGTCGAGACCACGGCCCTGAACGACGTAAGTCTGGATATAAGGGAGGGCGAGTTCATCGAGCTCATGGGGCCCTCCGGGTGCGGCAAGACGACGCTCCTCAACGTAGTCGGCATGGTCGATTCGCCCTCGAGCGGGCGCTATATGGTCGACGGCCTGGATGTATCTGGCGCGTCAGAGTCGCGGCTCGCAGAGATCCGCAAGGGGCACGTCGGGTTCGTTTTCCAGAGTTTTAATTTGGTCGAGCATCTTACGGTCTACGAGAACGTGGAGTTGCCGCTCTGTTACCTCGGGATCCCAGCGCAGCAGCGTCGCAAAAGGGTGCGAGAGGTGCTCGAGCTCCTGGGAGTCATGCACCGCGCCGGGCATTGGCCGGCGCAACTGTCCGGCGGCCAACAGCAGCGCGTCGCGATCGCGCGCGCTGTGATTGGCGAACCGAAACTGATTGTAGCGGATGAACCAACGGGCAACCTCGACAGTGCCAATGGCGAAGAGGTCATGGACATGTTGACGACTCTCAATCAAGAAGGCACGACCATTCTGGTGGCCACGCATTCGGCGGCGCACCTCGGCCGTGCGGACCGCGTGCTGAACATGCTTGACGGACGGCTCGTGTCCGACGTCGCCATCACAACAGGGTAGACCGCTAACATGGCGCTAATGGTCGTAAAGCCGGCGCAGCGCTCGACCGGTATCGCTATGGACCGGCCGCTCCCCAATAAGCGCACGAACTATCTGCCCATGGTATTCGGCGCTCTGGCCCTGATTGGCGCAATTGCTGCGATTGCCGCCCTGCTCCCGCGTGGCTTGTCGGTTACCGAGGGCGAGCTGCGTATCGCCACCGTTCAACAGGGGCTGTTCCGCGACGACGTTCTGGTGCGTGCTACTGCAGCTCCGCTGCATACAGTGATGCTCGACGCACTGGAGACCGGCCGTGTCGAGGACGTCGTGGTAAGAGACGGGACGGTAGTCAACAAGGGCGATCTGCTATTCCGCCTCTCGAACCCACAATTGCGGCTCAACCTGGTAGCGCGGCAGGCGGATCGCACACAGCAGGTCTCCAACCTATCCAATATGCGGGTCGCGATGGAGACCAGTCAGAGCGATCACGAGCGACGTGTTCTGGATCTCACCTTCGCGGTGGCGCAGGCTCGCAGGCTCCACGCCCGGTACGTTTCGCTGCGTGACAGCGGCTATATCTCCGCGTCGATGTTCGAGGATTCCGAGGACAAACTCAATCAGCAAGAGCAAGCACTCACTGCTGAGAACACACGCTTTGCGATCGAGATGCACATTAAGCGCGATGCGGTCAGGCAGATGCAGCAGGCCATAGCGCAACTCGACTCGGGCCTGCAGGTAGTGAGCGAATCGATCCAAGCACTTGCCGTACGAGCGCCGATGGGCGGCAGGCTCACAGGCTTCCAATTGCAGGTGGGTGAGATCGTAGAGCCGAAACAGCACATCGGTCGCATCGACGACCCCGATCGGTTCAAGCTCCTCGCGGATGTCGATGAGTTCTATCTGGGTCGGGTGTCCTCGGGCGAGAGGGGACGCGCCACCGCCGACGGTCACGAGTACGACGTGGTCGTCAGCCGGGTGTTTCCACAGGTCACCGAGGGCCGCTTCTCCGTTGAGCTCCTGTTCACCGGAGAAGCACCCGCCGAAATGAGCCCGGGGGAGAGCGTGGAAACGCGAGTTGCCCTCGGTAGGACAACACCCGCTCTGATCCTTCCAAACGATGCCTACCTGAATGACACCGGGGGCACGTGGGTATTCGCGGTCGCCAGGGATGGCAAGAGAGCCGAACGGCGAAACATCCGCATCGGACGCCGCAACAACAGCCAAATAGAAGTGATCGGGGGCCTTGCGGCCGGTGCGCGAGTGATCGTGTCGTCCTACTCCGCCTTCGGCAAAGCCAAGCGCTTGCAGATAGCCCGATAAACCTCAAGTGCGCCCGCCAAGCACCTTTACGCTGATTAGCGAGTCAGGGAGATGAGCCTTCAGGACTTCCGCGTCGGCTGGCGACTGCTTCTCGAAGATCCCGCGTACTCGTTGGTGTCTATATTGGGGCTCGCGGTTGGACTCGCGGTCTTTCTGCTGTTGCTTGGCTTCGCGCGCTACTGCTGGGAATACAACTCCCAGGTGCCGGACGCCGACGACGTCTACATCGTCAAAGAGCGTAACAACCTTGCGCTCGGGACCCCGTGGTCCGACCAGGCACCGCTCCTGTTGCTGACCTCGGCGCGCACAGCCCCTGGTGTCACGAATGCTACCGCCTATCTGACATGGTTCCCCCTCACCTTGGAGGTTAAGGGGCAGCTCAGGAGGCTCAGGAGTCTGACGGTACTCCCCGGATTTGCCGAGCTCATGGGCTTGCACGCGCTCCAGGGGGACCTGGACGCCGCGCTATCGCGTCCCGACAGCTTCGCCATCACCGAGGGAGCTGCCATTCGGCTCTTTGGCACTGCCGACGTTCTGGGGCACACCGTACTGCTGCGCCTGGATGCCGTAGACCAGAACACGAGTCTTGCGAGGATTGCCGCGGTTCTTCGCGATCCACCGGCGAATACCACGATCCCGTACGAGACACTGAACGGTCCGAATCTAGGTCTGATACCAGAGTTCATGCGGGCCGAGGCACTGAGCGGTCAAAGCGCCTGGCCGGCGAATCTGCTGCTTCGGCTGTTCCCGGGAAGCTCATCGACTGCCGCCACTGAGGCGTTGCAGCATGCTGCCGACACCGCGCCGAGTCTGCTGAAGGCCTTTGCGGAAATGAAAGACCGGCTCGGCGCGCGAAACATCATGGACATTCGGTTGGCACGATTGCGCGATGCCTATTTCGACCGTGAGGTAGCGCCCAACTTCCTGTCCCAGCCGGTCGACCGCGGTGATGCCACCGTGGTTAAGGGCTTAGTCGCGATTGCCTTTCTCATCCTGGCGCTGGCCGCAATTAACTACGTCAATCTGGCGACCATTCGGGTGGTTCGCCGCCAGCGCGAGATCGCCATGCGTAAGGTTCTCGGGGCCCGTGGAGGGCAGCTGACGCTGCAATTCATTGCTGAGTCCCTGCTAGTTTCAATGCTTGCAACGATAGCTGGATTGCTGCTCGCCTCACTCGCGCTTCCGCTTTTCGCGGCGCTGGTGGACCGCGACCTGCGCAGCGTGCTGTCACCGGGGAACCTCGTGGCGGCGCTGGGCATCGGATTGATCCTCGGTCTCTTAACAGCCCTCTATCCCGCTTGGGTCGCATTGCGCGTGCCTCCCTCGCTGATACTGGCGGGACGACCCGGTACTGAATCCCTTCGCATCAGGCGTTTGAGACAAGTGCTTTCCATCGTGCAGGTGGCCGTGGCGATTGGTCTAGTGAGTTTCACGGCGGCGGTCTCTCTGCAGACGCGATTCGCTATGCATGTGTCGCCCGGCTTCGATCCCTCCCAATTGCTGGAGGTGCAACTGCCGGTTGGGGAATGGTCAGGGGACGAGAAGGCTCGCGGCTTTCGGGAAGCGCTTGCGCAGCAGCCGGGCGTCGCGGCCGTTGCGGTATCGAGCGATCCGGTTGGCCGGACCCAGGAACCATGGAGCACCGAGATAAGGCGCGAAAGGGGCGCGGCAGTCACGATGGACGTGAAGGCCGTAAGCCCCAACTTCTTCAGCGTTTATGGGATCAGGCCCGTGGCCGGACGGTTGTTCGACCCGCAACTGGATCGAGACGATGATGCCGGTCCGATCGTTATCAATGAGATCGCGGCCCACTCGCTCGGCTTCCCTTCCCCACAGCTGGCGGTTGGGCAAACGCTGCTCTTCAGAGGCAGTGCCGATCGCGGCGGCAGTCAGGTCATGGCCAAACGCATTGTGGGCATTGCTCCGGACATCCGTTTTTACTCGCTGCGTGAATTGCCGGGAGCCATCGCCTACGACCTCTGGGGCGGGGCGACCTTAACCGTCCGCGCCAGAGGCTCGATTACCGCCGCGGAGGCGGCGGTACGCACTGTCTGGTCGCGGTATTTTCCGAACTCCGTGCTCGAGGTGAACTCGGCCAGGGACGTTTATGCGGCCAATTACTCCGAAGATGCCAGGCTCGCGAGCCTGCTGTGGCTCGCAGCCATCATCGCAATCGTCATCGCGGCCTTCGGTACGCACGTGCTCGCAGCCGATGCGGTCGAGCGCCGAACGGGAGAGATCGCACTTCGCCGACTCTTCGGCGCGCACCGCCGCGACATCTGCAAACTCATTGCCGCAGAAATCGGCTCCATCGTGCTTGTGTCGGCAGCAGTTTCCCTGCCGCTGGCTGCGCTTGCTATTGCTCGCTATCTCGCGCCCTTCACGGAGCGGACTCCGAGCGCATTTTGGACGTTGGCTCTGGCCACAGTGGCAGCATTGGCGATCGCCTCGTTGGCGTCGGCCCGTCACGCATGGATTGCGATGAGCTTGAAGCCGGCGGTTGCACTGCGGACCTGACCGCAAGCCTCACGTGCCGCTAGGGTGCACCCGTTTCGCGACCCGCACGCGCACGACGGTCTCAAAGCTTGGGCTGCCAGGGCGCCGTTCCTCCCGAGACTGATAGGTCGCGGTGGCGCCACGGGCAGTCCAATTCATCCCGGCAAGGGAGGCATCCAGCCGGAGCACCTTGTTTTCGCCATCTCGCGCCGGCCACGGGCGCATGGCCCTGAGGCCGACGACTACAAATAGGTCGATTTCGGGCTGGTCAAGCTCGCGATCTTGGGAGATCCCATTGAACTCGCGCTGATCGCTGAGAAAAACCATATAGTCCCAATCCGAGTTGGGCTTCGGCGTTCCGTCCGCGCGAGAACCGAATAGCCAGACCTCCGCTATCCCGGGGTGAGATTGAATCAGTCGATCGACGTACTGAGTCGTCACACCGGATCAATATTCTCGAAGCGATAAGCCGGCACCTGCACCTGCAGGTGCGGAGGAAACCATGCGTTCCATACCTTCCGCGTGTTGCGGCGCCACCGTAGGAGCCCAATCAGCGGCACGCGCCGACGATGGTACAGAGTGGCCAGCATCCTCATAGCAAGCTCAACGATCACCTCAAGGCGCAGCTCCTCGCCGGCGCCAAGTTCGCGCTGCGCGCAAGCAACGCATTCGACCAGCGGAGTACCGTCACGGAGGCGTCGATAGAGCTCCCGCATCGCAGCGCGTAACCGACCCTCGGTGACCTCCGTCCGGAGCCCGACGGCGCAGGCGAAGGGGGCACGATGGTCGCCTGCATGAATCGCCGCGATAACCCCGGAACCCCAGCACGCGGCCGAGACAACCAAGAGACGGAAACCCGCGCGCACATTGAGAGGTGCCAAGAGCGGCCCCAGCCCTGCCCAAACGGGGGCCGAGTCCAGGTCAGGGCCGAATCCAACACCGGCGTCGAGCTCCCCTACCCACGGATTCGCGCCGTGCGTCTCCATATGCACGATCGGGATGCCGTTGCCGTCCGCGGCGTTGCGCGCGGCGATCAGCGCCTGCTCGATGTCTTCCCACGAACGGCAAACAACGAGCGACGAGCGGAACCCGATGGTTTGCAGAAACTCATGCAGCTGTGCCCCTGTGGGCGCATCCCCTTCGCCCAGCCATTCGAGGATCAGAACGTAGTCGAAACTGACGGGCACCGGGTGGACGACTGCGTTCACATCTTTCGCACAAGCGCGGCGGCACTGACTCAATTGCCGCCGGCAATATGGTCGGACAGGCAGTCGGCGTAGTAGCCCATCTGGGCCTGCGCGCCATCGAGTATCAAGGCGATCTTGCCGACGACGTCCCGCACATTAGGGATGTTGACTTGTTGAAGCCCGGCGAGCGACGGGTTGCCTCTGGTGTCCACCGGGTATCGGAACCCTGTGGACATGGGGTCTACCGATGAAAATTCGCGCAGCAATCGGCCGATTTGCCGCTGCTCTTCAATCGAATCGCCGGGGGATACGCGCTCGAGAAGCGCCGAGCACATGGTCCATAACTCGACCAGCGTGTGCCTTGCCGGCACTTCCACCGTATCACCAAGCAACTTCTGGGCCTGCTGTATGAGCCCCTTAATAGCCAATTCGAGGTAATGCCGATACAGGTAGACGATGGGATAGACCAGCAGGTCGTGATGCCGGTGCTCGGTTTCGATCTGTGCGACGAGCCTGTCAGCCGCCTCTTTGTAGCCCAAGGTATAGGGAAGCCATACATCAGGGCCGTAATGCAGGCACGCGTCGTCCCAACCACCAGCGGCCGACCGAAAGATCACATCTCCCGCGGACGGGACTTCCGGCGGCACAAAATTTGCGGGATCAAAAATCGATTTGGTGTCTTCGCTCATAGCGGTCGAGGACTATGGCGCAATAGTATCCCCTGGCGCGGAACCCCAGACCAGATGAGTGATTCTCCCGAGTCCAAGACCCAGCTAGTTCGTTCTGCGGAGCTAAGTCGAATGTCGTGTCCGTCACGATAGAAGTCTTCGAGCGGTGCTACGGGTTGTCGGATGATCCGAGATTCACCCGTCTGTTGAAGCACTGCTTGCCAGCGCTGTGAGACCACATGTTGCCCGGTGAGTAGATGCTTCCCATCCGGTCGCCAGCGCTTTGTGTTGTGAATCGTGCGCACAGGCGATAGCCATCAGCGCTCAAGACCTCATACTCGTACGGTCTGCCCGATTCCGGATCTACTCGAGGGACCGAGTAGCCGGGCTCCTGTGCCAGAGCCGCCAAGTCCGCCGGCAAGCTCTTATGCACTTTGACAAAACTCGAGATCAGTCTTTCGATGGCAGCAAGATCCATTACGCGAGTTCCGTCGAGCTTCCTATCGCGTTCGAGGTGCGGAGGGCCTACAGCCACCGTCCCGGCAATCACGGCGGCGACCACGGCCGCAACGGCGCCTGCGACTAGAAGATGAGCGCCTGAAGGCGACCTCATTCGCGTTCCTCCCTGCGGAGATCACTCAAGTAATAACCAAACACTGCACCAGCAATTACCAGCACCACCAGGACTTTGAGCGTGACACGAACCGTGAGCTCTCCCGCCAGAACACTGTACACGAGCGTTGTGAGATCGCCGATAAGGGCGCCCGCAGCAACGAAGAGGGTGAGGTAGGTCAGCCACCGCCGGATCGGCGATAAGCGCCTGATCGGACTCCTGGCGACATCCCTACCAATGTAGTTGGCCAAGAAGATGAAAACCGGGAACGCGATTACCAGGCACGCAATTGACCACCGCATGCTCTCTGCGAGGTACTGCTGCATATTCCTTTGTGCCGGATCGGGATAGGCGCGGTTGATAAGATCGAACACCAGGCTGCCCAGGTGATAACAGCTCAAGTACAAAGTCGTGAACAGCAGTAGATAAAGAAATGCTTCCCGCGCTGAAAGCTGGGCGCGCGGCCTCGGCACCGGAACTGCGAACGACACATCCGCGTATGCACCGAGAGCCGTGCCTGCCTGCTCTGCGGTCCAGCCGGCATCCAGCAGCGCTTTGCGGATAGTGTCTTTCGTCTGTCCGCGGAAAAGAGCATCGCGCACGAAGAGCTCTAGATCCTGGGTGCCAGAAGCCATGGATGTACCCCCTGAAGCGTCGATTTACTCAGTCAAGCAAAGTGCAATTCAAGTCTCAATGTCTCGGTACTTAATCGCATGTACCTAGGAATTGAGACTCCGCCACCGCGGATCACCGGCCTGCCGCATGCGATCTCTGGATCGATCGCAATGCGTCGGTCGCCTGCCATGTCTTGGCCACCCTCTTACCCCGTCGGTTGAATCAGGTCGGACGCCGCCTCCATGGTCCTCCGGGTTCCCAGCCGCTTGCAAATGCCCCTCCGCGAGCGGCTGCGGCTGCGGGCGGCACGACGAACGCGGCGATCTCGCCAGCGAGCTGAGCAAAGCTCTCGGCCAGCTCGGGTTCGCCGATTCGTCGCGTAAAGGCACGCCATTGCTGCACATGGTCCGGCGCCTCGAAATAGGCGGCGGTGAGGCAGGTCGGCGCATCCCCGGGCACAGTCGTCGCTCGCCGCTCGAACGTAGCTGCAATTGCCTGGGCCAGCGTCGCGCCATCAAAGGCAAGGTGACGAGAGAATGTCCAGAGGTCGTAGAAGTCCTTCATGCGACTGTTCGCCGCATCCAGCTCGACCATCGCGTGAAACTTCTCCGCGATGGAAGACTCGATCGGCACGGCACGCAACCTCACGCTCGGTTGACCCAGCAGCGTCGGATAGTCGATGAAGCGCGGCCCGGGAACGATCGCGTCCCCTACGCCAAAGTCGATCTGAAGGTGCAGGCGGACATTGCGCATGCGGCCGGAGAACCGCAAACGCGTCCCGAGATACTCAGCGTCCTTCGAGATGTCCTCGGCGACGATGCTTGCGGCATCGAAGGTCACGCCGTCCGACTCGTCTTCCACCATCGCCGAGTCTCTCACGATCGCGATCAGGCTTTCCCGGTCGGCCTTGCCCTGCCGCAGCAGGTCGATGTCCATCGTCGGCCGCGCTCGCGGAATGTCGAGGGTCTTGAGTAGCAGCGCGCCCTTCAAGAGCACGCCATTAACGTGCGGCGTGTGGGACAACCGGGCAAGGAAGCGTTCGATGGCGTAGAACTGCAGCAGCTGATTGACGGGAACACCCTGGCGCCGCGCCTCGTTTCCGAGCCGCGCAAGAATCGAGGCAACCACGTCCTTCGAGGGGATCACGCAAGGGCCTCGAGGTACGGTCGAATCGGTCCCTCCATGCGCAGGAGGCGCGCGTAGTGCAGCAGCTCCCGGTTGGACACTCGCTTTCGTGTGCGCGCGAGGCGCAGCGCCTCCAGTGCGACATCCAGGCCAATCTTGTTTCGGAACTTGAACGAGTCGACGACGCTTCGCGCCGGGTTGTAGACCTTGATGCGCCCGCCATCCAGCTCGTGCGTTTCGAGCCCCGCACCGAAGGTCTTCGGGTCGAAGCGATACACATGGACCGGCAGCGGGGCGAGGTTCAGTCGGTGGTACTTGCCCCGCGGCACAGCCAGGTGCATCACGGCGGGGATCTGTGTCGTGATGTTGTGAAACGCAAGCGCCGAGATCAGGCAAACGGCGGCACCCGGCGCGCGAGCTGCCACTACCGCCAGGTCCGGGTAGCGGAATTCCCTCGCATCCGCCAGCCGATAGAGGCCGCGCGCGAGCTCAGTCAGCTTCCCACTGTCCCGGAGGGCGTACAGAGTGGCCGGGTGGATGCCGAGCGCCAGTGCATCCTTCGTGCGCACCCCTCCGTTGTGGCGGCGGAGCGCTTGGAGCGCTGCGGTGACGTCTCGGGAAGTCATCGTGGATACAAAGGGTACCAGTTATCAATAACTGGCGCTACTTTTATCCACCGGCACCCCCCCGCCAACGGAACCTTCATCTGCCGAGCACCCGCAGCAGCGCGTAGTAACCGGCCAACATCAATCCGAACCCTACCGACACGCCGAGCATGAGGGCGAAGGGAAAGTGCGGCACGCCGTAGAACTTGAAGAACAATGCCGTCAGAATCCCGAGCAGCGCGAGCGCACCCAGGACAAAACGGACAACGGGCTCGAGGATCACGAGGAACACGTACACCGGTAGACGGCCCGTGTGCCACAAAAGGCGCAGCGTGCCTCCGAGAAGATCGTCGGCAGTCATCGGCCGACTCCCCGTGAGAGCTCTTGGACTCGATTGGTTCATTGCGTCGGGATACCCGGTCGACCAATCCACTGCAGGATGCCGAGTTCGGACCGGTAGACGAATGCGACAGCCACGATCGCGGCGAGCGCGAGGAACACCGTGAGAGCGCTCACGAGCCGCGACGGTAGTTGGGGCAACTCTATCGGTTTGCCGGTCGACTCGTGATAGGCGACGTATAAGTCGCAGAGACCGAAAAGATAAATCGGCCGAAGGAACACAACCACGATGCCGGTCGCCACTGCAATCGGCGCCGCCGCCCAGAAATAGAAGTCACCGATGTGCCGCTCCAGGGGTTCGTCGTGCGGGACCAGTTGCGGAAACGCCCGAAAGAAAATAATTGTCCCGACATAAGCGCTGATGCCGACGATCCAGCACAGCACGGAATAGCCGATGCGCAGCGCCATCACCTGGCGAAACCGATGCGTTAACAGGGACACTGAGTCCTTTCCGGCCCGTATCAAATCGTGTCCGACGATGAGGCTTGGCAGGACTCCCGCGGAGCCGACTTTCCAAGCGTAATAAGCCGCTTCCTCTGCCATGCGAGTCGCCCACGAGGGATTGCCGCTCTTCTTTGGCAGACGGTCGAGAATCTGGTTCACGGTTATCCAGGCATCTGCCCATGTGAACATCCAGATCGCCCAAGTTCGCGGCGTGACCAGACGGAGACACGCGGCAAGTGAGGCCCGATGACCGGTGCGACGAAGTATCTCGACAGCCGCAATGCAGGCAGACAGCAAACCGAGAGGAAAAGCGACCAACCCAACGCATGCAAAAGACCAGATCAACAGGAAAATGTCAGCGGCGGTGTTGTAGGCCTTGGAGTCCAGCGCAGCACGCCAGATCTCCTCGGGGATCCAATAAAGTCCCTGTACCCACAGTAGGTACCCGAGGACTATGGTCGCCCACTGCAGCAACAGAAGTACGAAGACCTCTTCCTCGCGAAAGAGAAGACTCAGCGTCGGGGCAACCGCAGCGCCGTAAGCACCCAGCGATTCGTCCGTATTCGGTCGGTCCTTGTGGAATTGCGGCAAGGCCTGGACTTCGCGACCGACAAACTCTAGTCGGTCGAGGAAGCTCCCGGACCCCAGAGCTGTGGGCGGATCCGCTAGAACCGGCGGTGCCGGAGGAGGGGCAGGTGGTAGCTCCCCAAGACGCTTCCTGAGATTCGCGGCGTTTATCGGGTACCTATCGGCGTCGATATTCTGCAGGGCGTCGAGCAGCTCCTCCCTCGTGTAGGTTGAGTAGTCGATCTCACCGTCGTTCTCGAACAGTGTCATGGTGAATCCTAGCGCCCGCTACGAGACTGACTCATGGCAACCCCAGTCGGCGCCGGAGCGGAACGACGTCAGCCCCTGTCCGCAGCCGATCGAGATAGTCGGCCCACGCCTGCATCATCTTTCTGCGCTCGGGAAGCCGCTGGGCCTTGTTGTACGCGGCGCGGACCTTGTTTCGCTCCGTGTGCGCGAGCTGCAGCTCGATCACGTCCGGCGGAAACCCCTGCTCGTTGAGCAATGTGCTCGCCATACTGCGGAACCCGTGGCCGGTCTGCTCCTCGCTCGTATACCCCATGCGCCGGAGCGCCGCATTGATCGTGTTGTCTGACATCGGCCGGTCGCGCGTGCGAAGCGAGGGGAATAGATAGCGCCCTCCTCTGGCAAGCGGCTGAAGCTCGCGGAGAATCACGAGCGCCTGGCGCGAGAGCGGCACGAGGTGCGGCTCCCCCATTTTCATGCGAGGTCCGGGGATGCGCCATTCGGCGTTCTCGAGGTCGAACTCAGACCACTCGGCGGCGCGCAGCTCGCCCGGACGGACGAAAACCAGCGGCGCGAGCTTGAGCGCGAGCGCGGTGACGGGATGGCCGGTGTAGCCCTGGATCGCTCGCATGAGTTCGCCCACACGCGCCGGATCGGTGACCGAGGCAAAGTTCTTCGACTTGACGGGGGCGAGCGCGCCCTTGAGATCCGCCGCTACGTCGTGCTGCGCGCGGCCGGTAGCGACCGCATAACGGAAAACCCGCCCAGCCAGGGCGCGGACCCGATGGGCCGTCTCGTGTTTGCCGCGGGCCTCGATGCGGCGGAGAGCGATCAGCACCTCCTGGGCGGTGATTGCCGCGATCGGCCGGCTGCCGATATACGGGTATAGGCCGCTCTCGAGGCGCGCGGTGAGAATGGAGATCGTCTCGGGCGCCAGGGACTTGGTTTGAAGCTGAAGCCATTCCTTGGCGACTCCCTCGAATGATTGCATGAGCGCCGCGCGGTCCGCCTGTCGCTGAACGCTCGGATCGACGCCATCGGCGAGCAGCTTGCGGGCAGCGTCGCGCTTCTCGCGGGCGCGCTTGAGCGTCACGTCCGGGTACGCGCCGAGCGAGATCAATTTCTCGCGGCCCTGAACGCGGTATTTCAGGCGCCAGAGTCGACCGCCCGCCGGTGTTACGAAAAGAAACAAACCGCGCTCGTCGGAGAGCTTGAACGCTTTCTCGCGACTCTTAACGGTGCGAACTTTCGTGTCGTTGAGCATGGTGACCTAACACCCCCGTACCCCCACGAGGTCACCATACCCCCACCGCCACCCCCACGCAAATCGGGTCACCCAAAGACGCCCTTAGACAGCCTTGGACATATATATATAATATATTCAATCACTTATGTGAATACTGAGGACGCGGAAGGTCGCGGGAAGACAACCCGGGACAGGGGATTTTAGGCTAGGGTCGGAATCGAACCGGCGTAGACGGCTTTGCAGGCCGCTGCATGACCACTCTGCCACCTAGCCAGCGGCGGTGCAGGGTAACAAA
>Ga0335077_10007333_pt1 | contig 13629 bp, 9 predicted proteins | sample Lox_Sample_31_FD_207151 | JGI IMG/M metagenome (GOLD analysis project Ga0335077, IMG submission 207151) | Soil microbial communities from Loxahatchee National Wildlife Refuge, Florida, United States - Lox_Sample_3.1 | ecosystem: Environmental > Terrestrial > Soil > Wetlands | place: USA: Florida...
TCCCCGCCGGGTACATGCTCTTCGCGCCGCCTCAGTACGTCCCCCGCTCGATTGCCTTTCCCACCAGTCCGGTGAGCGCCGACGCGGTGCTGTTCATGACCGCTCAGCTGCTGGGCGAGTTCGCCGGCGGGGGCATCGGCCGGATGCTCGTGCAGGCGATGGCCAAGGACCTCACCCGACGCGGTGTCAAGGCCATCGAGGCCTTCGGCGACCGGCGATGGGAGTCGCCGTCCTGCGTGCTGCCGGTGGATTACCTGCTCGCGGTCGGGTTCAAGACCATCCGCCCGCATCACCACTACCCGCGGCTGCGGATGGAGCTGCGCACCATCCTCACCTGGCGGGAGGACGTGGAGGTCGCCCTGGAGCGCCTGCTCGGCTCGATGACGCCGTCGAACCCCCAAGGCGCGCTGCGACCCGTATAGGCCCGTCGGAACCCGGGCCGCGACCCTGAGGGGCCCGTTCCCGGGTTCTCAGATGAATTCGGCGAGTTCGCGGAGCAGAGCCGACTTGGGCTTGGCGCCCACGATCTGCTTGACGACCTGGCCGCCCGAGAACACGTTCATGGTCGGGATGGCCATGATCCCGTAACGCTGCGACACCGCGGGGTTCTCGTCGATGTTGAGCTTGACGACATCGATCTTGTCCGCGTGCTCGGTCGCGATCTCCTCGAGTACCGGGGCGACCATGCGGCACGGGCCGCACCATTCGGCCCAGTAATCGACGATGACCGGCTTGTCGCTCTTCAGGACCTCCGTCTCGAAGGTCTCGTCCGTCACGACCTTGGTCGCACCCACTTGCGATCACATCCCTTGGCTTGCTGTCCGTGTTGAGTGCTGCGAAATCTCAGGAATCTTCCTGGCCGGCCAGCCAGCGCTCGGCGTCGATGGCGGCCGCGCAGCCCGTCCCGGCCGCGGTCACCGCCTGCCGGTAGGTCCGGTCTACGACGTCGCCGCAGGCGAACACGCCCTCGATCGCGGTCCGCGTCGACGGCTGGTCGGTCAGCAGGTACCCGTCGGGGTCGGTGGCCAGCTGCCCGGTGAACAGGTCGGATCGCGGGTCGTGCCCGATGGCGACGAAGACGCCGGTCACCGGCAGCACGTGTTCCGTGCCGTCCTTGGTGTTCCTGATGCGCAGGCCCGTCACCTTGTCGGCACCCAGGACCTCGGCCACCACGCTGTCCCACAGGAACTTGATCTTGGGATTGGCCAGCGCGCGGTCCTGCATGATCTTCGAGGCGCGGAGCTTGTCCCGGCGGTGGATCACCGTTACGGACTTGCCGAACCTGGTCAGGAACGTGGCCTCTTCCATGGCCGAGTCGCCGCCGCCGACGACCGCGATGTCATGACCGCGGAAGAAGAACCCGTCGCAGGTGGCGCACCAGGAGACGCCGTGGCCGCCGAGCTCCTTCTCGCCGGGCACGCCGAGTTCCTTGTACCGGGAGCCGGTGGCGATGATGACCGCCTTGGCCAGGTACGTCTCGCCGTCGGTCCTGACCACCTTGGGGGTCGCGAACAGGTCCACCTCGGTCACGTCGTCGGACAGCAGCTCGGCGCCGAACCGCTCCGCCTGCTTGCGCATGGAGTCCATCAGCTCCGGGCCCATGACCGCGTCGGGGAACCCCGGGAAGTTCTCCACCTCGGTGGTCTGCATGAGCGCGCCGCCCGCGGTGACCGATCCCTCGAAGACCAAGGGCTTCAGCTCCGCCCGGGCCGCGTACAGGGCGGCCGTGTAACCGGCCGGGCCGGATCCGATGACGATGACGTTCCGGACTTCGGGCACTTCTGCCAACCCCTATACACCCCCTATCTGACTGGCTCTGGTGAGAACCGATCCTAGGGCGCGTATGTTCCCGGGAGTGTCGTCGTGGCGAGGACGTGATCGCTGCTGGCCGAGCAGGTGGACGTGGTGACCCAGGCCACGTCGTGGCGGCCGCTCGCGGCGACGATCACGATGGCGGGCTGACCCTGGAAACGGGCCGTCTCGATCAGCCGATCGGTCACCGGGTGCGTGTCTTTGGTTACCCGGAGCACGCACCCCTTGACCGGCGCGGACATGGGGCTCAGCGGGCCCGCGGCACGCCTGGCGTACCGCTTCATCTCGCTGGCCAGCTGCTGCCGCAGCGTGATGCGCAGGTAATTGGTCTGGCTCGTGACGACCTGGAGGCTGTTGTGAGCCGGGACCGCCTCGGGTCGGCTGCCCGCCGAACCGGAGGGCAGGGCGGCCCTGGCCTGCGGCAGGGCCGCCGCCGTCGCCGCGGATGACGCCGAGGATCTGGAGGCTTGCGAGGCCGTGGGGCTCGCCCCGATGCGGCTCAGGCCGTACCCGCCCGCGGCGAGCACGGCAACCGCGGCGGCCGGGGCGAGCACGCGCAGGGTCACCAGGCGGAAGTCCCACTGCCTGCGCGGCCGCCTGCCCGGCGCGCGGTGGCGGGAGCTGTCACCGACGGCCCGTTCGGCATCGTCTCTTTGATCTCTTTGACCTCTCTGCGCGGCCTCGGCCGCCAGTACGCCGTCGAGCCGCCGGGTCACGGCCTCGGGCATGGCGGGGGCCGGGACGGCCGCGAGCAGGGTCGAGAGCTCGGCCAGCTGGTCGCACAGGTCAGCACAGCGCTCGCAGGCGGCCAGGTGCGCCGATATCCGGGCGCCATGGCGCCCGGCGATAAGCCCCGCGCGGAATTCGGCCAGGACCTCGGAGTCCGGGTGCGTCATGTTCCCTTTCAGCTCGTTCAAGCGTCGCCTCCCTGCGCAGGTGAGACGCGCTCGCCCGCGGATCGGTTCCCCCGCAGGTGGGCCACGTAGGGCAGGAGCCGGGCGCGGGCCCGTGCGCAGCGGCTCTTGACCGTGCCCGGCGAGGTGTCCAGGATGGCGGCGGCATCGTCGACGGAGTAACCCAGCATGTCCACGAGCACGAGGGCGGCCCGCTGCGGCGGCGGCAGGATCCGCAGCGCGGCGTCGATGTCCAGCCTGATGTCGGCCGCCCGCGCGGGATCGTGGTCGTGTGCCAGCAGCGCCTCGAGCGCCTGCTCCTCACCGGCCGAGGCCACGGGCCGGACGGCCCGGCGGCGGAGCCGGTCGAGGGACGCGTTGACCACGATGCGGTGCAGCCAGGTGGTGACGGCCGAATCGCCGCGGAAGTCGGCCGCCCGGCGGAAAGCGGAGATCATCGCGTCCTGGAGCGCGTCGGCCGCCTCCTCGGGATCGCAGACCGTGCGCAGCGCGACCGCCCACAGCCGGTCACGGTGCCTGCGGAACAGCTCGCCAAAGGCGTCGCTGTCTCCCGCCACGTGCCGACGGAGGAGTTCAGTGTCCGAGGGCCACTCGCCACCGGAGATGGGCACCGTGCTGGGCACGGGGCATCAGCCCGACCGGCTCGCGGCCGGACCGTGGATCACGACGTTATAGATCTGCGCCTCGTACTCGCCGGCCGATCCGGGCAGCGGCGGGAGGCGGGTAATCCAGATCAGCACGTAGCGGCCGGTGGCAGTGCTGCTCACGTTGAAGGCGGTGATGCCGTGCGCGCTCGTGGAGCTCGCGACTTCGGTGAAAGTGCCCAGCGCGGACGGGACGGGTGTGTTGTTGTTCCCGATCTCGATCTCGACGTCAGCGCAGCAGCTGCCGCCGAACTGGACCACCACCTGGCTCAGCCGGACTTGTTTGCCCATATCCAGTATGAGTCCGGTGCCCTTCTTCAGGTTGCCCAGGGCCGGATAAGTGAGGTAGTAGTCCGTATGCCAGAACGTGCTCGGGTTGCTGTCGATCGCGTATTTCGCCCCGGCGCCGTCCTCGTTCCCGCCGTCGCTGCCGAGGGCGTCGAAGCTGTTCGCGCTGACCGGAGCGAGCACGACCGACGCGGCCGCGGCCGGAGCGGACGAAGACGAAGGGCTGTCCGCCGGCGGTCCGGCCGCCGGCGGGGTGTTCCGGTGGCTGAGCGACCAGCCGACCAGGCCGGCGAGCGCCAGGACCAAGACGATCACGGTGCTGATGATCGCCGTCCGCGGCGAGGAACGGCCGTCGGCGGGCTGGCGATAGGGGGCCCCGGCCCGGGGCCGCGGCACCGGATCCCCCGCCAGGTACGGGTAGGTGGGCTCGCTCGGCCGGTAGCCGCGGTCGGCGGGCGCGTGGAACGCGGCCGTGGGCCCGGCGGGGACCGGCGGTGGGTCGGGCGACGCGACGGCTGCCAGCGCCTCGGCCAGCATCGCCGGGGTGCTGAGCGCGGGGCCGTGACGGCTGGGCCGCTGGAACAGCGCCTGGCAGGTCAGCTCGTCGATATTGGCCGGCACGGCCGCGGACACCTGGCGCGGGGTGCACGGCACCCCGTCGGCCTCCGGTGCCGGGGGGAGCGCGGTCGGCCCAGCGGCGGCCGGGGCGTCGTCGGGCTCCGCGGCCTCCGGGGCTGAACCGGCCGGGGCTGAACCGTCGGGCGCCGGACCGTCGGGCGCCGGACCGGCCGGGTTCCGGGCGTCCGGCCAGTAGCCGGTCAGCGCGGCATACAGCAGCCGGCCCAGGCCGCGGGTGTCGGTGAGCTCAGAGCCCTCGCCGTCTTCGGCAGCCGGCGCCGTCCCGGCCAGCACGGCGTCGATGCCCAGCCCGGTGATCTTCACGCCGCTGCCGCGCGTCCAGTACAGGCACGCCGGGTCCAGCCGCAGGTGGGCCAGCCCGACGGCATGCGCCGTCGCCATGGCCTGGGCGGCCTCGGACAGCAGCGCCACGGCGCGCGGCGAATCGAGCGGGCCGTCGGCCAGCATGTCCAGCAGCGACTCGCCAACCACCCACTCCAGCACCACGTAGGCCTGCTCGTCGGCGTCCTCCACGTCGAACACCTGGGAGAAGCGCGGGTCGCCGAGCCGGCTCGCGGCACGGGCGGCGGTGATCGTCTCGGCGATCCTCGGGAATCCCGCGGCGAAGGTGAGCACGGTGACGGAGCGAGCGAGGGTCTCGTCGATCGCTTTCCAGAACGTCCAGCCGGTGCCAGCGCTCATCTGGTCCACGAGGCGGTACCGCCCCGCCAGCCGGGTTCCGGGTTCCGACGTGTATGTGCTCATAGGTCGTCACCCATGCTAATGCCGCCTGCTCTGGCCGCCGAACTTAGCCGTGACCGTTCGGACGAGGAATCCGAACTCGGCTACCCGGAGCGCCCGGGCGCACAGCGCGTAGAGCAGCACCGCACCGCCGCCGCCGACCACCGTGACCACGAAGCCGTAGGCCGCGCTGGGGTTGTGCAGGACACGCCCGGCGCCGATCATGACGGCCACCGCGAAGAGCAGGCCGGGTACGGTGGCCAGGTGCATCCGGGTCAGGCTGCGGGCGATGGCCCAGCCGTCCAGGCTGCCGACCCGCCGCAGCAGCAGGGCCCAGCCGACCGTCGCCCCGACCAGGTTGGCGATCCCGTACGCGACGGCCAGCCCGGCGACCACCTGGGCGTCAGGCAGCATCGACTTCGCGGCGAGGGCGGTCGTGATGCTGGCGCACATGGTGAGCAGGCCGACGAGGGCGGCGGTCCGGCTGTCCTGGAACGAATAGAAGACCCGCAGCTGCAGCTGGGTGAGCATGTAGGGTACCAGGCCGAGGGAGAACAGGCCGAAGACCTCGCCGATGTACCTGGCCTCGGCAGGCCCGTTGCTGCCGTAGGAGATCAGGAACTCGGCCAGCGGCCCGCCGAGCACGAAGAGGTAGACCGAGGCCGGCACCACGAGCACGGAGGCCAGCCGGACGCCGATCGAGAAGTCGTCCCGCACCAGCGAGTACCGGCGGGCGCTCGCGTGCTCGCTCATCCGGGGCAGCAGCGCCGTGATGACCGAGATGCCGATGATCGCGTACGGCAGCTGGAAGAACTGCCAGGCGATTGAGTACGCCGAGTACCCGTTCACCCCGGCCGAGGCCGCGTTGGCCAGGATCTGGACGACCAGGTTGCCGGCCCACTGGGTGACCACGTAGACCGACATCCAGCCGGCCATCCGGCCCATCTCGGTCACCTCGCCGGGCCGGAACCCCAGCGTGGGCCGCCAGCGGAACCCGGCGGCCCGCAGGGACGGGAACAGCGCGACGGTCTGGGCCACGACGCCGAGGGTGGTGCCGACCGCGAGCAGCTGCACGCCGCCTGCCGGGATGTTCCACGGCTGTCTGCCCAGGTGGAACAGCACCACGTAGAGCCCGCCGACCACGATGACGACCAGGTTGTTGACCACCGGCGTCCACATCGGCGCCGCGAACCGGCCGCGGGTGTTCAGGATCGCCCCGATCAGCGAGCTCATGCCGTAGAAGAAGATCTGCGGGATGAAGAAGTACGCCCACAGCACCATCAGGTTGTGCTCGGCGGCCAGGTGGCTGCCGGCCGGCCCGTGGATGGTGGGCGCGTACAAGGTGACCAGCGGCCCCGCCAGCGCCGTGGCCACGACGGTGACGCCCAGCAGGGCCACCACGCCCAGGGTGAACAACCGCTGCGTGTAGGCTTCGCCGCGGTCCGGGTCGCGCTTGGCCGCCCGGACCAGCAGCGGCACCACCACGCTGGTGAAGATGCCGCCGAGCATCAGGTAGTAGACGGTGTTCGGCAGCGTGTTGGCGTTGTTGTACGCGTTGCCGAGCGCGGCGGTGCCGATCGCGTAGGTCAGCACCAGGGTGCGCAGGAACCCGGTACCCCGGGACACCAAGGTGCCGGCCGCCATGCCGGCGCTGGACCGGATCAGGCTGGACCGGGGGCCCTGGCGCTGCCGGGGCGACCGCGGGCCGCCCGGGCCCGCGGGCCCGCCAGGTCCCGGCGGCGGGCGGTATCCCGGTTGCGGATACCGCGGCCTGAGGTCAGCGGGCCGCCGGTGGTCGGCCGGCCGGGGCACGCGGCGCCAGCCGGGCGGGGCGTCCACCGAGCCGGGCGGACCGGACGGGGTGAACCGCGGGGTTCGCAGCGGCTGGGCGGGCGGGGCGGGCCACTCCAGCGCCAGCGGCAGCGTGGTCTCGGCCGGGCTGGGGCCACCGCCCGGCATCGGGCCGTCCAGCGGCGGCAGCGGATCGGCGGCGGCGTGCCGGCCGGGCCCGGGGTCGGGCCGACCGGGCTCGTCCGGGTCTGGCCCAGGGTGGCCCGGCTCAGGCGTCGTCGGCCCAGCGCCGTGCGTCGGCCAGGTCATCCGGTGCCTCCGTCGGGTGTCGCGCACTCCTTGTGCCTGTCACGACGCTACCCGGTAGGTCCGCATCTTCGGGGACAACCTGGGTGTCAGCATGCAGCCACCGCCGGACGCCGCGGAACACAGAGGTGAGGACGAGGACGCCGATCGCGGCGCCGATCAGGAACAAGATCGCGCGGCCGTACCTGGTCGACTGGACCGTGAGTGAGACCGGCGAGAGCGTCAGCAGCTTCCCGTTCGCGGTGGTCAGGCTCAGCCGGATGGCGGTCGGCCCGATCGGCGCCGAGGTCACCGGCAGCCGTATGGTCACCGGCTGGCCCGGCTGGACCTTGACCAGACCCTGGAAGTGCCCGATGGTGAGCTGGGAGGTCCGGTCCGGTATTTCGACCACGCTGGCCTTCAGCCGGACCTGGACGGCGTGCCGCGATCGGTTCTCGATCGATACGGGTACCAGGCCCGACGAGCCGCCCATCGGCACCTGGTGCGCGGCGATGATCGTGATCTGGCTTTCCTCGCCGCTCATAAACCGGGACAGCTTGTCGGCCAGGTCCAGGCCCTGGGCCGCGCCGGAGCCACGCCAGGCGGCGGACTCGGTGGCGGTCAGGGCCTGGCCCAGTCCGTCCACGTAGGAGGCGGAGGCCTGGTCGAGCAGGTCAGTGTAGACGCCGAGCTGGGTACCGACCGCGTTCACCGCGCTCAGGTAACTGCCGCTGAGCTCGCCCGGGCTGTCCTTGCTGTCCGGCGGATGCTGGCGGCTGATGCCGCGATCGCTGTCCGCCGCCCCGGCCAGGCTGCCCAGCGTGGTGGGGGCCAGCCACGGCGTGCGGGTGGTCTCGTCGAGCAGCTGGCCGGCCAGCGCGGCCGACGGGCTCCAGTCCTCCGGCGGCGCCACCACGACGGAACGATCCGAATCCGGCGCCTCGGCGGCGATCATCGCCGTCTCGGCCAGGAATCGCTGGCTGACCGCGAACTGCCTGCCCGGCGGCAGGGCGCCGGTGCTGGTGTCACCCGCCGCCAGCACTCCGGTCAGGATGTGGTCGGCCAGCAGCGCCGTCATGGTCACGCCGTCTCCGGTCCGGACCTTGGTGACCGCGTCGTCCGGTTTGAAGACGGCGGGGTTGGTGGGCGGCATTTCGCTGCTGTCCAGCACCACCGTGCCGATGTGCTGGTCGGCGGCCAGGTTGGTGAGCACGCTGAGGTCGGCTGTCCCGCCCGCGGGAAGCGCGATCGACGGCTGGAACCGCCCGTGCAGCACGTTGTCCGCCACCGTGTAGCCCATGGCGTAGGCGCTGGTGATATCTGCGGTCAGCCCGCTGTGCACGAGCGCGGAGACGTCCACGTTGGCGTACGGCGTGATCACCGTCGGCTGACTGGAGGTGACCGCCCGGAGCGCGGACAGCCACGTCTGGGCGGGCTTGCTGGCCGGCTCGGTGGGCGAGGGGCTGCAGCCGGGCCCGGAAGCCACCTGGTAGGTCTTGGTCATCGTCGCGACGTCGCTGAGCAGCGCCGGGTCGATGACCCAGGTCAGATGGGCGCCGGGATACGCCTGCCCGGCCGCGAGCAGGGCGGACAGCCGGCCGCCCGGTGCCAGGCCGGCGGCCAGGTCGTTGTTGCTCAGCGCGGAGCAGACCTGGTGGTGAGGCTGGTCGATGAGCGGCCAGGCCCACGCGATGTCCAGCGGGCGGGCCAGGCCCGCCGCCTGCTGCCCCGGCCAGAACGGAAGCAGCGTCTGGTCCAGGCCCAGCACGTCGCCCTGGCCGTCGCTGAGCTGGGCGGTGACCGGATAAACGCCGAACTGGGTCATGCCCACCGCGTTGACCTGGAATGATGCGCGCCACTGGACGGTAGCCCCGGGCGTCAGGCTGGCCGGGAGGGCGAAGGAGCTGCCGGCCTGCTCGAGGCTCGCGCCGGAGCCCCGGCTCCCGAACCCGTCCATCGCGTCCCGCGTCTGGAAGCGCGCCGGCGAGGTCCACAGCCGGACGGTCAGCCCGGCCCTGGTCCGGCTGGTGCCGTTGCTGGCCGTTCCGGTGACGGTGACGGTGGCGCCGGGTCTGGCCGTCCGCGGGCTCATCGAGTCGATGACGATCGACACCCGGCCCGCCGCAGCCACCTGGCCGGACCGGGACGCCTGGTCCGGGTGCGCCGTACCGGCCTGCGCGGGAGTGGCCATGGCCAGCGCGGCGGCGAGCGCCGCCGGCGCGGCGACGGCAGCGGCCAGCGACAGGATCCGCCGCGGGATGTCCGCCGGTAGCAAGCCGTACACTCGCACACTTGGAATGTTATTGCCGATCGGAACCGAAACCGTGCGTTACCCTCAATGGCCGTGCCCATGAGCGACGAACAGCGGAACGCGGCCGCCGCGCTGCTGCGCGAGCGTGTCCCCGAGGCCGCCGGCATCGGCCGCCGGTTCGCGAAGCACGGCCACGAGCTGGCCTTGGTCGGCGGTCCGGTCCGCGACGTATTCCGCGGCGAGCGGCCCAGCGACCTCGACCTGACCACCGACGCCACCCCGGAACAGGTCCTGGCCCTGGTCGGCGGCTGGGCCGACGCCACCTGGACGGTCGGGATCGCCTTCGGCACCGTGGGCCTGCGTAAGGGCAGTTCGGTCTTCGAGGTCACCACCTACCGCAGCGAGCAGTACCGGACCGAGTCCCGCAGGCCCGACGTCCGGTACGGCCGATCCCTCGAGGAGGACCTGAGCCGGCGGGACTTCACCGTCAACGCGATGGCGGCGCGGCTGCCCTCCTACGAGCTCGTCGATCCGTTCGGGGGCCTCGACGCGCTGAAGGAGAAGGTGCTGCGGACCCCCGGACGGCCCGAGGATTCCTTCAGCGACGACCCGCTGCGGATCCTGCGCGCGGCCCGGTTCGCGGCCAAGCTGGGCTTCACCGTCGCCGCCGACGTGCGCGCGGCCATGACCGAACAGGCCGCCAGGCTGGAAATCGTCTCCACCGAACGCATCACCGGCGAGCTGACCAAGCTCATGCTCGCCCCCGATCCGGCGCTGGGCATCGACATACTGGTCCAGACGGGCGTCGCCGGGCTGGTGCTGCCTGAGGTGTCCCGGTTGCGGATGGAGGCGGACGAGCATCACCGGCACAAGGACGTCTATCAGCACAGCCTCACCGTCCTGAGGCAGGCCATCGAGCTGGAGCCGCGTTACGGCCTTGAGGCCGACCTGACCGTGCGGCTGGCCGCGCTGCTGCACGACATCGGCAAGCCGGGAACACGCGAGCTGCTGCCGGATGGGCGCGTCGCGTTCCACCACCACGAGGTGGTCGGGGCCAAGCTGGCCCGCCGCAGGCTGACCGCGTTGCGCTTCCCGAACGACGTGATCCGCGACGTGTCCGAGCTGGCGAAGCTGCACCTGCGGTTCCACGGCTATGGCGAGGGTGAGTGGACCGATTCGGCGGTGCGCCGGTACGTCCGCGACGCCGGGCCGCTGCTGACCCGGCTGCACGTGCTGACCAGGGCCGACTGCACCACGCGCAACCAGGCCAAGGCGAAGCGGCTGGCCCGCTCCTACGACGCCCTCGAGCTGCGCATCGCCGAGCTCGGCGAGCAGGAGGAGCTGGCGAGGATCCGGCCGGAGCTGGACGGCAACGAGATCATGCGCATCCTGGGCATCCCGCCCGGCCCGCTGGTCGGGCGGGCCTACAACTTCATGCTCGAGCTGCGTATCGCCGAGGGCGAGGTCGGTAAGGAACGGGCCACTCAGGAGCTGCTGCGCTGGGCCGCGGGCGAGGGCATCTCCCCGCCGGAGCCTGGGCCGGAGCCGGGCGAGGACTGACCCATCCGCTGGGACAGCCAGTACGCCGCGGCGAGGATCGCGTATCCCGCCGCCACCAGGGCGACGAGGGCCGGGGAGTGGCCGTTGTCCGGCATGAAGGCGGCGCTCAGGCCGGCCCCGGCGGCGTAGGTGACGTTGAACATCATGTCGTAGAAGGCGAACATCCGGCCCCGGTACGCGTCGTCCACTTCTTCCTGCAAGATCGTGGTCGCGCAGATCGCCACGCCCTGCCGGGCCAGGTACAGGCAGAATCCGAGCGCGAGGTAGGCGATCTCGATATAGGTCTCGCCCAGCGCGATGGTCACCACCGCGCTCGCGGCCACCAGCAGCGTGATCCAGGCCGGCTTGGACAGCCGCCTGGTCGCCGGCGGGGTCACCAGCGCGGCGCAGAAGTAGCCGACACCGGACGCGACCACCATGCTCCCCAGGTGCCCCTCGGCCGTGCCCACGCTCGACCGGTAGAAATAGTCCCGGTACAGCAGGATCACCATCAGGAACAGCGGGCCGAACAGGAAGCTGTAGCCGCCGGTCACGCCGAGCGCGCCGGCCGGGCCGCGCCGCCTGATCACGTACCGCGCACCCGCCACCAGTCCTTCGGCGACCGTGGCCAGCTCACCGAGCAGCCGTCCGGTCGGCGGCTGCCCGGGCTCACGCACCGGCCCGAGCAGGTCGCGGCGCATGGTGGCCGCGACCAGGCTGGCCGCCAGGTAGCAGGCGCCCCCGGCCAGCAGGGTGATGGCGGTACCGCGCTCGGTGTTGCCGGTGGCCACGTTCAGCCCGAGGGCGACCAGGCCACCGATGATGGCCATGATGCCGCCGGCGGTCGGCGACACCGAGTTCGCCATCACCAGCTCGTCCTCGGCCACCACGTGCGGCAGCGCGGCCGACAGGGAGGACAGGAAGAACCGGTTCACGCCGAGCACGAGCAGGACCGCGATGTAGAGCGGGGGCCCGTGGCTGCCCGCCGCCATCAGCGCCGCCGTCAGCACCACGAAGGTGGTCCGGAGCAGGGCGGACCAGACCAGGATCTGGCGCCTGGACCAGCGGTCGATGAATACGCCGGCGAACGGCCCGATCAGCGAGTACGGCACGTACAGCGCCGCGAAGGCCGCCGCGCCGGCCGCCGGGTCCGGGAACGACTGCGCGTTGAAGAACACGTACGTGCCGACCCCGGCGGTGATGATGCCGTCGCCGGTCTGGGATACGAGCCGGACGGCGAACAGCCGCCGGAAGTCGTGCCCGGCCAGGACCGTGCGCAGGTCACCGATGAACGTCGATCTGCGCCGGCCCACGCGATTCAGCTTAGGGCCGCCTTCCTCAGCGGGCGACCTCGCCGCGGATGAACTTCTCGACCAGGTCGCGGCACACGTCGTCGCCGTATTGCTCTGGCGGCGACTTCATGAAATACGAGCTGGCCGACGTCACCGGGCCGGCGATGCCGCGGTCCAGCGCGATCTTGGCGGCGCGGACCGCGTCGATGATCACGCCGGCCGAGTTGGGCGAGTCCCACACCTCGAGCTTGTACTCCAGGTTGAGCGGCACATCACCGAACGCCCGTCCCTCCAGCCGCACGTACGCCATCTTGCGGTCGGTGAGCCAGGGCACGTGGTCGGACGGGCCGATGTGCACGGCCCCGCGCTCCATGTCGTGCGGGATCTGCGAGGTGACCGAGCGGGTCTTGGAGATCTTCTTGGACTGGAGCCGGCTGCGCTCCAGCATATTCATGAAGTCCATGTTCCCGCCGAAGTTGAGCTGGTAGGTGCGCAGCAGCTCGACCCCGCGGTCCTCGAACAGCTTGGTCAGCACCCGGTGGGTGATGGTGGCGCCGACCTGCGACTTGATGTCGTCGCCGATGATCGGCACACCGGCCTGCTCGAAACGCCGCTGCCAGTAGGGCTCGCGCGCGAGGAACACCGGCATGCAGTTCACCATCGCGCAGCCTGCCTCGAGGATCTGCTCGGCATACCACTTGACGGCCATCTCGGAGCCGACGGGGAGGTAGTTGACGACGACGTCGACCTTCTGGTCCCGGAGGATCCCGACGACGTCGTCGGTCTCGCCGGGCGCCTTCTCGACGATCGCCGAGAGGTACTTCCCGAGCCCGTCGTGTGTCATCCCGCGCGAGACCTTGATGCCGGTCTTCGGGACGTCGGCGAACTTGATCGTGTCGTTCGGATGAGCCCACATCGCCTCGGCCAGGTCGAGCCCGACCTTGCCTTTGACGACGTCGAACGCGGCGACGAATTCGATATCACTGATGTGATAGCCGCCGAGGTTCGTGTGCATGAGGCCGGGCACGAACTGGTCGTCGGGAGCATCCTTGTAGTACTCGACGCCCTGGAGCAGCGAATTCGCGCAGTTCCCCACGCCGATGATCGCGACGCGGACCTTGCCGCCGCGCCCCTTGACTCCGTTCGCGCTCGTCCCGTTGGTGTGCGCCCGAACCTTTCCGTTGTCTGCCATTGTGTCCTTTCGCGGAGCGAGCCCCTCCTTGAGGGTCTCGACGATGAGGTCATGGGTGGTGCGCTTGCGCTCTCCCGCCCGTCGCGCAAGGCGTTCCTTCAAATCGCGAGGCATCCGCAGGAGAACGTCGCCGGCCTTGCGGGGCGGTGTGCCACGACGACCGCTCGGCTCGAAGGGGACGCCGAATCGCGAGGCGAGGATCGCCACCGCGACATCGTTCAGGCTTGCCTTGCGCCGCTCGACTTCGCCGACGAGCCTCCGC
>Ga0335077_10007334_pt1 | contig 13627 bp, 17 predicted proteins | sample Lox_Sample_31_FD_207151 | JGI IMG/M metagenome (GOLD analysis project Ga0335077, IMG submission 207151) | Soil microbial communities from Loxahatchee National Wildlife Refuge, Florida, United States - Lox_Sample_3.1 | ecosystem: Environmental > Terrestrial > Soil > Wetlands | place: USA...
TCTCGTCACGAGGTCGTGTCGAAGTCGGTCGAGCCGGCCGCGGACGCTGGCGTCGAGGCGGTGCGAGCCGGCCTGGAGGACGATGCCGCCGACGAGCCCCGGGTCGACGCTCCGGACGGCCTCGACGGACCGGCCGGACGCCAGCTCGATCTGCGCGACGATCTCGCGCGCCTCCTCGTCGGAGAGCTCGAAGGCGGTCGTCAGCTCGACCTGGAGCACTCGCTCCTGGCGCGCCACGAGCTCGTCGAGCTCGCGTGCGATCTCCACGATCTCGCCCGTTCGGCCCTTCTCTGCGACGAGGCGGAGGAAGTTGCGGATGAGCTCGTCGGCGCCGCCCAGGATGTCGTCGAGGATCGCCGCCTTGGTGTTCGAATCGAGCTCCGGGTTGGCGAGCACGGCACCGAGCTCGGGCACCTCCTCGACCATCGCGACGAAGTCGCCGAGCTGCTCGTGCACCTCCGCGAGCTTCCCCTCCTCCTGCGCGGCCTCGAAGAGGGCGCGCGCGTACATGCGCTGCGCGATGCCCATCAGTTCTCCGAGGTCTCCAGCACCGAGAAGTCGAGATCGGCGATCGCCTCGGAGATGAGGCGCCGCTGGTCGTCGCTGTCGAGCACCTTGCCGGTGACCTTGGCCGTGGCGACGAGCGTCAGCTCGGCGACCTCGCGGCGGATCGCCTCGAGCGCCCGCTGGGTCTCGGCCGCGATCTCGCGCCGGGTCTCCTCGAGCCGGCGCTTGCGGTCCGCATCGGCCTCCTCCTTCACGCGCTCGCGCTGCGAGTCGGCGATGTGGCGGGCCTCGGCGAGGATCGCCTCGGCGTCGGCGCGGGCCTGCGCCATCAGCTGCTTGTGCTCCTCGAGCAGGCGGCGGGCCTCCTCCCTCGCCTCGTCCGCCTCCTCGAGCGTCTGCATGATCCGCGCGCGCCGGTCGTCGATCGCCTTCTGGATCGGCTTGAACGCATAGCGCTTCAGCACCCAGAAGGTCACCCCGAAGGCGACCAGGGTCCAGATCATCAGACCCGGGACGACCTTGATCAGCTGTGAGGAGGCGACGATCATCGACTCAGATGAGGACGTAGGCGAGCAGGCCGCCGATCAGGCCGTAGAAGACGACGGCCTCGGTGAGCGCGAAGCCGAGCCACTGGATCCCCTGGAGCTCGCCGCGCAGCTCCGGCTGGCGGGCGACGGCCTGGATCATCGAGCCGAAGATGTTGCCGATGCCGACGCCGGCGCCGAGCGCGCCCAGGCCGATGCCGAGCGCGAGGGCGATCGCCTTGCCGGCATCCGTGGTGGGGTTGGAGGCTGCGAGAAGGTTGAGCATGGAGCGGTTCCTCCTAGTGTTGTTGCGGCTCGATCGCCGAGCCGATGTAGATGGCCGACAGGGCCGCGAAGATGAAGGCCTGGATCGAGACGACGATGACGACTTCGAAGAGATAGAAGGCGATCGCGGCCGGGACGGCGATCACGGCGACGATCACGCTCTGGAGCACGAAGATGAGGCCGAGGAAGGTCAGGATCAGCATGTGGCCGGCGAGCATGTTGGCAAAGAGACGGACGGAGAGCGAGATCAGCCGCATGAACTGGCCGAGCACCTCGAGCGGCACGATCAGCGGCAGCAGCGCCTTCGGCACCTCGGGGATCCAGCTCTTGAGGTAGCCCCAGCCGCCGTTGTTGCGGAAGCCCTCGACGTGGGTGAAGACGAAGGTCATCAGCGCGAGCGCGAGGGTGACCGAGAGCGACGAGGTGGCGGCGTAGATCCCGAGCGTCGGCAGCTTCACGCCGAAGATCGTGAACTTCTGGTCCGAGAGCGGCAGCGGGATGAAGCCGATGATGTTGACGACCCAGATGAAGAGCATCAGCGTCGCGACGTACGGGAACCAGCGCTTGATCCCCTTCGTCGGCAGGCCCTGCTCGGCGACCTGGACCTGGGCGATCTCGTAGATCGTCTCGCCGACGGCCGCGCGGCGTCCAACGCTCTTGCCCGTGAACTTGACCCGCATCACGAAGAGCCCGAGCGCGATCGTGAGGAGCGCGCCGAGCCAGAGGTAGGCGACGGCCTTCGTGACCGAGAGATCGAGCGGGCCGAGATGGATCGGGAGCCAGGGATGCTGGTTGAACTCCTCGGAGGGGTCGAACGTGCCCCGCGCGAAGGCGGCCTGCGGAAGCGCGAGAGCCAGCGTGCCGAGGAGCAGCGTCAGCCGCTTCATCGAGGCGTCCCGAAGTACGTCAGCAGCGAGAGCCCGAGCTGGAACGTGTAGGCGAGCGCGTACACCAAGGTCGCCGCCACCGCGAGGTGGGGATCCGATACGGCGACGGCGACCAGCACGACCAGCACGCCGACCGTCTTGAAGAAGAGTCCGAACGCCAGCACGCCTGAAGACGCGAGCCTACCGCCGGCCGCCGCCGCCCGCGTGACCAGCAGCCCGATCGCCTCGACGGCGACCCAGAGCACCGCGCCGAGCGCCCACCCGGCGAGCGGCCAGCCGGCGATCAGGAAGATCGGCAGGGCGAGGAGGAGCACGAGCGCGGCCCCTGCCGCGGGGAGCAGGCGCCCGGGCACGGGCCTCGGAGTCGAGGCGAGCGCCTTCACGCGCCCGAGCCCCGGTAGACGACGAGCACGACTGCGGTCCCGAGCGGGATGCCGACGACTGCGCCGATCACGATCCCCAGCCCGACCGAGCCAACGAGCGCGCCGAGCGCCGCACCGACCCCGATGGCCAGCACGATCGTGCTTGCGAGCAGCATGCCGGCGGACACGCCGCTCGGGCTCTTGCGGGGGGCGTGCTCCATCCGAGGCGAGCATACCAGAGTCGAAATCGAGCTTGTGACACCGGAAATCGGGGCCGCTCAGGGGAAAAATGCCCATTTCGTCACACCTTTGTTGCGCGGGTAGGATCGCTGCGTGCCCACGCGGCCCCGACTCGTGCTCGTCCACGGCAGCGTCGGCAACGGGGCTGCGACCTGGGGCGCGCAGGCGCCTCTGGCGGACCGCTTCGAGCTCGTCGTCCTCGACAGGCCCGGGTTTCCGCCCGGGCCTCAGGTGCCGTCGGTCGACTTCGAGGACCACGGCCGCTGGGTGGCCGAGCTGCTCGAGCCGGGCGACCATCTCGCGGGCCACTCATACGGAGGGATCGTCTCGCTCCTCGCCGCCGCCGAGCGCCCCGAGCTCGTCCGCTCGTTGACGGTGATCGAGCCGCCGTGCTTCAGGATCGCACGCGGCGAGCCGGAGGCCGACGCCGCGACCGAGGCGCTGGAGCGCCACTGGGCCTCGCTCCCCCGCGAGCCGCGCGACTTCCTCGTCGGCTTCTTCGCACTCGTCTCGGAGCGGCCGCCGACCCTGCCCGACCCGCTGCCGCCGGATCTCGAGCAGGGAGCGCGGACGCTGATGGTCGAGCGACTGCCGAGCGAGGCGGAGATCCCGTTCGAGCGGCTCGCCGCGGCACCGTTTCCCAAGCTCGTCGTCTCGGGCGGGCACCTCGGAGGCTTCGAGCGCGTGTGCGACGTGCTCGAGGAGCGCCTCGATGCCGAGCGCCTGATCGTCCGCGGGGCCGGCCACAACCCGCAGACGGCGGCCGGCTTCAACGAGGCGTTCTCCGAGTTCCTGGAGTGGGCCGGCTGAGTGCTAGGCCGAGCGGCGCAGCCGCTCCTCCTCGAGGCGCCGGCGGCGCACCCGCGGGTTCGCGAGCTTGACGATCTCGAGCAGGTAGACGATGTAGATCGAGGTCGCGACTGCGATCAGCGCGATCGCGACGACGAGGGCCGTCCACCACGCGTGCCAGGCGCCGTGCGCCCGGAACGGCACGAAGCGCGTCGCGATCGCGGCGAGCGCGAGGGTGAGCGCCCAGCCGTAGATCGTCAGCGCCGCCCGCCGCTGCGAGAAGCCGATGTTGACGAAGCGGTGGTGCAGGTGGCCGCGGTCCGCCGCGTAGACCGGGACGCCGTGCTTGAGGCGCCGCGCGACGACGAACGACGTGTCGAGGATAGGCACCGCGAGCACGAGCAGCGGCAGGAACAGGGTCACGGTCGACGCCGTCTTCAGCAGGCCCTGGATCGAGACCGTGGCGAGCACGAAGCCGAGCAGCAGCGCGCCGGAGTCGCCCATGAAGATCCGCGCCGGATAGAAGTTGTGGCGAAGGAAGCCGAACGTCGCGCCGAACACCGCCGCGGAGAGGATCGCCGGGTCGACCTTGTCGACCGAGAGCGCGATCAGGGCGAACGTGAAGCCGGAGATGCCGCACACCCCCGCCGCGAGGCCGTCCATCCCGTCGAGGAAGTTGACCATGTTCATGATCGCGACGATCCAGAGAATGGAGAGCGGCACGCCGATCCACGGCGAGAGGGTGTTGACGCCGATGAACGGGAAGGTGAAGTGCGAGATCCAGACCCCGAACCCGACCGGGATCGCCGCCGCGACGATCTGACCGCCGAGCTTCTGCCACCAGGCGAGGCCGCGGACGTCGTCCACCGCGCCGACGACCGTCGCGACGGCCGCGCCGATCAGGAGCCCGCGCATCTCCGGGCCGAGATGGAGGAAGGCTAGCGACGGCACGAAGATCCCGAGGAAGAGCGCGAGCCCACCGAGCCGCGGGATCGGCAGGACGTTGAGCCGGCGGCCGTCCGGCTGGTCGACCACGCCGAGCCGTCGCGCCATCCCGCCGACGGCGGGCGTGAGCAGCACGACGATCAGGAACGCCGCAATCGCGGAGTAGAGCACCTTCGGGTTGTCGCTGAGTGTCTCCCACATGGCCGTGCCCTACTTCGTCCCGTACAGCCGGTCTCCCGCATCGCCGAGCCCGGGGACGATGTAGCCCTTCTCGTTCAGCCCCCGGTCGATGCCCGCGACCACGATCCGTACGTCGGGGTGGTGCTCGAGGATGTTCGCGAGGCCCTCGGGAGCCGCGATCAGCGCGATCAGGCGGATCGAGATCGCGCCCGCCTCCTTCACGCGCGCCACCGCCGCGGCGGTCGAGTTGCCGGTCGCGAGCATCGGGTCGAGCAGGATCACGTCGCGCTTCGCGATGTCGTTCGGGAGCTTCACGTAGTACTCGACCGGCTGCAGCGTCTCCTCGTCACGGTAGAGGCCGATGAAGCCCACCCGTGCCCCCGAGATGAGCGACAGCACGCCGTCGAGCATCCCCATCCCGGCGCGCAGGATCGGGCAGACCGCGACCTTCTTCCCGGAGATGCGCCGGACCGTCGTGCGCTCGAGCGGCGTCTCGACCTCGACCATCTCGGTCGCGAGGTCCTTCGTCGCCTCGTAGGTGAGCAGCAGGGTCAGCTCGTTGACGAGCTGCCGGAAGAGCTGTGTGTCGGTCCCCGCATCGCGCAGCAGGCCGAGCTTGTGCTGCACGAGCGGATGGTCGACCTGCACGACCGACCCGCTCATCCGGCCCTCCGCCCGGCTCCGAACGATCCCTTGTGCTCATGAGCACAAGGAGTTCGGGGAGCGACGATCCAGCGGCGAGCGCTCATGCGACGTAGGTCGTGTAGCCGCGGAAGCCCGGGTACAGCGGGTTCGCGGCGCAGAGCGCGTCGGTGCGCGCGCGGAGCGCGGCGAGGTCGGGGTCGGGGCCGAGCGCGGCGACGATGATCCCGCCCACCTCCCTGAAGTCGTCGGCACCGAAGCCGCGCATCGTCGCCGCCGGGGTGCCGATGCGGACGCCCGAGGCGATCGTCGGCGGCTGCTCGTCGAACGGGACCGTGTTGCGGTTCACGGTCAGGCCGACCTCGTCGAGGCGCTCCTCGGCGTCCTTCCCCGTCCAGTCGGTGCCGCGCAGGTCGAGCTGGAGGAGGTGCGTATCGGTGCCGCCGGTGAGCACGGAGAGGCCGCCTGCCTGGAGCGTCGCGGCGAGCGCGTCGGCGTTGTCCCTGATCTGCTGCTGGTACTCGCGGAACGCGTCGCTCGCGGCGATGCGGAAGCAGGCCGCCTTCGCGGCGATCGTGTGCATCAGGGGGCCGCCCTGCAGGCCCGGGAAGATCGCGCGGTCGACCGCCTGGGCGTGCTCCTCGCGGCAGAGGACGAACCCGGAGCGCGGCCCGGCCAGCGTCTTGTGCGTGGTCGAGGTGACGAAGTCGCAGTGCTCGACCGGGTTGGGCTGGAGACCCGCGGCCACGAGCCCGGCGAAGTGCGCCATGTCGCAGAGGAGATACGCGCCCACCTCGTCGGCGATCGTGCGGAACTCCCAGGTCTCCACCGTGCGGGGGTACGCAGAGCCGCCGCAGACGATCAGCTTCGGCCGGTGCTCGAGCGCGAGCCGGCGCACCTCGTCGTAGTCGACGAGGCTCGTCTCCCGGTCGACGCCGTAGTGGGCGATCGTGTAGAGGCGACCCGAGAAGTTGACCTTGAGCCCGTGCGTGAGGTGGCCGCCGTGGTCGAGGCGCAGCGAGAGGATCGTGTCGCCGGGGTCGAGCACCGCCATGTAGACGGCCATGTTCGTACCGGCGCCGGCGTTCGGCTGGACGTTCGCGTGCTCGGCGCCGAAGAGCTGCCTGGCGCGCTCGATCGCGAGCGTCTCGATCTCGTCCACGACCTCGCAGCCGCCGTAGTAGCGCTTCCCCGGGTAGCCCTCGGCGTACTTGTTCGTCGGCACGCTGCCGACCGCCTCGAGGATCGAGGGCCAGGTGAAGTTCTCGGACGCGATCAGCTCGATCTGGCCGCGCTGGCGCTCGAGCTCCTTCCCGAGCAGTCCGGCGATCTCGGGGTCGACCTCGTCGAGGCCCGCGGAACGAAGCTGGGCGAACGTGTACTGCGCGACGGCCATCCTGGTCTCCTCTCCGGGGTTCTCGTGGATCGTACTTCCGCGGTCAGCCGACCGCGGCGAGCGCGCGCGCGATCGCGTCGTCGACGTCGCCGGCCGCCCTGCGCAGGACGACCGGGACGGGCCCGGTGAAGTCGATCACCGTCGACGGGATGCCCGGCAGCTCGCCGCCGTCCAGCGCGGCGGCGCCGGCGAGGAGCGCCTCCGGCACCTCGGCGAGGCTGCGCGCGTCCCGGCCGCCGGCGAGGTTCGCGCTCGTTCCCGCGACCGCCCCCACCAGGCCGAGCAGCGTCTTCGCGACTCCGGACACCGACGGAACACGCACGCCGATCGCGTCCGGGTTGTCTCCCGCCAGCCACGGAAAGCGCCGCGCGGGGTTGGGGAGCACGAGCGTGTAGGGCCCGGGCAGCACCGCCGAGGCGATCGCTCCGGCCCGCCCGCGGAGCTCGGGCAGGCAGTCGAACAGGGTGGCGAGGTCCGCCGCGATCAGTGCAGTCGGCTGCGTCGGCGGGCGACCCTTCAGCGCGTAGAGGCCGCGCACGGGCTCCTCGCGGTAGGGCGAGGTGACGAGGCCGTAGACCGTGTCGGTCGGCACGATCGCGGGCCGGCCCGCGAGGATCGCCGCCGCGGCGTCGTCAACCTCCGACAAACCGGGCCACCTCCTCGCGGCAGCGCTCGCGGGCCTCGACGAAGAGGAAGTGACCGCAGTCGGGGACCAGCACGAGCTCGGCGCCCGGGACCCCTGCCGCGATCTCGCCGGCGCTCACGGGCCCGGTGATGAAGTCGTCCTCTCCGGTGATCACGAGAGTCTGCGCCTCGATCCGTGGGAGCTCCGGCCGGAGGTCGAAGACGGTGACGATCTCCTCGTTGAAGAGCCGCAGCGCGTCGCGGTTCGGCACCTCGCCCGTCAGCGTCGCGACGTAGGCGCGCTCGCGCTCCCCGTAGCGCGAGAAGTAGAAGGGGTACTCGCGCAGCACCAGCTCGGCGAGCGCCTCGTCGGAGTCGAACTCGCCCGTCTGCTCCGCCTCGAGCGCGGCGCGCGCGTCCTCGTACCAGGGCTCGCCGGCCTTCGTGAGCATCGCCGCCTCCATCGCGGTGACCTGCTCGGCCTGGAACCGCGGCAATGTGCTCATGAGCACAAGGCGGCGGACGCGCCCGGGGTGCTCGGCGGCGTAGGCCATCGCGACGACGCCGCCGTGCGAGTGGCCGAGCAGGTCGAGACGCTCGGCGCCCAGGTGGTCTCGCAGCTCCTCGAGGTCGGCGACGTAGTCGGCCGTCTCGTAGGCGCGCGGGTCGGCGGGCCGGTCGGAGCCGTCGGTGCCGCGCGGGTTCAGCTTGAGGAGAGTGAACGAGGCGGCGAGCCCGGCAAGATCGCCGAAGTAGCGCGACGAGAAGCCGGGGCCGCCCGGATGGCAGACGAGCGCCGGGCCTTCTCCTTCTCGCTCGTACGAGAGCAGCCGGCCGTCGGCGGTGACGAACGACTCCGTCACGCGATCCTCCCCTCGACAATGCGCTGGCGCCCGTTCAGATCGGCCGTGATCGTAACCCCGCGGTAGCCGAGGCTCTCGAGCGCCGCCGCGACCTCGGGCGCCTGACCGTCGCCGACCTCGAGGGCGAGCGCGCCGCCGGGCTTCAGCGCGGGCACGGCGGCCCGCGCGACCTCGGCCGGCCCGTCCTCGGACACGAGCGCCTCTCGCGGCTCCCACTCGCGGACCTCCGGCTCGAGGGTCTCGATCTCGTCCGGTCGAACGTACGGCGGGTTCGAGACGACGAGGTCGTACGGGCCGTCCGGCAGGCCGGCGCGAAAGTCGCCCTCGAGCAGCGTCACCTCGAGGCGGGTCGCCTGCGCGTTCTCACGCGCGAGCGCGAGCGCGCCGGCCGAGATGTCGAGCGCCGCCACCCGCGAGTCGGGCCGCTCGAGCGCGAGCGAGAGCGCGACCGCGCCGGTGCCGGTGCCGACGTCGAGCACCTCGGGGCGCTCCACGCCGTCGAGCAGCGCGAGCGCCCGGTCGACGAGCACCTCGGTCTCGGGCCGCGGCACGAGCGCCCGGCTGTCGCAGCGAAGGGTGAGCTCGCGGAAGCCCCACTCGCCGAGGACGTAGGCGAGTGGCTCGCGGCTCGCGCGCCGCTCGACGAGCGAGCGGCATCTGTCGAGCTCCGCCTTTGTGAGCTGTCTGTCGTGCTCGAGATAGAGGTCCAGCCGCGCGAGCCCGAGCGCGTGGGCGAGCACGAACTCTGCGTCGAGGCGCGGTGTGCCGATGCCTCGCTCCGCCAGGAACCCGGTCGAGAGCTTCAGGACCTCGCCGAGGGTCAAGCCGAGGCGGTCTCGAGGGCGCGGCGGCGCTCCTCGGCGGCGAGCGCCTCGGTGAACTCCTCGAGCTCGCCCTGGAGCACCTGGTCGAGCCGGTGCACGGTCAGCTTGATCCGGTGATCGGTGACCCGGCTCTCCGCGAAGTTGTAGGTGCGGATCTTCTCGGCCCGCTCGCCCGTGCCGATCTGCGCGCGTCGCGTCGCGGACTGCTCGGCCTGCTGCCGCTCGCGCTCGAGCTCGTAGATCCGGGCCCGCAGCACGCGCATCGCCTTGACCTTGTTCTGGAGCTGCGACTTCTCGTCCTGCATCGCCACCACGACCCCGGTCGGCACGTGGGTGATGCGCACTGCGGAATCGGTCGTGTTGACGCTCTGCCCGCCCGGGCCCGTCGAGCGGTACACGTCGATCTTGAGGTCGTTCGGGTCGATCTCGACCTCGACCTCCTCGGCCTCGGGCATCACGGCGACGGTCGCGGTCGAGGTGTGGATCCGCCCCTGCGACTCGGTCTCGGGGACGCGCTGCACGCGGTGGGTGCCGGCCTCCCATTTGAACACCGAGTAGGCGCCGTCGCCCTTGACGGCGAACACCGCCTCCTTGATCCCGCCCGCCTCGTTCGGGTTGACGGACAGCTGCTCCCATCTGAAGCCTCGCCGCTCGGCGTACCGCGTGAGCATGCGGATGACGTCGGCGGCCCAGAGCGCGGCCTCGTCGCCGCCGACGCCCTGACGGACCTCGACGATCGTGTCCTTCCGGTCGACCGGGTCGGCCTCGACGAGGGAGAGCCGCAGCTCCTCCTCCAGGTCCTCGAGCCGCTCCTCGAGCTCGGGCACGAGCTCTCTCAGGTCGCCGTCGGCGCGGGCGGCCTCGAGGTCCTCGTTGACCTGGCGCCACTCCATCGCGAGCCGGTAGGGCCCTTCGAGCTCCTTCAGCCGCCGGCCCGCCTCGGCCCCCTCGCGCCGGTCGTTGTAGACGGCGGGGTCGCTCATGCGGTCTCGCGCCTCCAGGTAGGAGCGCTCGAGCTCTTCGACGAGGTGTTCCGTCCCGGCCATGCCGGGATCTAGCCTAGCTCGCGGGCTCGAGGGTCGCGCCCACCGAGACGGTGGCGCCGGCGTTCTTCAGCAGGGTCGAGAACGGGCAGCTCGCATGGGCCGCGTCGACCAGGCCGTCGAAGGCCGACGGGTCGAGCCCCGGAGCATTCGCCGCCGCCTCGATCTCCGAGCCGACGATCTGGTGCCCCTGGCCCTCGACCTCGTCCATCACGATCGTGCACGTGACGTCGAGCTGCTCGGGGGGCGCCTCGGCGCCGTTGAGCTCCGAGGCGAGGCTCATCGCGAAGCAGGCCGCATGGGCGGCGGCGAGCAGCTCCTCGGGGCTCGTCTTCCCCTCGGGGGCGCCGACCCGCGTCGCCAGCGAGTACGGCAGGCCGGTGAACGCGCCGCTGCCCGCGCTGATCGCGCCGCCTCCGCGCGCCACGTTCCCCGTCCAAGTCACCTCGGCCGTGCGCGTGATCCTCGGCACTACGCCATCACCTCCACCCGCTCCTCGGCAGACGTCAGCGGGCCCTCGGTGCTCAGGACCTCCTTGAGCGCGCGGATCGAGACCTCGAGCTGGTCGAGGCTGGGCTCGCGCGTCGTCAGCCGCTGCAGCCAGAGGCCGGGCGCCAGGAGAACCCTGAGCACGCGGTTCTCCGCGTGCCTGCCCGCGAACCGGATCAGCTCGTAGGCGAGGCCGGCGATCACCGGCAGCAGCAGGATGCGGCTCACGATCAGCCAGTACCAGGCCGGGCGCCCGACGAACGCGAAGACGAAGATCGCGATCACCATCACCCAGAGCAGGAACGCGGTGCCGCACCTCGGATGGATCAGGCTGAACCGCTGCACGCGCTCCGGAGTCAGCTCCTCGCCGGCTTCGTAGGCGTTGATCGCCTTGTGCTCGGCCGCGTGGTACTGGAACACGCGCTTCAGGTCGGGCAGCAGCGAAATCAGCACCAGGTAGGCGATGAAGATCGAAACGCGGATCAGGCCCTCCACGACGACGAACCAGATCGTGCTCGAGATCGGGAGCAGGTCGGTCAGCACGACCGGGGTGACCTTGAAGAGCGCGAGCGCGAAGCCGATCGCGACGGTGAATGCGATCACCATCTGCATGCGCGAGATCTCGCCCTTGACCTCGGCGATCTCCTCGGCCTGCGCCGCGTCCTCGGGGTCGCCGGCCGCCGCGTAGTTGGCCGAGATCGCGAGGGCCCGGAAGCCGATCGCGAGCGACTCGCCGAGCGCGACGACGCCGCGGACGACCGGGAGCCTGAGCACCCGGTGACGGGCCATCGTCGACTCGAGCACGCGGCAGACGTTGGCGATCTCCCCGTCGGGCTTGCGGACTGCGACGGCCCAGTTCTTGGGCCCTCGCATCATCACGCCCTCGAGGACCGCCTGGCCTCCTACGGGACTGGACAAGGTGGACGGCTAGCCGCGGCGCTCGCCGCCGGCCTTCTCGAGGCGGCGCTGGAAGCGCTCGACGCGGCCGCCGGTGTCGACCAGCTTCTGCTTCCCCGTGTAGAACGGGTGGCACTGCGAGCAGACCTCGACCGGGTCTCGAACGACGCTCCACACGCGCAGTGCACGGTGGAGGCGACGTAATCGGGATGGATGTCGGTCTTCATGCGGAGGCCAGGATAGCAGAGGCGGTTTGGGGGGCCACGTTGCCTCCGCTGACGACGGCGGCGACGGTCGCGCCGGGCTCGAGCTCGACGCGGCCCGAGAGCAAGGCGGCCGCGGTCGCCGCACCGGCGACCTCGCAGGCGAGCTTCATCCTCCCGTACATGAACCGGAAGGCCTCCCGGAGCTCGTCCTCGGTCACGAGCACCGACTCGACGCCGAGCTCGAGGCAGAGCTCGACGCAGTTCGGTCCCGCATAGGGCCCGTTGAGGCCGTCCGCGATCGAGGCGGGCTCGACCGTGACCGTGTGCCCGGCCTCGAGGCTCGCCGCCAGCGCGCACGAGAGCTCGGGCTCGACCGCGATCACGCGGGCCCCGGGCTTCAGCCCCTTGACGGCGGCGGCGATGCCCGAGACGAGGCCGCCGCCACCGACGGGCACCAGCACGACATCGGTCTCGGGCACGTCCTCGAGGATCTCGAGCCCGACGGTGCCCTGGCCGGCCATCACGAGCGGGTCGTCGTAGGGATGGACGAGCGTCCGTCCCGTCTCCTCGGTCAGCCGCTCGAGATGCTCGAAGGCCGCCGGGATGTCGGGTGGGCTGTCGTCGACGGCGGCACCGTACGCGCGTGCCGCCGCGATCTTCATCGGGCTGGCCGTCTGCCACATCACCACCAGCGCGTCGATCCCCTCGACCGCCGACGCGAACGCGAGCGCCTGGGCGTGGTTGCCGGCCGAGATCGAGATCACGCCGCGCGCCTTCTCCTCGTCGGTCAGCGTGGCGAGCTTGTTGAGGACGCCGCGCGGCTTGAACGCACCGGTGCGCTGGAAGAGCTCGGCCTTGAAGACGACCTCGGCGCCGGTCAGGTCTGACAGCGTCCGCGAGCCCATCATCGGGGTCCGGTGCAGGCGTCCGCCGATCCGCTCGCGCGCCCGGTGGACGTCGTCGAGCGTGACGAGGCCGGCCATGAGCTGATCGTACCCCCACGCGCGCGACCGCCAGACTCCTCACCAGGTTGACGCGTCAGACCCGGGAGACCCCCACCTCCCGCCCCGATGGCTCGACCTTAGCGCCGGCCGGCGCGCAGATGGGTGCCGGAACCGTGCCGGAACCGTGAGGCCGGGCCGGCGTCGCTAGGTGCGCTGGTACTCGGGGCCCGAGCCGCCTTCGGGCGGCGTGAGGCGGCCGCCCTTGGCGGTGATGGCGCCGCACTGGACACAGTTCGACGGCGCGAGCTTGACGGTGACCATGCCGTCGGCCGCCTCGTCGCCGACCTCGTAGACCTGCGCGGGGCACATGTGCGCCCAGAGCTCAGCGACGTCGCGCGGGACGGGCTCGGCGATCCGGATGTGGTTCGGCTGGTCGTCGCGCGTCTTGTTCCCCGAGAGGAAGACCGACGAGAGCTTGTCGAACGTGAGCCGGCCGTCCGGCGCCGGATAGCGTTCCGCACGCCCGCTCCGGAGCAACGGCTGGTCGGCGTCGGGCTCGGTCGGACGGGCCTTCCCCGGCACCCTGCCCTTCGTCACCGTCATCGCCGAGGCGAGCGCGCCTCCGACGAAGAACCCCTTGCCGAACGCCTGGCGCTGGTTGCGCACCTCCTCGAGGTCCTTCCAGATGAAGCTCTGCCGCACCGCGTCGTCGTAGCTCCCGAGCGCGCCCACGCGGGTCGGTGTCTCCCCGGGCTGCAACGCCGCGAAGGCGGCCTCGGCGGCGAGCCTCCCCGACTCGAGCGCGTAGTGGACGCCCTTCAGCGCGGGCACGTTGACCATCCCGGCGCCGTCCCCGCAGATGAGCAGGCCGGGCGCGTGCAGCTGCCGCGGCAGGGAGAGGAAGCCGCCTTCCGGGATCGTCTTGGCCCCCCATTCGAGCCGCTCGCCGCCGTCCAGGATCTTCCTGAGGAGCTTGTGCG